>Ga0180219_1000467_pt1 | contig 32785 bp, 31 predicted proteins | sample eDN3rd30CBELigMG_FD_151338 | JGI IMG/M metagenome (GOLD analysis project Ga0180219, IMG submission 151338) | Enriched Miracle-Growth compost microbial communities from Emeryville, California, USA - eDNA 3rd pass 30_C BE-Lig MG (version 2)... ... | reverse complement strand
CCTGCGCCGCCGCCGAGCGCGGTGTGCTCGCGGGCCTCGAGGCCGGCTGCTCGGCCCCGATCGGCGCGAGCGCGCACGTCGACGGCGACGCCCTGACCCTGTCGGCCGCCGTGTACAGCCTCGACGGGCAGCGGCAGATCTCCACCACCGTGACGGCCACCGGCGCCGACGCGGGCGAGCGCGCGGCCCGCGAGGTCGTCGCAGCCCTCCGCGACGCAGGATCCGACGAACTGAACTGATACCGCGGGCCGCCGCCCGCTTGAGGAAGTGAACCGATGAGCACCTGGCATCCGGTCATCCGGCCCCGTCGCCTGCGCACCACCCCGGCGATGCGCCGCCTGGTCGCCGAGACCCGCATCCACCCGGAGCAGTTGATCCTGCCGCTGTTCGTGCGCGAAGACATCTCCGAGCCCGCGCCGATCAGCTCGATGCCGGGCGTCGTGCAGCACACGCTCGACTCGCTGAAGGGTGCGGTGCAGGATGCCGCGGCCGCCGGCCTCGGCGGTGTGATGCTGTTCGGCATCCCGGCCGTGCGCGACGCCACGGGCTCCGGCGCGACCGATGCCGACGGCATCCTGAACCGCGCGACGACCGTCGCAGCTCGCGAGGCCGGCGATGCGCTCGTGGTGCAGACCGACCTTTGCCTCGACGAGTTCACCGACCACGGCCACTGCGGGGTGCTCGACGCGAACGGCACGGTCGACAACGACGCGACGCTCGAGCGCTACCGCGACATGGCGGTGGCGCAGGCGCAGTCGGGCTCGCAGCTGCTCGGTCTCTCGGGCATGATGGACGGCCAGGTCGCCGCGGTGCGCGAGGCGCTCGACGACGCCGGCTTCGCCGACACCGCTGTGCTGGCCTACGCGGCCAAGTACGCCTCGGCGTTCTACGGCCCGTTCCGCGAGGCGGTCGACTCGCAGCTGCAGGGCGACCGCCGCACCTACCAGCAGGACCCGGCGAACCGCATCGAGGGGCTGCGCGAGGCCGCACTCGACGAGGCCGAGGGCGCCGACGTGCTCATGGTCAAGCCCGCGATGAGCTATCTCGACGTGCTCGCCGACGTCGCGGCGACCGCGCAGGTGCCGGTGTGGGCGTACCAGGTGTCGGGCGAGTACGCGATGATCGAGGCCGCCGCCGCCAACGGATGGATCGACCGCGACCGCGCGATCCGCGAGAGCGTGACCGGCATCCTGCGCGCGGGCGCCGGTGCCGTGCTCACCTACTGGGCGCGGGAGCTTGCCGCATCGGAGGGACGAGCATGACCAACGAGACCGCGTTCGAGGCGGCATCCACCGTCATCCCCGGCGGAGTGAACTCACCGGTGCGCGCCTACCGTTCGGTGGGCGGCGCGCCCCGCTTCCTCGTGTCGGGGCACGGGCCGTATGTGGTCGACGTCGAGGGCCGCGAGTACGTCGACCTGGTGTGCTCGTGGGGCCCGCTGCTGCTCGGACACGCGCACCCCGCGGTGCTCGACGCCGTGCACGCGGCGGTCGACCGCGGCCTCTCGTTCGGCGCGTCGACGCCCGCCGAGACCGAGCTCGCCGAGGCCGTGATCGCGCGGCTCGCCCCCGTCGCCGTCGACGGTCGCCCCGTCGTCGAGCAGGTGCGCCTGGTCTCGACCGGCACCGAGGCGACCATGACCGCGATCCGGCTGGCGCGCGGCGTCACCGGGCGCTCGCTGGTCATCAAGTTCGCCGGGCACTACCACGGGCACTCCGACGGCCTGCTCGCCGACGCCGGCAGCGGACTCGCCACGCTCGCGCTGCCCGCCTCGGCCGGCGTGCCCGCCGAGATCGCCGCGCAGACGCTCGTGCTGCCGTACAACGACCCGGCCGCGGTCACCGCCGCCTTCGCCGAGTACGGCGACCGCATCGCCGCGATCATCGTCGAGGCCGCGGCGGCGAACATGGGCGTGGTCCGGCCGGCGGAAGGCTTCAACGCGTTCTTGGCGCAGACCGCGCACGACAACGGCGCGCTGCTGATCGTCGACGAGGTGCTCACCGGCTTCCGCGAATCCGCAGCCGGCTGGCTGGGACTCGAGCCCGTCGCCGCGGACATCGTCACGTTCGGCAAGGTGATCGGGGGCGGGATGCCGCTGGCCGCCCTCGGCGCGCGGCGCGAGATCATGGAGCAGCTCGCTCCCCTGGGCCCCGTCTACCAGGCCGGCACGCTGTCGGGGAACCCGGTCGCGGTCGCCGCAGGCCTCGCGACCCTGCGCACGGCCGACGCGGACGTGTACGCGCGGGTCGATGACGTCGCCGCGACCATCTCGACGGCGGTCGACGAGGCGCTGTCTGCGGCGGGTGTCGAACACGTCATCTCACGCGCAGGCAACCTGTTCAGCATCCAGTTCCAGTACACGCTCGCGGCCGACTACGCGGGTGTGCAGCGGCAGGAGGCGTTCCGCTACGGACCCTTCTTCCATGCGATGCTCGAGGCCGGTATCTCGCTGCCCCCGAGCGCCTACGAGGCCTGGTTCGTCAGCGCCGCGCACGACGACGCCGCGGTCTCGCGCGTGCTCGAGGCGCTGCCGGCCGCGGCGCGTGCGGCGGCCGCGGCGACGCCGGCCTGAGCCCCCGGGCGCTCTCCCAGACTTCGGAGCATCGCGCGAAGTTCGGAGCGATCGCGCACAACGGTCCGAGCTTCGTCCCATCCTCCGAAGTCTGTGAGGCCATGGCGGCGTGCGCCATGTTCCGGGCCGCTGTGGGGGATGGATGCCGCGGCCCGCGGCATCCCGTCACCTGCCCACCGACCGCCCAGCGCGGACGGTCTATGCTTGACGCGGCGTGAGACGCGCCCTGGAGAACGAGAGCGAGGTGGTTCGACATGAGTAGTGACAGTTGCAGTCCGTTGCCGAACGCCACCTCCACCGCTCTGCACTGAGCCCTCTGCGCTGAGCCAGGGGTGGCACCCCTTCCCATCCGACCCGCGTGGGCGCTGCATGCGCCTGCGCGCTGCAGGAGGCTCCGCCATGACCATCCAGGAACTCACCGACCGTATCGACGACCTCGCACAGCTGCTCTCGGGCAATGAGCTGGTCGCGGCATCCGACGCCGTCACCGCGCTGGATCCGCATGAGATCGTGACCGCGATCGAACGCCTGAGTCCCCGGGCGGGCGCGGTGCTGTTCCGGCTGCTGTCGAAGGACCGGGCCCTTGCCGTCTTCGACGCGCTCTCGCCCGCAGTGCAGGGAGACCTCGTCCGGCAGCTGCAGGACTCCGAGGTCGCCACGGTGTTCGCCGACCTCGACCCCGACGACCGCGTGTGGCTGCTCGACGAGCTGCCGGCCTCGGTCGCGCAGCGCCTGCTGCAGGGGCTGCCGGTGCGCGACCGTCAGCTGACCGCGGCCGTGCTCGGATACGAGCAGGATGCCGTGGGCCGCCGTATGAGCCTCGACTTCGTGACCACGCACCCCGGCCTCACCGTCGCGCAGACGATGGAGCGCGTGCGCGCGCGGCTCGACGACGCCGAGACGGTCTACACGCTGCCGGTCACCGGCGCCGGGCGTGAGGTCGTCGGCGTCGTCAGCCTGCGCGATCTGATGTCGGCGTCCGACGACGCGGCCATCGGTGACGTCATGACCGAGCCGCAGACGGCGAGCGCCACCAGCGACGCGGAGCAGGCCGCGCGCATCTGCGCCGACCGCGGGCTGCTCGCGCTGCCGATCGTCGACAGCGAGCGGCGGCTCGTCGGCATCCTCACCCTCGACGACGCAGCCCGCATCCTGAAGCACGAGGAGAGTCAGGATGTCGCCCGCCAGGGCGGCGTCGAGCCGCTGGGACGCCCGTACCTGAGCACGCCGATCCCTCGGCTCGTGCGCTCGCGCGTCGTGTGGCTGTTCGTGCTCGCCATCGGGGCGACGCTGACTGTGCAGGTGCTCTCGCACTTCGAGGCGACCCTGGCGGAGATGACCGCGCTCGCGCTGTTCGTGCCGCTGTTGATCGGCACCGGCGGGAACACCGGCAACCAGGCGGCCACCACCGTCACCCGCGCGCTCGCGCTCGGCGAGGTGGCGCCGCGCGACATCCTGCGCGTGCTCGGACGCGAGGTGCGCGTCGGCTTCCTGCTCGGCCTCGCCCTCGGCATCGTCGGGTTCACCATCGCCGGCGCGATCTACACCTGGCCGATCGGCGTCGTGATCGGCCTGACCCTGATCGCCGTGTGCACGGTGGCGGCGACCATCGGCGGGATCATGCCGCTGGTCGCACGGGCCATCCACGTGGACCCGGCCGTGTTCTCGAACCCGTTCATCACGACCTTCGTGGATGCCACGGGCCTGGTGATCTACTTCCTCATCGCGAAGACCGTGCTCGGGCTCTGAGCCGCCTGGCGCCGTTCCATCCGCAAATCCCGGACGGTATTCGTCGTAAATCGCCACGGGACGGTCGGGCCGATTTCGTTGACGGTCGATTCACAGCATCCCTACTGTGACTTCTCAACAACCGAATATCTGTGTGTTCCGATTTCCCCCGAAAGGACATCACGTGCATCATCCCCTCCGCGTGACCGGCCTGGCGCTCACCGCCGGCGCCGTGATCGCAACCGCTCTCGCGGCCGTCCCCGCCGCAGCCGACTCCGACACGACCGACGGCAGCGACGCCACCACGGTCGAGGTCTTCTCACAGGACGGGTCGATCACCCGCACCGAGGTCGCGACCCCGCTTGCGCGGGCTCGCTCGTTCGCCGCGACCCCCACCGCGGAAGCGACCCTGACTCCGGTCGAGATCCACGGTCCGAGCGAGAACCGCATCGACCTGGTGTTCCTCGGCGACGGCTACACCGCCGATGAGCAGGACCTGTACGACGAGCAGATGAAGGCCGCGTGGGAGCTGCTGTCGGAGCGTGAGCCGTTCCACACTTACCGCGACCTCTTCAACGTCTGGAGCATCAACATCACCTCGCCGGTGTCGGGCGTCAGCGGCGACCCCACCGCCGACGTCGTCAAAGACACTCCGCTCGGCACCTACTACTACTGCAACAACCTCGACCGCCTCATCTGCGCCGACGTCGATGCGGTCAAGCAGTATGCATCGCTCGCCCCCGAGGCCGACCAGATCGGCGTGGTCGTCAACAGCTCCACCTACGGCGGCGCCGGCTACACCTCCGACGAGATGGTCACCTTCAGCGGCGGCAACGCGTCGGGACCCGAGATCCTGTCGCATGAGCTCGGCCACTCGATCGGCGACCTCGCCGACGAATACCCCTACTACGCCTACCCCGGCGACGGCAGCGAATGGGTCTGGGACGAGCCGGTCGAGGCGAACGCGTCGACCTACGACGCCGCCACGATGACGGCCGACCACCTGAAGTGGTGGCGCTGGCTGGGCGAGCCCTCGCCCGACGGCGGAGTCACCGACACCTACGAGGGCGCGTACTACACCGAACTGGGCGTCTACCGCCCCAGCGAGAACTCGCTCATGCGCAGCCTCGGCCGCGAGTTCAACCTGCCCAGCCGCGAGAAGATGGTGCAGTCGTTCTACACGTTCACGGGGCTCATCGACGCGCACACGGCCAACGACACGGCGGTCAAGGCCAAGAGCACACTCACCGTCAGCGCGGTGCCGATCGACACGGTGAAGATCCGCTGGTATGTCGACGGCAAGGAGTACAAGCCGTGGCGCGGCAAGTCGACCGTGCGCATCAACACGGTCAGCAACGGCCACGGTAAGGGTGCGCACAGCAACGGTGGCGTCGACGTGCGCACCGTGAAGGCCGTGGTCACCGACACCACCTCCTGGGTGCGCGACCCCGAGTTCAGGGCGGACTACCTGACCGATTCCGTCACCTGGACGGTCGCGCCGGAACCGCACAAGAAGCGCTGACCCGACAGCGATACAGGCCCCGCGCGCGTCACGAACGCGCGCGGGGCCTGCCGTCGTCTCTCGGCCGCCCTACAGCTTCACCTCCCCGCAGAGGTGCACCGTGATGCCCATGCCGTCGAGCATTGCGGCCTTGGCGGCGAGCGCCTTGTCGGCGGTCTCGGCGTCGGGGGCGTAGACGAGCTGCGCGTGGTTGGCCTTGTGCCGCGCCATGAACTGGTCGCGGCTCTGGCCGTGCAGCACGACGCTGGCGATCGGCCACTCGGGGTTCGTCAGATCCTTGCGGCGCTGCGACTCCTCCGCGGGCAGTTCGACAACCGACCCGCGGAACAGGTCCGCGTGCAGAGCACCGTCCGCGATGTAAATGCGCGAGAGCACCACCTCGCCGGGCTTGGACACCCCGTTGATCGTCGCGCCGCCGGCGGGGAAGAACACGTGCCCCTGCCTGTTGCCGACGGCCTTGTCCCAGCCGCCGAGGTGCGACGCCGGCACCGACCCCGAGATCTCGTAGACCCACACGAACTCGCCGTCGTAGTCCTCGCCCCAGCGCACGTCGTGCAGGGTCGTGTCGGGGTTCAGTCCCATCGCCGTCCACACCCGGTTGGTCACGAGCGCGTCGACCGCGACGCCCTCGTCGGCCTCGTTGAAGTGCGGGAACGCGCGGCCCGCGTGCAGCTCACGCTGTCCGTCGCGCGAGAGCACCGGCGGCCGGTCCGTGGAGTTCAGGATGCCCTCGGCGAGGTCAGACGCCGGCACGAGGTCCTTCAGGCCCTGCTGATACTGGATGCCCACGGCATCCAACCCGAAATCGTCGGCGATGCGCAGGGCGGCGATGTACATCTTGAGCTGCCACTGCACCTGGTCACGGGTGAGCTCGGTCGCGGCATCCTGCCCGTACTCGAACGTCATGCCCTGATCGGTCAGCCAGTCGTAGGCGGCGTCGGCCTCGGCGTCGGTCACGGTCAGCATCTCGGCGTACAGCGCCGACTGCGACAGGCGCTCCTTGTAAATGCCCGTGTGGTTGAGCAGCTCATCGTCGAAGATCGCGTTGTACATACCCATGCAGCCCTCGTCGAACACGCCGATGATGGCCTTGTCGTCGACCAGCTGCGCGGCCAGCGCCCTGCCCAGCTCGACCTCGGGCGACGACGGCAGCGCGGGCAGATCGCGCACGTGCGACGCGTCGTGGGTGATGCGACCGGTCTCGACCCACTCCTTGAGCCCCGCGCGGAACCACTCGTCGGTGAAGTCGACCGACCAGATCGTCGAGTACTCCTTGTCCATCTTCGTGAGCCCGGCGTTCAGGCCGAGAAGCCCGACCAGCCCCGGCCAATCGGGCGCGAAGTTCGCAGTGGTCAGGATCGGCCCGCGGTGCGTGCGCAGGCCGGCGAGCACGTGATGCGAGTACTGCCAGTTCGCGATCGCGACCACGAGCGGGGCGTCGACGGGGATGTTCTTGAACACCTCCATGCCCATGCGCTGACTGCGGATGAACCCGTGACCGCGCTCTTCGTCGACGCCGAAGGCGCGCTGCACGCTCCAGCCGAGCTCCTCGAAGGCCTTCGTCACCGCCGCCTCGACCCCTGCCTGCACCGGCCAGCTGTCGATGTTCGCCGGTTCGCGAAGGTCGCCCGAGGTGATCAGGTAGACCGTGTTCGGGGCCGCAGTCGGCCGCGCCGTCGGCGTCGGGAAGGTGTAGTCGGTCATGGTGCCTCCTTGAGGTCGGGGTCGGTGAGTGTCGCGTGCTGGGCCCGTACCAGCTCGTGCACGACGTCCTTCGTGCCGGCATACAGCCGCAGGTAGCGGTCGAACAGGTCGTCATAGACGAGGGATGCCGCGGGATCCGGCTCGATCGTCCGCACGATGGGGTTCCAGTCGTCGATGCGCGGGGCTTCACCGGGCCCCGCCACTGCCGTCGCGGCGAGGAACGCCGCGCCGTAGCTCGCGCCGATCGTCGTCTGCGGAACCTGCTGGGTCAGGCCCGTGGCATCCGACACGATCTGCATCCAGAGCGCGCCTTGCGTGCCGCCGCCGACGGCGACGATGCGGCGGATGTCCGCGCCGGCGGCGCGCATCGTCTCGACGTTGTGCCGCACGCCGAGCGCGGTGGCCTCGAGCGCGGCCCGGTAGAGGTCGCCGCGCGAGTGGTCGAGCGTGAGTCCGGCGATGACGCCGCGCGCATCGGGATCGAGGATCGGTGTGCGCTCCCCGGCGAAGTACGGCAGCATCACCACTCCGCGCGCACCGGGGCCGGATGCCTCTGCCTCCGCGAGCAGCACGGGGTAGTCGGACCCGGTGAGCTCCTTCAGCCAGGCGGTGATCGCACCGCTGGTCGCAAGCCCTCCGGCGAGGTTGCGGGTGCCCTCGAACGCACCCACCGTCGTCCACATCGACGGGGTGCGCAGGGTCCGCTCGCCGGTCACGATGAGGAACATCGTCGTGCCGTACATGAGCATCAGATCGCCGGTCCCGTGCGCGCCGACGCTCACCGCCTCGCTCCATGCGTCGATGGTGCCGGTCGTCACCGGTGTTCCGACCGGGATGCCGGTGGCCTCGGACGCCTCGGCCGTCACGGTTCCGGCGATCTCGCCCGCCCAGCGCAGCCGAGGACGCTCGATGCCGGGCGCGAAGCGATCCCACCACGGCTCGTGCCACGCACCTCGCTCGACGTCGTAGAGCGGGGTGGTCTGGCTCGCCGACTGGTGGTCGAGCACGTATGCACCGGTGAGCTTGCGGGCGAGGTACGAGGCCGGCATGAACAGGCGACGGGCTCGCGCGTAGGCGGCGGGTTCTTCGTCGGCGATCCAGACGATCTTGGGGCCGGCGGCCTGGCTGCTCAGGCGAGACCCCCCGACCCGGACGATCTCGTCGACGCCGAGCTCCGCGGTCATCCGCTCGATCTGCGCAGTCGCGCGGGTGTCGACGCCGTAGAGGATGGCGGGGCGGACAGCCTCGTCGTGTTCGTCGGTGAGGGCGACGCATGGGCCCATGCCGCTCACGCCGACGCCGGTGAGATCGATATCATCGCCCGCGCGGGAAAGCAGCTCGCGGGAGAGCGCGACGAACTCGCGCCACCAGACCGCGGCATCCATCTCCGCCCAGCCCATTCGTGGACGCCCGACATCGTGCGCAATCGCGCCCGTGGCGAGGGTCGCGCCGGCCTCGTCGAGCAGCGCACCCTTCGTGCTGGACGTGCCGACGTCAACGCCGAGCGTGCACTTCATCGCGTCCTCCCGGTGCGGTTTCTGACGCCTTCGCGACCGCGGCCCCACGCTACACGAAATCGATTTCATACACAATGCGCCGCAACCGCAGCCCACTCCGAGGTCCACCCCTCGCCGAGATGACCCTCCTGTCGCCGAGATCACCCGGTGCGGAGTGCGGTAGGCGTCTGGAGCACCCCGCGTAGAGGAGGGTCTCTCACACACAGGAGGGTTATCTCGCGCGCAGGAGGGCGGGCGGGAGGCCGGGGCTCAGACCGCGCGAATGGCCGTCGCCGGTTGCACCTCGTTGCGCAGCACGACCGTGCGAGCCGGTTGGTCATCGCCGCCGATCCGCTCGAGAAGCAGCTTCGCGGCCGTGACACCCATGTGCCGCGCAGGCAAACGCACAAGGGTCACCGCGCTCGGCGACAGCGTGGTGAACGGCAATGAGCCGATGACTGCCACGCCGAGCCGCGGCGGAGTCAAGCCGTGCTCGGTGAGGACCTGGATCGCTCCAACCCCGATGAGGTTGTTCCCCGCGACGACGGCGTCAGGCGGCCCCGGCAGGCTGAGCAGCTCTTCCATCGCCTTACGCCCGCCTTCCACCTGGAAGCTCGAGTAGTGCAACAGCTCGTCGACGGGGGCTTCGGGCAGCCGCTCGGCCATGACCCTCCGCCACCCCTGGGCGCGCTCCTGCGCGGTCTCGATGTGCTCGGGCCCCGCGAGGAAGGCGATGCGGCGGTATCCGGCATCCACCAGATTCTCTGTGGCCGCCGTGCCGGCCGCGCGATTCGCCATGACAACACCGTCAATGTCGTATCCGGTACCGCGGTCGACGGCGACGACTGGTCGACCCGTGGCGATAATGTCGTCGAGATTGGTATGGTCGGCGGCCGCTGCGAGGATCACTCCGGCCATGTGCTCGGCGACCGCGATCTGCAGGTACCGGGCCTCCTTCTCGACCTGCGCGTCGGAGTTGCACAGCACAACGGAATACCCAGCGCTTTGCGCGACGTCTTCGACTCCGCGTGCAAGTTCGGTGAAGTACGGGTTCTCGATGTCGGGTATCACGAGGGCGATAACTTCCGACTCCTGCCGGCGCAGCGATCGGGCTGTGCGGTTCGGACTGAAGCGCAGTTGCCGCGCAGCATCCCTCACCGCCTGCGTCTTCTCCTCGGAGACGCCGAGCCCGTTGAAGACGCGCGAGACGGTCGCCGGCGAGACTCCGGCCAACTTTGCCACCTCATAGATCGTGGTCATGCACTCACCCCGCGTATCGTGCGCGGGATGTTCTCGCGCACGACACTCACCCTAGCGCGATGAAATCGATTGCTGTGGCTGGCCGCAGCTTCGCCCCCTCCAGAAGGAGCACGCCACTATTCCCGTTGGATTTTCGCTTTCGACAGGCCCCAGCATTGGGAATTCCGCGGTTTGTGGAGATATCGGAAGGATCCCCGCCTTTCAGACGAAATCGGTTTCATGTTGACATAGGCTCCCGGCAAGACCTCGTGCATCCGCGCGCTGATCGGTACAAGGAAGTAACGGAGGACACAGCATGTCAAGGAGAACAAAGCGAGGCTGGATCGCCGCGGCGGCCCTGGCCGCCGGTACGCTCGTGCTCAGCGCCTGCGCAGGCGGTGCCGCCCCAAACAACGGCGGCACCGAGTCCGGCGACACGGGCAAGATCACGTTCCGGTCCTGGAGCCCGATCCAGCAGACGACGCAGCAGATGGTCACGGCGTTCCAGGACGCGAACCCCGGCACCACGATCGACTCGACGATCTTCAATTACCCGGAGTACCTGGTCGACCTGCAGACCCGGGCCAGCTCCAACACGATGCCCGACATCATCGGCCTGCAGCCGGGCGCGCTGACCCAGCAGTACCGCAACAACCTGCTCCCGCTCAACGAGTGCGCGGAGAAGACGTGGGGCGCGAACTGGAAGGACAAGTTCTACCCGATCGGCCTCGAGCAGGCGCAGCTGGGCAACCCGAAGGGCGACGACAACTACTACGCGCTGCCGATTCTGGTGCAGACCGTGAACATGTGGGCCAATACCAACCTGTTCTCATCCGCGGGTCAGCAGATCCCCAAGACCTGGGACGAGCTGGCGAACACCGTCAAGGCGATGAAGGGCGGCTCGTACACGCCGTTCCTGCTGCCCGCGAAGGACAGCTGGGTGCGCAACGTAGTGTTCCTGCAAATCGCCAACAACGTCGATCCCGGATACGTCTACAAGGCCGAGGACGGCTCGGCGAAATGGACCGATTCGCAGATCGTGAAGGCGTTCGACTACTGGCAGAAGCTGTTCACCGACGGCATCGCGCAGAGCGGCGCGCTGAGCCTGGACAGCTACCCCAGCGGCGCGAACCAGTTCGAGGCCGGCAAGGCCGCGATGATCCCGCTGGGCGCCTGGTGGATCCAGCAGTCCGACCCCACGAAGGACCAGTCCACGATCCCCGACCTGTCCAAGGGCATGTCCGGATACCAGCCCTTCCTGTTCCCGACCGTGCCCGGCGGCGCGGCCGAGTCGCAGTACGTGGGTGGCACGGATGTCGCGCTCGGCATCTCGAAGAACACGAAGAACCCGACCCTGGCCTGCAAGGTGCTCACCGACTGGATCGCCGGCGAGGGCGCGCAGAAGCTCGTCAACACCATGAACGACATCCCGGCGGTGCAGGGCGTCACCCCCGAGAAGTTCACGAGCGACAAGCAGAAGCAGATCTGGGACATGTTCGTGAACGACTGGCTGCCGAAGGTGAAGTACTCGCGCTACTTCGAGAGCCCGAAGATCGACACCGCGGTCGGCGACGCGCTGTCGGCCGTGGCCACCGGCTCGCAGACGCCGGAGCAGGCCGCCGCCGCCGTGCAGAAGGTCCAGGACCAGGTCCTCGCCGCAGGCTGATCTCCGACCGCTCGTGAGAGGGCGCCCCGGACCGCGTACAACCGGGGCGCCCTGAGAGGACCACCATGACCACTCTGACCGTGAGAACCAGACTTACCCGCAACCTTCCCGGGCTCGCGTTCCTCGTGCCCGCCCTCGTGCTGTTCGCCGTGTTCGTGGTCTACCCGATCGTCTACAACATCCAGGCGAGCACCCTCGACTGGGACGGCGTCAACGCCGGCACCTTCGTCGGGCTGCAGAACTACGTGCAGCTGTTCCAGGATCCGGTGTTCCTGATCACCCTGCGCAACTCGGGGCTGTGGATCGTGCTCACGATCATCCCGCAGTCGCTGATCGGGTTCCTGCTCGCGCTCGGCCTGAACCGCGGTGTGTTCGCGAGCACCGCCTATCGGGCGATCTTCTTCGTCCCGGCGATCCTGTCGCCGGTGGTGGTCGGCATCGTGTGGCAGCGGATCATGGATCCCTCCAACGGCGTGATCTCGTCGGTCGGGCGGGCCACCGGCATCACCTGGCTCACCGGGGACTGGCTCGGCAGCCCGAGCACGGCGATCTTCGCGGTCATCTTCGTCAACGTGTGGATGTGGACCGGCTTCTCGATGCTGTTCTACCTCGCCGGGCTCCAGCTCATCGACAACAACGTCCTGGAGGCCGCCAAGATCGACGGCGCGAACGGGTTCCAGACCACGCTGGGGATCACGTTCCCGCTGCTGAAGTCGACGCATCTGTCCCTCCTGCTCCTGGGGGTCATCGGGTCGCTGAAGACCTTCGAGCTCGTCTACGTGCTCACCCAGGGCGGCCCCGCGCACGCATCCGAGATGCTGCCCACTTACGCCTTCGAGCAGGCGTTCCAGCTGCAGAGCGTCGGATACGCGTCCACGATCAGCGTCGTGCTGATCGTCATCGCGGTCGCCGCATCGCTGTCCATGGTCCGAGTGTTCGGTGCCGGCTTCATCACGGGAGACGAGAAATGACGACCACGATGACGCAGCGTCTGCTCACCACCGACGAGGCCACGCGCCCCGGTGGGCCCCGGCTGCACCACAGCAGGAGGGTCTCGGGCCGCCGACGCTGGCTGCACTTCGTGCTCATCCCGCTGGGGATCTTGTGGATGGTGCCGGTGTTCATGGTCGTCGGCCTGTCGCTGATGCCGTCGAACAACCCGGCGACGACGTTCTTCGGGATGTTCCCGGCGGCGCCGTCCTTCTCGAACTACGTGCTCGTGTGGCAGCAGAACCCGATCCTGCTGCACCTGCTGAACAGCCTGCTCATCACCGTGCCGTCGGTCGTGATCGTTGTGATCGTCGGCGCGATGGCCGCGTTCTCGCTGGCCCGGCTCCGGGTGCCGCTGCGCGCGTTGTTCTTCGGCATCCTGATCCTCGGGCTCGTGCTCCCGATGTCGGGCATCGTCGTGGCGGTCTTCAAGATCCTGCAGTCCCTGAACCTGTACAACTCGATCCTCGGGCTCGTGCTCGTGTACTCCGCCCTCGGGCTTCCGTTCGCGGTCATCATCATCCGCACCGCGTTCCTCGCGATCCCCTACGAGACGTTCGAGGCGGCGGTCATCGACGGCGCGAGCGTGTGGCAGATCTTCTGGCGCATCTACCTGCCCCTCGCCCGGCCGGCGATCTCGGTCGTCGTGATCTGGCAGGTCATGATGGCGTGGAACGACTTCCTGCTGCCGCTGGTCTCGCTCAGCGACAACGACAAGAAGCCGCTCACACTCGTGCCGCTGGCCTATCAGGGCATCTTCCTCAGCCAGCCCGGCGCCCTGTTCGCCGTGCTCGTGCTGATCTCGATCCCGGTGGTCCTCGTGTTCCTCTCGATCCAGCGCTACCTGGTCAACGGACTGGCGGGGGCCATCAAATGAGCCTCGTCGGGATCGATCTGGGAACCAGCGGCGTGCGGGCCGCGGCTTTCGACGAGCACGGCGCGCTGCTGGCCGAGCACGCGGTGCGCACACCGCTGTCGCGCTCGGCCGACCGCGTCGAGACCGACGCGGAAGCCGTGCTGGCTGCGGTCTGGGAGGCGACGGCATCCATCGTCATCTCCCCGGCCGTGCTGAAGGACCCCGTCACGGCGGTGTCCTTCAGCGTTCAGGGTGAGGCGGTTGTCCCCGTCGACGCACAGGAGAGAGCTCTCGCGCCCGCCCCAGTGAGCATGGACCGCCGGGGGACGCACGCGGCGTCCGTCATCGACGGTCTTCTGGGCCATGCCGCGTTCCAGACGATCACGGGGCAACCGCTTCATCCCATGTTCTCGATCTTCAAGATCGCCGCGGGCGGCGACGGCTGGACGGATGCCGCCGGCTACCGCACGCTCGACGCATTCGTGGCGGCGCGGCTGGGTGCCTTGCCCGCCACGGACTACTCGATGGCCGCACGCACCGGCGCGTTCGATGTCGGACGGCTCGACTGGTCGGACCGGACGCTATCGGCCGCCGGCGAAGCCGCCGGAATCGAGATCCCCGCCTCGGCGCTGCCGCGGGTAGCCGCTCCCGGGACCGTGATCGGCGCCGTCGACGCGGATGCCGCGGCCCGCACCGGTCTCGCCAAGGGCACGCCGATCGTCGCGGGCGTGCACGACCAGGCGGCCTCGTTCCTCGGCGCCGGCGGCGCGGCGGGGGGCCCGAGCGTGTTCGCCCTGGGCTCCAGCGACTGCCTCACCGTCCTGACCGCGCACCGCCCGGCGGGCCTGGACGGCACCGGGTTCGCGTGCTATCCGATCGCAGAAGGGGCGTGGATCACGCTCGCCGGCACGGCGGCCGGCGGCTGGTCGCTGGAGTGGTTCGCCGACCTCGTCCGCGAGCCGATCTCCGACCTGTTCACGCAGTTCGACGACGCCCCCTCGCCCCTGCTGATTCTGCCGTATCTGGCGGGCTCGGGGACGCTCGACAACGACCCAGGGGCCCGAGGGGTGATCGCGGGCCTGGCGCTGGACACGACCCGGCCGCAGCTGGCCCGCGCGTTCCTGGAGTCCACCGGCTACGAGCTCGCGAAGATCACGGCGGCGTTCGCCGATCGCGGCATCAAGGTGGGTGACATCCGCACGGTGGGCACCGGCGGGTCGAACGAACGCGCCCTGCGCGTGCGTGCCAACGCGGCTGGGCGCTCCCTCCGGCCCGTGCCCGGCCAGTCGTCGGCGCGCGGGGCGGCTCTGCTGGCAGGCCTGGGCACCGGCACGTTCACCGGACTGGACGCCCTTCCCGACGCGCTGCTGGGCGAACCCGCCGTCCCAGACCGGGAGCACGCGGACTGGTACCGGCGGCAGCGCGAGCGCTTCGTCGACCTGTACATCACGACCACACCGACCATTCACACGCTCGTGAACGATGAGGAGAAAACATGAGCACGTTCGATCTCGCCGCCGCCAAGGAGCAGATCCTGGAGTACTGCCTGCGCTCGATGCAGTACGGCCTGAACTTCAACACCCAGGGCAACATCAGCATCCGGGTCCCGGACCAGCCGAACCGCTTCCTGATCACCCCGACCGATCTCGAGTACGACAAGATGACCGCCGAGGACATCGTGCTCGTCGACGGGGACTCGAACCTCATCGAGGGACCGCACGAGCCGAGTTCCGAGGTCACGGTGCACATGGCTGTCTACCGGCGCCGCCCGGACGTCAACGCGATCGTGCACACCGAGCCGGTGTTCGCGAACGTGTGGGGCGTGATCGGCGAGCCGATCCGGGGAACCCTCGTCAACATGGTGATCTACACCAAGGGGGACGTCCCGATCATGCCGTTCGCGCTGAGCAACCGCACCGAGTTCGGCGACGCGATGTGCGATGTCATGGGCGATCTGAACGCGGTCGTCTGGGGGAACCACGGTCTGCTGACGGTGGGCGAGAACCTCCGCGACGCGTTCAAGACGTCCGTCGCGGTCGAGTCCGCCGCGAAGGTGCAGATCTACTCGCGCATCGCCACCCCGACGCCGATCGTCCTCGAGTTCGAGAAGCTCGGCATCACCACGTCGCTCTGATTCGAGGCATCCCGAACACCATGACTCTGAAGACACTTACTGAGGTCCTCGCCCACGCAGAGGCGGACAGCTACGCCGTCGGCGCGTTCAACGTGTCCGACCTGAACCAGGCAGTCGCCGTCCTGCGCGCCGCGCGGCAGGAGCAGTCCCCCGTGATCGTGCAGGCGATCGCCGGGATGCACCCCTACGACGACGAGGGGTGGTGGTGGGATCGGCTTCGCGAGCTGATCGAGAGCCACCCCACCGTCGACGCGGTGCTGCACCTGGACCACGGGCGCACGTTCGACGACTGCCGACGCGCGATTGAGCACGGGTTCACGAGCGTCATGATCGACGCGAGCCGGGATGCGGCAACCGACGAGCCCGCCGACTTCGACGCGAACGTCGCGGCCACCCGCGCGGTCGTCGAGCACGCGCATCCGCTCGGGGTGAGCGTCGAGGGGGAGCTGGGAACGATCGGCGGGGCAGAGGCGGGCGTGCGCGGGATCGTGGAGGACATCATCTTCGCCGATCCCGCGCAGGCCGCCGAGTTCGTCGCGCGGACCGGGGTGGACGCCCTGGCAGTGGCCGTGGGCACGAGCCACGGCTCGGTCAAGTTCACGACGGACGAGCAGGGGCAGCGGCTGCGGATCGGGCTCATTGCCCAGATCCACGCCGGGATCCCCGGGACGTTCCTCGTGCTCCACGGCAGCAGCTCGATCCCCGCCGACAGCGTCCGCACGATCAACGAGCACGGCGGGCGGCTGCCGTCCTCGTACGGGATCGACACCGAGCAGAAGCAGCAGGGCATCGCCTCGGGCATCCGCAAGATCAATCAGGGCACCGACTCGCACCTGGCGTGGACAGCAGCCCTGCGCGAGGCGCTGGACGCCGACCGCACGACTGTCGAGCCGAGCGCCGCGATCGGCGTCACGATCGACGCGATGGCCGCCGCCGTGGCGCAGCGGATGCGCGAGTTCGGCTCGGCGGGACGCCTGGCGGTCCACTGAGGTGCACGGCGGCCGCGTCCTCGTTGACAGCGGCCGCCGCGCCGGGCGAGACTGCAAGCGATGAATCAGCCATCGAGATATCTGCCTGCCGCGGCCCGACGACAGCACATTCTCGCCCTCATCGAGCGACGCGGCTTCGCCAAGGTGACCTATCTCGCGAACTACTTCGGGATCTCCGAGGTGACCGCGCGCGCCGACCTCGAGGCGCTCGCGGAGACGAACGCGATCCAGCGGGTGCACGGGGGCGCGATCTCGGGACTGGGATCGGCGACCCTGGAGCGCACGTTCGACGTGGCGGCCGGCGAGGCGGCCGCCGAGAAGGTTCGGATCGGCGCGGCAGCGGCGGATCTCATCAAGCCGCATCAGGTCGTGATGCTCGACGTCGGCACTACCACCACGGCGATCGCGCGCGAACTTCCGCGCCGCGAGCAGCTGGCCGACATCACGGTTGTCACGAACGCGCTCAACATCGCCCTCGAGCTGGAGACGGCGTATCCCCGGGTGACCGTCGTCGTCACGGGCGGCACGCTGCGGCCCGCCCAGCACTCCCTCGTCGATCCGATGGCCGACGCGCTGCTGTCCCGGGTGCGCGCCGACATCGCCTTCATCGGCTGCAACGGGGTGTCGGTCGAGTCGGGGATCAGCAATCTGAACTTCCCCGAGGCGGACGTCAAACGCCGGCTCCTCGCGGCGGCGGCCAGGCGCGTGCTGGTCGCCGACAGCTCGAAGATCGGTGTTGTCCGTAGCAGTCGAGTGGGTCCACTTAGCGATGTGGATCTGTTGATCACAACCAAGGAGGCAGACCCGAAGCAGCTTGATCTTGTGAGGAAGACCGGCCTGGAACTGCTCATCGTCTGATTCTTCACCTGTTGCAAGGATCAAGGCGATCGGGTGGCAGTGGACAACCGGAGGGTCACCCGCCCGTCAGTCCGCGGACCGATCCTCCTGTGCCGTTTCTTCGATACTCCGCTGCAGTTGCTCCCACACGAGGTCGAGTCGACGCAGGCTCTCGTCGTCCAGGGCTCTCAGCGGCCGACGGCAGCGACCGCAGCCGACAGCGTACTTGCCGACCAGATACTTCGCCGCGCCGAAGACCTCCTCACGCACCATGCCGTCGAGAGTCTCGTTGATTCGAACCTGAACGGTGCGTGCGCCTGCGAAGTCGCCGTTGCGCGCGCGTTCCCGCAAGGACAGGAAGAGCTCGATCTGCAGCCCCACGGTCGTGCCGATAGATGCTGTTGCGCCCATCGACAGTGCGGGCAGATAGAGCTCATCAAAACCGTTGATCAACTGCACGTCAGGGTACTGAGCAACGAGTCGCTCTGCCCCGAAGAGATTTTGCGACGTGTGCTTGATCCCGATGACCTGAGGAAGCGCCATCAGCTCTTCGTAGCCGCCGTCGACGATGTCGCGTCCGGTGAACTGTGGGATGTTGTAGACGACGAACGGGATGTCCACAGCATCGATCACCTCGCGGTAGTGCGCAATGACGTCCGCTGTCGAGTATCCGTAGTAGAGCGGTGGAATCATGGATATCGCCGCTACTCCGGCCGCCTGCACAGCCGCCGCAAGTTCGAGAGCTTCACGTGTTGTCATCGCGCCGACGTGTGCGAAGACCGGGACACGTCCTTGGGCTGACTCGACCGCTGTCCGTGCGACGGCGATGCGTTCCGCAGCACTCAGCAACATCCCCTCGCCGGTCGATCCGCCGACATAGACGCCTTCCACCCCCCGGCGGATGTCGGTGTCGACCAGTGACGCAAGGCTGTCGAAGTCGATTGACTCGTCTTCGCGCATCGGAGTGCATGCCGCGACGAAGAGACGTTCGCCAATCAGATCGCTCACCATGCCGTCCACCCTCCGTCCACGACGAGGTTCGCGCCGGTCATATATCGAGACGCGTCCGAGGCGAGGAAGATCAGCGCTCCGTTGTACTCATCCGCCTGCGCCATGCGTCCGATAGGGATACGTGCCTCGTAGTTCGCGTGGAACTTGTCGTCTTGTGTGTCGCGCCACACCCCGGCCGGGGTGAGGGTATTCACCCGAATGCCTTCGCGCCCCCAATATGTCGCGCAGTATCGGGTCAGGTTGTACACACCCGACTTGGCGGCGGAGTACGCGACCGGCTTCACGAAGGGGACCCCCGTGTCTTCTGCTTTGTATGCATATATGTCCTGCACAGGCGAGACCATGCCGTAAATCGACCCCACGTTGATGATCGAGCCGGAGACCCCTGCCTCACGCATGAGCCGACCGGCCGCTTGCGTGACGAGGAAGGTACCGACGAGATTGGTCTCCACCACCTCTCGGAAGATCTCCGGCGGAAAACGTTCAAAAGGTCCCGATACCTCTGGCGGTGCGCTGGGTTGGGTATCGATCCCGGCGTTGTTCACGAGGACGGTCGGCACGCCCCAGGTGTTGACCACCTGCCGGAGCGCGCGTTCCACACTCTGCTGATCTGTGATGTCCATCCGCACTGCGAGCAAACGGCCGTCGTCGTCTTCGATGCCCAGTCGGGAGGCGGCATCCTCCATATCTCGACGAGATGTGACGGCCACACGTGCGCCGCGCTCATGCAAGGCCTTTGCGAACTCAGTCCCGATCTGGCCGAAGGCGCCGGTGACGACCGCGATGCGATCAGTGACCGAGAAGAGAGGATCATTTGCCTTTTCCATAAGATCGCTCCTCAGATCCGGTGTTCGGTCAGATAGTCGCGATCGAGGACGAGACCATGGCCGGGCCCGGTCGGAGGGAGATAGCGCCCGTTTCGCGTCTGCCCTGTGGAGGCGAAGATCCCGAGGTCTGTCCACGTCCCCCCGTCGGTCATCTCTGCATAGGAGATGTTAGGGATGGCTGCCAGAATGCTGGCACTGAGCTCCATCACGAAATGCGGAGTCATCGGCAGATTTCTGGTACGCGCGGCCGCTGCAATGTCGAGGTACCCAGTGATACCCCCGACACGACCGAGGTCGGCTTGCACGAAGTCCACCGCGCCGCCATCGAAGTACTGCACGAACTGGTCGACCGTGTAGACGTTCTCACCCAGCCCGATCGGCGTGCGCACCTCGCGGGCAAGACGCACATGCCCAGGGATGTCATCGGCCGGCAACGGCTCTTCTACCCAGAGCAGATCGAACTGCTCGAAGCGCGAGAAGGCGCGGACTGCCTGGGGATAGCTCCAGCCCTGATTCGCATCGACGGCGACAGGGAATGCACCTACTGCCTCGCGGATCTTTGCGAGACGCTCGACATCCTCTTCAAGGTCAGGCTTGCCAACCTTGACCTTCGCTGCGGCGTAACCTTCCGCGCGCCAGCGTCGTACCTGTTCTACGACCTCTTCGGCCGACAGATTCAGGTTGATGCCGCTCCCATAGAGCGGCACGCTATCGCGGACGCGCCCGATGAGGTCGACGACGTTGGCTCCCAGCGTCTTCCCGAGCAAGTCCCAAGCGGCGATGTCAAAGGCCGACAGCGCATGCGTGGTAACACCTGCACCCCCGATGTCGTGCACGTACCGATAGGCGCGGTTCCAGAGAGCGCGCGGCGAAACCCGCTCCCCCGCCAGCACCGGAGCGATCTCTGCCGCGAGAGCACCGATCGTGCGCGCACCCATACCGGAAGTGTGGCTGAACCCAGTCCCCACCAGCCCGTTGTCTGCATGCAAGTCGACCACGGTGACCTCAATGTCGGTCACCTTGTGAATCTGGTCTCCCCACGGTCCCTGCGGCAGCGGCACCCGCGCAAGGGAGATCTCTATCCCCTCGATCCGCGGGATCTCGGTGCTGGTCGGCCGAACGCCGATCTTCGTGTCTGTCATTCCTGTTGCCTTTCGGATCGGTGGAAGTGTGGATCAGCCTTTGACGGCGCCAGCCGCAAGGCCTCCAATGAGCTGCTTCTGAACGAGCATGAACCCGAGCAGGACGGGCACCGCGGCGATCACACCACCCGCGGTGAGTAGGTCCCATCGCACCTGGTAGTCGCCGATGAACAACTGCAGTCCAACGGGAATGGTTTGGCTGGCGGTTGTCGACGTGAACGTCAAGGCGTAGAGAAACTCGTTCCACGAGAAGATGAAGATGTATGTCCCTGCCGCCGTCAGCCCGGGCCGCATCAGAGGCAACAGGATGTGACGCACCATCTGGAACTTGGAGCAGCCATCCACAGTGGCTGCCTCGTCGAGTTCGGGCGGTAGCCCGTCAAGGAATCCCTTGAGCAAGTACGTCGCAAACGGCGTTGCAAAGGTCGTGTAGACCAGCACGAGGCCCACAGGGCTGTCGAGCAGGTGACCGGTCTTGAGCATCGTCGACAGCGGAATCACGAGAAGAACGGCGGGGAACAGCTGCGCGATAAGCAAGACAGTCAGCAGGGCGGTGCGTCCACGGAACCGAAAGCGTGACAGTGAGATGGCAGCTGCGGATGCCACGATCAGCGAGAAGAGCACCGTACACAGGGCCGTCACCAAGCTGTTGCGCATGTATGCGAGGAACGCCGTCGTCTGGAACAGTTCGATGTAGCCCCGCACACTGAGCGTCGAAGGCAACTTGCTCATCCCGTTCGCAATCAGCTCCTTGCCAGGCGTGAACGACGTCAGAAGCATGACAAGATACGGGCCGAGCGTGGCGATGAGCCACCCCACGATGACGACATAGAGTCCGACACGACCAAGACGTCGAAGCCCGCGGAAACGACTGCCCGGTGGCCGCACCACGGGAATCCGCACCGTGTGCAGCCCATCAGTAGTGACGAGCGTGCTGCTGGTCATCGCTTTGCTCCCTTCGTCTGCGTCAGTCGGAGGTAGATGACGACGAGGATCGCCAAGATGACCGCTTGAATCACCGCGTACGCCGCCCCGTTGCCCATCTGCCCCTGCTTGTACGCCGTCAGATACGACTGCAGCGGTATGGTCGTCGACGCAATGCCGGGGCCACCGCCGGTGAGCACATAGGCGAGATCGATGTAGTTGGCCGTCCAGATGAGGCGGAGCACCAATGTAATGAGCACCGTTGGCAAGATCGAAGGAACCACGACGTGGCGGAATACGCCCAGCACGCCGCAGCCGTCAGTTCGCGCGGATTCTTTGAGCTCTTCGGGCACCGCTTGCAACGCCGCGAGCACCATGACGGCAAAGAACGGAATTCCCTGCCAAGCGTCGATGGCGATCAGCGTCGGCAAGGCCGTGTGCGGGTCAGACAGCCACGCGACCGGATCAGCCATGAGACCCATCCGCTCTAGCACTGTGTTGATGAGTCCACGGTTCGGATCGAGCAACCACAGCCAGATCAGCGCAACGAGCACGCTCGGTGTCGCCCACGGAATCATCGCCAGTCCGCGCACGACGCCACGCAGCTTGAATCTCTGATTGAGCAGAAGCGCCCCGATGACGCCAAACACGAGTTGGAGCCCGACGCCACCGACAGTCCAGAACACCGAGTTCGCCACGAACGTCCCGAACTGAGGGTCTTGAAACAGCTCGATGAAGTTATCGAGCCCGACAAACCCAACGGTTCCGCCGAGCAGGGTGGTCTTGGTCAACGACAACCAGATCGCCCGCAGGAACGGATACGCGACAAAGACGAACAGGAGAATCAGCGTCGGCGAGACAAAGATGAGGATGGTCGGGTCGAACCGGCGCTTAGCGCCGGTTCGACCCTCAGCAAGCGTCGCTGACATCGCTACTTCTTGAGCTCGGCGGTCAGCTTCTCGAGCATCTGCGTGCTCGTGATCTCACCTGAGAATGCCTGCTGAATTGTGGGCGACCATGTGGCGTTTATGACAGACGTCGTACCTGGCAATTGCGGCCAGCTCTTGGCAGTCTTAGCCGCGGTGATGGCCACCTGGTACGCAGGGTCCTTCTTGAACGCTTCGTTCTCAGCCACAGCGGTGGTCACGGGCAACTGCCCTTGCGGCGAGGTGCTCATCTTGAGCATCTGCGCGTCCCCGAGAAGGAACGTCTCCCACTGCCACGCCAACTCCTGCTTCTTGGACGAAGCGAAGATGACGTTCCCGCTCATCGACTGCACAGTCGAGGGATTCGACGGATCCGCAGCGGGCACCGGAATGACGCCAACGTCATCGCCGAACTGTTCCCGCACGGCGGCAAGCGATCCGATGTGATGGATCATCGTGGCGGTCGTACCGGAGAGGAAATTGCTCTGCACCTGCGAGAACGCTGCAGTCTCCGACCCGGGAGGCGCGTACTTCGCGAGCTCGAGGTACTTCTGGTTCACACTGTCGGCGGGCGCCTTGTCGAGGACGACGTCGCCCGCGGAGTTCACGAACTGGGCGCCACCCGCAAGCATCCAAGCCGCCCACTGATCCTGGCCGCCTGCCCCACCGCGCACGTCCATGGCGTAATGGCCGTCGCCGGTCAGCTTGGGTGCATCAGCCAGCATCTCGTCCTGCGTCTTTGGTGGCTCGAGCCCGGCGGCTTTGAAAAGCTTCTTGTTGTAGTACATGTACAGCGCGGTGTTCTGGTGCGGCATCATGTAGATCTCGTCGCTGCCAGGGACCTTCCCGGCGTCCCAGGCGCTCGCTTCAACTTCGCTCTTGTCGTTCCACGCGTCGATACGGTCGTTCAGTGACGCAAGGACACCCGCGTCGACGAACTGGCCGATCCAGGAGTCCTTCATGCGTGCCGCATCGGGCCCGTTTCCACTACTGATCGCGGTCGATAGTTTGTCGAGATACTGGGCAGCGGGAACGACTTGCAGCTTCACCGTGCCGTGATCGCTCTGCGCGTTGAATTCATCGGCCAGCTGCTGCCAGGTGGTGTCCGTGGCGTCGTCCTGCCACAGCCAGTATGTAAGGGTCTGGCCCTTTGTCGAGCCGTTGTCAGTGTCTGCGCTCCCGCCGCCGCCGCTGCATCCGGCGAGAAGGAGAGCCGATGCCGCGAGTGCACCGGTCACGAAGATGGGAACGCGGGTCTTGCCTTGCTTCATTGCAATACCTTTCGGGTGGGTTCTTTCAGGACAGGCGGGTGTTCTCCGCGGATGATGCGTGCTGCTGCTCACGCGAACTGGTCAGTCGCGCACGCACATCGAAGAAGTGCACGTTGAGCTCATGGATGGCGAGAGGCGTGTCGCCTGCTTCGAGCGCGGCGATGATGGTCGCGTGCCGATGCGCTGATGCCGGCAGATCGCTTCCCACCTGCAGAGGCTCGGCTGACTCATCGAGCATGTGCCAGAACGCGGCGACGAGGCCATGGAAGGTGCGGTTGTCGACGTGTGTGTACAAGAGCTGATGGAACTTCGCATCCTCGTGGATAAACGGCAGACCGCGTGCGGCCTTCGACTCCATGCGGTCGACCACGCGACGCAACTCACGGAGAGTCGCCGGTGACATGTTGGCTACCGCAGTAGGGAAGAACGCCGCTTCGAGCACACGACGGACGTCCAGCATCTCAAGCATCAGGTCGATCGATGGCTCCATGAACCGCGTCAGAGCCTCCACAACCGACTGCATGCTGAACTCGCCCAGCGTCCTACGCGCGCCTTGCTTCGAGACGACAAGGCCGAGGGCGCTCAGCGCAGCGAGCGCCTCACGGAGTGCGGGCCTGCTGACCGAGAGATCGTGTACCAGATCCTGCTCCGAAGGCAAGGCCTCACCGGGCAGCAACTCCAGTTCGCGGAAGTGCTGCACTAGCCTCATCTCTAGTTCAGCGGGCATGAGTTACCTTGGCTTGTCAGACAATAAACACACCCTCCAAGCGGAGGATTTCACTGAGCGTAAGCAACTCGAGGGCTCAGAGGCCAGATTCAACTGACACTTCGAGCCGTATTGTCTGACAAGTGCTCGTTTCCGTACGTTGCCCCAGCGCCTTCGACCGCGTCACACGCGCTACTCTCCGGCTGTCCGCAGGCACCGCCCCGAAGAGCAGCGGCACCCAGACTTCGGAGAATCGCGCCAACACCGGACCATTTCCGCGGAATCATCCGGGCTACGCGCGAGGCTCCGAACCCTGTGAGCGCCGAGTGGCGAGCGACGGCCGACAACGCCGCGCGCGCCCCGGCCGCTCGCCGGTCGACACCGGTCTAACGCGCGACCGCGACCCGCGCGCGCAGCCCCTCGACCAGCAGATCCACACCGAACGCGAAGGCCGAGGCCGAGGCATCCGGCCCGCCCTCCACCGTCACGCCGATGCTGTCGTACTGCAGCCGCTGCTGCTCGTGCGAGACATGGCCGAGCACGAAGTGCAGCAGGGCGGTCGCCGCCTGCCGGGTCGTCGCCTCGTCGAACCCGCCGCCGGCGATCGCCGCCGCGAGCCGGTCGAGCGCGGCATCCGCTCCCAGTCCCATCGACAGCGTGCTCGAGACCACCTCCGCGCCGTCGCGATAGGCCAGGAGCGCGTCGCGCAGAGCCGAGGCCGACGCGCGTACGTCGGCGGCCCAGTCGCCGCTCACCGCCGACGAAGCGCGCCTCGCGACGATGCGGTCGGCGAGCTCGGCCAGCAGCGCCTGCTTGTTCGGGAAGTGGTGGTACAGCGCGCTCGGCTGCACATCCAGCGCCGCCGCGAGCCGCCGCATCGTGAGGTCGGGGAGCCCGACGTCGTCGAGCAGACGCAGCGCGGTGCGGGCGACATCGTCGCGAGTGTGTCGTCGCGCAGTTTCGCTCGGGGCCATATCCTCACTATAGTGAACGGCGTTCAGGTGAACACCGTTCAGGTAAGGAACCCCATGACCGACACCTCCACCGTCACCCGCCCACGACTGAGCGCCGCCGACATCGCCCGCGTCGCCGTCTTTGCGGCAGTGATCGCCGTGCTCGGCCTGCCCGGCGGCTTCACGATCTTCGGTGCGGTGCCGATCACAGCGCAGACGCTGGGCGTGATGCTCGCCGGCGCGATCCTCGGGCCGTGGCTTGGCGCGTTGTCGATGACGGTGTTCCTCGCGCTCGTGGCGCTCGGACTGCCGCTGCTGTCGGGCGGGCGCGGCGGCATCGCGGTGTTCGTCGGCCCCTCGGCCGGTTACCTCATCGGCTTCGTCGTCGGCGCGTTCGTGATCGGGCTCATCGTGCACGCCGGTAATCGCAAGCCCACGCTGTGGCGCACGGCGACCGGTGTGGTCATCGGCGGCATCCTCGTCGTGTACGCGTTCGGCATCCCGCTCCAGGCGCTGATCACACGTCTGCCGCTGGGCGAGACGTTCCTCACGAGCCTGGTGTTCATCCCGGGCGATCTCATCAAGGCGGTGCTGGCCACCGCGATCACGCTGACGCTCGTGCGCGCGTACCCGCGGGCGTTCCATCGCACATGGTGATCTCGCTGCGCGACGTGGTCGTGCGCCTCGGAGAGGTCGACGCCCTGCGCGGCGCGACGCTCGACGTCGATGCGCGCACGGTCGCGGTGATCGGCGAGAACGGATCGGGCAAGTCGACTTTCGCCCGGCTGCTCGCGGGTCTTGTGCCGGCGGCATCCGGCTCCGTCCGCGTGCTGGGCCTCGATCCCGCCCGCGACGTCGCCGAGCTGCGCCGCCGCGTGGCGGTCATCTTCAGCAATCCCGACGCGCAGATCGTGATGCCGACGGTTGCCGAAGACGTCGCCTTCTCGCTGCGGCCGCAGCGGGCGCGGGAGAAGTTGTCGAAGGATGCCACGGCTGCCCGGGTCACCGACGCGCTGACCCGCTTCGGCCTGACGGAGCTCGCCGAGCGCCCCGCGCACGATCTCTCGGGCGGCCAGAAGCAGCTGCTCGCCCTCGCCGGAGCGTTCGTACGCGAGCCCGAGCTCGTGATCGCCGACGAGCCCACCGCCTACCTCGACGCCCGCAACGCGCGGCTGGTCGGCGATCATCTGCTCGCCGACACCGGGCACCGGCTCGTGCTCGCCACCCACGACCTCACGCTCGCGCGGCGGTGCGACGTGGCGGTGCTGTTCGCGGACGGACGCGTACGGTCGACGGGCGACCCCGCCGAGGTCGTATCCGAGTACGAGGCGCTGCTGACATGCTGAGCCTCTTTCGCCCGGGCACCAGTCCGCTGCATCGCATGCTCGCCGGCCCCAAGCTCGCGCTGCTGGTCGTGCTGGTGCTCACCGTCTCACTGCTGCCGACCGCGCCGTGGGGGGCCGCGGTCGCAGCAGCGACATGCGTCATCGCGTATCTGTTCGGGGGCGGGATGCCGGCGCTGCTGCTTCTCGCACGGCAGACGTGGGCGCTGAAGTGGGTCATCGCGTTCATGCTGATCGGGCAGCTGATCTTCTTGGGACCGGTGCCCGCCGTGCTCAACACCGTGCGTGTGACGGCAGCGGTGCTGCTGGCAGCACTTCTCGCCCTGACGACGCGGGTGACGGACCTGCTCGACGCACTCGAGCGGGGGCTCGCACCGCTGCGGACCGTTCGCGTCGACCCCGCCCGCGTCGCACTCATGCTCACCGTCACGCTGTCGACGCTCCCGGTGATGGGGCGCATCGCCCACGACGTCCGCGAGGCGCAGCGCGCCCGCGGCGCGCGGGCCGGCGTGCGCACGTTCGCGGTGCCGTACCTCGTCATGGCGCTCAAGCATGCGGACGAGCTGGGCGACGCCCTCGCCGCGCGCGGCGTGCGCTGAGCCGCGGCATCCCCTCCCTCCTGCTCACGCAGGGTCGCGGCGTCCCCTCCGTCCTGCTCGCGCAGGGTCGCGGCATCCACCCCGCTCCTGCTCGCGCAGGGTCGCGGCATCCACCCCGCTCCTGCTCGCGCGGGGTCGCGGCATCCCCTCCGTTCATCTCGCAGGAAGTCCTGCGCGAGCCACCCCGACACGCCGTGCAACACGCCCGGGATCGCGAAAACGTCCTGCGAGGTGAACACGCGGGGTCGGGATGCCGCAGCCGCCGACACCGCACCTGTCGCCGTCGCCCTGGCCCCCTGTCCTCCCGCGGTGAGAGTGCACCTGGTCGCCGAGGAGGAGGGAACCACCCTCGCTCTCGTCCACCCGCTGCACCCTCACGGATCGCGGGGCACCGTGATCGGTGCCACGCCCCCACGTCTTGACCACATCGCCCGACGACCTCCTCGCCGCCCCGTGCTACCGTCATACCGACCGGACGGTATCTGCAAGGAGGCAGGATGAACAGGTTCACGGGGCGCACCGCGCTCGTCACGGGCGCGAGCCGCGGCATCGGGTTCGCGATCGCGCAGCGGATCGTCGCCGAGGGTGGGTCGGTCGTCCTCACCGCGCGCAAGCAGGACGAGCTCGACGCGGCCGTCGCCGAACTCGGCCCGAACGCCTCGGCCGTCGCCGGGCACGCCGACGACCCCGAGCACCGCGCCGCCGTCTTCGCCCACATCGCCGAGCGCCACGGCCACCTCGACCACCTCGTGAACAACGCCGGCATCAACCCCGCCTATGGTCCTCTGCTGACGGTCGACGACGAGCCCGCGCGCAAGATCCTCGAGGTGAACGTACTGGCCACCCTCGCATGGACCCGCGAGGCCGTCGCCGCGGGCCTGCAGCACTCGGTCGTGAACCTCGCCTCGATCGCCGGGCTCTCCGCCGCCCCGGGCATCGGCCTGTACGGCGTCTCCAAGGGTGCGGTGATCAATCTCACGATCCAGCTCGCGCACGAGCTCGCCCCCGGTCTGCGCGTGAACGCCGTCGCCCCCGCGGTCGTGAAGACCCGCTTCGCCCGCGCCCTGTACGAGGGGCACGAGGAAGAGGCGGCATCCGTCTACCCCCTCGGCCGGCTCGGCGAACCCGACGACGTGGCCGGCCCGGTCGCGTTCCTGCTGTCCGACGACGCCGCCTGGATCACCGGCCAGACCATCGTCATCGACGGCGGCGCGATGCTGCACGGGATCGGCTGAGTGCCCATGGTCAAGGGCACCACGGTCGCCGACGACATCACCCGCGCCGCGGTCGAGCTGTTCGCCGCCAACGGATACGGCGGCACCAGCGTGCAGCAGATCGTCGAGGCGGCGGGCGTCACCAAGGGCGCGCTGTACCACTACTTCGGTTCGAAGGACGACCTGCTGTTCGGCATCTACGAGCGACTGCTGGGCACCCAGCAGGAGCATCTCGACGCCATCGTCGCGGGCGGCGGCGACATCGACGACGTGCTCCGGGCCGCCTGCATGGACGTCGTCGAGACCACGGTCGCGCAGCTCGACGAGGCCGTGGTGTTCTTCCAGAGCGCGCACCTGCTGAGCCCGGAGCGGCACGACGAGGTGACCCGGCGCCGCCGCACGTACAACGACGCGTTCGGCGCGCTCATCGCGCAGGGGCAGGCCGAGGGCCGCTTCCGCACCGACATCCCGCTGCCGGTGCTCATCGCCCACTTCTTCGCCGACGTGCACTATCTCGGCCAGTGGTACTCGCCGACGGGCGCCAGCAGCGCCGACGCGCTCGCGCAGCAGCTCACCGAGCTGTTCCTGGCGGGTATCCGGCGGGTGGATGCCGCGGCCGCCCACACGGCCCGCTGACGGCGCGGCCGCGGCCCGCGGCATCCGCCCCGTCCCCCACCCCGGCGGTGAGAGTGCAGCTGGTGGACGAAGGAGCGGTTGGTTCCCTCTGCCTCGTCCGCCCATTGCACCCTCACGGTCGCGGGGCCGCGGAACGCAGCCGCTCAGCGCCGCAGCTCGGCCCGTCCCAGCGAGTTCAGGTGCACCTCGTCGGGCCCGTCGGCCAGGCGCAGCGTGCGCACCCCGGCCCACAGCGCGGCGAGCGGCGTGTCGCCGGAGACGCCGGCGCCGCCGAACAGCTGGATCGCGCGGTCGAGGATCTGCTGCACGGCCCGCGGCACGGCGATCTTGATCGCCTGGATCTCGGTCATCGCCTGGCGGTTGCCGACGGTGTCCATGAGCCACGCGGTCTTCAGCACGAGCAGCCGCAGCGCCTCGAGCTGGATGCGCGACTCGGCGACCCACTCGCGCACGACGCCCTGCTCGGCGAGCGTCCGGCCGAAAGCGACCCGCTCGTTCGCCCGCTCACGCACGAGCGCCAGCGCCCGCTCGGCCATCCCCAGCGCGCGCATGCAGTGGTGGATGCGCCCCGGCCCGAGACGCGCCTGCGCGATCGCGAACCCCTCCCCCTCGCCCTTCAGGATGTTCGCCGCCGGCACGCGCGCCCCGTCGAAGACGACCTCGGAGTGCCCGCCGTGATCGCGGTCGTCATAGCCGAACACGCTCAGCGGCCGCACCACGTGCACGCCCGGGGTGTCGCGTGGCACGAGGATCATCGACTGCTGCCGGTGCCGGTCGGCGTCGGGGTCGGTCTTGCCCATGACGATGAAGATCTTGGCATCGGGGTTCATCGCCCCGGTCGACCACCACTTGCGGCCGGTGATCACGTAGTGGTCGCCGTCGCGCTGGATGCGCGTGCCGATGTTCGTGGCGTCCGACGAGGCGACATCGGGTTCGGTCATGCAGAACGCCGAGCGGATCTCGCCCGCCAGCAGCGGCTCGAGCCAGTCGCGCTTCTGCGCGGGGGTGCCGAAGTCGTGCAGCACCTCCATGTTGCCGGTGTCGGGGGCGTTGCAGTTGAATGCCGTGGGCGCGAGCTTGGGACTCCACCCCGTGATCTCGGCGATCGGGGCGTACTGCAGCTGCGACAGGCCCGCACCCTCGTCCCCGGGCAGGAACAGGTTCCACAACCCTTGCGCGCGCGCCGCGGCCTGCAGTTCGCGCAGGATCGGCCGGAACGACCACTCGCCGGGTGCATCGGCCAGCTGCTGCTCGAGCACGGGCTCGGCCGGCAGCACGCGCTCGTCGACGAACGCCCGTGCGCGCTCCGTGAACTCGCGCGTGCGCGCGTCGGGTGCGAAATCCATCAGACCCACTCCATCCCTGCCGAGGCGAGCGGTTCGACCAGCTCGCCGATGCGATCGAATCCCGCGCCGACGGTCTCGCCGGCGCTATGACGCAGGTGGATCCCCTCGAGGATCACCGCGAGCTTGTATGCCGCGAACGCGCGATACCAGTGCAGATTCGGGATGCTGCGCCCCGACCGGCGCGCATACGCCTCGACGAGCGCGTCGAACGTCGGGTATCCGGCATCCACGTCCACCGCACTCGGCACGATGCGGCCGGCACCGGGCAGATCGGCGACGTTCCAGTACAGCCCGAGGATGCCGAGGTCGACGAGCGGGTCGCCGAGCGTGGCCATCTCCCAGTCGAGGATCGCCGAGATGCGCGGCGCGTCGCCGGTGCCGACGACCAGCGCGTTGTCGAGGCGGTAGTCGCCGTGCACGATGGCGGCGGGGCCCGACGCCGGCACCTGATCGTGCAGCCGCTGCTGCAGCCGGTCGAGGGTGGGCGTCTCGCGCGAGCGCGACGCGTCGAGCTGGCGCTGCCAGGTCTTCAGCTGCCGGTCGATGTAGCCGTCGGGGCGGCCGAAGTCGGCGAGCCCGACCTGCGCCGGATCGACCGCGTGCAGATCGGCGAGGTGCTCGGCCAGGGCCGTGCTCATCGCCTGGATGCCCGCGCGGGTGAACTCGGCGTTCTGCGCGCGGCGCGTGATCGTGCGCCCGGGGGCGCGCTCCATGACGAAGAACGGTGTCCCCGTCACCGTGGCGGTCTCGGTGTCGTCGACGAGGTCGATGGCGACCGGGACCGGGATGCCGCTACCGGCGAGAGCCGCGATGACGCGGTGCTCGCGGCGCATGTCGTGCGCGCTGGCGAGCACATGGCCGAGCGGCGGACGGCGCACGATCAGCGGCACCGCGGCGCCGTCGACGGCGTAGGTCAGGTTGCTCTTGCCGCCGACGATGACGGAGGCCTCCAGCTCACCGCCCGCCAGCTCGGGGTGGGCGCTCTCGAGCCAGGCGCGGAAGCCGGCGATGTCGAGACCCGGCGTGGCGCCGGCGGCGCCGACCGCGCCAGTGGTGCCCGCCGCGTCGGGTATCGGCGGCGGGGTGTGTTCGGGCTGCGGCATCCTGACCTCCTCGTCGTGACGATGCTCACTCCATCATACCGACCGGACGGTATGTTCTGCACACAAGGACGATCGACGGGATGCCGCGGGCCCGGCCGCCGCGTTCGACGACGGTCGTGCGCCCGACGCCGTTCCGCCCGTAGGCTGACCGCATGATCGTCATCGCAACGCTCGTCGTGGCCCTCGCCGCGGTGCTGCACGTGCTGATCTTCGTCCTCGAGAGCGTGCTGTGGTCGAAGCCCGGTGTGTGGACACGGTTCGGCCTCGCCGATCAGTCCGCCGCCGACACGACGAAGCCCATGGCGTACAACCAGGGCTTCTACAACCTGTTCCTCGGGCTCGGCGCGATCGTCGGGCTCATCCTCTACGGCGTCGGCCAGCAGACCGTCGGGCTGGCCCTCGTGTACTTCACGCTGAGCTGCATGGTGCTCGCTGCCGTGGTCCTGACGACCACAGGGAAGAAGTACCTCAGCGCGGCGCTCGTGCAGGGCATCCTGCCCCTGCTCGGCATCGTGCTGCTGGCTGTGAGCGACCCGCTCGCCGTGTAGGCCGCGAGGCCGTTCATCTCGCAGGATGGATCGAGCCCGACCCCTCGAAACGCCGGGCGGCGCGCCCGGAATCGCAGAAGCATCCTGCGAGCCGCACACGCGGGAGGGGTGGATACCGCGGCTCAGCGCTCGTTGCCGCGCTTGTAGTTGCCGGTGGCGCGCTGGAGCGCGGCCTGGTCGGTCGCATCGTCGACGCCGAGCCGGGCGAGCAGGCGCGCCGCGGCAGATCCGCGGACGACGGTGACCAGGCGGCCGGCGCGCGAGATGAGCACCTCGCCCGATTTGGTCACCCGATACGCGAACGGCTCGTACTCCGGCATCCCGCCCCTCCCTTCTCCTCCGCTCCTCCGGCAAATTCACATGAGTCTGTCTTGTGCGCTGGTTGTCAATCTGGTGTGAACCGGTTGGTGTTATCCGGCTAGGAGTTCTAGCAGGGTGGGTGGGGTGTGGGTGTGGCCGTCGTCGTGTCCGATGTTCAGGGTGACGCGGTCTGGTGGGATGGC
>Ga0180219_1000464_pt1 | contig 32917 bp, 30 predicted proteins | sample eDN3rd30CBELigMG_FD_151338 | JGI IMG/M metagenome (GOLD analysis project Ga0180219, IMG submission 151338) | Enriched Miracle-Growth compost microbial communities from Emeryville, California, USA - eDNA 3rd pass 30_C BE-Lig MG (version 2)... ... | reverse complement strand
CCATTCACAGCAACCAGGGCAAGGTCGACACGCCGATGCTGATCACCTTGCTGCGCTCGACCGATGGCGAGACCATTCTTATCGATACCGGGTTCGAATCCGCCGGCTCCATGACAGGCGCCGGTTTCGCGAACTTCGTTCGAAGCGACCAACTGCTGCAGCGCTTTGGCTTTGCCCCCGAAAGCATCGACAAGATAGTGCTGACCCACATGCATTTCGACCATGCGGGCAACTTCCACAATTTTCCCAACGCAAGAATCTATCTTCAGCGCTACGAGTACGACGCGTGGAAGCAGGTGATTGGCCAGCACGACACCAGCAAGGTAAGCAAGGCCGACTGGGCTTTCTCCTCATTGAACCTCAACGACTTCGACCTGCTGGAGCGTGCCATCGACGCAGGCCGCGTCGAGTTCCTGGAGGGCGACGCCGAAGTTGCCCCGGGCGTTACGTGCAGGCTCGCGCAGGACACGCATACCTTTGGCAGCCAATGGGTCGAAATCGCCTCGGCTCGCGGGCGCTATGTCGTTGCGGGAGATTGCTGTTATACGTTTGAGAACGTGCATCGCATGTGGCCCCCCGGCTATACGCAGGGCAACCCCTGGAACATGCTTCGCGAGTTCCAGAAAATGAAGAGTGTTGCGGGCGAAGATCTTTCTCGACTGGTGCCCGGCCACGACATAGAGCTTTTCACGCGCTATCCGTCCGAAGAGCGGGATGGGGTTCGCTTTGCGGAAGTTTCTCTGGCCGACTCTCATGCGTCGCTGCTGAAGCCGGCGGCACAAGAAGGGGCTTGACCATACACCGCGTCGATACGTTGTATGCTGGCGTTTTCATTCGCTGGCCGTGTCTTGCATACTAAGGGGCGTTGGCATGTTGCCCACGATCACGCTGAAAGCAAGGACGGCCATGCCGAAACTATTCGACAGTGAGCCACAACAATGAGACAAGCCCTCGCCGCCATCCTTGCCCTTGGCATGGCTTCTATTGCCCATGCCGCAGGGCCTTCCTCCGACGATGCCCTGAAGGCGGCCATCGCCAGCGACCACCGTACTCCGGCGTATGTGCAGCGCGATGCCGCCCGTCACCCCTACGAAACGCTATTGTTCTTTGGCATTCGGCCCGCGATGACGGTGGTCGAGCTAAGCCCGGGCGGCGGCTGGTACACCGAGATCCTGGCGCCCTATCTGCGTGATCGGGGCCATTACGTCGCGGCCGCCTACGGCGAAGACTCGCCCAAGGAATACCGCCGGGGCTATACCGCCAACTTCAAGAAGAAGTTGGCCGCCGACCCTGCCAGCTATGGCAAAGTGCATCTTACGGTCTTCGAGCCGCCCAATAATCTCAGCTATGCACAGCCTGGCAGCGCCGACATGGTCCTGACCTTCCGCAACCTGCATAACTGGCTGTCGTACGGCGACGACAACATGAAGCGTGTGTTCCAAAGCGTGTACGACGCCCTGAAGCCGGGCGGCGTATTTGGCGTGGTTGAACACCGGCTGCCCGAGAGCATGCCGCAAGACGCGACCGCCAGCTCCGGCTACATGCATGAGTCGTATGTGATCAAGATGGCGGAAAGCGTCGGCTTCAAGCTGGCTGCAAAGTCCGAGATCAACGCCAACCCCAAAGACACCGCCGACCACCCCAACGGCGTATGGGCCCTGCCGCCCACGTATCGCAACAAAGACAAAGGCCGTGCGCGCTACGAGGCAATCGGCGAAAGCGACCGCATGACGTTGAAGTTCGTGAAGCCTTGAAGCTTTTCCGGCTTATGCCTTGCGTTTGCGAGGCGGATGATAGATAACGAGCATTTCCAGCGGCTGGGGCCCCGTGTTTCGAAAAGAATGCGCCTGGCCGGCGGAAATGGGGCTTACCGAGCCGGCCCGAACCTGTTTCACCTCGTCTTCGACCGTGACCTCGCCCTGGCCCGATAACACGTAGAACACGTGGGCCCAGGGCTCTTTGTGCGTTGGAGAGGACCCGCCCGCGCCGACAGTCGTCAATTCAATGCTGTAGGCGCCATTGCTGAATTCGGGCGGCACAACCGTTTTATAACCAGCTTTCTGGATGAACAGGCCGGTAAGCGGCGTCCAGTCGACATCGTCTACGTGCCAGGTGACACGAGCCGGGTTTTCGGCCGTGGGCTGGGCATTTGAGGTTGTGGTTTCGTTCATGCCGGGGTCTCCGTTGCTGTGGGTCTTGTCGCGCATGGCAGGCATCGCGGGGGTGCTGCTGCTATTGAGTTCATGGATGCACTTTATAGTGTGTAAAAATCATGATCAATATTGATTGAATTAATCAACAGGCATGGATAACCCTGACTACGTCACGCGCGAAGAGGCAACAGAAGCCCTGGGGGTGAAGCCGGCGACGCTGTATTCATATGTGAGCCGGGGCCTGCTGCGCAGGGTCAAAGACCCCGCGCAGCGGCGCAGCGCATACCTGAGGGAAGATGTCGATCGGCTCAAGGCCCGGCATCCTGGCCAGCCCATAAAGGCAGAGGCTGCCGCGGGGGCTTTGCGTTGGGGCGAGCCCGTGGTCAACACAAGCATTACCCATATCGATGCCGCCGGGCCGTTCTACCGCAATCGCAAGGCGAGCGAGCTCGCACAGTCGGGCGCGTCGTTCGAGGCTGTGACGCATTTGCTGCTTACAGGGGTGTGGCAGCCGGGCATCCAGGCTTGGCCACAGATCGAAACTCCGGCTGACTGCCGAAAGGCGCTGGCCCTGGACGCCAAAGGTGTTAAACCCAACGATTTCAGCAAGATTCTTGCCAGAGTGGTATTGGCTCTTGGCATGAATGGACGCGGTTCTGCGGAGCTTGCAGGCGATCGTGTCGAGTCGGAACGGCTGATTATCCAGACCCTGGCCGGCTGTTTCGGATACTTTTCCCCAGCGGGCAGATTCGTTCAACGCCGAGCACACGAGCCCATCGCTGGCCAGGTATTGCGGGCGGCGGCCTGCGAGCAAACAGAAGAGAATCGGTCGGCAATCAATCAGATGCTGGTTCTATTGGCCGACCATGAACTCGCGAGCGCGTCATTCGCGTCGCGCATCGCGGCTTCCACCAACAGCGATTTATATTGTTGCGTTGCCGCGGCCTTGTGTGTGCATGCTGGATCGTCGACTGTCGCCGCGACATTTGCCGTGGACGAGCAACTGTTCAAGCCGCTGTCCAGGCGCAATTGGAGCAAGATGCAGCGCTTTGCCGCGCAGCGGGGCACATCGCTATTTGGCTTCAACCATCCGCTGTATCCGAAGGGAGACCCTCGTGCCGAATATCTGTTGGGGCTTGCTTTGAAGCTTGCGCCCGTGGACCCCAAGGTTCCCATGCTGCTCGAGTTCCTGGAACAGGCCAAGGCCCAGAGCTCTGCTCTGCCCGGAATAGCCATAGCGTTGGTCATACTCGCCAGGACACTGGGAATGCCCCGAGACGCTGCCTCGGTCTTGTGGATACTCAGCCGATCCGTCGGCTGGATGGCGCATGCGCTGGAGCAGCGAACGCAAGGGTTCATGCTTCGGCCTCGGGCACGCTTCGTCGGCGGCGAATCGGGCTCTTTATAGATGTGTTGACGGCGTGGCTAGGGATGTTGGCTGCGTGCTACGAGGTAATCGGCGAGAGCGGCCACAGGACGCTGAAGTTTGTGAAGCCCTGGGCGGGGGAGGTGGCGTTTGAAAGGCAAGCCGTCTCATCTTTGTATGGCGCGATAAGAAAACAGTACTAGCGCCCTCAAGCGCACACAGCCTAAACTCGCTCCGGGCAGTGGAGCAATGGCTTGGCGACGATACTGAGTAAAACGGTATCTTGGGCGCGGCGCGGACGCCGGAATATTCTCCAACCTTCAAAGTAACCCCACCAATTCAGACGCTGGTTAATTACATACCAATGCAAGAGATTCAGGAGGCAGGCGTGCAGGCGCAACTTTTTTCCCCTTATCAAATGCGGGAGCTGGTGCTTGAGAATCGCATCGTAGTTTCCCCCATGTGCCAATATGCGGCCGAGAATGGCAATGCGTCAGATTGGCACATCATGCATTTAGGTTCCATGGCTGTATCGGGCGCGGGCTTGATCATCACCGAGGCGGCCGCTGTAGAGCCAGAGGGCCGGATTTCCAATCTTTGCCTTGGCATATATTCCGACGAGAACGAGCTGGCGCTAGCACGCGTCATGGATTTCTGCCGGGAATACGGGAAGGCGAGGCTGGGCATACAGCTTTCCCATGCGGGGAGGAAAGGCGCGGTTACCCCGTCGTGGGAGGTGCGCCGCCCGCTGACGGCGGAAGAGGGCTGGTGGCAGCCAGAAGCACCTTCTTTCGTGGATGACGGTGTACACTCGCCTCCAGCTGTACTTGATCTAGCAGGCATCAATCGTATCAAGGCTGCGTGGGTCGATGCTACCGTCCGCTCGGACCGCGCTGGTTTCGATCTGGTCGAGTTGCACTTCGCGCATGGTTACTTGGTTAATGAGTTCTTGTCACCCCTGACCAACTTTCGCACCGATGGATACGGAGGAACGAGAGAGAAGGCGATGCGCTTGGCACTCGAGATTTTCGACGAGTGTCGCGCTATCTGGCCGGGACATAAGCCCATGGGGGTGCGTATCTCAGCCGTCGACTGGGTGCCCGGGGGATGGAGTCTCGACGATTCAATTGTCCTGAGCAAGGAACTGCGAGCTCGCGGCTGCGACTATATTTGCGCCTCGAGTGGTGGCTCATCCCATAAGCAGAAGATCGTTGCGGGGCCAAGCTACCAAGTACCGTTTGCAGAGCGAATCCGCGCAGAAGCAAGCATTCCCACCATGGCTGTGGGACAAATATCGGAAGCGGAGCAGGCTGAGGCTATTCTGCAGGAAGGTAAGGCAGACATGGTTGCGCTTGCGCGCGGAATGCTCTACAACCCGCGTTGGGCGTGGCATGCAGCCTCGAAGCTGGGAGTACACCTAGATTATGCGAAGCGGTACGTGAATTGCCATCCGGCACTCGGCACAGAGCTAAAATTCGCGGACACTGGTGAAAAGGCGGAAGCCCTGCGGCGCCTCTGGAGGGCCTCAGAGAAAAGCAGGCTCTCTGGCCTTCGTCCCACAGATACCCCCACAGGCTAAGACAGCTGGCATTTTGTTGAATGAAGTCGGGCAGGGCGACGATGGACACACTATTTTCGGGCTTGCTGAATCCAGCCGGCGCCCGCAAAATACCGCAGCATGGCGGTGCGCAGCAGCCTAGGCCAAGGCCAAGGCCAAGGCCAAGGCCGAGAGCTCGGCTCTGCCTGGAATAGCCGTGGCGCTGGTCATACTCGCCAGGTCAGTGGGAATGCCCCGAGACGGTGCTTCGGTCTTGTGGATACTCAGCCGATCAGTCGGCTGGATGGCACACGCGCTGGAGCAGCGAACGCAAGGGTTCATGCTCCGTCCGCGGGCGCGCTACGTTGGCGGCGAACCGGGCGCTTTGTAGCCGGGTTGACACGATGAGCGGCCCGTTGCGCAGCCGGGGGTCAACTGAAAGCGGCCGGCTTGAAAACCATAAGATAGAAGATGGCGACGAATGCAAAAAATGCGGGAACGCCTAACGCGATCCAAATGCGGAACCAGTACCAGTAGGCCCGGGGCAGCGCGACTTGCTGTTGTGCGGCATCTCGGGCCAGATTGCGTAGATGTACCTGTATGCCCACCACAGGCAACCAGCAAGCAATGGCGATCCCATACAGAAATATGGAGTAATACAGCCACGCCGCCGATAGCGGAAAGCCCGCCAGGTGAACCAGCCAGAACCCCGTCAGCGGCTGGGCGAGCGCTGTCGTGGCGGTGAATAGGTAATCAGCGATGACCACATAAGCCGATACTTTCGCCACAACAGCCGTGTCTTTGGACAGGCTGGCAAGCAGCAGATAGAAGGCGCTGCCTATGCCGGTGCCAAACAACAATGTGGAACCCAGCACATGAAGCCATTTCACGGTCAGGTATTCCATGGCCGGTCCTCTAGTTCGTAAATGACCCACAGGGCTGCCAAGAAGGGTAGGTTCTTCAACACAGGACCATAGGGATGCAGCCAGAACTCGGGAAGTTTCAATGTAATGATGGCGGTGTAGGCGAGCACCAGCACCGCCTGCACCACCCATGTAACGCGGGGGCGCCGCGGCAGTATGGTCAGCACTCCCAGCGCCAGGTCTAATAGCGCGGCGCCATGCAGGAACAGCGGTTGCACAGAGGGCGGCATGCCGGTGCGTGCCAGTAGCTCGTAGCTTTGCTCCACGGGATAAAGGCCTAGTGAGACCAGGCCGGTAATGATCCATACCAGCGCGATAGACCATCGCAACACTGGCAGCAGCCATCGCATTTGTGCGCGGGTGGCCACGGCATCGGCGTAAGGCCGTGGAACGAAATGCCTTGGCTCACGTGGTTCATGACCCAGCAGTGAAATCAACGGCGCGGGATCGCCCGTGTTGCCCCTTTGCAGCATACCCAGCGTTTCTTCGTCCAGGAAACCTCTTCCCAGGCAACTGCTGATTGCAGCTGCCCAGCGCACCAGGAGCATCGGGATGCCGATAAAGCGCGCCGGGCGGACGAAACCCATGGCTTGACGCAAGGCGGCATAGAAGGCTCGCATGGTTATCGGTTGGGGACCCACCAGGGCAATCCGGGTGTCGGATGTAGAGGACGACTCGATGATAAGCCGCAATGCGACGACCACATCGTCTACATGCACGGGTTGCACTTGCTGCTTGCCGTCACCGGGCAAGGGAATTAGAGGCATGCTGGCAAAGCGCTCGAAGAGGGCGGCACTCGCGCCACCCGGGCCGTACACCAGCGAAGGCTGCACGATGGTGCTGCGTGTTGGCAGGGCCAGCAGGAAATCATCGGCCGCCTTCTTGCTTAGATGATAGCGCGAGGTCGCTTGCGCATCGGCACCCAGCGCCGAAATCTGGACAATGTGGCCAACGCCGGCTTGGGCTGCCGCTGAAAACAGCGCAGTGGGTGCAGCTCGATGCAGCGCATCGAAGGTTTGCCCTGGCGACTCGCGCAGGATGCCTACGGCATTCACGACGACCTCCACGCCGTCAAGCGCGGCGAGCCAATCTTGCGCGCGCCTGGCGTCGTTGTAGTCAATGATGAACTGCGACGTGCCCGGCCTTGCCTCGGCTTTCGCTTTGCGCAGGGCACAGACCACCTCATGGCCCGCATCGAGCAGGGCATCGAGCAAATGTCTACCGATAAAGCCCGACGCTCCGGTGAGCAATATCTTCATGTCGGCCTCGGATGCGTTCAACAGATCGTTACAAGGAAAGCCAGCGCCTCTTGCTATTCTAAGAGGCTGCGGGCCTCCGGAGATTCCACAAATGAAAACATTGGTAAGAGTGCTCAAGAGCGCCGCCACTTCGGGTAGCTACGCCAGTGTTGTATCGACGGTCGCCTTATTGCATGGTGGCGCGCGCGACTGCAGCGCCGCGTTCGCTCCGGTGAACGCCGTAAGCCACTGGCTGTGGGGTGACAAGGCCCTGCATAAAGAGCAAGGTTCACTGCGCTACAGTCTGGCCGGCTACTGCATACACCACGCCGCCGCTATCTTTTGGGCCCTTGGCTACGAGTTTCTGTTGAGTCGTCGCAAGGCCGAGCCCACCAAGTTCAAGGCCTTGACTCTGGCGGGTGGCGTTGCGGCCACGGCCTGCGTGGTGGACTTGTACTGTACGCCCGAACGACTGACGCCCGGCTTTGAGCGCCGGCTCGGCAAGTCATCGCTAGCCTATGTCTACCTTGCCTTTGGGGCGGGTTTGGCCTTGCATGCGCTGTTGAAATCTAAATAGAGGCCTAGGCCTGGCGGCGCCCCCACTTCCACGCTATCAAGGCCACGGGCACGCTAAGCGCCATCCATGACACGGCGTCTTTCCAGCCGTCGCCCACGAGGGCCGCAATCAGGCCGACCAAGGTGATCGCCGCCACGATCGTGGGAGCCTGCCAGATATCACGCATGCCGCTGTGTGGGCGCTTGTTCTCGCCTTTGGCCGACATCCGGTTTGCGGAGGACGGCGCTATGGCGCGGTCGGGCTGGGCGGGCGCCTGTCGGCCGCGGACGAGCCAAAGGTACAGGCCGCTACCCAGTACGATGATCGTGATGATGTCCAGGGCCGCCCAAAGCACTTTCATCGGCAGGCCGCCATAATCGCCAAAATGCAGCGGTTCTGAAAGAAGCAATGCCAGCATGTACCACGGCAGAGGGCGATTATCCGTGACCTGCAATGTCCTGGCGTCTACCAGAACGGGTTTGAGCAGACGTGACGTAAGGGGTTCGGTGCCACGCATGAACACCGCATAATGATGCGGGCTTGCCAAGCTGGACCCGGGGTATGCCACGAAGCCCAGCTGCATGTCTGGTTCCAGTTGCTGGGCTGCGCGCACTGCCTGCTGAAGTGATCCTGGTTGCATGACCGGCGGCTGGCCCGCGTAGGGGGCCACCATTTCGGCCATCTGGTCGGCGCGCCATGCGCCAACGATCAGCTCTGCCCATGTGGTGATCATTCCGGTGGCACCGACGGTGCCCAGCCATATCAGGGTCACGATGCCCAACAGGTTGTGCAAGTCAAGCCATTTGAGCCGCGAGTGGCGATTACGACGTATTTCGCCGAAGTGCAGCCGTCGCATGAAAGGGGCGTACAGCACCACGCCGGACACGATGGCTGCGAGAAGCAGGGATGCCATCAGGCCCAGGAAGAGCTTGCCCGGCAAGCCCAGGAAGAGGTCTGTGTGCAACTGCAGCATGAACCTCATGACGGGACTGCGTTGCGCCGATGGGTCCAGCACCTGGCCTGTGTAGTAGTCCACGGTTACGGTAGTGCGTGAGCCGCCGCCGCTGACTGTATCGGCCATGTTCACATACCAGAAACCATCATCGGTAATGTCGCCGAGAAACATAATCGCTTTGCCGGGTGCCTGTTCCTGAGCGGCCAATACGACGTCGTCCAGGTCGGCCATAGGCAGGCCGCTGGCTGACGTAGTGTGCTGCGCGCCTTCAGCCAGCCAGTGTTCGATCTCGTGCTCAAAAATCAGGGGCAGGCCGGTCAGGCACAGCATCAGAAGGAAGATGGTGCTGATCAAGCTGGTCCACTTGTGCACGAAAGACCATTTGCGCAAAGCCCCGGTGGAGAGCATGGTCTAGATCCTGTCTGCAGCAGGTTGAATGACTTCGCTCGGCGCCGTGGCGCTGCCAACGTGCGCAAATTGGAAGGTCGAATTAAAGGGCATGCTGGTTCCCGGTGACCGTCGGCCGGATCGGATTTCCGATTTTTATTGATAATGCAGTTGAGAACGATTACTATCTTTTGGTTTCAAGATTATACCTACATCCCATGGCGATGCCTATGCGTCCCTTTTCCGTCGGTTTTTACGTCAAATAAGAGTACTTCATGCCTTTTCGTTCTGTACTGCGTCCCACTTTGCTAAGCCCTCTGGCAGCCGGCCTTTTGGTCGCGTATGGGGGCGGAGCGTTCGCGCAAACGGCGACGCCGTCCACAGTATTGCCGGCCGTCGTCGTGCAGGGTAGCCAGGCCAACGATCCATTACAGCCCGTTTATGCGGGCGGGCAGGTGGCGCAAGGGGGCGGTCTGGGACTGCTGGGGGCGGGCAACGTCATGGACACGCCTTTCAGCACGGTTAACTACACCTCGGAACTAATAGAAGACATACAGGCGCGCACGCTGGCCGACATCATCACCAACGATGCCTCGGTGCGCACCACCACTTCCACAGGCGGCTTTGGCGAAGACTTCCAGATCCGCGGATTCAGCGTCGGCACGGGCGACGTGGGAATGAATGGTTTATACGGCTTGCTGTCGGCCAACCGCCTTCCATTGGAATTCATCGAGCGCGTCGAAGTGCTCAAGGGGCCCGGCACGCTTATGCGGGGCATTCCGCCCAACGGAAGTGTGGGCGGCAGCATCAATGTGGTAACCAAGCGGGCCCGCGACGAGCCGCTGACGCGTTTGACCACCACCTATACCAGCAAGGCCAATCTGGGCGCTCACGTAGATGTGAGCCGGCGCTTCGGCGAGAACAATGCATGGGGCGTGCGCTTTAACGGCGTATTGCGCGGCGGCGAAGCGTCCATTGACGATGGCAAGCAGAATCTGGGCCTGGGGGCGCTGGCGCTGGACTATCGGGACGCGCGCCTCAGATGGTCGCTGGACGCGATATACCAGGATGAAGAAGTGGATGATTTCCGCTCGCAGATCGGCTTCCGTCCCGATATTACCGAGATTCCCGCCGCGCCCGATGGGCGTATCGCCTTCTATCCGGGCACTACACTGACGCAGCGCGACAAGACGATCGCCTCGCGACTTGAATACGATATTACCGACCATATAACGGGCCATCTCGCCTTGGGCTATCGAGATAACGTCGTCAAGCAGGTGTTTCCGATTTCCGTCGATCCGCTTACGCTCGCACGGCAGGGGGTGGACGCCGACGGGAACTTCGGCGTCATGAATTCCTATTACGACTCCTATTCCAAGACCTTCAGCGGCGATGTCGGCCTGCAGGCCCGCTTCGATACAGGCGGAATCGGCCACACGCTGAGCCTGGCCGCGACGCGCCTGAGCCAGGAAACCGGCAACGCCTACTCGCCCGGCACCATCGCTGTGCCATCGAACATTTATGATCCGGTGCCGCTACCCCCGAATGCGGCCATACGCAGCGACATGGCGCGGGCCTCTGAAACCACATTGGACAGCATCGCAATTGCCGACACCTTGTCCTTCGTTCAGGATCGCGTCCTCCTGACCGTGGGTGCGCGTAAGCAGACCGTTGAGGTCGACAGCTACAGCACGGCCACCGGCGCAAAAACCGGCACCTATAAGGCCGACGCCATTTCGCCGGTGGCGGGCATCGTGGTCAAGCCGCTGGACAACGTTTCGGTTTACGGCAACTTTACCGAAGGGCTGACGCGCGGCACCGTGGTAAGCCCGATGTACGCGAACGCCGGCGAAGTGCTCAGTCCGTACAAGTCAAAGCAGTACGAGGCGGGCGTCAAGGTCGACTGGGGCCGTATCACCACCACGGCGGCGGTCTTTCAGCTGGCTCGGCCGGCCGCCCAGGCCGACGACGCTAATGTGTACGGCTATTTTGGCGAACAGCGCAACCGCGGCCTTGAACTCACGGCCTATGGCGAACTGCAGCCCGGCTTGCGCATCATGGCCAGCGCTGCTTTCACGCAGGGCAAGCTCACCAAGACGCAGGGCGGCATCAATGAGGGCAACACGGCGCCCGGCGTACCGCGTCGAACTTTCAACCTTGGACTGGATTGGGACACTCCGTGGGTGGAAGGCCTGAGTCTCAATGGACGTGTTTCGCACACATCGTCCACTTACATCAGCGCGGAAAACACCTTGAGCCTGCCTGCCGTCACGACTTTCGACGTGGGCGCCCGCTATCGCACCAGGGTGGCCGGCAAAACGGTAGTGTTTCGCGCCAACATCGACAACCTGACGGACAAGAAATACTGGCTAGCCAGCGGGTCCTTTGCGACCAACGCCGCCGGACGTACCTTTATGTTGTCGGCCACAGTCGATTTCTAAGGCCGGGCTAACCGCCTTCCAGCCTCGCAAGAAACACCCGCAACAATTCATCCATCTGCGCACGCTGTTTCTTCGTCAGCCCCGCCACCAGCCGGGCCTGTGTCTGCACGTGCGCGGTGACCGCTTCATTGATGATTTCCAGCCCGCGCGGCGTAAGTGAAATCAGGAAGCCGCGTCCATCTTGCGGGTTGCGGATCCGTTCCACAAACCCCGCTTTTTCAAGCTGGTCGATGCGGTGGGTCATGGTGCCGGAGGTGACCATGGTCCAGGCCATGAGGTCGCCTGGCGAGAGGGCGTAGGGCGGACCAAGGCGGCGCAAGGTTGCCAACACGTCGAAGCTTGCGCGGTTCAATCCGAACCGGGAAAAAGTGTCTTCCATTTCGCGCAGCACGTGGCGCGACAGCCTTTGGATGCGGCCGAGGGTGCCCATTGCATCTACGTCGAGATCGGGGCGTTCTTGATGCCACTGGGCGAGGATCTGATCTACATGGTCCATGCCGCAATTGTGCCCCAGAATAGATTGACGTCAAGATATTAATGGTTTATCTTGATGTCAAGATAACTTGAACCAAAGCTGAAATGTCTGCCCAATCAACCGTCTCGCGTGGAAAAAAATCGCGCTTGCTGCCCGTGCTTCTTCTTTTTGCCGGCGGGGCCTTGCTGGGCGTGTCCACCAATCTGGCCAAGCTGGCAGTGGGAATCGGGATGACGCCGTTGGCCTTCCTGACGTGGTCGCTTGCCGGTGCCGCTCTGCTTTTGCTGACAGGGGCGGCGTTGCGCGGCAGTTTGCCGCCACTCAACAACCGCAGCATCAAGTATTACGCGGTGGCCGCGCTGGTGGGTGTTGCCGGGCCCAACTTCATCTTTTTTGAGGCCATCCCGCACGTGGGCGCCAGCTTTGTGGCGCTGATGATCGCGCTGCCTCCATTGCTGACATACGCGGGGGCGCTTGCGATGGGCATGGAGGGCTTCCAGTGGGCGCGGGCGCTGGGTGTCGTCGCGGCCCTGGGCGGGGCGGGGGTCCTGGCGGCTAGCCGGCAAATCGCTTCAGACGCAGACTTGTTCTGGACGGTGCTGGTTTTGCTGGGACCGGCCTTGCTCGCCGTGGGCAACATATACAGGACCTTGAAGTGGCCGGCGGGCGTTTCGCCGCATGCCCTGGCAACGGGCATGCTGTTCCTGGCTGTCTTCATGCTGATGCTGTTCAGCATGCTGCCGGGCTATTCTCTGGCAGTGCCGATGGATCGCAGCCTGCCTGTCGTGCTGACATTGGCGCAGGCCTTTGTGTTTGCCGCCCAGTTCCAGGTGCTTTTCCTGCTGCAGAAAACCGGAGGCCCGGTATTGTTGAGCTTGCTCGGCTCGGTGGGCGCGGTCATTGCCGTGCCTGTGGCCATCTACCTGCAAAACGAGGCTCCGCCTGCCGGCTTACTGCCGGGGGCGGGCCTAATCGCGCTGGGCGTCGCCCTGATCGCGGGCAGCCGGGCGAAACTGGTTGCCCGTTCGCCGCGCGGGCGACAGTAGACAGGACCAGCGCAAGGCCTATCCCCGCCAGGCTGTCTCGATCGCGGCGATGTCGATCTTGCGCATCGTCATCATGGCCTCGAAGGCGCGCTTGGCGGCGGCCGGGTCGGGGTCGTTGATTGCTTCGGTCAGGATACGCGGTGTAATTTGCCATGACAGGCCCCACTTGTCCTTGCACCAACCGCAGTCGCTCTCTTGGCCGCCGTTCTTCACGATGGCGTTCCACAGGCGGTCGGTCTCGGCCTGGTCGTCGGTGGCCACCTGGAACGAAAATGCTTCGCTATGCTTGAATGCGGGCCCACCGTTCAGGCCCAGGCAGGGGATGCCCATTACCTTGAACTCGACTGTCAGGACGTCGCCTTTCTTTCCCGAAGGAAAGTCGGCGGGGGCGCGCAGAACATTCCCCACCGAGCTGTCGGGAAATGTCTGGGCATAGAAGGTTGCGGCGTCCAGTGCGTCGTTGTCGTACCAGAGGCAAATGGTGTTCTTGCTGGGCATGGCGGGTCTCCTGGGACGGGCATTGCTTGCCAAGGGCGGAAAATTAAGCCGGCAAGCCGCGTGCCCGCCAGCTGGGGATTGGCCGGGTGAGGGAGCGGTGCCTACACGAAACGTACGACCGCGGCTCCGAGGCCGGCGGATTTATTGGCGACGCGTTGACCGCGCTGCACCAGGTATCCCTTGGTCAGCCCGCCCGTCAAGATCACGTCGCCCGCTTGAATGCTTTTGTTTTCCTGGCCCAGTCGGTTGGCCAGCCATGCGACCGCAAGCAAGGGATCGTCCAGCGCGTTGGCGCCGACGCCCTGGTCTTTTAGCTCGTCGTCGATCCATAGTTCGATGCCCAGGGCCCTCAGGTCGGTGTCGGGGATTATGGGGGCGGGTTCCCCAAGCACATACCGGGCCGCCGAACTGTTGTCGGCGATGTTGTCCACCGCCTTGAACTGGTACGTGGGATAGCGGGTGTCGCAAACTTCGATGGCAAGCATGTACTCAGGCCTGGCGGCCAGTACCGAATTTCGGTCGTGCATGTCTGCGCGCGGCAGGCCTTCGTTCAGCCGGATGGCGATCTCGGGCTCGACCAGAGGATGGATCAGCGCGTCATAAGGCAACTCGCTACCCCGGACGAGCTGGTCTTCGGTGAGCACCCCGTAGTTCGGCGACGAGATGTTCATTTGAAGCCTCATGGCCGCGCTGGTGTAGCCCAGCTTATAGCCCGTGGACTTGCGGTTTCTAAGCTGCAGCTTGGCCGCTGCAATACGATAGGCGTCGGCTTCGTCGAGTTCCGGATGCAGGGCCGACGGCAAGTCGGCGGGTTGCCGGGTCTGTTCGGCTCGCCAAAGGGATTGGGCCAGCTCCAGGATCTGATCGTCACTCAAGCTCATGGGGTTTCCTTGTATGTTGCGACCTCAAGGGTGGTGCCTGGGGCCGGCTCGGAGCGTGGTGCCGCGGGCGAGGACAGCAGCTGCCGCAATGCGTCCACGGTGGTATTGGCCGCTTGGCGCGGAATCCTCGCCATCACATATCTGTCGGGCCTGACCAGCAGCCAATAATCGCGCGCACCAGGGTAGCGCTCTTCAAAAGCGCCGGTTTGGTCTCGCACGGCGACGATACCCTGCGGCCCTTCGAAGGGATTGTAGAACCTGGAGGTGATGCAAACGCGGTTGATGCCCAGGCGTTCTTCGAACTGCATGGCGGGTAGGCCGTCGAACGCCTTCTGCGGGTCGTCGGCGAAGGCCAGCAGGGCGAAGCCGTTTGCCAGCACTTCGTCGAGCTTCCTGGTTTGCCGGTCTTGCGTCTCGACCAGAGGCTGGGTAAGCATGCGGCCCACCAGGGTATCGCGCGGCGCGGCGCCGTCGGCCACGAAAAAGCCCTTGGAAAAGCGCGGCTTGGGCTTGTAGCGCATCTGGGTGATGTAGTCGTTAAGCGGCGGAACCAGGCGCAGTGCGCGAAAGCCGCTTTGAATCAAGTGTGCCTTGGACATGGTGTCGGGCATCATGATGCGGCCCAGGGTGATGGCCATTTCAATAAGCTGCCAGGCATGCTCGGGGCGTTCCTGCTGATAGCTGTCGAGCGCCTTGGCGTGCAGCCTGCCTTGCACGACGCCTGCCAGCTTCCAGGCCAGGTTGGCGGCATCGCGCAGGCCGCTGTTAAGACCCTGGCCGGCGAAGGGGGGCGTGAGGTGGGCGGCGTCGCCCAGCAGGAAGGCCCGGCCCTTGCGCCATTGCCGGGCCATGAGCGCATGAAAGGTATAGACCTGCTTGCGTACGATGCGGGCGTTTTCATCGGGTCCATGGTCGCGCAGCAGCCGGCGCACGAAAGCCTCGTCGGTAACCTGCTCGTCGGTTTCGCCGTCGAGCAGCATGAATTCGAAGCGCCGGGTCCGGCCGGGGCCGGGCAGGTTGATGCCGGGACGCCTGGGGTCGCAATAGACGCGGGTTTCGCGGAAGTTGTCGCGCGTGCCCTCCAGGTCGATGATCAGCCACTTCTTTTCGTAAGTATGGCCGCTCATGCCGATGTCGAGCATGTGGCGCAAGGGGCTGCGTCCGCCGTCGCAGGCGGCCACGTAGTGTGCGTGCAAGGTGTATTGAGCCCCGTTGGCGGCCCGCACCTGCAGGACGGCGCCTGATTCATTTTGCTGCAAGTGGGTGACTTCGTGGCCGAAGCGGGCGTCCACCGTGCCGAAGCGGTCCAGGCCTTCGCGCAGCAGGGCTTCGAGCTGCGGCTGGCTGAATGCGGTTCGCCTGGGATAGCCGAACTCGGCGGTGCTGGGCGACACCTTGGCGAAGGGGCGGCGCCTGGTATCGAGGTACACCGAGCCGTAGTCCAGGGCGCACAGCTTCAGCATCTCGTCGGCCAGGCCGGCGACCTGAAGGGTGCGCAGCGATTCATCGTCGATGGAGATGGCACGCGGCTGCTGCACGGTGGTGCTGTTTTTTTCCAGCAGCACCACAGGCACGCCGTAGGTCGACAGAAGGTTCGCCAGGGTCAGGCCTATGGGGCCCGCGCCCACGATGGCGACGGGTATGCGGTGGTCAGGATTCATGGTTGTGCTGGGTTTCGGCGCGGCTTAGCGCTTCGCTGATACGGCTGGCGGCGGCGACCACGCTGGTGACGATGCGGTCTTCGCGCGCGGCATCGACATCTTGCTGCCAGACCACGGCGCTGAGGCTGCGCAGCGCACGGTTGCTGGAGTCGAAAATGGGCGCGGCGATGCCCATGCGCCCGGCATCGACCTCGCCGCGTGAAACGCAGTAGCCGCGCTTGCGGATGTCGCGCAGGGCGCCGCTGAAGCTTTTCCAGTCGGCGCCCAGGCCCAGGGCGCGCAGTTCGCTTTCATTGTTTTCGAACTCGCGCTTCTGGTGGCGCCAGGGCTGGTGGGCCAGTATGACCTTGGAGGTGGCGCCGCGGAACATGGGCATGGGCTTGCCGCGCTCGTAGCCGATGGACGGATGCAGCGGCCCGATGACGCGCTGGTGTATGCACATGACCTTGCGGCGATATACCTGGCACAAGATCAGCGAAGTGCCGGGCTCCATTGTCTTGGCCAGCGTATCGACGATGGGCTCGGCCACCTGCCACAGCGGATCGCTGACGCGTATGGATCGGTCGAACTCGATGAAGGCGGGGCCCAGGCAGTAGCCGCCGGCGGGGGCCTCGTCAAGAAGCTCGAACTTGATCAGGCTTTGAAAATACCGGTAGGTGGTACTGACGGGCAGGCCGAATTCGCGTGCCACTTCTTCCACTGTCCACACCGGCTTGCTTTCGGTGAACAGGCGCGGTATGGACAGGATGCGATCGATGGAGCTGCTGCGATCGGGCTTCATGGATACTTAAGCTTGCTCGTCGACGATGGGATTGCGCAGCACGCCCACCTGGGTGATTTCCACCTCGACAACGTCGCCGGCCTTCATCCACACCTTGGGGTCGCGCTTGGCGCCCACGCCGCCCGGCGTGCCGGTGGCGATGACGTCGCCGGCTTCCAGCGGCGTGAATGACGATACATAGGCGATGATTTGCGGTATGGAGAAGATCATGTCGCTGATCAGTGTTTGCTGCATGACCTGGCCATTGAGGCGGGTGGTAAGGGTTTGCGCCGTAATGTCGGCCACCTCGTCGGGGGTGACCAGGGCGGGGCCGAAGGCACCGGTGCCGACAAAGTTCTTGCCGGGGGTGAACTGGTGCGAATGGTTTTGCCAGTCGCGCACCGAGCCGTCGTTGTAGCACGAGTATCCGGCCACGTGCTCGAAGGCCTGCTCGGCGCTGATGTATCGTCCGGGCCGGCCGATGACGACGGCCAGCTCGCCCTCGTAATCGAGTTTGGTGGAGACCTTGGGCCGGATAATGGGGTCGCCCGCGGCCACCTGGCTGGCGGCAAAGCGGGTAAAGATGGAGGGATGCTGTTCTACGGGTCGTCCGGTTTCAAGGCGGTGGGCTTCGTAGTTGAGGCCTACGCAGATGATTTTGCCCGGGTTGGGAACGACGGGAAGCAAATGGATTTCATGCGTGGAAAGCCGGGGGGCCAGCCGCAGCACGGCATCGGCCTCGTCCAACCCGCCGCCGAGCAGCGACTTGAGGTCGGGGTAGCGATGGCCGAGCAGGGCACTGAGATGGGCAACCTGGTGTTCGTCGAGCTGGGCGCCGTAGCCGGCCTGGCCGCTGCGGGTCACAAAAGAGAGAAGACGCATGAGTAGTCCTTTGATGTGGTGTTCGGGAATGGGGTGTGTGGGGCCGAGCCCTAGCTGCGCAGATAGGCCTTGCCCCAGCTGTTGAGGGTTTTCTCGCAATGCTGCCAGCTGCCTGTGGGCCGGTCATCTTGGCACAGTTCGAGCTCGGCCGAGATTTCAAGCCAGTTCTGGTCGGGGTCGCGGATCATGAAGAACAGGTTGTCGCCGGGGCCATGGCGGCCCGGGCCCCAGTCAAGCGGAATGTCGTGGGTGGCCAGGTGGTCGGCCCAGTCGCGGATGAGATCCCACGACCCGGCTTCGTAGCAGTGATGGTCGAAGCAGTTGCGGGCCGCCTTGAAGATGGCGACGACATGGTGCTCATTGCCCGCGCGCAGAAAGGTGGAGCGCAGGCTATCGCCGTCGGCATAGACATTGTCGCTGGTGCGCAGGCCCAGGGTCTCGGTGTAGAAGCCGATCATGGCTTCGATATGCGTGGTGCCCAGCGCCAGGTGCTGCAGCCTGGCGGGCAAGCCGCTGCTGTGCCCGTTGCGAGGGCCGTGGCCGAACACGATGCGGTTGCCGTCGGGGTCGGAAACCATGAATGCGTGGCTGTCGAAGAAGGGCGAAGGCGAGGGCTGCGGCGCCACGCCTTTTTCTTCAATCCGGCTGCGCAGGGCGGCAAGTGCCGGCAGGGAAGGAAGCCTGAAGGCCAGGTAGTGCAGCGACTTGGCTTCGCCCTGCCGCATGACCATGCGGCGATGGCGCCCCTCGCACAGGATGCGGTCATTGGCCGGCCAAGTGTTCAGTTGCAGGGCCTGGGCGTAGAAGCCCGCCAGCCTTTCGGGGTCGGGTGAGCCGATTTCCATGTGGTCGAGTTCGGCCTCGAGGTAATTCATGCGGATCTCCTGTAGGGGGCCGTAAGGCGATGCCGGCTTGCCAGGCTCTTGTGCAAGAGCGGGGCGGCCTTATGCCTAGGGTAAGTCTCTAAGAATTTCTTGTTTCAGCCATTTCGATAAATTGTACATTATATTTTTACCAAAATATCGAAATATGGGAAATTTGCAATACAAATGGAGTGAAGTTAGCCTTGCAAGGGCAGCGCCCAGGCTTGCAAGGCAAGGCTGACTCGCTATTCCGGTATTATCTTGTCACAGGGCCGCCGTGCGTGAACAGGCTGAACATCAAAGGCTTCGGGCCGGGCCGAGCGGATAAGACGAAGGGGTCACATCATGGCGAGCATTCCGCAGGCCAGCGCCGCACAGTTTCTTACGCAATTGAAGTACTGCAAGAGCCTGCCCACGCTGCCCGCCGTTGCATTGCAGCTGATAGAGCTGGCTGAGGACAGCACCGCGACACTCGATGAATTCGCCCAGCGGGTGTCGTTTGATCCCGCCTTGGTCGGCAAGCTGCTGCGCACCGCGAATTCTTCCTTCTACGGCTTCAGGCGCAAGGTGGCGAGCCTGTCGGAAGCCATCGGCCTGATGGGCCTGAACGCCACCATTTCACTGTCGCTCAGTTTTTCCTTGCGCGGCCTTACGTCCGGGCAGGGCGGGGCGCTTGACGATACGGATTATTGGTCGCGCTCTTTGCTGACAGCCCTGGCGGCCAGAACCATAGCCACCGAACTGCGCGAGCGGCAGCCCGAAGATTTTCTGCTGGCGGGGCTGCTGCAGGACATCGGCGTGCTGGCCATGGCTTCCATGCTGGGCGACGCCTACATCGCGCTCTACAAACAGGGCGCCGGCCACGCGGCACTGCTGAAGCAAGAGGTGCAAAGCTACGGCTTCGACCATGCGCAGGCGGGAGCCCAGTTGCTCAAGTATTGGCGCCTGCCCGAGCGCTTTCACGAATGTGTGCTGCGCAGCCATTCGGCAACCCAGGCAGGCGGCGAAGGCGGCGCCGGCATTGTGCAGCTTTCTGCATGCGTCGCGGCCGCCGCCCACATCGCGGATGCCTGGATCCAGGGGGCAACCGACGCCTCGTTCAACGCCGCCTATCGATCGGTGCGGCACTACCTGGGCATCAGCCCCAGTCAATACCAGAACATCATCGCCAAGATGCGCGACGAAATGCCCGAGATGGAGGCGCTGTTCGAATCCGAGCTGCTTGATCCGGGCATCTTGCAAGGCATACAAGATAGCGCGCGCGAACTGCTGGCCCTGAACAACCTGCGCTTGTCCAGGGCATCGGCGGAGGCCAGTGTGCAGATACAGGCGCTCGAGCAGCGTATCGTCACGCTCGAGACGCAAACGCGGCGCGATGCCCTTACCGGCCTATATAACCGGACCTATCTGCAGCATCAGCTCGAACTGGAATTTGACAAGGCAATGCGCGAGCAATCGCCTTTATGCCTGGCCTACATCGACGTGGACCGGTTCAAGTCCATCAACGACACCTTTGGCCATGCCACGGGCGACCAGGTTCTGGTAACCGTCGCACAGCGCATATTGTCCGCGGCACGGCCAACCGATACGGTGGCCCGCTATGGCGGCGAAGAATTCATCGTGCTGCTGCCCGATACCGGGCTGGCCGACGCTCGCGCCGTGCTGGAGGGCATGCTGTCCAGGGTGCGCGACAAGCCATGCCTGGCGGGCGCCAATGCCGATTCGCACGTTACTTTCTCGGCCGGCATCGCGGCGCTCGTGCCGGGCGCCGCGTCGTTCGGCAACCCGGCAGCGCTGCTGGAGGCGGCCGACGATGCGCTGTACAGGACCAAGTCGAACGGACGGGGACAGATCACTGTGCATGAGCCGGATGCACAATAAGAGATGCGCGATACGTAAGCGCGGCTCGGTGTAAGCGCTGCCCGATTTCGTCACGCGCCGACGCGACGCCTTCGGTGCCGATCGGGCAAAGAGCCGGCGCCGTGTCTCGGCGTTGTTCTAGCCGCGGTCGCGCAGGTCTTTGATGGCCACCGCCAGGGCCAGCAGCACCACAAGGGCCACCACGCCAAAGCCCACCATCACGGCGATGGCCCATGACGTCGTGGCCTCGAGCGTGGCGAAGGTCGCGGCCGTAATGACGGCAATGCCTATTGAAGTGCCCATGCGCTGGCCGGTCTGCATGATGGCGCCGGAGCTTCCGGCGTACGACAGGGGCACGTCGGCCAGCGTCAGCGCCTGGTTCGGGCTGATGACCAGGCCTTGGGCCAGCCCGATGAACGACAGCGTGGCCACCAGCCACCATATATTGACCAGGCCCTTGTCTTGCAGAAGGGCGATGAGCATGCTGGACCCCAGGCCAAGCAGGGCCAGCAGGATGCCGCCGATGACGATGCGGCGCCCATAGCGCATGACCCGCTTGCCGGCCCAGTCGGCCGTGTAGGCCGAAAGCAGGGCCGCGGGCACGCCGAACAGCCCCGCTTCCAGAGCGCTTCTGCCCGTGCCCAGCTGCACGTACAGCGCCACGAGCACCCAGACACTGGTCATGCCCAGAAAGTACAGGGTCATGATCAGGGTTCCGTTGGTAAAGCTGGAAATAGAAAAGATGTTCAGGTCGACCATGGGGCTGCCGCCCAGGCGGGCGTAGCGGCGTTCCCATTTGACCCAGACGTAGGCCAGTATCAGGCCTGCCGGCAGCAGCAGCCAGGTAATGGGAGCCGTGCGCGATTCCATGAAGGGAAACAGCACCGCAAGCACGGCCAGGCCAAGCAGGGTTGCGCCGACGGGGTCGAGCGAGCGCAGCAGGCTGCCGCCCGGCCTTGCCGCTTGCCCCTCGCCGTCGCCTTGGAAAAAAAACGGACGCGGGAACCAGAGCAAGCCCAGGACAATGGTGACAAGCCCCACGGGAACATTGATAAGAAAGGTAAGCCGCCAGCCCAGGTCGGCGCCGCCCAGCTGGATGAGCAGGCCGCCGAACACAGGCCCCACCGCTACCGAGAAACCTACCACCGTGCCCAGATAGCCGAATGCCCGGCCCCTTTCGGCGCCTCGGAAATACTGCTGGATCATGCCTATGCCCTGCGGACTGAGCAGGCCGGAACCCAACCCCTGAACGAAGCGCGCGGCATTGAGCCAGGTGGCGTCGGAGGCCAGGCCGGCCGCCACCGAGGACAAGGTAAAAACGAGCGTTCCGATCAGAAAGAGCCCGCCGCGGCCCATGATGTCGCCCGCACGGCCCGAGCTGACCAGGACGACGCCAAAGGTGAGCGCATAGCCTGAAAGCACCCATTGGATGTCCGACTGCGAGGCATGCAGCCCGTGCTGTATGGAGGGTAGGGCGACATTGACTATGCTGACCCCGACCAGCGACATGAACAGCGCCACCAGCAGGACGATCAGGATTCGCCAGCGCGCCGGATCGGGCTTGAAGGGGACGTTTTTCTTATTGGCGGTCACAGGGTTTACACCTCGATTCATCGATGGGAATGCGGCGGGCGGTGTCGCGGGGCGTTCCGGCTTTCCACATAGCGTCATTATGCGCGAAAGCAGTTATCTCATAAGTAATATCTAAACCAGGATATTTTCGTTTGGCGCCGGCCGCCCCTTCCTCATAATCATTTCCTGTATCCCTGCACTCTTGCTTCCGTTCTGGACCGGGACGGCATTTTACAAAGGGTGCGGGCCGCTTAGCGCGAATCTTGGAAAGACTTTTTAGACAGGGGTGGGAAATGACCAGCTATAGAACGGCAAAGTCCGCTGCTTCGTTCGTGGATATCAATAACAGGTATCGGCATATTCGGCCAGTGCCCCAGATGCCCAATTTTGCGGCGCTGATCGAAGGCGTGGACTTGCAGCGCCCCATTTCCCCCGAGGTCAGCGGCGAGCTGTATCAGGCACTTCTTGATTTCGAGGTGTTGTTCTTCCCGCCCCAGGCGCTTACGCCAGAGCAACACCTGGCGCTGGCTGAAGTATTCGGGCCGGTGTCGCAAGGCGCTTACTTTCCGCGCAAGCGCGGCTACGAGGAAATAGAAGTGCTTGAGAATGACGAAAGCCGCCCTCCGTCCATTGACCATTGGCATAGCGACCTGTCGTGGTTGGCCGAGCCTCCCGCCGGAACCGTGATCCAGATCACGGAGCTTCCCGAGGTCGGTGGAAATACGGCCTGGGCGAGCCTGAGCAAGGCATTCAGCGCCTTGTCGCCGGCCTTCCAGGATTACCTGCGCACACTCACGGCCACCCATACATGGGAGATCAGCAATTGGCGCAACTACCTGGCTGCGTTGGGGGAGGACGCCCTGATCAACTCCATCCGGCAGTTCAAGCCGGTGTCGCACTCCGTGGTGCGAACGCATGAAGAGTCGGGCAAGGAAGTGTTGTTCGTCAATGAAACCTTCACGCGGCACATCAATGACGTGTCGCCCCAGGAAAGCCGCGAAATACTCCGCTTGCTGGCAGGCTGGATAAAGCAGGGCGAGTTCGTCTACACGCATAAATGGCAAGCCAACGGCATAGCCGTGTGGGACAACCGTACGACGCAGCACTATGCTCTGGCCGATTACTGGCCGCATAGAAGGGTGAACCAGCGCGTTACCTTCGACGTTCGCAGCAAGAAACGGGCGGACGTGAATACGCGAAAGCTGGTCGCGGCCGGCAAAGAACTGAACGAAGCTGTCTACGGCGCATGAGCAGGGACGGAGACAAAATGTCATTCGACTTCCAGTCCCTGCGCACCCGCTTGCTGGAGATTCATTATGCCGACCAGGGGCCGCGGGACGGATGGCCGGTGCTGATGCTGCATGGCTGGCCTGACGGCCCCAACACGTGGCTGCCCGTGGCGCAGGCGCTGAACCGCGCAGGGCTGCGCACCGTGGTTCCCTATCTGCGCGGTTTCGGGCCGACCCGCTTTCTGGCGCGAGATACGGCGCGCAGCGGACAGGTCGCGGCGCTGGCGCATGACGTGCTTGAGCTGGCCGATGCCTTGGGCATCGAGCGCTTTTCGGTCGTTGGGCATGACTGGGGGGCACGTACGGCCTACGCGCTTGCCGCACTGGCGCCGCAGCGCATCGCCCGCTGCGTCACGCTGTCGGTGGGCTATGGGGGCGGGGCGCTTTCCCACGGGCAGGCGCAGCAGTTCTGGTACCAGTGGTACTTCGCCACGCCACAGGGCGAATCCGCTCTTGCCCGCGACCGTCATGGCCTGTGCCGCCATTTGTGGCAGCAATGGGCGCCGTACTGGGCGTTTTCGGGGCAGGCTTTCGACGACATCGCGCACGCCCTGGACAACCCCGACTGGCTGGCCGTGACGCTGCATGCCTATCGCCATCGGTGGGGCCTGGCCAAGGCCGACCCCCTTTACGAGGAACTGGAATCACGCCTGGCGCATTGGCCGCCCATTCGCGTTCCGACCCTGCTGATCCATGGCGAGGCCGACGGATGCATCCTTGCGCAAAGCTCCGAAGGCCTGGAGCAGAGGTTCACGCGGTACGAGCGCGTGGTCTTGCCCAAAGTGGGGCACTTTCCGCAATGGGAAGCCGCGGACAAGGTGGGTGCATTGGCGCGTGGATGGCTGGCCGGCGGCGATGTGGCGACAGGCAAAGACATATTCCAGACGACGAAGGAGCCCTCTGCATGAACAGTGCCGTACGAACAACGGTTCCGGCCCGAAGCGCCGGACACATTGTGTTCCGCGATGTCAGCAAGATGTACCCCGGCACCGGAGGGCAACCCGCCACGCCGGCCCTGGACAAACTGAATTTCGAGATGGCCGAATCGGAGATCGTCTCGATACTGGGGCCGACGGGCTGTGGAAAATCTTCCACCTTGAACATGATCGCGGGTTTTGAAAAGCCCACGCAAGGCGAAGTGCTGCTGGACGGCATGCCGGTGCTTGCTCCGGGGCCGCAGCGGGCGGTCGTCTTCCAGCAGGCTGCCTTGTTTCCCTGGCTCAATGTCATGGACAACGTCGTGCTGGGGGCCAGGGCGCGAAACCTGGATCGGGGCGTCTATCTGGAGCGCGCCCGCGCATTGCTGGACGAGATGGGCCTGGCCGGTTTCGAAGGGCATTATCCGTATCAGTTGTCGGGCGGCATGCAGCAGCGTGTGCAGATTGCAAGGGCGATGGTGGCCCAGCCGCGCATGCTTCTCATGGATGAGCCGTTTGGCGCCCTCGATTATCAGACACGCATACAGATGCAGGAATTGCTGCTGCGCCTGTGGCAAGAGCATCGCCCCACCGTGTTCTTCATTACCCATGACATTGCCGAGGCGATCTTCGTGTCGGATCGCATTCTGGTGATAAGCCCGCGCCCCGGCCGGATCCGGCTCGAGGTACGGGTCCACACCTCGAAACCGCGTTCGCGTGAATTCCTTTCTTCCGGCGAATTCATCTCTCTCCAGAAGCAGCTTCTTCAGGCCATGCAGGAGCAGGATGCAGAAGAGCTGGAAGCAACGTGAAACCCACACACAATCAACAGGTTGATCCATGAAGCAGAAAATGAATGATTTCAAGTACCGCGGCCTGAACCGGTTTATCCAGGCTGCCGCGCTGTTTGCCAGTGCCGCGGCGCTACCGGCCCATGCCGCAGAGCCGCTGAAGTTCACCTGGGGGGCGCCAACGGCGGATTACTACGCCCTGTACGTGGCCATAGACCAGGATCTGTTCAAAGAGGCCGGCCTGGATCCGGAGTTTCACTTCTTTCCTACGGGCGCGCCGCTGCTGGCGGGCCTGAAAAGCGGCAGCATCGATGTGGTGACCACCGGCCTGGCCACGGTGTTTGCGCTCGGCCAAGGCATTCCACTGACCTTGATAGGGTGGGAAACCAATACCGCGGCCGGCGAGGGCCTGGTCGTCAACAAAGATTCTCCCATCCGGGACTACCGGGACATTGCGCAGGCCAAGGCCATCGGCGCCCCTGCGGGAACATGCGCCCAGGTTGCACTGGGCCTGCTGGCCAGGAAGGCGGGAGTCGACTACAAATCGCTCAATGTCGTCAACATTGCGCCGCCCCTGTACGCGAACTCTTTCCGGTCCAAGGCGCTGGATGCGGGGCTGGGCTGGGCGCCTTATCCGCAAGTGCTGCAAGAGCAGGGCTACAAGGTCGTAAGCTGGGATGCCGACTATGCGCCGGGCGAAGGGGTTTGCCCCTCGCTGTATGGCGCGCGGCCCGAGTTCCTGAAAGCGCATCCCGACGTGGGGGTGAAACTTGTGCGGATTCGGGCCAAGGCGCTGGCCCTGATCGAGCAGAACCCGCAATTGGCCATCGATGCGCTGGCCAAGCGCCTGTCGCTATCGCAGCCTGTCGCCAAGGAAGTCTATGCGCGGGTGTCGCATCCCTTTACGCCCACTTTCGAGCAGGAGGTGGAGCCGGGTACGCCGTGGTCGCTGGTCGACGAGCGGGGCGGCCTTGCCGGGAAGCTCTATATAGCCAGCGAGATATTGCATGAAACCGGCAGCATACCGGCCGCGTTGAGCTGGGAGCAGATCCAGGCGGCCATCGACCCTTCGTACATTCAACGCTACCTGAAGGAGGCGAAGCAATGAGTACGGCAAGCAGTCTTCTGCGAGGCGGTTCGGCTTCACCCCGGGCCGTTGCAAGCAAGCCGGCATACGGTTCGCAGGGTGAGCCCTTGCCATCCTGGTTCTATACGGCGGCCGCCATTGCGGCGGTGCTGCTGGCATGGTCGGCGGTGACAGGGCTGGGCTGGGTGGACCCGGTCTATCTTCCTGGCCCCATGAGCATCATTCGAGAGTTCACGGCACTGCTCCGTGACGGGTACAAGGGCTCCAGCCTGGCCGTGCACATCGGGATAAGCCTGTACCGCACTTTGCTTGGGTTCGTGCTGGGGGTGGCGCTGGGCATTCCGGTGGGCCTGCTCACAGGCTATAACCGCGTGGTTTCCGCCACGGTGTCGCCGTTCATGGCGTTCATCCGTCCGATTCCTCCCATTGCCTTCATTCCCATGGTGGTGCTGTATTTCGGGCTAAGCGAGGCGGGCAAGGTCGTGCTCATTTTCTTTACCGCTTTCAATTATGCCCAGCTCAATGCGCATGCCGGCGCGGCGAACATTCCGCTCTCATACTTGCGTGCGGCGCAGTCCATGGGCCTGGGCAGGCGCCAGATTTTCCTGCGCGTAGTCGCGCCCGCCGCAATCCCGCAGATATTCGCCGGTTTGAAAGTGGCCATGGCGCTCAGTTGGGCGGTCGTCGTGGCGGCCGAGCTGGTGGGCGCCCAGAAGGGGCTGGGCTTCATGATTTCCGATGCGGCACAGTTCTTTCAGATTCCGGTTGTCTTTATCGGCATAGGGCTGATCGGCCTCATCGGACTCTTGCTCAATATGCTGTTGAATCGCCTTGAAAATTGGCTTGTGCACTGGCGGGGCCGTTGACTACACTGGCCTGGGCACCCTTCAACCAGTTTTACGAGGCAAACAATGAGTCAATTCAAAATCGCAGTGGTCGTCGGCAGCATACGCAAAGAGTCGTTCAACGCTCGCCTGGCCGAGGGGCTCAGCCGCCTGGCCCCTTCGAACTTCACCTTCAGCAAGCTGCGCATCGACGATCTTCCTCTGTACAACCAGGATGACGACGGCAACCAGGCCGAAGCCGTCAAGCGGCTGAAATCCGAGATTGCCGCGGCCGATGCAGTGCTGTTCGTTACGCCCGAATACAACCGTTCCATGCCCGGCGTGCTAAAGAATGCCATCGACCATGCCTCGCGGCCCTACGGCCAAAATGCCTGGGCGGGCAAGCCGGCCGGGGTGGTCGGCGCCTCGATCGGAAGCATAGGCACGGCTCTTTCCCAGCAGCATTTGCGCAATGTGCTGGCCTATCTCGACATGCCCACCATGGGACAGCCCGAGGCCTTCATCCACGTAAGAGACGGATTGTTTGACGACAACGGCGACATCGGCGCCGGTAGCCGCGAGTTCCTGCAGAACTGGGTCAATGCCTTTACCGCCTTTGTAGAGCGGCACGTGAAAGCCTAGCTTGGCTCGCCGCCACGCAAGCGCCAGGCTCGGGCCTGGCGCTTTGCCGTTCAGTCGCGTCCGGCCTCGATGATGGCCTGGGCCAGGCGCGGCGGATTCGAGAACCAGGTTTCATGACTGCCCGCGCACTCTACCAGCCTGAACAGCCCGAGGCGCTCGGAAAGGCGCGGGTGCCAGGTAAGGCTGTGCGGCAAGGCGATGTCTTGCTGGCAGTTAAGGTACGACTTGCCGATATTCAGCTGGGCCAGGGGCTGCTTCAGGCTGATGGGGTCGATGAAGGTGTGATAGGGATGCGGGTTGAGCTTGGCGTAGCTGGATTGTGCCAGCGCCAGGTCGGCGTCATTGATGAAGGCTTCGCGCCAGATCGGAAACGGCAGCATCACCGCGTTGTTGTTCTGGGCGGCGATCGAATCGAACAGTTCTACGTAGTGGGGCGGGACCAGGTCGTTCAGGCATTGGCCGTCGAGGGGAACGAAGGCGTTTACATAGACCAGCCGCTCGAGCCGGTCGGCGATGCGGTCGGCCACGCCCGAGATCACCATGCCGCCATAGCTATGACCCACCAGGCGCACCTTGCGCAGATCTTTCTCTTCAATGAAGCGTACGGCGGATTCGATGGCGTCGTTCAGGCCCATGGTGCTGCGGTCGTCTTCGGGGCGATTGCCCGCCAGCGTGGGGCAATGAACCACGTGCCCGCTTTCGCGCATGTGGTTGGCAACTGCCTCCATTTCGGCTCCAGTGTGCCAGGCGCCGTGGATGATGACGTAAGTATCTGACATCTTTTGTCTCCTTGTGTGGGTTTTTTTTGTGGCGGCTTTCGTATTCTTGCACAGGCACAAGGGCTTTGTAACCCTTGTACACAAAGGGGGGTATGAATGTGAAGGGCACTTGGTCGGTCGCGGGCGCGCATCTTCATCAAACCGGGCTGTTGTTGCGCAAGTATGGCCTGATGCTGGCGGCCGTGCTGTTTGCGGCGAAACTGCTCGAGGCGGCATTGATGCGTATCGCGATAGAGCTGGGCATGATCCACCGGTTTCTCGGCCTGGTGGCCGTGATCATGATCATCCTGCTGCAACTGGTGGTGTTCGTCGGCATGTTCGTCATTCTGCGCGATCGGCCGCTTGTGTTCAGGCGTAGGGCTTTGCCCGCCCAGGCATCGTCTTTGTCGGAGCCTGAGCGCGACTCGCCGCTGTTCGCCAGTGCCTTGCTGGCGGTGCTTATCCCCTTCTACGGCTATTACGCCGGATGGGGTTTCCTGGGCAATACCCTGCGCGACTATTCCCAGGCTTTTCTTGCAGAGCAGTGGAACCGCATCGACTTCATGAATCCGGACGCCATCGGGCCTTCGGCCCTGGAGGTCGAGGGTACGCTATGGCTGCTGATTCCCGTGGCCATCATCTGGCTGATACGCCGTATGGCCAAGGCCCGGCATGCCGATACGGGGCATCCGGCCTGGCCGCTGGTAATCGTCGCCTGCGAGGCTACCTGGGTCATCCTGGGTCTCTATGTACTAAGTGGCTGGAAGGGGCAGTTCGTATCCTGGCTTGCGACGCTGCCTTCGCCGGCTAGCCTGCTTGAATGGCTTTTGCCGGCGGCGCGGGCCGCCATCACCGAAGCGGGCCGGCATCCGGTCGATTGGCCGCAATGGCAGTTTGCAGAATGGCTGGGCCAGCTGTTTCGCTATGCTTTGCTGCCCCTCATCTGGTTCAATCTTGGAGCCATTGTCTACGGGCATGATCTGAACATGATGGACGGCTCCACGCGGCGCGTTACCGACCGTGTGGCAAAGCGTTGGGCGGCGCTGCCCAGGCCGGTCACTGATTTCATCGGGCATTTCTGGGCCGGGCTCGTCAAACGCTGGCGGGCCGTGGCCAACGGGGTGCTGCTGGCGGCATCGGCGGGCGTGTGGCTGACGGTATCGATACTGCTGCTGTGGCGGCTGGCCGATTGGCTGGGCCGCTGGGCCTGGGTGGGCGCCGCCCATCTTATTGGCCCGCAAGACGCCAACGTATGGATGCTGGCGGCAGAGCCGCTGAACCTGCTGTTCGGCATGCCCGGCCAGCCGCAAACCGGTGTGGTGGTCGTGGTGGCGCAGTTCTGCGTATTGGCCGCCGGTTTGTCGCTGGCCCTGCAGGCGCGCCAGGGGCGCAAGGCTACCGCAGCCGCCTGATGGCGGGTTCGATGGCAAACGACAGCGCGTCGGGGCGTGTGCCCACGCCGGACACATATAGCCGCAAGCCTTGCAGGCCGTCGGAAGGCATCAGGAACAGTTGATCGGCCTGTATCGTTTCTTCGCCGGCCTGCTCATCCCGCCGATACAGGCTGCACGGGCCGAAGTTTCGGCCGTCGGAGGAGAGCATCTTTATGGCGCCGTCGGTGTTTGCGCTGGCAAGCGGCATCCATACCCGGCCATGAGGATCGCGCAATGAAACACGGCAGTCCTTCCAGGCATCGCGGGCTTCCGGTGTAACCCGGATCTGCAGCCGCACATGTACCGCCGCGCGTTCGGGCCTTGGCTCGGCGATCGCCGCCGCCTGTTCCGTTACCGTAATGTGCAAGCCCTTTAGCGAGCCTGCGCCGGACTGTACCTGTTGAGCGCGCCATTCGCGGTTGCTGGCCAGATCCCGCAGCGCGGGCCAGCCATTGAAAGCCACCAGCGTGCAAAACAGCAGTGTGGCGGTTGCCAGCCAGGCGAGTTGTCTCATGGCTCCAGCCTCAGCAGCTTGTTGTGCCGGGCCGGCGAACCGGCGGGCGGCGTCAGCGCCAGCTCGCTGTCGAGTATGTTGGGGCCTTTGCGGGCCAGCAGCAGTGTGCCGCCCTCTATTTCATCGGGCGGCAGCTCGAAGACGGCACGTCCCCGGTCTTCAAGGCCTGGGTGGAATTGGCGTGTGTCGACCGTGGAGGGGGCGTCGTCCACACGCTTCGTCTGGTCATACCGGCGGCCGCTGCGGCCCTGCCACGCGGCGGCCAGGCGCACTGATTCGCGCACGTCTGAAATGTCGAACTCGACGACGAGGAATACCCCCTGGGTATCGCGCATGACCGTGGCGCCATAGCGTTCGAATGACAGCTGTTGCGCCGTCTGCCAGTCGGCGAAGCGCACGGCCAGCAGCCGTCCGTGTGCGGCTGCGCCGTTCGGGGCTGTGGTGCGCAAGGGCCGGAAAACGCTATTGAAGTCGGGCGTCGTCGCCATCATGGCGCCCAGGGCGCAGGCGCCCAGCACGATCGGAAGCACGTGGCGCAGGCGAATCATGGCGCGGCCTCCGGCGTTGCGGCCATGTGTGCAGCAGCCGAATAGCCCAGCCAGCTCGCCTGGCCGTACAGGTTGTCCTTCAGCTTGAACTGCTGGCGAAAGAAGGTGAACGCCACTTCCCCGGCCCGCCAGCCTTGCGGCGCATGCCAGATGATCTCTACCTCTTCGGGCATTCTAGGCTGAAGCTGTTTGAGGAACTCGCCATCGCGAAGCAGCTTGACGTCGGGCACGCCAAGATCTGCTTTGCCCGCTTTTGCCTCGATCAGGCTTTGCGGCGGGCCTATGGGGTTGGCCTGGGTTTGGCCGGTGATGTTCTCGAGTTTTGCGGAAAGCACCAGCAAGGGCCGTTGGTCGGATGAAGAGGGCGACGGCGCGCGCAGTTGCAGCGATGACGGCGTCAATGCCACGCGGCCCAGGACCAAAGGCTCACCCACTTCGGCCTGGGGCAGGCTTTGGGGCGTGCGGGCGTTTTCGACCGCCTGCCACCAGCTATACAGAATTGCGGCGGTGATTCCAGAGGCGGCCAGGGCCCGCCGCGCGCCGCGACGTATCAGTGACGGTTGGCTTGGTGCCATGACGTTGTTCCGGTTTCTGGTCTGCCGAGGGCTGCGCGGACCATAGCGGAGCGCGCAACGCGGTCCGGCCATAGGGCGCAGCCAAAAAACACCGTGCCAAATTGGCAAGATGTGTTGCGTTTTTAACGCGGATGGATGGTGGAGGCATTACTACATGTTCCTGCATTTTTCCAAAGCTTGGCCGAGTCGGAGGCCGGCACTCCAAAAAGCTGTTTTAATGTCGTGGCAGCGTGCCAACCCAATCAATTTCGAGATGACCGACACTACCCTCACGGCAGATCAAGCCCCCTCCGTGCTTCCCGAAGGCACTCAGCGCGGCAATATATGGCGGCTTTCCATTGCGCAGGCCTTGGCCGGCGCCAACGCGGTGGTGGTCTTTGCCACGGGCTCCATCGTGGGCAATATGCTTGCCCCCACGCCCATGTTCGCCACCTTGCCCATTTCCATATTCGTCGTCGGCATGGCGGCATGCATCTTGCCCGTGGGCGCGATTGCACGGCGATACGGCCGGCGCACCTCTTTTCTGGCGGGAACCGCAGCCGGCGTGCTTGCCGGGCTATTGGCCATGTTGGCGGTGCTGCAGGCGGGGTTCTGGCTGTTCTGCCTGTCCACATTCTTTGCCGGGGGCTATGCCGCGGTCGTGCTGTCCTTCCGTTTCGCGGCGGCCGATGGCGTAGAGCCGAAGCGGCGCGCGCGGGCGCTGTCGCTGGTCATGGCGGGCGGGGTTGCCGCAGGGGTCGTGGGCCCGCAGCTGGTGACGTGGACAATGGACCTCTGGCCGCCCTATATGTTTGCCGCCACTTATCTGGTGCAGGCCGCGGCCGCGGCGCTTTCAGCGCTTATCCTGCTTGGCGTCCGGCTGCCCATGCCCACCGCGGCAGAGGTGGCAGGCGGGCGGCCGTTGGGCGTCATTGCCAGGCAGCCGCGTTTCGTCGCCGCCGTGGTGTGCGGGGCCGTGTCCTACATGCTGATGAATTTCCTCATGACAGCCGCACCCTTGGCGATGCACCTGTGCGGGCACTCGCAGGAGTCGGCCAACCTGGGCCTTCAATGGCATGTCATCGCCATGTATGGGCCCAGCTTCTTCACGGGCAGCCTCATCACGCGCTTTGGCGCGGGGCGTGTGGCCAGCGTCGGCCTGCTGCTCACGGGCGTTTCGGCCGCAGTCGGACTGGGAGGCATCGATGTCATGCACTTCTGGTGGATGCTGGTGCTGTTGGGCGTGGGCTGGAATTTCGGCTTCCTGGGGGCCTCTTCGCTGGTGCTGGAATGCCATCGCCCCGAGGAGAAGACACGCGTCCAGTCGCTTAACGATTTCATTGTGTTCGGCCTGATGGCGGTGGGTTCCTTTTCGTCGGGCGGCCTGCTTTCCGCCTATGGCTGGGACATGGTGCTGTGGGTGTCCTTCGTGCCCCTGGTCCTGGCGGTCGTGGCGCTGGCGCTGGCCATGCAAAGAAGGGCTCGGGCCGGCTCCGATGGGACGAG
>Ga0180219_1000463_pt1 | contig 32921 bp, 24 predicted proteins | sample eDN3rd30CBELigMG_FD_151338 | JGI IMG/M metagenome (GOLD analysis project Ga0180219, IMG submission 151338) | Enriched Miracle-Growth compost microbial communities from Emeryville, California, USA - eDNA 3rd pass 30_C BE-Lig MG (version 2)... ... | reverse complement strand
GGCGGCAGCGATAGCGACCGCAGCGGCGGCGACACGCCGCGCGACACGCCGTCGATGAACACTTCGCCCCAGGGCCGGACATCGACGCTCACCGCCACACGCCCGGACGCCGAGGGTGGCTCTTCCGGCGCAGCCACGACTGTCTGCTCGGCAGCGGCTGCCTCGGCAACCCTCTTGGCATCGGATTGAGTACCGGCGTTGTCATCAGCGTTGTCATCAGCGTTGTCATCAGCGTTGTCATCAGCGTTGGCATCGGCTTTAGCGTCGGCCTGTACATCGATCTTCGCATCGGGCCTTGCATCGCTGCCCGTGGCCTCGCCGGCGCCAGAGGCCGCAGAGACGGACTCTGCCGCCTCGCCTGAAGCGGGGGTCTGGGCCGCTCCATGGGCGGCTCCATGAGTCGTTTCATGGACCGCTTCCCGGGCGTGCTCTGGCGAGAAAAGCGCGCTCTCGGGCAGACCCGAAAACGCCTGCCCGGCGTCCTCAGGGGTGGCCGGAGCAACAGACGTAGCAGAAGCACCAGAAGCACCAGAAGCACCTGAGGTTCCTGAGGCTCCTGATACATCAGATCCATCGCGTGCAACGGAAACGACAGGCTCGTCCAGCTCCCGCCGGGCATTGGACTCCGCCGTCAGGAGCGCCTCGCTCGAGGCGCGTGCCAACCCTGCTTCAGATGGCGGTTCAGCGTGCCGTTCGGCTTGCCCGGCATGGCGGGGCGCCTCCGGCTCCGCCGCGGCGACAAGAGGCCCCTCGTCGCCCGCGCCTCGGGCCAGCCATAGGCCCCCACCAACGGCAAGCAGCACCAGCACGGCCAACGGCAAACCCCAGCCGACCGGCCGACCGGCCCCCGTGCCGGACGCTTCGACAGCCCGGGCCGTCGCCACCGAAATCGGGCCGCTCGCCGTGCCGGGCGATTCGGCGGCCCCGGCCTGCGCCGGCGGAATCGAGCCGTTGTCCTCCCTCGGGCCCTCCTGTTCCTGCCGCGCGCCCCACGGCGGAATGACGCCCAGGCTCAGCAGGAACTCATCCACGCTCTGCTGGCGGGCCTGGGCATCGTCCGAAAGCCCTCTTTGCACCGCCGCCAGCAGTTTTGCCGAAAACCGCTGCCGCGCGGCCTCATCGAAGCGCACATCGGCCCGATGGGCCATGCGTTTGACGGCATCCTGGGGCGGGTCGCCCGTGATCAGCGCGTAGGCGACGGCGCTCAAGGCATGAACGTCCGTCCACGGGCCCAGGGGCCAGGCGGCTTCTTCCATATACTGTTCGAAGGCCGCATAGCCGTCCGGCAATACGCCGTAGAGCCTCGCGGGATCGGACCTGGATTCAAGACCGGCGGAAGAGGCGCCATCGGGCCCCTGGCGGCTGAACGGATGCCCGTTGGGCCCGGGCTGCAGGAATGCGGCTCCGCCTTCGGTCACGCGTATTTGCGGCGGCGAGATTCGCCCATGCACTCGGCCCCTCTCGTGCAAGGGGGCCAGCGTTTCGCAGATTTCGGCCAGCAGCTGTTTGAGCTCCGCCTCGTCCCAGCTTCCACGCCGATTCCACAGCGCGCTTTCTTCCAGCGCCACCGTTTTCGGCGCCACGTCATGCATCGTCATCTATGTCCTCCATCGGCAAGGAATCCGCCATTGCCCGGGCCCGCCCCAGGAAAAGCCGGCTGAAGAGCGTCGCATTGAGCGCTCCGCCGTGCACATGGCTTTTATGAGCCGCGCCCTCGACAGGATTGGTCCACCAATAGCTGCTTACGGAGTGCTCGTTGAAGTAGCGCGGCAGTTCGGGCCAGCCCGATCCGCGGTCGGACCGCGCCAGCGGGGCCACCTCATGGCCGCCGTTGAGCACGCTGAGGATATCGTCCTCATCAGGGGACACCGGCGGCAGCGTCTCGCGCAACGTCCGCAGCGACGATTCGGCCCCGCTCAGGGATTCGTCGAGCTGGGCCGCACTGCAGCCGTGCCTCAAGGCACCCAGCAGGCTTGCCCCCAGACAGCCGTAGAGGCCGGCGGACCGCTCCAGCATGCCGGGCCGGTAAACCCCGGTGTCCACGCACAGCACCAGCACAAGCGGAAAGCAGCGGCCCACGCGGTCGCGGCCCGGACCCACGCAACCAAGCTGCACCAGACTCGTGCCCAGGCCTGCGGGAAGTACGAAGTTCCAGAACGGCGCGCGCAGATAGGCGGCCTCGCTGTCGCGCGACACCCGGAGCACGTCCGCCACGCCGCGCTGCAGCCATCGGTCCCACCACTGCACCAGATTGCGGTCCAGGCCGCGATGAACGAAATCTCCGCTGGCGGGCAGCTTGCCGTACCAGCCCAGCCTGAAACCCTCTGCATTGGCGGCATGCGTCATGGCGCTATCCCCTGCCCGGGCAGGCGAAACCCGTCATCTCGGCCAGCCTGAACGGGCTTTTGGCGCTGTGGGCCGTAATCTCGAGCACCACCTTGCGCCCCCCCAGGTCGAAGGTGGCCACGGTGACCTCGGGCGAAGGGCCCGGACTGAGGCTGGCCTGATCCAGCAGGCGGTTCAGGGCCCAGGGACCGTTGGCCGATATCCTGGAGCTGCCCACCTGGGGAAGCAGTTCGATGCTGGCCTGGCCGCCGGAGCCGGCGCCGGGCCATTGAACCGTGGTGCCCACCTGAGGGCCATGGGCATAGCGCACCGCCTGGCCATCGACATTCATGACGAACTGGGTGATCTTCTCGTCCATCTGCACCGGCTTTATCGTTACCTTGTAGCCCGGCTCGGGCCCACCCTGGGCGAAATACACGCTGTTGATGGTCGCCGCCCGCTGAAAGGCCCCCAGATACGAGGCCGACTCGCCCCGCTCTCCGTCGATGCCGGGCTTGAAGCGCCAGCGGCTGCTCGACATATCGACATGCTCGGCCAGTTCATTTTGGAAGACCGCCTCCATCATGCCGCCCGGGCCGAAGAGGCGGGCCATGTCATTGGGCGCGACATCTCGCGGTGAACGCGGCGAGAACGGGTAGCGGCCCGCGATGGACTGCCGGCAGAAGGTGCCGATGCGGGCCGAGATGCTCTGCCCCAACTGGCGCCTTTCGACACTGGAAACCTCGCTCGAGGCCTGCGCGGCAAGCTGGGTCAGCATGGTGGCCACCGGCTTGGGCATGCGGCCGGCCTCGGCCTGCAGCTTGCTGACCACGGGCGAAGAAGGCCGTGGGCCAGCGCTGCGCAGCGCGGCGTCGGCAGCGGTCAGGTAGCTGTACAGTTCGTTGAGCAAGCCGGTGGTGGCCGCCACGGGCGGCTCGGCGCCAGGCACGGCCGTTACCATATCGCGGTAGGCGGCGAAGTGCGTGTCGACGATGGTTTCGACCTTTTGCCGCGGCCCGGTGTCGCGCGCCTCCATGGCCTGCCCCACCGGCCCGAACATGTCCACCAGAGAGTCCTGGGTCGAGCTGACGCGTTCGCGTGCACGCTGCAGCAAAGAGCGCTCGTCGTCGCCCGACTCGCGCAGCAGCGTCGTTTCACGCGCCACCCCCCGCATCAATGCGACCAGGGGCGAGTTCGAGGCCGACAGCGTGCGCGCCATTTCTATGTTCTGCAGCAGCGAGGCCGCCGGCGCCAGCTTGAGATCGTCGAGGTAATCGTCCCAGATCCTGACGTAGTCGTTCAGGTAGAGGCGGCGAACGTCCTGATCCAGTTGCTCGGCCCGGGGCGCATCGGCCGGCGCGGGCTCGACCCCCAGTATCCACACGTCGTCGCGCCGCAGTTGGCTCGCCACCTCGCCGATGCGCGGGCTGAAGACGTCCCAATAGCCCTCGTAGCTATACAGGGCCGGCACGCCCTCGCTCAGGGGCCGCCCGCTCTGGCGGGTGAACACGGACAGCGCCGAAGGCCCGCCCAGGCGGACCAGCGTGATGTCCGGAGCGTCGTCCTTGAGCAGCAGGCGCCGCAGGCGGCTGTACGCCCTCTGGGCCAGCGGATGGGCGTCCAGATCGGCCCGTGCCCGCCGCAGCAGCTCTTCATCTAGAGGAAACGGCGACGAGCGCGCCCCCGTCTGCAGCAGGCGCCGCACATGGCCCGACAAGGCGTCGAACTCGGTCCGCGTGGTGCCCGAGGGCAGCACTTTCTGAACGTCGGCCAGCAGCCAGGTATGCAGGAAATCCGCGTCGTAGCGCTTGGCGTCGTACAGCATCAGGTAGGCGCGCAAGGCTTCGTAGGAATATTCGAGGTCGTCGGGCGGCGCCGAGCGCAGGGCCATCTCCACGCGCCGCGCCGCCTGGGGCATCAATATCTGCTGCTGGGCCGCGCGGTAGACGCCGTCCACGGCCGACTGGATTTTGCTGCCCTGGTAAAGGCCGAAGCGATACGACCAGGGCGGATTACGCGTATCGAGCCCCCCCGCCGAGGGCAGCTCGTACAGCGCCGTCATGTAGGGCATGGGGGTTTGCAGGTCGCCGGGCTGCGTGATGCGGGTGGCGGCGGCCAGCTCCCGGACGCCCGGCGCAGCGGCCTCGACCCGCGCCAGATAGCGCTGGTTGTTGCGATAGCTGGTCGCCATGCCCAGAACGATCGCCAGAGCCGCCACAGCCACCAGGGCGTAGCCCGTCCATTGCACGAAGCGGTAGCGCCTTTCCCATTTCAAATTGCGGCCGGCCAGGGCAGCTTCGGGAAAAACGACCTTCTTCAACAGGTCGTGCAGGAAGAAGCTGCGGCCATGGCCCGCTTCCGCCACCTGGGCGCCGCTGTCGACGTGCAGCCCTTCCAGCCTGAGGTAGCGCTTGAGCCGCCCCGTCACCCGGTCGAAGGTCGATCCGCCCTGGGTGCCGCTGGTGAAATACACCCCGCGCAGCATCAGGGCCGACTCGAAGCGCGAAGACTGGAAGACGTCGCTCAGGAACTGGGCCAGCAAGGGCCTCAAGCCGGCGAACTGCTGGGGCAGCAGATAGGCCAGCGCCCGTCCGTCCGGCTCGGCTTCGGCATCCAGCACGTCCGGCAGGCCCTGCAGCAGCCGCTCCCTGAGCAGTTCGAACTCGGTATTGAAGGCCTGGGTCAGATTGAAGCCTTCGGACTGGGTGTCGGCATGCGGGAAGGTGAAGCCCCAGACCTGCTTGAGCTCATCGCGCGTGCAAGAGGCGAAATACTGCTCGAAGCCCGACATCAGGTCGGCCTTGGTGAGCAGCACATAGACGGGAAACACCAGGCCCAGTTGCTCGCGCAGCTCTTGCAGCCGCTTGCGCAGCACGCCCGCATGCTCGATGCGCTCGCCGTCGGAGGCGGACAGCAGATCGGCCAGGCTGATGGTGAGCATGACGCCATTGATGGGCTGGCGGCCCCGGTATTTCTTGAGCAGGCCCAGAAAGCCCTTCCACTCCTCTTCGTCCCCCGTGGGATCGCTCTCGTGCGTGGTATAGCGGCCAGCAGTGTCCAGCAGCACGGCGTCGTCGGTAAACCACCAGTCGCAATTGCGCGTGCCGCCCACGCCGCGCAGGGCCGCCTTGCCGAAGCGGTGCGCGAGGGGAAACTTCAGGCCCGCATTCACCAGCGCCGTGGTCTTGCCCGAGCCCGGGGCCCCGATGAAGATATACCAGGGCAACTGATACAGGTGCTGCGTGGTCAGGCGCGACAGAGCCCAGCGCGGCCGGCCGGCGCCGAACTTCATGTCCTTGAGCAGCCCGATGGCCTCATCGAAACGCTCGGACAAGACCTTGATGTCCTGGTTGCCCGTCTCGGCTGGCGCGGCGGCCGGGCGCGCCGGCCGCCGCAACTGGCCCAGGAGCCGCGCATTCAGCCGGCCCTCGCGCCACCTGCGCCACAACAGGCGGCCCAGCCATGCCAGGAACAGCAAGGCAATGAGCCACAGGCGGGCGCTTTCGCTTTCCAGCGGCCTGACGGTCCCGAAGGCCAGCAGCGGGCCGGCGACCCAGATCAACAGGGCCAGCGCCACGACGCCCAGGAAATTCCACAGCCCGCGGCTGGACAACATTCCCATGATACGGCTCATGGTTCGACTCCCCCCAGCGAACGGTCGGCGCCGCCCTGCCCCTGCGGGGCGGCGAGCAGCGTGATTTCCACGCGGCGGTTGCGCGCGCGGTTCTCGGGCGTATCGTTGGGCGCGACCGGATCGGCCTCGCCCCGCCCTTCGGCCCGAACCCGGGCCGGATCGGCCAGGCGCTCGTCGAGCAGGGTCTTGACGGCGTCGGCCCTGGCCTGGGAAAGCTCCCAGTTGGACGGAAAGCGCAAGGTCCGGATAGGCACGTTATCGCTGTACCCCCTGACCAGAATGCTGCCCTGGGTGTCATTCAGGGCGTCGGCCACCCGCGACAGCACGGGCACGTAGCGCGACAGCACCCGGTCGGAACCCGAGGCGAACAGGCCGTCGCCGCGCAGCACGATGACGCTGCGATCGGCTGCGTCGTGCACGTCGAGCAGGCCGTCGCGCACTTCGGCGGCCAGGAATTCGCCCAGCCGGAAAGGCGCGGGCTGCGCCGCCGGCTCGGCGCTCGCCTGCTGGATCTGCATGGCGGGCAGGGGCAAGGACGCGAGCCGCGCGTACAGCTCGTCCGAACGCCCTCCCAGGTTCCAGCTCAGGCCCAGATAGGTCATGAGGCCTATCGCGCCGACGATGACGGTAAAGACCCAGACGGGAACAGGCAGGCGCCTGACCTCGGACAGCAAGGGCGCGTCGTGCCAGTGAGGCGATAGGGGCGGCGCGTACTCGCCGCGTGCCGAGCGCAGCATCAGCAGCAGCCGCTGCTTGAGCGTCGCAAGCTGATTGCGCCCGTCGTCGGCCACGCGATAGCGCCCCTCGAAGCCCAGTTGCAGGCAGTAATACAGCAGCTCGAGCAGATCAATGTGGCGGGACGGGTTCTGCGACAGGCGCGCCAGCAGCTGGAAGAATTTTTCTCCGCCCCAGGTCTCGTTGTGGAAGGTCACCAGCAGGCTGTGCGCCGACCACACGCCGTTGCCACCCCAGGGCGTCAGGGCGGCCGCCTCGTCCAGCGCCGTGCACAGGCAATAGCGCGCGCCGAGTATGGTTTCGTTGGGCACGCCGGCCTGCTGCGCCCGGAGCTCGAACTGGCGTACCTCGTCGACCATGCGCTCGCGCAGCATGGCCGGCGAGGCATGGGAAGACGTCGCACGGATCTGCGGAATGAGCACCAGCAGCGGATTGGCCGCCTCCACCAGGGGATTGAAGGCGCGCGAGGCCGGGTCGCCTTCCGGCGCCCAGAAACCGCCGGAGGCGCCACCCGGCGCATCGCTCCACGAATCGGGCTCGAACGCCATCGCATCGTTCACGGACATCCCTATCTCTCCTGCCAGCTGCGCACAGCCCAGCACTCGAGCTGCAGGCCAGGAAACTCGCCCGCTAGGTGCAGGGCTAGGCCGCCAGTGCGCTCGAGCTGCTTCCACATCTCCCCGCTCTTCTCGAGCTCGAAGTACAGATATCCGGCGTGATAAGGCAGTTGGCGCGGTACGCTCGACACCTGGCGCAAGCCGATGCCGGGCAGTTGCAGATGTACCAGGTCGCGTATGCGTTCCACGGGACCCAGCTTGGCCTGGGCCGGGAAGCGCGCCCGCAGCAGGTCGGCGGGCACTTCGGCATGAACCGCCAGCAAAATGCCCGCGTTGCACAACAGGTCGGGATCGTTGATCTGACCCACGCGCACGCCTTGGCCCCTGTCCTCGAGCACGATCTGGATCGCGCTGTCTTCGACCACAGCCGACAGCGCCCGGCGAATGATGAGCAGCAGCGGCGCAAAGCATGCGGCCAGATCGTCGTGCACATACTGAGGAACCGCCTGGAAATGCCGCGACTGGGCATCGTAGGTGGTCAACTCGCCCGCCAGCATCAGTGCCTCGCGAAACAGCTGTTCGGGATGGACCCGCTCTACCTGCGCGGTGTGGCGCATGGGGCCGTAGTAGCGGTTCACCGTAGCCAGCATCAGGAACTCGGCCAGCTCCGAAACCCCGCCCCGGCCCGGCTGCATCATCCGCTGGGCAAGCACCGCGCCGCGCGCTTCGAGCAGGGCCTGCACCTCGCGCAGCCAGGATCGCAGGCCCGGGCTGGCCCCCACCGCCAGCACCGGAGGAATATAAGCCTCGTCCAGCACCACGCGATGATCGCTGCGCCGCTCCATGACCCGAACCACGCCCAGGGCCACCCAGTCCCCCTGCAGCTCGTCGTCGAAGGCCAGACGCAGGCGCAGGCGGCCGAGCTGCAGCACGGCGGGCTCCAGGCTGACGGCGCAGGCGTCGTCCACCTCGGTTTCAGTGACGTTGTAGCGCGCCAGCGAGCCGGGCGCCTCGTCGAAGTCCACGTCGCGCCCCCCCGCGCGCAAACGGGCGATGGCAAGCACTATCTTCCCGCCCTGGACTTCCGGGGAAATGCTCAAGGCGGGCGGCGCGTCGTCCGCCGAAGAAAACGAGAACGGTGTCCCATCGGGAAAAACACCCGCCGCCTCCGTCAGGGCGACGGCCCCCGAGGCCAGCGCCGCCTCGTCCAGGACCAGCCTGCGAAAGCCCCAGGCGATGCCGTCGACGCATTCGCTGCGCAACCTGGCCTGGGCTTCGAGATAGCGCTCCTGCTGCTGGAAATGATGAGGGCGCAGGAACATGCCCTCGGACCAGACCACTTTCTTCTGTGCCGTCATGATTACTCTGTGTGTGGATGGACGAGGAAGGGACGCATGCCGCGGCCCGTCCTCAGTCATCGTAGGAAATGATGGCCACGCCCTTCTGGTTCACCGCCAGCTCGATCTCCGCCCCGCCGGGAGAGAACTGCCAGAACTTGTAGATGTTGGTGCTGCGGCTTTCGGGCAGGTCCAGCAGCAGCCGCCAGTTGCTGGCGTCCAGGTCGCGATAGCCCGCGACGATGCCCAGTGCCCGCGCTTCGACGTGGCCGGGGCGCTCGAGCTCGAGCTGCTGCCCGGGCCGCAGCGTGACGCGTTGCACTTCGAGCAAGTCGGCGCCCAGTGTCTCCCGCGCATTGCCCTGCAGCGAAAAATAATCGGCCGCCTGGAAGGCCCCGGGGGCCTTGAGCTCATACAGGGTGAGCTGTATGGGCGAGGGCCGCCCGTTGGCATCCGGGTTCACATCCGGCGCGGCATGGAATCGAATCTCGTAAGGTACGGCCAGCTTGCTCGCGGTCGCGGCGCATCCGGCCGCCGCCACGCACAGGACGGCCAGCAATGAAAAAAACAATCGCCTTGCACTCATTCAAAAACATCCTCTGCTTCATCGGTTCTCGCCGCCTGCCCTCGCATTCGGCACCACATCAGACACAAATCAGAAGACAGGGGCGTTACAGCCAAACAGACTTACCTTCTATACATCCGGAAATATCTCTGCAGCATCTGCTTGCGCATCGCTCCCGCCACGGTCAAATTCCCGTCATGAGGCGCATCTAGGATGGTCCGGCTTCCTTCACCCTTTTGCCATGGAACCCTTGGACGCGATGAACTCAACACCCCGTCTTCTTGCCGCAATGACGACCAGCCTCTTACTGGCCGCCTGCGCCCACCAAACCGGCGGCGGCTCCGAAAACGCCACGCCGGCGCAAGAGCAGGCAATGGAACAGGTCCGCTCGGACTACGAAGCAGGCCGCTACGCCGACGTCGCCCGGCAGGTGGGACTGTCGGTCGACCTTCAGACCTCGCCGCGCGAGATGCATATCGAGGCGCTGAAGCTGCAAGCTTTCAGCTACTGCCTGCTGCAAGAAAAGTCGCGCTGCGAGCGCAGTTTCTCCCGCCTGCTGGCCCGCTATCCGGACTATGAACTGCCGCCGGCCGAGCGCAGCCATCCCATGTGGGGGCCGGTGTACGAACAAGCGAAAGCCGGGGGCCGATAATGCTGAGACTGATTTCAAGCCCTTTGCACCAGGGGGCGGCGCCCCGGTCGATCGAACTGTCCGAACCCGCCTGCATACTGGGCTGCGCCGCCGACGCCGATCTGGTCCTGGAAGCCGGGGTGGACGCGCCGCCCATCGGCCGCATACAGGCCGTCGTGCGCCTGCGGGACGGCCTGTGCAGCATCGAGAACCTCAGCGCTGCGGGCCGGGTGGACGTCAATGGCCGGCGGCTCGACTTGCGCCAATCCATGGGCCTGCGCGCCGGCGACAGCCTGCGGATGGGCGGGCATCACCTGGTGCTGGAAACGAGCGGCGGCGCGGCGGGGATCATCGGGACGGGGGCCATCGGCATGGAGGCCGCCGCGCAGGCGGACGGCATGGATGCGCCCCGAATGGCCGGAGCCGAGGCCGGAGTTGGGGTTGAGGTTAGGGCCCGAATTGGGGCTGGGGCTGGGACCGGAGTTGAGACTGATGCTGCGCAGGCCGCACCGGCCGAACAAGCCTCCACGCAGATCGAGGAGCAGGCCGACGCGGCCGAGGAAGAGGCCCGGGAAATCTTCAGCAGCCTGCTGGGCGGGCCCGGCGTGATCCCCGTGGGCAGCCCCACGCCGCCCCTGCCCGACGGAGGCGAAACCCATATTCTGTCGGACACGCGGCCCACTGTCCTGGACGATGCCGAACCGCTGCTCGGGGGGCGCCGCCCTCGGGACGACATCAGCGCCGTGCTCGATGCCGACCAGCCGTCGGACAGGCCGAAGCCCTAGTACCCCGTTTTACCAGTCCCGGCCTGGCCGCCGGCTCAGGAAAATTCGTAAACAAACTCTCCCTCCCGGGCCGAGAGCCCGATGCGCTGCAAGGCGCCGCCTTCCAGCGCCGCATCCAGCACCCGGCGGCTGATGCGGGGCAGTACATTGTTGACCACGATGGCTTCTATCATGCGCGCGCCCGACTCCACCTCGACGCAGCGCTCGACGATGAGCGCCGTGGCGGAAGGGTCCACCTCCAGTTCGATGCCGTGGTGGTCGCGCAGCCGGCCCGACAAACGCCCCAGTTGCATGGACACGATGCGGGCCAGCATGGCCTCGGGCAAGACATGGTAAGGCACGACGGCCAGACGTCCCAGCAAGGCGGGCGGAAACACCGACAGCAGGGGTTCGCGCAACGCCTCGGCCAGGCGCTGCGGCGCGGGCGGGCCGTCCGGGCGGCGGCATAGCAGAGAGATCTCGCGCGTGCCGATATTGGACGTCAACAGGATGACCGTGTGGCGAAAATCAATGGCTCGTCCTTCCCCGTCCTCCATCCAGCCTTTGTCGAACACCTGGAAGAACAGCTCGTGCACGTCGGGGTGGGCCTTCTCGACCTCGTCTAGCAGCACCACGCTGTGGGGCCTGCGCCGCACGGCCTCGGTCAGGACGCCGCCCTCGCCGTAGCCGACATAGCCCGGCGGCGCGCCCTTCAGCGTGGAGACGGTATGCGCCTCCTGGAACTCGCTCATGTTGATGACGATGAGGTTCTGCTCCCCGCCGTACAGCGCCTCGGCCAGCGCCAGGGCCGTCTCGGTCTTGCCCACGCCGCTGGGCCCGCACAGCATGAAGACGCCCACCGGCTTCTCGGGGTCGGTCAGGCGCGCCCGCGAGGACTGGATGCGCTGGGCGATCTGGTCCAGGGCGTGGCGCTGCCCGACCACACGGCGCTCAAGCACCTCGCCCAGGGCCAGCACGACGCCGGCCTCGTCCTTGACCATGCGGCCGACCGGAATGCCTGTCCATTCGGCCACCACCGCCGCCACCGCGCCGGAGTCGACCGAGGGAAACACCAGCGCGCTCTCGGCCTGCAAGGCCGCAAGCCGTTTCTGCACCTCGGCCAATTCCTCGAGCAGCTCTTGCGGCGGGGCCTCGCTCTCCGCCCGCCCCTCTTCCTGGCCGATGCCGCCAGAGCCGCCGGAGCCGCCTACGCGGTCAGAGCCGTTGGAGCCGTCGGCCTGCGCCATTTCCTGCGCCATCTCCAAGGCCATTTCCTGTGACATTTCCTGGGCCACGGCGCTGACGGGCGGCGCGGCCAGCCGCTCGCGCAGGGCGCGCAGGCGCCCGGCAAGAAGCCGCTCTTCTTCCCAGGCGCTTTCCAAGCCGGCCAGCTCGCGCCGCGCCGCCTCGAGACTGTCGGCGCACTCGCGCAGGCGCGGGCCACGGTCCAGGCCCAGGCGCGCCTCGCGCTCTAAAATGCCGTGCTCGACCTCGAGCGACTCGATGCGCCGCCTCAGATCCTCGACCATGCCGGGCGTGGCATGCTGGCTGACCGCCACGCGCGCGCAGGCCGTGTCCAGCAGGGCCACCGCCTTGTCCGGCAACTGCCGGGCAGGAATATAACGGTACGACAGGCGCACGGCGGCCTCGACGGCCTCGTCCAGCAGCAGTACGCCATGGTGCCGCTCCAGCGTCGCGGCCAGGCTGCGCAGCATGACCACCGCCTCGTCCGGCCTCGGCTCGGCGACCTGTATCGGCTGAAAACGCCGTGTCAAGGCCGGGTCTTTTTCGATGTGGCGCTTGTATTCCGCCCAGGTTGTGGCGCCGATAGTGCGCAATTGGCCACGGGCCAGCGCGGGCTTGAGCAGGTTGGCCGCATCGCCGGTGCCGGCCACGCCGCCCGCGCCCACCAAGGTATGGATCTCGTCGATGAACAGCACGATGGGCGTTTCGCTGGCCTGCACCGCATCGACCACCTGGCGCAGCCTTTGCTCGAACTCGCCCTTCACCCCGGCGCCGGCCTGCAACAGGCCGATGTCCAGCAGGAGCAGGCGCACGTCGCGCAATGCGGGGGGAACGTCGCCGCGCGCAAGCCGCAGGGCCAGCCCCTCGACCACGGCGGTCTTGCCCACGCCCGCTTCGCCCGTCAGCAAGGGATTGTTCTGACGCCTGCGCATCAGAATGTCGATGATCCGGCGGATCTCTTCGTCGCGCCCAGCGACCGGATCGATGGCGCCCTCGCGGGCGCGGGCCGTCAGGTCGGTCGCGTAGCGCGCCAGTGCGCCCAGCCCGGCGTCTGCGGTGCCCTCGCCCGTCCCAACGGCTTCCGGCGCAGATTCGCCGGCCTCGGGCGAACCTGCCGTGATGGCGTCGAACTCGCGCTGCAGCACGTCGGGCAGCACCTTCTGGAACTCGGCGCTGATGCCGTGCAGCACCCCGCGCAGCGAGGCGGTCCGGCACAGGCCCAGCAACAGATGGCCGCCACGTATCCGCCGGGCGCCGAACTTGAGCGAAGCGTACATCCAGCCGCGCTCCACCGCCGTGTCGATGTGCTCGGACAGATCGGCGACCGTGCCCGCCCCGGCGGGAAGCCGGTTGAGCGACACGAGCAGCCCTGTGTCCAGCGCAGCCCGGTCCAGCCCGAAATGGCTTGCGATGCGCGGCAGGTCGCCGTCTTCCAGATGCAGCAGCTGATGCAGCCAATGCACCAGCTCCACGTGGGTATGGCCGCGCAGGCGGCAGAAACCGGCCGCGCCCTCCAGCGTCCGGTACAGCGTGAAGTCCAGCTTGCCGAAGAGCTCCATGCGATTGATGTCCGACATTGTGTTCCCGTCCTGAATAGTGTTGTAAACCAGGCCGGCCGCTGCGGCCGCCCTTTTCATGTCTGTAGCGCCGACAGGCCCTAGAGTGTCATTGCGGCGGGCACTTCGGGCTCCACCACCAGATCGCCCGCATCGCCCATCGCCTCGGGCCACCGTCCCAGCCAACTGGCCTGGCCAAGCGGTGTGGGGCTGCCCAGCACGACGCCCTGCACGTCGCGCCGGTCGAGCAGCAGCCGGGCATCCCAGGCAAATTCGATTCCGACATACTCCCGAACCCAATCGCGCAATTGCCGCCACTTCTTTCGCCCCGGCAGAAACTGCATGTAATCGGCCAGGCGCATCGGCCCCAACTCAAGCCGAAAGGCGTGCTGGGCGTCCCGGACCGCCGCGCCCAGCACGGCGCCCTGCGCCAGCAGCGCGCGCGAACCCAACACCAGCCTGTCGTCCGGCTCCAGCCTGAACCAGCGCGGATGGAACTCATGCAGGCGTATGGCCAGGCCGAAGTAGGCGGCCAGGATCTGGACCAGGCCTTCGGGGTTGCGGGTCTGGCGCAGCAGATGGCCTGCCGCCACGTAGCGGGCGTGGGGCGCAATGGTCTCATCGTCGCGTGCCGATACCAGGCGATGCAGCAAGCTGGCCAGGCGACGACTGAAATCCTCTTCGCGATGATCCAGGCTGGCGGCGCTCTGGGCGTCGGCCCAGGCGCGGTAGAACAGCAGGATCAGGCGATGATGAAAGACGTCCGCAAAAGCGGTCAGGGCTCCGTCGCCATGATGAATCAGCCGCTCGCGCGCATATTCCGTCAGGTGCAAGGGCAAGGGGCCGTTGGGTCCAAACAGGCCGAAGCTGTAGATCGAAAGCCTTGCTGGCCGTCCTTCCTGCGGCGGCTCCGCCGCCGCGAACGTCGAGGGCGCAAACACCATATGGGGCATCTGGCGCATGCGCAGCCCTTCGCGGCGCGGCGTACCCGCGCGGCCCAGGCGCCTGTCCGAGCCGCCCCGCGCATCGATCCATCTCAGCACCTGGAAGACCTCCTGCTCGTAGGGGCGGTCCCGCAAGCGCTCCCAGAACTCGGCCGTCAGGCTCGGCCCGCCCTTGGGCCCCTCTTCCTGCGCCTCCGCCCGCATTGAGGCACCGTCGAAACCATCCCGCAAGTTCATGTCCGGATACCACCGCTGTATGAGGTGCCCGGGGGGGCCGACAATTTTCCTGCTCATGCCTGCATCCTTCTCGTGCCGGCCGCTTCAGGCCACGGACCGCCCGCCCGGCCGCGGCGCCCAGCGCGCCACTTCGCCGCGCTGCAGGGAAGACAGCGCCAGTTCGGTCATGGTGTTGATCGAGACGTGGCGGGCCAGGAAACGCTCCAGCACCGATCCGAACACGAAGGGGCTGGAGCCGGAAAACGCCGTTTCGTCCACCTGCAGCTCGATGCGCACCGCACGGCCCATCTGCATGGGGCCTGAGACGGGCAGACGGCGAAAAGCCGGCGCCATCGACACGCGGCGCAGTCCGTCGATCTGCCGCCGCAGCGCGGGCTCGGCCAGCGGCGCATGATTGCCCAGCAGTTCGCGCAGCAGCAGGGCCCCCCGCTCTTCGTCGGTGTCGAGCAGATTGGCGTAGTTCAGGCCCAGCTGGCTGATCAGCCGCCAGGCCGCCGCGCCCTCTGCCAGGGCGGGTCGGGGCCGCGAAGGGCCTTTCAGGACCCGGACGGCGGCCACGGGCGCTGAAACCCGCAGGCTGAAGTCGCCCTCGGCGCCGCGCGGCAGCAGCAAAGGCAGATCGCGGTTGGTGCACAGCACCTCGACGCTGAGGTGGCGCAGCTTCTCGGAATAAGGCGCCTCGTTCCGGTCGACCAGCGACACAAAGCATTCGCTGCCCGCGTAAGCGCTGCGGGCGGGGGCCCGTCCCTGCCCCTCGGGAACCACGCGCGGTTCGCGCCGCATGCAGTAATAGGCGCCGTAATCGCCCTCGTCCTGCGACACCGATTGGTAAAAGGGCCTGAAAACGCGAGTGGGCCCGGCAGGCGCATGGCCGGTCAGCGCGTTCACGGCATAGATTTCAAAATCCATGGGCCGGGTGCGCTCTACCACCACGTGATACTCGTGCTCGCGGGGCGAAACGACAATGCGGTCGGCCCGCCGCGGGGCCAGGTTGACGACGGGAACGCAATGCAGGGTAAGGTGTTCGGCCGTGATGACGTCGCGCAGCGCCGGAGCCGCGTCGTCGAACAACAGGGTCAGCTCGAAAGCCTTGACCGTCGCGCCGTCCTGCGCCACGCGGCGCAGATGGGGCTTTAGGCCGTTGACGCTGAAGAAGAAAAAACGCTCGGGGAAAGCCGCATACTCCTGCAGCAGCCTGTAGCCCTGGAAGACCCGCGTATCGGCGGGCAGAAGGGCCTGATCGATTTCAAAACCTTCGTGCCTGATCGCGCTCTTGTCCAGCCGCCCCACCGTCCGGGCCGGCCGTTCTGCGCCATGGCACAGAGCGCCCTGGCAGCGGGCGCCCACCAGTTCCATCAGGCGGCTCGCATGCACGTCCTGCCCGTTTGCAAAGAACTCCAGCCGGTCCAGGTCCAGCTCGCTCAGCAAGGCTCCCCCGCACACCTCGATCCGCAGCCTCAAGGCGCTGCGCACCCCGGGCGCCCTGCCCCCTGCGCGGGAGGCCTGGGGCAAGGGCAAGTCCGCCGGCGGATCGATGACGGCCGCGTGGGCGATGCGCAGCGGCCACAAGGTAAGGTCGTGGCCGGTGGAAAACTCGCAGCGGGTCTGTTCGCCCGGCGCCAGCCCGCCCCGCAACTGAGTGCCGCGCGGCAGCCTGAAGCCCTTGGCCAGTGTGCCTTCGTTCATGCTCGGCTCGAACTGCACCACGGCCATGGAAGGCGTGGGCGCCAGGTAATTGGGGTGGATCACTTCCAGCAGGCGCTGCGTCAGCCTTGGAAACTCGGCGTCCATCTTCATCTGGATGCGCGCCGTCAGGAAGGCTGTGCCCTCGAGCATGCGCTCGACGTAGGGGTCGGCGACCTCGATGCCGTTCATGCCCAGGCGCGCGGCCACCTTGGGGTAGCTCGCCGCAAACTCGGCGCCCATTTCGCGCAGATAGACGAGCTCTTTGTTGTAGTAGTCGATCAGGGAGGGATTCATGCGGCGGCCCCGATGTCGGCCAGCGCCACGTCGCCGCTCTCCAGGTCGATCTCGGTGCGGAACAGGAATTCCAGCGGCTGGGGAATGCACCAGAGCATGCCCTGTATGCGCAGGCTGACGATATTGTGATGCGCCAGGGCTTCGGCCTCGGTCACGCAGCGCACGGTCAGCGCATCGGGCAGGATGCGGGGCTCGAATGTGCGTATCGCATGAGTGATGGCGTTTTCCAGGTCCAGCCAGTCGACCTCGGACATGCGCTGTCCGGCCATGGCGCCTATGCCGTAGTTCAAGGTCGAATCCCTGACCTGCGCGCAGGCGCCCAGGTCGTGCGTAGTTTCGAGGTTGAGCGTGTTGAGCAGCCAGCGTAGATCGCGCAGCACGGAGCGGCGCAACTCGGCATGGGTCAGAATCGCCCCTCCGGCCGGATCGACGGCGCGGCGGGGCTGGGTGTCGGTAAGTCGGTCCAGCAGCGCCGGCTGGAAGCGGTCCTGCGCCATGCGCAGGCGATAGCGATCGGGTCTCATGCCACTCCAGACGCCACGGGCCGCGCACGCCGCGGCCCGTGGCCTTGCTTAGACTTCCTTGTTCTGCTTGATGTCCCAGGCGACCAGGCTTTCCGCGCCCTTGCCGCCGTTGTCGGTCTGCTCCCAGTACTGCTGGCGCACCTTGGCGGCCTGGAAGGCGTACTCGACCAGCACCACCTCGGACTCCTTGTCGGCCGAGACCTGAACCGAAGTCACCAGCACGTCCTCGAGGGTGATCTTGGAGTACTCGACCTGGGTTCCGCCCGCCTTGCACATGGAGAGCTCGATCTTGGGCAGGTGCTTGCCGCTTGCGCAGTGCTTCATCACCGCCGGCGCGGCCTTGTCGATGCGGGCCACGACGTGCAGGTCGTTGAAGTTCGCCTTGCCGATACCGCCTCCGCCGCCCGCGGTCATCGAACCGGGTTGCGTCGCACCCCACGCAAACGAACGGATGTCGGTCCAGTCCTTGTGATTGGCATCCCTGGACTCGCCGCTGGCGCCCTCGATTTTCATGAACATATCTACAGCCACGGAACTCTCCTGATTAAACATATGAAGACCATGATTCATAACTTGTACCCGGGCCCGTCGACACTAAATGGCCCCGGATCTCAGCCACCGCTTTGCTTGAGCGACGGCAGCTTGGATACCAGCCTCAAAGACACGGTCAGACCTTCGAGCTGATAATGGGGACGCAGGAAGAACTTCGCTGCGTAGTAGCCTGGGTTGTCCTCGATCTCCTGCACCTGCACTTCGGCCGCCGCCAGGGGCTTGCGCGCCTTGGTCTCCTGAGAGGAGTTGGCCGGATCGCCGTCCACGTAGTTCATGATCCAGTCGTTCAGCCACAGCTCCATATCGTCGCGCTCTCGGAAAGAGCCGATCTTGTCCCGCACGATGCACTTCAGGTAGTGGGCGAAGCGGCAGCAGGCAAAGAGGTAGGGCAGGCGCGTCGCCAGCCTCGCGTTGGCGGTGGCGTCGGCGTCGTGGTATTCGGCCGCTTTCTGCAGCGACTGGGCGCCGATGAAGGCGGCAAAATCCGAATTCTTGCGATGCACCAGGGGCATGAAGCCGTTCTTGGCAAGCTCGGCCTCGCGCCGGTCGCTGATGGCGATCTCGGTGGGGCATTTCATGTCCACCCCGCCGTCGTCGGTGGGGAAGGTGTGGCACACCAGGTTCTCGACCGCACCGCCCGACTCCACGCCGCGGATGGAGGTGCACCAACCGTATTGCTTGAATGAGCGGTTGACGTTGACCGCCATGGCGTAGGCCGAATTGGACCAGGTATAGCGATCGTGGCTGGCGCTGTCCGTGTCCTCTTCGAAATCGAACTCGTCCACCGGGTGCGTGCGCGCCCCGTAGGGCAGCCGCGACAGGAAGCGCGGCATGGCCAGGCCCACGTAGCGCGAGTCCTCCGACTCGCGCAGGCTGCGCCAGGCGGCATACTCGGTGTTGGTGAAGATGTTGCTCAGGTCGCGCGGGTTGGCCAGTTCTTGCCAGCTGTCCATCTGCATGACGTCGGGCGAGGCCCCCGAGATGAAGGGGCAATGCGCGGCGGCCGAGATGCGGGCCATCTCGCCCAGCAGCTCCACGTCCTGCGGACTGTGATCGAAGTAGTAGTCGCCCACGATGCAGCCCAGCGGCTCGCCGCCGAACTGGCCGTACTCCTCCTCGTACACCCGCTTGAATATCGGGCTCTGGTCCCAGCCTGCGCCCTTGTGCCGCTTCAGCGTGCGGCCCAGCTCTTTCTTCGAGATGCACATGACGCGGATCTTCAGCAGCTCGTCGGTCTCGGTGTTGTTGACGAGATAATGCAGGCCGCGCCAGGCGCCTTCCAGCGCCTGGAAGTCGCGATGATGCATGATGAGATTGATCTGCTCGGACATCTTGCGGTCTATCTCGGCGATGATTTCCTGGATGGCCTGATAGGCATCCGTGGACATCGTCACCGTGTTGTCCAGGGCCTGGCGGGCCAGCGTCTGCACCGCCTGCTCCACCGCCGAGCGGGCCTGTTCCGTCTTGGGCTTGAATTCTTTCTGCAACAGCGCGGCCAGTTCTCCGGCGTCGGCGCTCGACTCGCCTTGCCGGCGCGTTTCCAGGGCTTGTGCGTTCATGGGCTTCACTCCTCGTTCTCGCCGGTTTGCGCTGCCTGGGGCTCGTCGCCGGCGGCTTCCGACATCGGCTTGGGCTGCGCCGCCAACGCGCTCAGCAGCGCGGGGTTCTGCAACACCTCGCTGATCAGTTCCTCCGCACCCGCCTTGCCGTCCATATAGGTCAGCAGGTTGGCAAGCTGGGTGCGCGCCTCCAGCAGCTTGTCCAGCGCCCCGACCTTGCGGGCCACCGAGGCAGGCGAGAAGTCCTCCATGCTCTCGAACTCGATGTCGACGGCAAGCTGTCCGTCGCCCGACAGCGTGTTGGGCACGTGGAAAGCGGCGCGCGGCTTGACGCCCTTCATCCGGTCGTCGAAATTGTCGATGTCGACGTCCAGGAAACGGCGCTCGCCGATCTCGGGCTGGGGTTCCTGCGACTTGCCGGCAAGATCGGCCATTACCCCCATGACGAACGGAAGCTGTATCGTGCGCTCGGCGCCGTAGATTTCCACGTCGTATTCGATCTGAACGCGGGGCGCCCTGTTGCGCGCCACGAATTTCTGTCCGCTTTTACTTGTCGCCATGTTCTGCTCCTTGCACTGGCTGGCTTGAATGGTTGTAAGACATGGCCCCGCTCAATCCGTGCGCGGCATCCATGCGGAAAACTGCTCGACGCCCTGGGGCGCCAGATTCTTCAGCAACTCCTGGAAACCCAGGGGTACGGTCTGCTGCACCCGCCGTATCAACAGGGGCGCCGGATGGCTGGGCTCATGGGTTTCGAAGTAGCGGCACACCTTCTCCAGGGCCAGCAGCGCATCGTCGCGCGACCCGATGTTGAGGTCGCGCCACGACAGCGCCCCGGGCGCCTGCCCGGCGCAAGCGTCCGGTCCCTCCTCCTTCCGCCCGGCGCCTCCTTCCGGCGGCGCCGCGCCGGCCTGGTCGGCGGCCGCGGAGGGGACGTCGCGGCTCAGCGCGGCGATCAAGCCCAGCGTGCGTTCGGGCGAGGAAAAATCCGGCGTCCACTCCGAGCCCGCTTCGCGCGCCACAATGTGCCGGATACGCTCCAGGGCCTGCAGGGCTTGCAACACCGCCGCTACATTGGGCAGCCCCGTCAGAAAGGCGTGCTTGAGCGCTTCGCGGAGCCGCGCCCGCCCTCCTGGGTAGAGATCGAGCTGCGTGACGCTGCCGTCCAGCAGGGCTTCGGCGTTCCGGGCCGTAATCTGTCCATGCACGTCGTCCAGCAGCGATGAGTCCCGCAGCGCGCGGCCGGCTCCGTTGCCGTCGGCCAGCGCGGCCAGCGCGTTGACCCGAGGCATGGGGTCGTATTCATCGTCCGGATGAAGGCGGGGATGGATGTCGCTCCAGCGCTCTTCGAGCATGGAGGCGATCAGGGCCGCGCCCTGCGCGTATCCCGGCACGCCGCGAAGCTCCGTCCACGCCCGCGTCAGCAGGGTCAGGACGCGCACGTCGCAGGTGCGCTCGCACAGCGCAAGCGCCTCGCGCTCGACCAAGGACCAGTCGGGGGCTTCCGCGGGAATGATGGTGGCACCGAACTGCTGCTCCGGCCTGCCCACCGCCGCTTGCTGCAGGGCCAGGAACTCGGGGCTGTACTCCATGTCCCGCCCGCAGGGCTCGGCGTGATCGAATGATGCAAATAAAGGAGGCAGTGCTGTCATGGGTCTCAATCATTGACGCGGCCCGGCGCTCATCGCCAAAGGCTTCGTATCGACCGAGATTCTAGGCAGCCCCGTTTATTCCCATGTGACACGTTCCCTTTCTTACACTCTTTAAGATTGTGTTGCTGCGCCCGCCCCGCTCTCGCACGCGCCCACCCACGCAACGCGGGCTCGCGCCTGCTTGCTGTTCACCTCGCGGGCCGGTATGCCGCTTGGATTCGCCGGGGGACCGTTTTTCCGAAGGCGCCGGGCCTCGCGGTCAGAGCGCAAAAAAGGAGCCTGAGCTCCTTTTTCAATGAGGACATCCTTCGATGCCAAAGGCGGCTACGCCGCAAGAAGTGCTGCGAGCGCGGCCCGAGCCCCTGCCTTGCCGGGCCCCTGCCTTGCCGGGCCCCTGCCTTGCCAGACCGTCACTCGTCGGCCAGACCTCTTTCCTGCAGCACGCGCAGGGCATCGGGCCCTTCGTCTTCGTCGCTGTCGAAAATTTCTTCGCCGTCCAGCATATAGGCGCGCAACAGTGCATCGACGGCCTTTTCATCATCCAGTCGCAGCAAGGACTTGCCCAGCATGTAGTGGACGTAAGGGTTTTCGCTGCCGCCGGGCGCGTTGAGCGCGTCATACATGGCGTCGCGCGCGGACTCGAAGTCTTGCAGCTGATAGTGGGCCTCGGCCATGGACGCATGCAGCCACATGGCGGCGTCCCAGTCATTGCGCGGTTCGGGCAGGAGCCCGAGCGCTTCGCGCCACGCCGCAAGCGCGCCCTCGTAGTCTTCGTCGTCCAGCCTTTCGTTGCCCTGTTCGGCCAGGGTCTCGACCTGTGCATAAATGTGTTCGGGGAGTTCCATTGGGTCCTCGCGTAGTGTCGCCCGTAAATATTGAATTGGCCTGGGCGCCTGGCACAGGCCCGGATGCATGTAGCTGATGACTTAGTGCTTGCCGCCGGCCCTGCCCAGATAGAAGGAAAGGTACTCTGGCTTCTCGCCCTCGAAGGGCCGGCGCTTGTACTGCTTGAACAGGCTGTCGAACAGAGCGAAGGCCTGGTCCAGTTCGCCGGCTTCGTAATGGACGGTGGCCGCCAGGAACTCGGTGTGCGGATTGGGGCCCGGGCCATAGGCCTCGCGGGCCAGGGTCAGCCAGGGCACGGCTTTCTCCACCTGGCCGTTGTCGCGGTAGAACTCGGCCAGCGCAACTGTCATCGAGCCGGCGAAATCGTGCTGCAGGCGCGGCTTGGGGATGCAGTGCCAGGCGGCCAGAAAGTGCGCCTCGGCCGCTTTCACGTCGCCGGCCTGAAGGGCTTCGCGGCCCAGGCTGCCGTGTTCGTAAAGCTGCTCGGTAACCTTGGGCGTCAGGGGTATGGGCTCTGCCATGGGTTTTTCCTTTATATCGGTCGATGCCTGCGTACTATCGCACATGTCTGCCGCGCCCGCCCGCCTTCGGCCGCGGTGCGGGCGCCGCCTCCTATCGCAGCGGAGGCAGGTAGCGGTCTTTGAGTTTAGCGCCGGCGGAACGGTTCAGGCTGTAGTGGTCCAGCCGGTAGTTCTTGGGATCGCGCATCCACTCACGCACCTTGGGCGACTTGGCCCCATAGCCCCTGCCGGTAGAATTCCACCACTTCACAGCATCGGTCTTGTGGGCCATGTCGGCCTTGTTCAGCGGGTACCACTTGCCGTCCGAACCCTTGAACGTCGTCTTGCCGGTCAGCGGATCTTCTTTGAGCTCGCCGTTCTTGCGCATGCGCGCCTGCACCTCGCGGCCGGTGCGGGAGTTCTTGCCCGGCGTCCGGCCCAGATACTGCTCGCGCAGGCTTTTCTTGCGCGGCCCCTTGCCCGACGACGTCTTGGCGTTGTGGCCCTTGCCCGCCGGCTTGCCCTTGGCCGGACCCTTGGCCGCCTTGCCTGCGCCCTTGGCGCTTTTGGCGGCCTTGCTCGCGGCACCCGCGGCTCCGCCGCCGCCCGCCCCAAGCAGCAGCACCTTGATCTGGCTCGGGATCACCCGCATGCCCAGGGCGTTGCAGCGATTCTGTACGGCCAGGCTGGTGAGCCGCGTGGCCGGTATGCATTTGAACAGCACGTTCGGCACGCAGGTGATGTGCCGCGACGGCCCCATGACCGACGGCGAGATCAGGCCCAATGCCAGGCCCGGATTATCGCCATTGGTCATGAAGATGGTGGTGAGCAGATTGTGCGCCGGCATGCCCATCAGCAGAATGTTCCAGGCATTGGGTATGCCCATCGGCCCCAGCGCGAAGTTGGGATAGGGAATCGGTATCAACGCCGGCGGCGTCTTGCAGATATCTGGAAACGCCAGATCCATGCCCATCAGCTGACAGTTCGCAAACATGCTATTGGCTTTCCCTCAAGGGCCTGGGGCCTGCCTGCGCAGCCGTGGGCCGCGCGGCCGACCACAGTTCGGCTTCGTACAAATGGGGGTCGTTCTCCAGCACGCCGGCGCGCGACGTCCAGCGCGCGTCCAGGGTCACGGCGCGGTGAAACTGCGTGCGCATGAATCGGCCTTCGCGCAAATCGGCGTCGCGCAGGTCGGCGTAGGAAAAATCGGTGTAGTCCAGGACCGCGTGCGAAAACACCGCGCCGCGGCATCGGGCGCGATGAAAAATCGCCTGGCTCAGGTCGGCGCCGCTGAAATCGGCGCCGTCCGCCAGGGCATCGGCCCACAGGCTTTGAACCAGCTTGCCGCCCCGGCATTGCGCCTGGCGCAAGTCAGCCTTCACGAACATGGCCCGGCTGGCCCGCATGCCCGACAGCAGGGCCTGCCGCAGCGAGGCGCCCTTGAAGCTGGTCTGCTCAAGGCGGGCGGCTTCGAGATTGCAGCCGTCCATGGTGGAGTCCGTCAATTGGCAGCGCACCAGGTCCTGGCCGCGCAGGTCCTGGCCGCTCAGGTTCAGTTCGACGGCGACCACGCCCTCCCAGCCCATGCCGGGCAGCGTGGCGCGCGACAAGTCGGCGGAATAAATCAGGGTGCGCTCCAGGCGTGCATCCGTAAGATCGAGCTCGGCCAAGTCACACTGCGACATCGAGCCGCCCGACACGCGGGCGCCCGCAAGGCGCCCGCGTGTGAAAGCACAACGGGTGAAATGGCAATCGGTCAAGACCGCGCCGCCGAAGTCCGCCTCGCGGGCCGAGCACATTCCCCAGCTCATGTTCCTCACGCCAGGCAGGCGGAATCGTGCGGCGCTCAACTCGCAACCATTGAAGGCGCAGTCGTCCAGCACGGCGCCGCCCCAATCGGTGCCGGCCATTTGGCAGTCGTAGAACCGCGAATCGGTCCAGTCCTGGCCGGCCATGTCCATGCCGCGCAGATCGCAACGCACCAGCACCGCCCCGGCATAGTCGCCCGGCCCCAGCGCCATGGATCGCAAATCGAGATCGGCGATGGCTTCGCCGCCCTTGATGCGCCGCACGAGCGTTTCGGCCGCCGTCATGTCCCCGCCCCTTCATCGGCCATGGCGGGCAGCGTCTTGGCCCACTTGACGTAGGCGCCCGCAGTGCGCGTGCCGGCATCCAGCCGGCTTTGCGATATGTCGGCCCGGAACAGATTGGCGCCGGCCAGATCGGCGAAGCGGAAGTCGCTTTTCGAGAGTATGGCGTCGATCCAGTCCGACTCCCGCAGGTCGGCCCCGGTCAGGTCGCATTGCATCAGCAGCGTCCCGCCGCCGTCGGCGCGATGGAAGCAGGCTTCGCGCAGGATCGATTCGGACAGATCGGACGACTGCAGCCGGGCGCCGTCGAACTTCGCGCCGCTAAGGTCGATGCCCCGCAAGCTGCTTTCTTCCAGCCAGGCATGCGAAAACAAGGCGCCCGCCATATCGGTCTGCACGGCGCAGCACGTTTGCAGATGGCTGTGCAGGAAGGACGGCGGGCTGGCGCACTCGCTCTGCACCCAGCCGCAGGCGGTCAGCTGGGCATGCTCGAAATGAACGCCGTCCAGCATGCAATTAAGCCACACCACGCGCTGGAAGGCCGCACGCTCAAAGCGCACGCGCAGGAAGCGGGATTGCTGCAGGAAGTTCACGGCCTTGAAGCGGGCCTGATCGAACCGGCAGTCGGTCAGTTCGAGCTCCAGCGGCGAGCATTGTTCCATGACCGCCCCGGCGAACCCGCAGCGGGTGAACGCGGCCTGGTCCAGCACGGTTTCGATGAAGACGGCGCGGTCGAAGCACGAATCCTCGGCCGACAGCCCGCCCAGGTTCGCGCGCTCGAACACGGCGTCGGCCAGGCTGGTGTCGCGCAGCCGGGCGCGCGTCAGCACCGCATCGCTCAGGTCCGCGCCGTCCAGGCGGGCGCCCCGCAAGTCGGCCCCTTCCATCCAGGTATGACGGCAGTGGGCGCCCGAAAGATCCAGGCCTGAAAGATCGACGCCGGTCAGGTCCAGGCCCGAGAGGTCCCGGCTGCCCTGCATCAGCGCCTGCACCCTTCTGCGCATGCGCACGCTTCGCCCGCCCAGGGCCACCGGCACGGGGGACTGCAGGTGCGCGCCCGCCAGATACAGTTTCTCCATGCCCTGCTGCCCCTGGTCGAGCATGGATCTGACTTGATCGGGGCCCATCGCGCCGGCCTGCATCTTATCGGCCTCCATTGCACCGGCCTCCATTGCATCCCCCCGCGCGCGCCGTGCCTGAGCGTCCCGGGCCTGGCCGATCATGCTCAAGGCCCCAACGCTGGTGTTGAACTTGGGCGGCCCGCCGGGCGGGGGCGAGCCGGCGGCATCCAGCGCAGCGCCAGCCCCGCCGCCTCGGGGCTGCGTTTCGGCTTCCCGCTCCAGCTTCCGCCGCGCATCGCGCCGCTGCCGCAGCATCGAAGCCTTCGCCCGCCTTCCTTCGCGGCGCATGGCGCGCACCAGTTCGGGCAATGCATCCAGCGAATGCACATCGGCCGGCAGTGGTTTTTCCAGATCATAGGCGGCCGGATCGTGCCCGGCCTGCCGGATCCTGGCCTGCATCTCATCGCGCAGCCCGTCGGCGCGCCTTTGCTGGTTGACCATCAGGGGTTGGTTCAGGGCATCGGTGTCGAAGAAATCCTCATCGCGCATGGCGCTGCGCGGCAGCAAGTCGCTGTCTTTCAGCGCGTGCAGCGGGCCGGTCCCGGGCGCCTGGCGCTTGGCCAGCACCTGGCGGTAGTGGTCCAGGCCGCGCTCGGGCGCATCCACCAGCTCGATCGCCGGCATGATGGCGCCGATGTCAGAAGCATCGTCGAACCGGGTCGGCGCCGTGCCATGAAACATCAGCAGGACGCGCTCGCTGTCCGGGAAGAACCAGGCCGTGGTATGGCGCAGCGGCACTTCCTCGAACGCCTCGTCCTCACCCCTGACGATGAAGCAGCGCGCCTTCCAGCACGGCAGCACGCCCTCGATGCACCGCGAAGTCTCGTGCATGTTCCAGATTGCGTAAGGCGTGCCGGGCTCGAAGGCGTCCAGCTCCTCGAGCCATTGGTCCGGCTCGGCGGCGTTGAAGAAATGCGGGTCGAGCGTGTCGGGAAACCCCGGAAAACCGTTCTCGAGCCAGGCGGGGTCGTATCCGCCGGCCCGGGCGAAGCGCCTGGGCCGGACCGGCGACACCGGCCCGAACGAGGCGGGCCTGCCCTGCTCGCCGGGCCGGGACGCGCGCTGATGCAGCGACTCGACATTGGGCGCCTTCCAGAGGCCGTCCAGGCCCCGCCCGGCGCCCGCCCCGCAGGGGTTCTCAGCGACGTCGGGCCCGCCGAAGGCATGGCGCCAGTCGACCGGCACGCCGCGCAGCGGCTCGGGCTCCGTCCAGCGCCCGTCCGCGCCGCGCCGGTCGCCGGACACCAGCAGGTTCTTCTCCAGGCCGGCCACCCGCACCCGCAGCGCGGCCCGGCCCGGGGTGTCGGCGTCATGCGACCAAGCTCTTCCCGACACCAGGAACTCGGCGCAAGGCTTGGGCACGGCCAGGTCGACGACGTTGTCTTCCTCGAGCCAGGCGCCGGTCTGCCGCCAGATCTCGGCTTCGGGCCGCAGCACGGGGTCGTCGCCCAGCGTGGCCATGGCCAGCACGGACACGCCCAGCCAATGCTGCCTGCGATGGGTATAGGGCCGGGTCAGCAGACTCAGGCGCAGCGGTTTGATGATGCGCATGCGGCTACTGGATGCTGACCGGATTGTGCTCGCGATCGATCGCCGCGCTGGACGGATCATCAGGATCGTACAGCAGGCTGATCCGCCTGCCGGTGGCGAAGCCAGGCATCAGGCTGTCTTCGATCTTGGCTTTGATGGTCACCGTCCTGGTCTTGCCTTCCGCCTCCATGTCCACGATCAGCGTGACATAGGAAAAGCGCTGCGACGAGGTTTCGAGGCTGCCCCGGCGGCGCAATTCGGTCACGATGCCGCTCGCCGGCCTGCCCACGCCGGCGGCCAGGCGCCGGGCCAGTTTTTCTTCGGCGCCCGGCAACAGACTGTTGAGCGCCAGCACCGAGAAGAACACGATGAAGCCCGCAACCAGCCACAAGCCGTAAGCCGGCACGCCGTCCTTGGTAAAGCCCCAGACATAGAAGGCAAACACCAGTATTGCGATGACGACCACCGTCAGGATGGTCTTCGTTTCCGGCGTCATGCCCTGTTTTTCCGCTGATTTGTTCATAATCGTCATGCTGTCGCGCCCCGCCGCGCGCCTTCTTTCTTTCGTCATGCCGGGGCCGGCCGGTACGGCTGTCCTTTTAGTGCTAACAGGCCCTAGGTGAACAGGTTGATGATCTGGTTGGATACGTAGGCGCCGCCCGCCTGGATCTTGGCGGCGGCCGCGGTGGTGAGCCTGACCACATCGTTCTTCATTTCGATCAGGCCCGTCTTGTTCTTGTAATGGGCTCCGTCGAGCTTGACCGCCGCCCATTGCGCATTGACGCCATAGACCTGGCCGCGCACGCCCCAGGCATCGGCCGACAGACCCACGACGTTCACGCGCATGGGCGTGCCGTGCATATAGCTGCTCTGCCAGAATTCAGCGGGGCCGGTCACGTTCAGCGTCCATTTGGGCGTGGTCACCGTCATGTCCGTTTCGGCGTTGAGGGTGACCGAACCCGTCATGGTCTGGTCCAGCGTGCCGTCGATATGGCTGGTGACGTTGCCCACGACCGACTCGCTGACCGCGCCCGTGGTCTCGTCCGTGACGTCGCCGGTGATGGTGCGCGCCACCGTGCCGGTGGTGGTCTGGGTCAGGTCGCCGGTAATGGTCTCGTCGACATTGCCCGTGGTCTCGTCCGTGACGTTGCCGGTGATGGTGCGCGTCACCGTGCCGGTCGTGGTCTGGGTCAGGTCGCCGGTAATGGTTTCGTCGACATTGCCGGTGATGGTCTCGATGATGTCGCCCACGAAGGTGCGCGTTTCGTTCCCCGTGACGGTTTCATTCACGTCGCCGGTCACCGTGCGGTCCGCGCCCGAAAGAAAGGTTTCGCTTTCATGGCCATGCGTGGTGCTGGTGCGCACGCCCATGACGGTCAGCGTGTCGCTGCCCATGATGAGCGTCGTGCGGTCGCCCTCCACGCTGTGGGTCTCGTTGGCCTCCACTTCCGTGGCCAGGTCGCGCTCGGCGTGCAGCCAGATGCGCTCCATGCCGCCCCGGTCCTCGAACATCAGGGCATTGGCCGTCGAGCGGTCGCCGTCCTTGCTGCGGCTGAGGAAACCGCTTTGCGTGGCGTTTCCGGGCAGATCCCAGGGCGGCATGTTGCTGGCGTTGTAGACGCGCCCGATGATGATGGGCCGATCGGGGTGGCCGCCGATGAAATCGACGATGACCTCGTCATCGACGCGCGGCAGCTGTATGCCGCCGAAGCCGCCACCGGCCCAGGGGCTGGATACGCGCACCCAGCACGAGCTGTTCTCGTTCTTCTTGCCGTAGCGGTCCCAGCGGAACTGGACCTTGACGCAGCCGTGCTGGTCCGTCCAGATCTGCTCGCCGGGCTTGCCCACCACTTTGGCTGTTTGCGGGCCATGAGTGCGGGGCAGCGGCGTAACGCGCGGTGCCCGGAACGGTATGGCGGTGGGAACCATGATAAAGCCCAGTTCGAAAAGACTTTCGCCGTCGTCGTTCGTCGAATAGCCGCTTTCCTGGATGCGATAGGAGGCCGCCCTGACCAGGTATTCCCGGTTCTCGGACAGGCGCGGGTGGTTGCTTAGCGTGACCAGGCAGCCCGGCGCCAGTCCGGTGCAGTTGCTCAGCCCCGAGGCCTCCGACTGCTGGGCCTGCAAGGCCTCGAGCCGCACTCGAGAATAGTGCTCGCCCTGGTCGGGATCGGTATAGCCGCCCATCCATTCGTAGATCTCGAGGTCGCCATGCGAGTACGGGCCGGGATTGCTGCGCAGGACATCGAGGCTGGCCGCGGGCTTCTTGAAGTCGTAGTCGGCGGTGGCAAAGCTTCCGGGCGTCACCTGCTCGGCCGGCTCCCAGCTCGAGATGTGTTCGCGATCAGGCTGCACGACGCGATCGGGACCGAAATAGGGAATGCTTTCCAGGTCGCCGAAGGGTTCGTGGTGCGCCACGTCGTCGGTGACGACGAGCGTGTGCACGCCCTCTTCGTGCCTGAACCAGTAGTACATCCCTTCGTGCTCCATCAGCCGGCTGATGAAGTCGAAGTCTGTTTCCTCGTACTGGACGCAGTAGTCCCACTTGCGGTACGAGCCGCTCAGCTTGAACTCGACCGGATAGTCGTACTCTGCCAGCACCTCGCGTATCACGTCGGGAACGGCCTGCTGCTGGAAGATCTTGCTGTCCTGGGTCTGGGTCAGATACCAGAGCCAGGGGCGCAGCGTGGCGCGATAGACATAATGGCGCGAGGTCGGCGTAGCGCGCCCCACCAGCTTGCAGCGCACGGCCTGCCCGCTCAGGAAGCGCGGCTGCGAGCCGCCCCGGTCCACCCTCACCGTCACCGGCTGGCTCAAGAGCTGCTTGAGGTCGAGCTGGGCGGATTCGGACACCATGTCCACCTCGAACTCGAACAGGGTGGACAGGGCCTCTTCACCGTGCATGGAACGGAACAGCAGTGTTCCGGATGGCAGGGGGGTGCTGACCTTAACGCGTCGATTCATCGCAAGCTCCTAGTCCGGCCTCAGCCCATGTGGATCTGTTCGGCGTCCACCTTGACGAGATGCTTGGCGGTGACCAGCGCATGGCCGCCATGCAGCCGCGCCACCTGCTCGGCCTCGTAGTCCAGCCGTCCGGCGCGCACCTGTTCCGAGTCGCGTACCAGCCGCATTACGCTGTGCGCAACCTGGGTCAGGCGGTCGATGGCCACTTCGCACAGGGAGCCCACCCAGCTGGCCCGCGCCACGGCCATGTGGGCCCGGCGGCCAAGATAGTTCATTTCATCGATGGTGAGCTGCCCTCTCTGCGTGCGCAGGTCGAAGGATTCGCTGGACAGGCTCAGGCCGCGCCCGCTCTCCAGTTCCACCCCCTGGGCCGACTGCAGCGAGAGGCTGCCCTTGAGGGAGGCCAGGCGGATGTCGCCGTCCAGCTCGATGCGCGCCGTATCGGGATCGGCCTGGCGGATGACGGCGATGAGATAGACCTGCTCGGGAACGGGGCCGCTGATCAGCACTTCATCGCCCGCCTGGGGCGCCAGCAGGCAGCTGGCGGCGCGCTCGACCCGCCAGTCCTTGCCTTCGCATCGCACCAGGCAGCTTCTGCCCTGCCCGGCCTCCACGACGATGCCCAGCAACTGGACCGGGTCGTAGCGCAGCTGTGAGCGGGGACTTGGGGCGGGCGTGGCCATTCGAGATCTCCTGGGGCGGCATGGATCGGATGCCGCTACTCTAGGAAGAGGGAGTCTCGATTTGATGACAACTAGTGTTTTTTACTGTTCTTACGTTTTGATGCAAGGTTCCTGGCTGGGCTGCTCGCGGGAACGGTGGTCGCCCTGACCTTTATCTTTATCAAGGGGCTTGGCAGAAGGTATCTGCGCATGAGGCTGTGCGGGGAAACGGCATAGGCTTGGGCCTGGCGGCGGATCTGGCCTCGTACGAGAGGGGATGATGCGTTTTTCGGGGCGTGTTTTTTTGTTCTTTAGCGCCGCCGTGGGTGGCAAAGCCCTGGCCGGGCGGTCGGGCGGTTTGTGGCAGCGCCCTCCAACGCCCGGCCAGGGCTTTGCCACCCGCGACGGCTTGGGGCGAGGCAAGCCGGGACTCAGCGGCAACGGCCTGCCGCTTGCCACCTGCGATCTGCCGTCTGCCGTCTGCCGTCTGCCGTCTTCAGGTTACGGCTTGTTCAGAGCAACGGCTTGCCCTCGCGACCAATCATTTCCGGTCGGTCAGGAATTTGCCGTCGGGGCTTTCTGCTTCTTTCTGGCGGCGCGTGTTGCCGTCCAGGCCGCCATCGACCGCCCACTCGGCAAAGCGGGTGGGGCCGGGTTCGAACTCGCGGGGAATCCAGTCTTTGTCGAGCTGGTCTTCGTCGGCGTAGTATTCGATGAGGCCGCCCGCCGGGTTCTGAAAATACCAGAAATAGGCGGATGAAATCGGGTGCCGGCCGGGGCCCAACTGGGTCTTCCAGCCGCAGCGGTCGATGTGCAGGCCGCCGCCGAACACCTCGTGGATGTCGCGCACGGCAAAAGCCACATGATTCAGGCCGACTTTCTTGTCGGGGGTTTGAAGCAGGAACAGGTCGTGGTGCCCACCGTCTTCGTCGCAGCGCAGGAACACGCCGCGGCCGGGATAGCGGTCAGATGGCGCAAAGCCGATCTTCTGCACGTAGAAGTCTTCCATCTGCTGCAGGTCGCTGACGAAGAACACCACGTGGCCCACCTCGATGGGCTGCGCCCTTTCGTAGATGGGGCTGCGCGCGTTGCGGCGCGGCTTTTCGTTCCAGGTGTTCATCTGGCCGCAATCGATGGTGATGTCTTTCTTGCGGCTGACCTGGAAGCCCACCAGCATGCCGCCGGGATCGATGCAGGACACACGCTCGCCGGTGTTCTCGAAGCCCTTTTCACCGGCCAGGCGCTGGGCGATGCGCTCGAGCACCTGGACGTCGGACACGCCCCACACCACTTCGCGCAAGGTCGGTCCGGCCTCGATAGGCGCGGGATAGCCCGGCGCGTCGGTCTTGACCAGGTTGACCAGACAGCCGTTGAGCGTGGAAAAGACGAGTTTGCCTGGCTGCTCGGAGACGAGCTCGAGCCCCCAGTCGGCGAAGAACCGCTTGCATGTGTCGAAATCATCGGCCCCGTAGGTGATTTCGTCGATACCCATTACATCCATTGACTGCTCCTTAGTTGGCCCACGGCAGGGGCTGCTCGTTCAGACCCCAGTAGACGCTCTTTTGTTCCATGTATTGCAGTATGCCATCGCGCCCCTTTTCGCGGCCCAGGCCGCTGTCGCGCCAGCCGCCGAAGGGCGTGGAAATGGAGAACTGCTTGTAGGTGTTGATCCATACATTGCCGGCCTTGAGTATCTTGGCCAGGCGCCAGGCGGCCTTGTAGTCGCGTGTCCAGATTCCGGCCGCCAGGGCATAGACGCTGTCGTTGGCCTGGACGATAAGATCGTCGACGTTGTCGAAGGGCATGGCCACCAGCACCGGGCCGAAGATTTCTTCCTGGCAGATGGTGTCGGTGTTTTTAAGGCCCTCGATGATGGTGGGCAGGTAGAAACAGCCCTTGTCGTACAACTCGCCCTTGGGACGCGCCCCGCCCGTGCGTATGCGTCCACCTTCTTTGACACCGATTTCGACATATCGTTCAATCGATGCGCGATGGCTGTCGCTGATGAGAGGCCCCATCTGCGTGGATTCGTCGGCCGGGTCGCCCACGCGCAGGCGCTCGGCGCCCTCGGCCAGGCGCTGCATGAAGGCCTCGTACAACGGGCGGGCGACAAAAAGCCGCGAGCCCGCAATGCACGATTCGCCGCTCGAGCTGAAGATGCCGTACAGCACGCCGTTCACGGCATGGTCGAGGTCGGCGTCTTCAAGCACGATGGTGGGAGATTTTCCGCCCAGTTCCAGCGCGACCGACATGAACTTGCCGGCCGCAATGCCGGCGATGTGGCGGCCCACCGAGGTGCCGCCCGTGAAAGAGACGCGCCGCACCAGGGGATGGCGGGTGATGAGATCGCCGATGACCGAGCCCTTGCCCGGCAGTACGCTGACCAGGCCCTTGGGCAGGCCCGCGCGGTC
>Ga0180219_1000462_pt1 | contig 32957 bp, 29 predicted proteins | sample eDN3rd30CBELigMG_FD_151338 | JGI IMG/M metagenome (GOLD analysis project Ga0180219, IMG submission 151338) | Enriched Miracle-Growth compost microbial communities from Emeryville, California, USA - eDNA 3rd pass 30_C BE-Lig MG (version 2)... ... | reverse complement strand
TTTTCCAGCGCGGCGTAGGAGTGGTTCCAGGGCCCGGTGGTGAAGGCGAAGCGCGGGGTGAAGTCGACCACCATGGTCCAGGACAGCGTCATGATGTTGGGCTGGCCAGCGTCGCAGGTGGTGACCAATACCACCGGGCCAGGCTCCAGCAGGGTGAAGGCCTTCTCCAGCTTCAACGCTTTCATGGCGGTGCTCCTCGTCGCAGGGTTCCACGCAGGGGCGGGAAGGCATAGCGTAGGCGCTTTCCCATGGATTGCCCATGAGGCGCCTTACGGGTGACTGCCAGCCCCGGCGCCTCTTCTTCAGGATCGCCGCGCGCTATCGCTCCAGCCGCTGGAAACGCCGCCAGCTGGCCGGCGACATGCCGGTCAGGCGGAGGAATACCCGGGAGAAATGCGACTGGTCGGCGAAGCCGCAGTCCAGTCCTATCTGCGACAGGCCCAGCGGGGTGTCGCGCATCAGCGCCTTGGCCTTTTCCACGCGCATCCTCAGCAACCAGTCGTGGGGCGACAGGCCGGTGCTGAGCTTGAAGGCGCGCGTGAAGTAGCTGCGGGACAACGCGCACTCCTCGGCCAGGCGGGCTACCGACAGGCCGTCGCTCAAGTGGTTGGCGATCAGCTCCTGGGCGCGCCGCAGCTGCCAGCCGGCCAGGCCCCTGGCCGACTCCCGTGGCGCCGGGGCCGCGCCGTAGTGGGCGTTGAGGTGGGTGCACAGGGCGAGCAATACCTGGTCGACGAACAGCTGGTTGACCTGGCCCGGCATGTCCAGCGCAGGCAGCAGGGCCTGCGCCAGGTGGTAGACGACGGGATCGTCCTGCCCGGTGAGCCTGTCGAACGCCACCGGCGTGGCGACGCCTTCCTCGTAGAGCAGTTCGTTCATGGCGGTGCATGGCAGGGTGAAGCGCAGGTTGTCGTAGGCCGCCAGGTGCTGGCAGCGCACCTCGTCGCCCAGGTAGGCGATGGCCATGCTCTGCCGCGCATGGCCGCCGTCGAACACCAGGCGGCCGCCGCGCCAGAGGCGGTGCGAGGCGAAGTCGCGGAGCTGGACGATGACCGAGAAGGCATCGTCGCAGGGGATGTTCAGCACCTGCTCGGCGTCCGGGCGCTCCTCGCTTCTGCGCATAATCGAGCAGCTCCCGCCGCCGAGGGCCGCCGCTGCCCGCGCCTGCCCGTCCCGGGCCGCCTCCTGCCTTGCCTTATTGTCCAAGCGCATGGCCTGCCCTCCCGGCTCGAATTCATCTGTCCAATCGCCCCGCGGGGCTCCCTGGGGAGCGACGCCCGCTGAGCCCGGTATAGAGCCCCCGCATTGCAGCGAGACGACAGCCTGCAGGATAGACGCCCCGCCACCCGGCCACTCCCGAGCCGTTAGAGGAAGATGATATTGAGCGTCCAGGCCAGCACAAATAGAATCAATGGAATTTCATCCATTCCCTTTCATGCATGAAACGCCTTCCCGACCTGGAAGCCTGGGCGATCTTCGCCCAGGTGGCCAACAGCGGTTCCTTCGCCGGCGCGGCCGAGGCGCTGGGCATTTCCCAGCCCACGGTGTCCAAGGCCATCGCGCGCCTGGAGCGCCGCCTGGGCACGGCCCTGCTGCACCGCACCTCGCGCCGGCTGTCCCTCACCGCCGCCGGTACCCAGGCCTGGGAACGGGCCTTGCGCATCCTCGAGGAAGGGCGCGCCGCGGAGGCCGAGGCCTGCGCCCAGGCCAGCACGGCAAGCGGCCGCATCCGCATGACCGCGCCCATGTCGTTCGGCCTGAAGTACCTCGCGCCGCTGGTCCCGGCGTTTCTCCAGCGCTACCCGGAGATTGAGCTCGACCTGTCCCTCGACGACCAGGTGGTCGACGTGGTGGCCGGCGGCTTCGATGTGGCCCTGCGCATCGCCGAGCTGCCCGATTCCAGCCTCAGGTCACGCCGGCTGTGCGCGGTACGGCGGCCCCTGGTGGCCACCCCGGAATACCTCGACCGGCACGGCCGCCCGCGCCACCCGGAAGACCTGGCGCAGCACCGCTGCCTGCTCTACAGCAACCTGCCGACGCCGGAGGTCTGGAAGTTCCATCACCCGCTCCAGGGCGACTGCGCCGTGCCGGTGCGCGGCCGGCTCAGCAGCAACAATGCCGACGTCATCGGCCCCGTGCTGATGGCCAGCCAGGGCCTGGCGCTGCAGCCGGAGTTCATCGTCTGGGAGGCCCTCGAGAGCGGGGCCCTGGAGGAAGTCCTGGCGGACTGGCACATCGCCCCAATCCACATCAACCTGGTGACGCCGCCCGGCCCCTTGCGCCCGGCGCGGGTCACCGCCCTCCTCGACTTCCTCGGCGAACACCTGGCCCGCGCGCCCTGGGCCCTGAACGGCGCTTGAGCGAGCGCAGCGCACAAACATCCCAAATGCGCGCATCGCGACAAGACCGGGGGTAGCCGGCCGGCGCACAGTCTGCGCTCCACACCCCACCGGAGCCCCTTCGCCATGGCTACCGCGAAAGCTGCCCCCGGCCGTTCGTTGCCGACCCCGACCGATCGTCTCCTGACCAGGCTCGACGGCCGCTCGCGGCCGCCCTTCGCCAGCACATCCCCGGGCGCCTGCGCAGGCTGCTGAACGCCATGCTCGATCCGGCATGCGGGCGCCCCCGGCGCGGCAACGGCCTCCGGCCGCCCCGGCTGCCTGCCCGCTGCCCGAGGAACGCCCGATGAGCCAAGACCCATCCAACCCCAGCCGCCGCCACTTTCTCGCCGCCGGCTCCGTGCTCGGCGCCGCGGGGGCGCTGCTGTCCGCCCTGCCCCTGGCCGGCGCGGCTGGTTCCACGCCTGTCGAAACCCGAGGCAAATCCATGACCGCCGACCTGATCCTGCACAACGGCCGCATCCACACCGTGGACCGCGACAACCCCACCGCCAGCGCCGTCGCCATCAAGGACGGCAAGTTCCTCGCCGTCGGCACCGACGCCCAGGCCATGGCCCTGCGCGGCAGCGCCACCCAGGTCGTCGACCTGAAGGGCCGCACCGTCATCCCCGGCCTCAACGATTCCCACCTGCACCTGATCCGCGGCGGGCTCAACTACAACCTGGAACTGCGCTGGGAAGGCGTGCCATCGCTGGCCGACGCCCTGCGCCTGCTCAAGGAACAGGCCGAGCGCACGCCCTCGCCGCAATGGGTGCGGGTGGTCGGCGGCTGGACCGAGTTCCAGTTCGCCGAGAAGCGCATGCCGACCCTCGACGAGCTGAACCAGGCCGCGCCGGACACCCCGGTGTTCGTCCTGCACCTGTACGACCGCGCCCTGCTCAACCGCGCCGCCCTGCGCGTGGTCGGCTACACCAAGGACACGCCCAACCCGCCCGGCGGCGAGATCGTCCGCGACAGCAGCGGCAACCCCACCGGCATGCTGATCGCCAGGCCCAACGCGATGATCCTCTACGCCACCCTGGCCAAGGGGCCCAAGCTGCCACTGGAATACCAGGTGAACTCCACCCGCCAGTTCATGCGCGAGCTCAACCGCCTGGGCCTGACCAGCGCCATCGACGCCGGCGGCGGCTTCCAGAACTACCCGGACGACTACCAGGTGATCCAGCAACTGGCCGACGCCGGCCAGCTCAGCGTGCGCATCGCCTACAACCTGTTCACCCAGAAGCCCAGGGAAGAGCTGGCGGACTTCAGGAACTGGACCGGCAACGTGAAGTACGGCCAGGGCAGCGACTTCTTCCGCCACAACGGCGCCGGCGAGATGCTGGTGTTCTCCGCCGCCGACTTCGAGGACTTCCTCGAACCGCGCCCGGACCTGCCGCCGAACATGGAAGCCGACCTGGAGCCGGTGGTGCGCCACCTGGTGGAGCAGCGCTGGCCGTTCCGCCTGCACGCCACCTACAACGAATCCATCTCGCGCATGCTCGACGTGTTCGAGAAGGTCGACCGCGACATTCCCTTCAACGGCCTGCCGTGGTTCTTCGACCACGCCGAGACCATCACCCCGCAGAACATCGAGCGCGTGCGGGCCCTGGGCGGCGGCATCGCCATCCAGGACCGCATGGCCTTCCAGGGCGAATACTTCGTCGACCGCTACGGCGCCAAGGCCGCCGAAGCCACCCCGCCGATCCAGCGCATGCTCGCCGAGGGAGTGCCGGTGGGCGCCGGCACCGATGCCACCCGCGTCTCCAGCTACAACCCCTGGACCTCGCTGTACTGGCTGGTCAGCGGCAAGACCGTCGGCGGCCTGAGCCTGTACCCCGAGGGCCTGTCCCGCGACACCGCGCTGCAGCTGTTCACCCACGGCAGCGCCTGGTTCTCCAGCGAGCAGGGCAAGAAGGGGCAGATCAAGGTCGGGCAACTGGCGGACCTGGCGGCGCTCAACGCGGACTATTTCAGCGTCGAGCCGGAGCAGATCAAGTGGCTCGAATCGGTGCTGACCGTGGTCGGCGGCAAGGTCGTCTACGCCGCGGGCGAGTTCGACAAGCTGGCGCCACCCGCGCTGCCGGTGCTGCCCGAGTGGTCGCCGGTGGCCAAGGTGCCCGGCCACTGGAAGCCGGCCGCGCCGCTCGCCGCCCAGGTGCACCAGTGCGTCGGCGCCTGCGCGGTGCATGCCCACGACCACGGGCGGGCGCGCCGGTCGAACGTGCCGGTCAGCGACTTCCAGGGCTTCTGGGGCGCCTTCGGCTGCTCCTGCTTCGCCTTCTGAAAGCCGGCGCGGGCCTGGCGGCCCGCGCCATCACCGAGAGCCCGCGATGGTCCGACGCTCCCCCACCCTGCTGCTGGCCACCCTGGCCTGCGCCGCCTCGCCGACCCGCGCGGCCCCGCACGACGGCCTGCTGGACGGTGCGCAATGGTCGCTGCTCGGGCGCAACTACTTCCTGCAGAACGACTACCGCACCCAACCCTCGCCCAGTGGCCAGAGCCTGCGCCAGGAATGGGCCCAGGGCTTCATCGCCGACTTCCGCTCGGGCTTCACCCCGGGCGCGCTGGGGCTGGGCTTCGACGCCCACGCCTTCCTCGGCGTCAAGCTCGACGGCGGCCGCGGCCACGCCGGCACCGGCCTGCTGCCGCGCAATGCCGACGGCTCCGCGGCCGACGACTATTCCGACGCCGGCGGCGCGCTGAAGCTGGACTTCTCCCGCAGCACCCTGAAGTTCGGCGAGATGACCGTGGAAACCCCGGTCTTCGACACCGGCGACAAGCGCCTGCAGCCGGAATACGCCAGCGGCGCCCTGCTCGATTCCCGCGAACTGGCCGGCGTGCACTTGCAGGCCGGGCGTTTCACCGCCTTCAAGAACCAGGACTCGGCCTCCGGCCATGGCGACTTCGACGGCTATGGCGCCAGCACCCGCGGCAGCGCCGTGAGTTTCGCCGGCGCCGACTTCGCCCCGCCCGGCGACTTCGGCGGCGCGCTGTTCGCCGGCCAGCTCGACGACGCCTGGCGCCAGTACTACCTGAACCTGCACTACGGCCACGCCGGCCTGCTGGTCGATGGCAACCTGTACAAGACCCGCGACCAGGGCCAGGCCCGCGCCGGGACGATCGACACCACCGCCTGGAGCCTGTCGGCGCGCCAGCGCTTCGGCGCCCAGGCCCTGACCCTCGGCTACCAGCAGGTCGATGGCGACACCCCCTTCGACTTCGTCGGCGGCGACTCCATCTACCTGGCCAACTCCATCAAGTACGCCGACTTCAACGGCCCCGGCGAGAAGTCCTGGCAACTGCGCTACGACCTCGACCTGGGTGTGTTCGGCATCCCCGGCCTGGGCTTCATGGCCCGCTACGTGCGCGGCAGCGGCATCGACGGCAGCCATGCCTCCGCCGACAGCGCCTACGCCGGCATGTACGGCCGCGGCGGGCGCCACTGGGAGCGCGACAGCGAGCTGCGCTACGTCTTCCAGTCCGGCCCGGCCAAGGACCTGTCGCTGTACCTCTCCCAGGTCAGCCACCGCGCCGACGCGGCCCAGGGCGGCGACGACATCGACCGCCTGCCACCCGGCGCGGCATGCATGTGCCGCGCTCCATCCACTCGACCCATGAAGGAAGAGAACCATGAGCAACAAATACCTTGAACTCCTGACCCCGCAGAACAGCCAGCTCATCTTCATCGACCAGCAGCCGCAGATGGCCTTCGGCGTGCAGTCGATCGACCGCCAGGTCCTGAAGAACAACGTCGTCGGGCTGGCCAGGGGCGCCAAGGCCTTCGCCATCCCGACCACGATCACCACGGTCGAGACCGAAGGCTTCTCCGGCTACACCTACCCCGAACTGCTGGCGGTGTTCCCGGAAAACAGGATCCTGGAACGCACCTCGATGAACTCCTGGGACGACCAGAACGTGCGCGACGCACTGGCCGCGAACGCCGCCAAGGGCCGCAAGAAGGTCGTCGTCTCGGGGCTGTGGACCGAGGTGTGCAACACCACCTTCGCCCTGTCGTGCCTGCACGACACCGACTACGAGATCTACATGGTGGCGGACGCCTCCGGCGGCACCTCGGCGGATGCCCACAAGTACGCGATGGACCGCATGATCCAGGCCGGGATCGTCCCGGTGACCTGGCAGCAGGTGGTGCTGGAATGGCAGCGCGACTGGGCCCGCAAGGAGACCTACGAAGACGTCATGGCGCTGGTCAAGGACCACTCCGGCGCCTACGGCATGGGCGTGGACTACGCCTACACCATGGTCCACAAGGCGCCCGAGCGCGTGCAGCACGGCGAGCGCATCGGCCCGAACCCGGCCAAGTAAGGCCGTAAACCGGTCCCGGGGGCGTCGCGCTGCGATCCCCCGGTGCCTACGTCCGCCCCGGCATCGAGGTGAACCATGAAACTCTACGTCCTGTCCCTGGGCGCCGGCCTGCTGGTCGGCATCATCTACAGTCTGTTGAACGTACGCTCGCCCGCCCCGCCGCTGGTGGCCCTGGTCGGCCTGCTCGGCATCCTGGTCGGCGAGCAGGTCATTCCGGTCGGCAAGCAGCTGTTGAGCGGCACGGCCTTCAGCACGGCCTGCGACAAGGCCCAGGCGACCAACCACGTGCTCGGCCAGTTGCCCGGCCGGCAGGCGTCGGAAGAAGCTGCCGAACGGGAACGGACCTGAACGGCATCACGCCATCCAGCCGAGTTCTACCCGTCACCGCTTCCAAGGAGCCACCATGGAACAGCCCGCCGTCTCGCCCACGCTCAGCGGATTGCTGGGGTTCAATGCCGGCTATGTCGACACCGCCGGCTTTCTCGCCCTGCACGGGCTGTTCACGGCCCACGTCACCGGCAACTTCGTCACCCTGGGCGCAACGCTGGTGCACGGGAACAGCGGCGCCCTGGCCAAGCTCTCGGCCCTGCCGGTCTTTTGCGTGGTGGTGGTGCTGTCCAGGCTGATCCGCTCACCGGGCTGGCTGATGCTCGCCAAGATTCCCTTGCTGCTGGCCGCCGCGGCCATCCTGATCGCCTCCGGGCCGTTCCAGGACGCCGACGCGGCCCCGGCCTTCACCGCGGGCATGTTGCTGGTCGCCGCCATGGCCATCCAGAACGCCCTCCAGCGCATGCACCTGGCCAGCGCGCCGCCCTCGACGCTGATGACCGGCACCACCACGCAGATCATGCTCGACCTGGCCGACCTGCTGCGCGGCGTGGACGGCGCGGCGCGCGCCCTCGTCCTGGGCAGGATGCGCAGGATGGCCTTCGCCGTGCTGGTGTTCGCCGCCGGCTGCGGCCTGGCGGCGCTCGCCTACGTCTGGGTGGGGATGTGGTGCTTCATCGTGCCGCCCGCCGTCGCCCTGGCCGTGGCGCTTGTCGGTGTGCGTGGTGGTGTGGGGCAGGTTGTGTAGGCTCCTCCTCTCCACGAGGGGACGGTATTTCATGACGGCGTTATCCGCCTAATCGCGGACGGAGTCCGCTCCGGTTCAGGGAAGCACGGGCGTAGGAGCGGACTCCGTCCGCGATTGGATTCACCGGCCACAACGGACGCCCCGGTGACACGAACAGTCCAGGCCTGATCACCATCGCTGAACCAACGCACCACACACATCACGCCAATGCGAAACTCTCGGCCATTTACCGCACACGCCTCCCGCTCACCGCACCTCGCCCAAACGCGAACAACGCCGGGCACCCGCGCCACCCTCGAGCCACTCCCCTTCAACGACCGCACGCCACCAGCGCTCGCCCGCATGGGGCGCGTGCAAGTCGACACGTTCGCCCATCCTTGGCGTAGCAACCCGCACGTCATGCTCGTCCGCCCACCCCAGCACCCGCTCGAACGGCTCGTGCCAGGCGTGCAGGGCCAGGTCGAAGGTGCCGTTGTGGATCGGCAGGAGCCAGTTCCCGCCCAGGTCGCGGTGGGCCTGCACGGTCTGCTGCGGGTGCATGTGCACGTAGGGCCAATGCTCGTTGTAGGCGCCGGTCTCCATCAGCGTCAGGTCGAAGGAGCCGAAGCGCCGGCCGATCTCGGCGAAGCCGTCGAAGTAGCCGCTGTCGCCGCTGAAGAACAGCCGCAGCGCGGGAGCCTCGATCACCCATGAGCACCACAGCGTGCGATTGCCGTCGCGCAGCCCGCGCCCGGAGAAATGCTGGGCCGGCGTTGCGGTCAGGCGCAGGCCGCCGGCCTCGATGCCCTGCCACCAGTCGAGTTGGCGCACCTTGGCCGCCGGCACGCCCCAGGCCAGCAGCCGGTCGCCCACGCCCAGCGGCGTGAGAAACAGCTCGACGCGTGGCGCCAGGGCCTTGATGGTGGCGCGGTCGAGGTGGTCGTAGTGGTCGTGGGAGAGGATCACGCCGCGGATCGCCGGGAGTTCGGCCAGGGCCACCGGCGGCTCATGGAAACGCTTGGGGCCGGCAAACGGCAGCGGCGAGGCGCGCTCGGCGAATACCGGGTCGGTCAGCCACCAGCCGCCCTGCAGTTTCAACAGCACGGTGGAATGCCCGAGGCGGAACAGGCTGCCGTCCGCCGCGGCCTCGAGCGCCGCGCGGGTCAGGCGCTGCACGGGCAGCGGCGCCCGCGGCACGGTGTGCGCCGGCTTGTTGAACAATGCGTTCCAGACGACCCTGGCGTCCGGCTTGGGCATGTCCGCCGGGCGCGGTGTCAGGTTGTGGAAGCGCCCCTGCCTGGCCTGGGGCGAATACCCATGGTCGGCGATAGGCGCGCGCAGCAGCGGATGGATCTTCAAGAGGACAATCCCGTGGGTGGAAAGGGACAAGCCAGCAGTATAGGGCTGCCCGGGAACGGCGCCTTGCCCATTCCCTCGGCATTCCTGCCCGATCCTGCCGGCGCCGGATAAGGGCACAGGCGGCGCGGCAGCCGGCTCAATCCGCCCCCGATGGCGACGAGAGCGTGGCCTGCTCCATCAAGCGGAAGACCCGCAGCGCCGCCTCGAGGTCGGCCTGGTCGGCCTTGGCCAGCACCTGCTCGCGCGCCCGGCCCAAGGTCTTCTGGATCCGGTGCGGCATGGCCCGGCCGGCGTCGGTGAACCACAGAGTGCGCACCCGCTGGTCGTCGTCGCCAACCTGGCGCCGCACCAGCCCCGCCTCCGTCAGGCAATGCAGAGTGCGCACCATGGTCGCAGCGTCGATGTCCATGGCCTCGGCCAGTTCCCGCTGGCTCACTCCCTCCCCCAGCCGCGCCATGCTCAGCAGGGCGTTGCTGGCGAGCAGGGACAGCCCATAGGGCTCAAGCGCCGCCTGGGCGCAGTGGCGCCAGTGCGCGCCGAGGGGAATGAGGTCGCCAGTAAATTGCTGTCGCAGTTGTTCGGTCTTGTTCATGCGCCGGTCCCATCGCCAGACAGAGCGAAGCGTCATACTCATCGCCTGGAAAGAATGGCCAGCCGGCGGCGCCGGGCTGGCCGGGTTGCTCACATCTGCCGCGGAGGCGTTTCCCGCGTGGCCGTGGTGGCCTGCCAGCCGCCGCCAAGCGCCTTGTACAGATTCACCTCGCTGGTGAGCTGGTTCAGGCGGTCGCCGATCAGCTGCTGACGGGCGCCGAACAGCGAGCGCTGGGCATCGAGCAGGGTCAGGTAGTTGTCCACCCCGGTGCGGTAGCGCTTGTCGGCCAGGCGGTAGTACTCGTCGCTGGCCTTGACCAGGGCGCGCTGGGCGGTCAGCTGGTCGCTGTAGGTCCCGCGCGCGGCCAGGCCGTCGGCCACTTCGGAGAAGGCCGTCTGGATGGCTTTCTCGTACTGCGCCACCTGGATGTTCTTCTGCACCTTGGCCAGGTCCAGGCTCGCCTTCAGGCTGCCGGCGGTGAAGATCGGCAGGTTGATCGACGGCTGGAACAGCCAGGAGCCGGAGCCGGCGTCGAACAGCCCGGACAGCTGGCGGCTGAGGGTGCCGGCGTTGGCGGTCAGGCTGATGCTCGGGAAGAACGCCGCGCGCGCCGCGCCTATGCTGGCGTTGGCCGCCTTGAGCTGGTGCTCGGCTTCGAGGATGTCCGGGCGCCGCTGCAGCAGGTCCGAGGGCAGGCCCGCCGGCACCTCGGCCAGCAGCAGCTGGTCCAGCGCCAGGCCCTGCGGCAGCGAGGCCGGCACGCCGGCGCCCAGCAGCAGGGTCAGGGCATTGCGGTCCTGGGCCACCAGGCGCGTGTACTGCGCCAGGGTCGCCCGCGCGCTGTCCACGGCGGTCTGCGCCTGGCGCAGGTCCAGGGCCGAGGCCACGCCAACCTCGTTACTGCGCTTGGTCAGCTCGTAGCTCTTCTGGTAGGTGCCGAGGGTGTCGCGGGTCAGCTGCAGTAGGTCCTGGTCGGCCCGGAGTGTCAGGTAGGCCGTGGCCACGCTGGCCACCAGCGAGGTCTGCGCGCTGCGCTGCGCCTCTTCGGTGGCCAGGTATTGCTCCAGGGCCTGGTCGCGCAGACTGCGCAGGCGGCCGAACAGGTCGACCTCCCAGGCGGTGGTGCCCAGGGTCACCCCGTACTGGCTGCTGATGCCCGCACGGCCGGTGCCTGACAGGTCGCCCGGCAGGCGCTGGCGCGAGCCGCTGGCGTCGATGCCGACCTGCGGGAACAGCTCGGCGCGCTGGATGCGGTACTGGGCGCGGAAGGCCTCGACGTTCAGCGCGGCGACGCGCAGGTCGCGGTTGTTGTCCAGCGCCACCTCGATCAGCTGCTGCAGTTGCGGGTCGCGGAAGAACTCGCGCCAGCCGAGGTCGGCGATCGCGCTGCTAGTACTGCCCTGCGCATAGGCCGGCCCCTGCGGGTAGGCCTGCGCCACCGGCGCTTCAGGGCGCCGGTAGTCGGGGATCAGCGAGCAGCCGGACAGCATCACGGCGGCCACGGCCAGGGAAAGGAAGGACTTCTTCATGTCATTGCCCCTTTGCATCGGTTGCGTCCTGCGCGGGCCGCTTGCCCTTGAACAGCGAACCGACGACGACGTAGAACAGCGGCACCCAGAACACGGCCAGCACGGTCGCGGTGACCATCCCACCGATCACGCCGGTACCGATGGCGTGCTGGCTGCCCGAGCCAGCACCACTGGAGATCGCCAGCGGCACCACGCCGAGGACGAAGGCCAGCGAGGTCATGATGATCGGGCGCAGGCGCATGCGGCAGGCCTCGATGGCCGCCTCGGCGTAGCCCTTGCCCTGCTCGTGCAGCTCCTTGGCGAACTCGACGATGAGGATGGCGTTCTTCGCCGACAGGCCGATGGTGGTGAGCAGACCGACCTGGAAGAACACGTCGTTGGACAACCCGCGCAGCAAGGTCGCCAGCAGCGCGCCCACCACGCCGAGCGGCACCACCAGCATCACCGAGAACGGGATCGACCAGCTCTCGTACAGCGCCGCCAGGCAGAGGAACACCACCAGCAGCGAGAGCACGTACAGCGCCGGCGCCTGGGAGCCGGACAGCCGCTCCTCGTAGGACAACCCGGTCCAGGAATAGCCGATGCCCGCCGGCAGTTGCTTGACGATCTCCTCCACCACCGCCATGGCCTCGCCGGAGCTGCGGCCCGGGGCAGGCTCGCCGAGGATTTCCATGGCTGGCACGCCGTTGTAGCGCTCCAGCTTGGGCGAGCCGTAGCTCCACTTGCCGGTGGCGAAGGCGGTGAAGGGCACCATCTCGCCCCTGTCGTTGCGCACGTACCACTTGCCCAGGTCGTCCGGGTTCATCCGCGCATCGGCGCGGCCCTGCAGGTACACCCGCTTCACCCGGCCACGGTCGATGAAGTCATTGACGTAGCTGGAACCCCAGGCGACGGAGACGGCGTCGTTGACGTCGGCGATGGAAACGCCCAGCGCGCTGGCCTTCTCGTCGTCGATCTCCAGCTTGTACTGCGGCTCGTCGTTCAGGCCGTTGGCGCGCACGCGCTGCAGCACCGGGCTCTGCGCGGCGAGCTGGAGGAACTTGTTGCGCGCCTGCAGCAGGGCTTCGTGGCCGAGGCCGGCCTGGTCCTGGAGGAACAGGTCGAAGCCGGTGGCGTTGCCCAACTCCAGTACCGAGGGTGGCGGGAAGGCGAACACCAGGGCGTCCTTCAGGGTGAAGAAGTACTGCTGGGCGCGCTGGGCCAGGGCGAATACGGTGTTTTCGGCACCCGGGCGCTCCTCCCAGGGCTTGAGCAGGATGAAGGCGATACCCGAGCTCTGGCCACGGCCGGCGAAGTTGAAGCCGGTGACGGTGAACACCGAGCTGACCGAAGCGCTTTCCTTGTCCAGCAGGTATTCGCGCATCTTGTCCACCACCTCCTGGGTCCGCTGGGAAGTGGAACCCGGCGGCGTCTGCACCTGGGCAAAGAGCACGCCCTGGTCCTCGTCCGGCAGGAAGGCGGTGGGAATGCGGGTGAACAGCCAGCCCATGCCAATCACGATCACCAGGTACGCCAGCAGGAACGCCGGACGGCGGCGCAGCACGGTGCCGACGCCCCGCTCGTAGCGCCCGGTCATGGCCTGGAAGCGGCGGTTGAACCAGCCGAAGAAGCCCTTCTTGTGCTCGCCGTGGTCGCCCTGGTGGATGGGCTTGAGCATGGTGGCGCACAGCGCCGGGGTGAGGATCAGCGCCACCAGCACCGACAGCGCCATGGCCGAGACGATGGTGATGGAGAACTGCCGGTAGATCACCCCGGTGGAGCCGCCGAAGAAGGCCATCGGCAGGAACACCGCGGACAGCACCATGGCGATGCCCACCAGCGCGCCCTGGATCTGGCCCATGGACTTGCGCGTGGCCTCGCGGGGCGACAGCCCCTCCTCGCTCATCACCCGCTCGACGTTCTCCACCACCACGATGGCGTCGTCCACCAGCAAGCCGATGGCCAGCACCATGCCGAACATGGTCAGGGTGTTGATCGAGAAGCCGAACGCCGCCAGCACGCCGAAGGTACCCAGCAGCACCACCGGAACGGCAATGGTCGGGATCAGCGTGGCGCGGAAGTTCTGCAGGAACAGGTACATCACCAGGAACACGAGGAGGATTGCCTCACCCAGGGTCTTGACCACCTCATGAATAGAGGCCGAGACCACCGGCGTGGTGTCGTACGGGTAGACGATCTTCATGCCCGGCGGCATGAACGGCTCCAGGCCCGAGATGGTCTTGCGGATAGCCTTGGCGGTGTCCAGCGCGTTGGCGCCGGTGGCCAGGCGGATGGCGATGCCCGAGGCCGGCTTGCCGTTGAACTGCGCGTCGATGCTAAAGTCTTGGCCGTCCAGGCCGATTTCGGCGACGTCCTTCAGGCGTACCTGGGAACCGTCGGCGTTGACCTTGAGCAGGATGCGGCCGAACTGCTCGGCGGTCTGCAGCCGCGTCTTGCCGACGATGGTGGCGTTGAGCTGCTGGCCCTTGACCGCGGGCAGGCCGCCCAGCTGGCCGGAGGAGATCTGCACGTTCTGCGCCTGCACCGCGGTGCGCACGTCGCCGGGGCTGAGCTGGTAGCTGTTGAGCTTGGCCGGGTCGAGCCAGATGCGCATGGCGTAGGAGGAGCCGAACACCTGGAAGTCGCCCACGCCCGGGGTCCGCGACAGCGGGTCCTGGATGTTGGAGACGATGTAGTTAGACAGGTCTTCCTTGCCCATGCTGCCGTCGGTGGAAACCAGGCCAACCACCATGAGGAAGTTGCGCACCGACTTGGCCACGCGGATGCCCTGCCGCTGCACTTCCTGCGGCAGCAACGGGGTGGCCAGCTGCAGCTTGTTCTGCACCTGGACCTGGGCGATGTCCGGATCGGCGCCCTGGTCGAAGGTCACGGTGATGGTCATGCTGCCGTCGGAGTTGCTCTCCGAGGAGATGTAGCGCAGGTGGTCCAGGCCGTTGAGCTGCTGCTCGATGACCTGCACCACGGTGTCCTGCACCGTCTCGGCGGAGGCGCCCGGGTAGCTGACCTGGATGGCGATGGCCGGCGGCGCGATAGCCGGGTACTGGTTCACCGGCAGCTTGAGGATCGACAGGCCCCCGGCCAGCATGATCACCAGGGCGATCACCCAGGCGAAGATGGGCCGGTCAATGAAGAATTTCGACATGCTGGAATCCCTTGGTTAACCCTGGCTGTCCGTTTTTGCGCCCTCGGCGGGCGCGACGTTCTTCGCCGGCACGGCCTTGGCCTGGGCGCCCGGCTGGACGAACTGCAGGCCTTCAGTGATCAGGCGGTCGCCAGGCTTCAGGCCGTCGGTGACCAGCCAGTAGGCGCCGAGGGTGCGGTCGGTCCTGATGTTGCGCAGCTCAACCTTGTCGTCGGCGCCCAGCACCAGCGCGGTGGGCTGGCCGCGCAGGTCGCGGGTCACGCCCTGCTGCGGGGCGAGGATGGCCTGCTCGCGCACGCCTTCCTGCAGCTGCGCATGGACGAACATGCCCGGCAGCAACTCGCCCTTCGGGTTGGGGAACACGGCGCGCAGGGTCACCGAACCGGTGCCCTCGTCGACCGAGACCTCGGAGAACTCCAGGCGCCCCTGCAGCGGGTATTCGCTGCCGTCCTCGAGCTTCAGGCTGGCCTTTGCCGCGTTGTCGCCGGCGCTCTGCAACTGCCCTTCGGCCAGTTCCCGGCGCAGGCGCAGCAAGGCGGTGGAAGGCTGGGTGACGTCGACGTAGATGGGGTCCAACTGCTGCACCGTGGCCATGGCGGTGGCCTGGCCGCTGGTCACCAGCGCGCCTTCGGTCACGCCGGAACGGCCCACACGCCCGGAGATGGGCGACAGCACCCTGGTGTAGCGCAGGTTGATGCGCGCCTGCTCGACCGCGGCCTTGGCGCGCAGGTAGGCGGCATTGGCGTCGGCGTACTGCTGCTTGCTCACCGCCTCGTCGGCCACCAGCAACTTGTAGCGCTCGGCCTGCTGCTGGCTGGAGACCAGGTTGGCCTGGGCGCTCTGGTAGTCGGCCTCATAGGGCGCGGCGTCGATCTGGTAGAGCTGCTGGCCTTCCTTGACGTCGCTGCCTTCCTTGAACAGACGCTTGAGGATGATGCCGTTGACCTGCGGGCGCACCTCGGCGACGCGGTAGGCGCTGGTGCGGCCGGGCAGCTCGCTGTTCAGGGTCACCGTCCTGGCCTGCAGGGTGACGACCCCCACCTCCGGCAGTTGGGCCTGGGCGGCAGCCTGGTGCTTGTCGCACCCGGCCAGGCCCGCCATGGCGATGAGCAGGGCCGACGCCAAGACGGATTTGGCTGGCTTTCGACGCATAGCGCTTGTCCTCATGTTGATATTTTCCATTGCCAGGTTGAGCTGGCGCTTTCACTGTTTTTCAGTTGAAGCCGGCAATACGGAAGCCCTCCCGCCCTCTCGAAGAGCAGGTTCGAATGAACTTCCGATCAATTGGAGAAAGTCTTCCGGCAGTGCAGTCGGAAAGTTGAAGCGCTCAACTTTCAATGCGTGAGCAGGACGGAAAAATAGCGATAGAGCCTATTCCCTGGGCTCTCGGAGTTTCAGTTCCGGTCCAAGGCCTGGAATATATTGCTCGAGTCTATTTGGGCTGTTTCTTGTTCGAAGGGCTTGTTCGTCCACGCGGAACTTCAGCATCTTCCGAGACCGCGTCGAGTTGCCCGATGCAGAATGAATACCAAATGAAAAACGGCATACCCGACGGACTTGCCCATGCGCCAGCGGCAGGTCGATGCAAACAACAGTGAGAAAAGACAGTGGCGTAACCTTACCCCTGGCATGCCGGACCATCCATGCTATAGGGTACGGTTTTCTATCGAGATCGTACGGAACCATGGACCCTCTTTCCGATGTGCTTTCCCTGCTCAAACCGCGTAGCCAGTTTTACGCCGGCCTGGACGCCGCGGGAGCCTGGTCCTTCGATTTTCCCCCGCACCAGGGCATCAAGTTCACCGCCGTCCTGAAGGGCACGTGCTGGGGGAGAACCGCGGGGCAGGAGCAGCCGATGCGTTTCGCCGAAGGCGATTGCTACCTGCTCAACAGCGGGCAACGACTGATTCTGTCTTCAAGCCCCGACCTAGCGCCGGAAGACCCCTCGGACATCATGGAAGCGATAGCCCATGACGGCATCGCCCTGCACAACGGCGGTGGGGAAGTCTTCCTGATCAGTGTGCATTTCGACTTCTCCAACTCCCAGGCCGCCGTGTTGTTCGATGCACTGCCCTCGCTGATTCATGTCGAAGGGGGGTCGAGCCAGGCGCAGGTCTTGCGCTGGGCCCTGAATCAGCTGGCAACCGAGCTGCGCCACCAGGAACCGGGCTCGACCCTCGTCTCCACGCACCTAGCCCACCTGATGCTGGTACAGATACTGCGGCTGCACCTGGCCAACACTTCCTCGGGTTCCCCTTCGGGCTGGTTCCTCGCCTTGTCCGACCACCAAGTCGCCAGCGCGATCGGCGCGATCCACTCCGCCCCGCAACGTCGCTGGACGCTCGAAGAGCTGGCACGCGTCGCCGGCATGTCGCGCACAGTCTTCGCGCAACGCTTCAAACAACTGGTGGGCAGGACGGCGATGGAGTATCTGGTCCGTTGGCGCATGCTCATGGCGGCGGATCGCCTGCGTAGTGGCAGTGAGAATATTGCCTCTATCGCTTTTTCGCTGGGTTATGAATCAGAGAGCGCCTTCAGTACTGCGTTCAAGCGCACCATGAGCCGTTCGCCTTCGCAGTATCGGCGTGGGTTCGTTGTGGAGGGTGTGGAGCGGTGAGACTTGCTGCCTTGGCATTCTCGATGGGCTAGTAATGCTGTGCGCTTTCGCTCGTGAACATTGCTTCGCTGCGGCCTATCCCCATTCTTACTGCCAGAGAAAGAATGTCTTAGGAGCCCCGGCATTTATCGGAACAATCGTGGCGATAACATTGCTCGCAAGCCTTTCACCCGGCAGCGGAACACCCGCTTCATCCTTGCCGGCCAAGGGCGCCACCATTCCCAGGAAGACCCGCCATGAAATACGTTCTCACCATCGCCGCCGTCCTTTTCGCCAGCCAGCAGGCCCTCGCCGCCCAGGCAGATGACACCGGCGCGCCGGCCACCGTGCAAACCATCGCCTACGCCTATGGAATGAACCTGGACGTCGCCAAGGTCATTTCCCTGCATACCGAGCCGGCGGACGCCTGCGCCAGCGCGCCGGCGACGATCACCTACCAGGACCACCGCGGCGACGTACACAGCGTCACCTACCAGAAGCTCCCGAGCCAATGCGGGATCGACTGATGCCCACTCAGCGGGCATGACGGCTCACGCGCTTCCCGCCCCGCCGAGCAGTATTTCCTCGTCGGCCGCCAGACGGCCCGGCAGGTGGTTCTTCAGGTAGTCGATGAAGGTCCTGACCTTCGCATCGAGGAACTGCCGGGACGGATAGATCACCGAAACGTTGCGCTGATGGGCGATCAGGTCGGGCAGCACCCTGACCAGCTCGCCGCGCCGGATCGAGGCCGCCGCCACGTAGAGGGGGATCAGGCAGATGCCCATGTCTTCCCGGGCGGCCTGGGCGATGCCATCCGCCACGTTCACCTGGAACTTCCGGCGCGATGATGCGATCACGTCGATGGCCGAGCCATTGACCTCCCAGCCGCCCGGGAACGCGGGGTCGTCCAGTTGCAGGCAGGTATGCCCGGACAGCTCGGCGATGCTCCGCGGCACCCCGTTGCGCGCCAGGTAGCCGGGGCCGGCGCAGAGGACGCTGTAGGTCGCGCCGAGCCCCTGGGCGATGAACCCCGAGTCGGGGATGTTGCTGTCGCCGGAGATCAGCAGGTCATAGCCCTCCGCCAGGAGGTCCGGCGTCGCGTGGGACAGCGTCAGCTCGAAGTCCACGCTCGGGTAGAGCTCCGAATACTGCGAAACCAGGGGAATGATGTGGTACTGGCCAATGCCGTTGGGGGCATGCAGGCGCAGTTTGCCGAAGGCCTCCAGATGGGCGCCGGCGGCCTCCATCTCGGCCGTGCGCAGGTCATCGAGAATGCTCTTGCAGCGCTCCAGGTAGCGCCTGCCCACCTCGGTCAGAGCCAGTTTGCGGGTGGTCCGGTTGATCAGCCTGGCCTTGAGGTGGTTTTCCAGTTCACTGACGCTGCGCGAGACGTGGGGCGTGGAATGCCCCAGCGAATCCGCGGCGGCCGTGAAGCTCCCCAGCTCGACCACGCGAACGAAAATCTCCATCGAATGAACAAGGTCCATGGTGCGGGCTCCCCCGTGTTGTGACCGACCGTTCAGGCGCGCAAGCGCCCCTTCCCCGCCTCTGCCCAGAAGCCCGGGTCGTCCAGTATCTGCCGGTCCCTGTCGAAGGCTTCGGGCAGCCTGGCCTTGAGGAACTCGACCCAGGTGCGGATCTTCTCGTCCAGGTAATGGCGCGACGAATACAGGGCGAACACGTCCCGGGCATGCAGGCGATAGGCAGGAAGAATGCGCACCAGCGAACCATCCAGCAGGGCCTTGGCCGCCACGAAGCTCGGCAGCAGGCATACGCCCAGGCCCGAGGCGGCCGCCACGCAGGCAGCCTCCGGGAGGTTCACCTTCAGCACGTCGCCCAGCTCCACCAGCTGCTCGCCCTGCGGGCCGGAAAAACGCCAGCCCTGCGGCGACAGCGAGTCGGCCAGCTGCAGGCAGCGGTGCCCATGCAAGTCTTCCACCGCCAGGGGCACGCCGTGCTTGGCGAGATAGTCCGGCGAGGCGCAGACGATGCTGAACACCTGCCCCAGGCGCTGCGCGACGAAGGATGAATCAGGCAGCGCCTCGGCCAGGGTGATGAGCACGTCGAAGCCCTCTTCCAGCATGGCCGGCGCGCCCTGGGTGAGGGACAGGTCGATGGAGACTTCCGGGTAGTGCTCCAGGTAGTCGACCAGCAGGGGCGTGAGGTGCTCCAGGCCGAACTCGGTCACCGCGTGCACCCGCAGCCGGCCCATCGCCTGGGCGCGCGAGCCGCCCACCTCCGCCGCCGCCTCGGCGACTTCGCCGAGTATCCGCTTGCAGCGCTCGAAGTAGCGCATGCCGATGTCCGTGACCGCCAGGCTGCGCGTGGTGCGCTGCAGCAGGCGGGCGGAAAGCTCGCTCTCCAGCCCCGCGACCAGCCGGGAAACCTTCGAGGTCGACATGCCCAGGCCTTCCGCGGCGCCGGTGAAGCTGCCGCTTTCCACTACCCGTATGAAGGCCTGCATACCTTCGAACAGATCCATCATTCGACTCCAGCGCTCACAGTATGGAAATCATCGGCACGACCAGCGCTCAGCGCGCCTCGGCCGTCACCGCCGCCTGGCCGGACCAGCCGCCGCCGAGCGCCAGGAACAGGTCGACCTGGTCCTGCGCGACCCGGGCATCGGAGGCGGCCAGCGCCGCCTCGCTGTCGGCCAGGGTGCGGTTGGCATCCAGGCTGGCCAGGTACGGCAGGCGCCCCGCGCCATACAGGCGCTCGCTGTCCCGGGCGGCCTGCTGTGCGTGCTCGCGGGCCGCGCGCAGGGCCTGGTTGCGCTGCAGTTCCCGGGCATAGAAGGTCAGGGCGGTCTCGGTCTCGCGCAGGGCTTCGAGCACCACGCCATCGAAGCGGGCCAGGGCCGCCTCGCTGTCCGCCTCAGCGGCCTTGACCCTGGCCCGGGCGCCGCTGTCGGGAATGCTCCAGCTGATCAGCGGGCCGAGGCTCCAGTGCTTGGCCGAGGACTCCCCGATCTCGCCGAAGCGCCCGGCCAGGCCGGCCGAAGCGCCCAGGGTGACGCTCGGGTAGAGCTGCGCGGTGGCCACGCCGATGCGCGCGGTCATGCCCGCCAGCTGGCGTTCCGCCTGGCGGATGTCGGGGCGGCGGCGCAACAGGTCGGCGCCCTCGCCCACCGGTATGGGCTGGTCCAGCCGCGGCTCCTCGCTGCAGGCCAGGGAGGCAGCCGGCAACTGCGCCGGCGTGCGCCCCAGCAGGGCGGCCAGGCGATAGCGCGCGGCATCGCGGTTGGCGCTGAACTGCGGCAGGCTCGCGCGCAGGGTTTCCTCCTGGGCCCTGGCGCGCTCGACGTCCGCGGAGCTGCCGCGCCCGGCGGCGGCCAGGCGCTGGGTCACCTCGGCGCTGCGCGCCTGCAGGTCCAGCTGCTGCTGCGCGACATTCAGCTGGCGGGTCGCCGAGCAGCCCTGCACGTAGGCCCGCACCGTCTGCGCCGCCACCGTCACCCGGACCAGGTCTTCGGCCGCCGCGCTGGCCTGGGCATCGGCATGGGCGGCCTCCTCGGCGCGCGCCAGCTTGCCGAACAGGTCGACCTCGTAGCCGATGGACAGGCCGAGGCCGCCATCGTCGATCGCCGGCGGCCGGACGCCGACCTGTGAGGCCTCCAGCGGCGCCTGGCCGCGCTGCGCATCGGCCCCCAGCGTGGCGTGCGGATTGGCGTCCGCCGCCACCGAGGCCTCCAGCGCCAGCGCCTTGCGCAGGTTGGCGCTGGCCTGGCGCAGGTCGGTATTGGCCGCCAGCGCCTGCTGCACCAGGCGGTCGAGTTGCGCGTCGCGGTACAGGCGCCACCAGCCGTCGGGCACCGGCGCCGTTGCGAAGTCCGCCGCGCCCGCGGCCTGGAACGCGGCAGAAGCCGTGGGTTCGCGCCAGGCGGCCTGCTGCGGCAGGCGGTAGTCCGGCCCGACCTCGGTACAGCCCGCCAGCAGCCCGAGCAGGCCCAGCAAGCCAAGGTAGGTTTTCATGGCCGTTCCACCTCGCGCACCGAGACGGTGGCCGTGCGCCCGGCGATCAGGCGGAAATCCGCCGGCACCTCGTCCAGGGCGACGCGTACGGGAATCCGCTGGGCCAGGCGCACCCAGTTGAAGGTCGGGTTGACGTTGGGCAGCAGGCTCTCGCCGTTGACCCGGTCACGGTCCTCGATGCCGGCGGCGACGCTTTGCACGTGGCCGCGCAGCAGCTGGCCGCTGCCCATGATGCGGATGTCCACCGGCTGGTCGATGTGCACGCCGTCCAGCTTGGTTTCCTCGAAGTAGCCCACCACGTGGAAGGAATGCTGGTCCACCACCGAGAGCACCGGCCGGCCGGCGCTGACGTAGTCGCCATCGCGCGGCACCCGGTCGTTCAGGTAGCCGTCCACCGGGCTGCGCACCTCGGTGCGCGCCAGGTTCAGGCGCGCCAGGGCCAGCGCGCTCTCGGCCCTGGCGAGGCTCGCCTCGCCCTGCTGCACACGGGCATCGCTGTCTTCCAGCACTTCCTTGGCCACCAGGTCGGCCAGCACGTGGTTGCGCGCGGCCTCGCGGCGCGCCTGGCCGAGGCTGGCGCGCTGCTGGCGGACGACCGCCTCGGCCTGCTGCACCGCCAGCTCGTAGCGGCTGCGATCGACCAGGAACAGCAGCTGGCCGCGCTTGACCAGTTGGTTGTCCTCGATGTCGACCTGGGTGATCAGCCCGGACACGTCCGGCGCGACCTGCACCACCTCGGCGCCGATGTGCCCGTCGCGGGTCCAGGGCGCGTTGGTGTAGTAGTTCCACAGGTGTTGCGCTATCGGTACGGCCACCGCCACCAGCAGCAGGGTGGGAATGACCGGGAGGAACTTGCGTATGGAGTTTTTCATAGGTGCCAGCCGTGCGTCAGGGTCACGCTGGTGCCCAGGACGATCACATAGAGAGCGAAGTTGAACAGGAAGTGGTGCCAGACATAGCGGTACAAGCCGAGGTACATCAGCAGAGCGCGCAGCACCCGGGTAATGACGAAGGCGAGCAGCAGCATCAGCAGCAGGCTGGGCAGGAACACGCCATAGAGGTCGATTTCGCCGATCATGGCCGGGCTCCTGACGCCGCGCCCGACAGGTCCGGTTCGGCGGCCTCCGGGAACAGGGTGACGCGCAGTTCGACCAGGGCGTTGCGCACCTCGTCCGCCGCCGGCCCGGCCAGGGGCAGCACCTGGCGCAGGCCCTGGTCGATGCAGGCCAGCAGCGCGGCGTCGGGCGCCCGGTAGGCATCCGCCGCTTCGCAGGCCCGGAAATGCGCGGCGATGGCCGCCAGCAGGCGGGCGATCGTCTGCTCGACCTCACCGCCCAGGCGCTGTTCCTCACGCTGCAGGTGCAGCACGCTGAAGCCCACGCGCAGGTCGCGGAACGCGTCGGTGGCCGTCTGCCCGCGCTGGTTCGCCAGCCGCGGCAGCAACAGTTCCAGGCGGTCCTGCATGCGCGCCATCGATTCCGGGTAGTGGCTGCCCTGCCCGCCCGCAGAGCAGTGCGCCAGGTCGCGCCAATTGGCATGCACCAACCGGCTCAGCGCCAGCTCGCTGCCGAACGGCCGCATCAGCAGCGTCCACAACAACGCCCCCAGCGCGCCCAGCGCACTGGCCAGGCAACTGTCGAGGAACAGCTGGAAATCGGCCGTGTAGGCGCCCCGCAGGCCGACGAAACTGCCGGTGAAGACGATCATCAGCAAGGCCTCGGTGCCGAACTGGGGCCGGGAGACCAGCAGCACGCCGAACAGCAGGCAGGGCACGAAGAAGCAGGCGACCAGGGTTTCGAACTCATGGGCCGAGGGCAGCACGACGAACAGCAGCAGGCCGCCGAGCAGACTGCTGGCCAGGTTCACCAGCAGGAAGCGGAACATCTGCGGGGCCGGCTCGTCGAGGGAGGCGAACAGGCTGCAGGCGACCGTCCCCAGGACCAGCGCGTTGGCCCCCGGCGCCCAGCCCGTGCTCAGCCAGAGCAGCCCGCCGAGGAAGATGCCCAGGGACATGGAGCCGGCATAGAAGAGCAGCATGCCGAAGTCGATATGGTGCGAGATACCGCTCAGGTTCCAGCGCCGATAGGCCGGCTGCCAGCGCGACAGCGCATCGTCGTTCTCGACGCCGCGGCGCAGCAGCTGGCAATCGCGCCAGAGGTCCACCAGGCCGACCAGGCGCATGCGGAGGGTCCACTCCAGCAGCTCGGGCCAGGTGGCGGTGGCGGACAGCCGCGGTGGAACGGACGGATACCTGGCGTGCTCGACGCTGTCCGCGCTCGCCATCAGCCATCGGCTGACCTCTTCCGTCCGTTGCCGCTGCGCCTCGCTCGCGCCGCCCAGCCGGGCCAGGGCCTCCTGCAGCGCGGCCAGCGACGAGATGTGCGGCATCAGCATGCGCATGCGCGCACGCAGTTCCCGGGCGGCCCGCACGGCGTATGGATTGCCGGTGTCGAAGGCCAGGTGGGCGATCAGCTGTTCGAATGCCTGGAGGCCCGCCGTCAGCGGATGCCGGCTGGCCTGGCTGACCTTCGCCGACAGCGCCTCGGCCGCCCAGCTGGAGACAGCGGCGAACCACTGTTCCAGGCGCTGGCGAATCACCGGGGTCACGCGCTCGCCCATGGCCAGGCCTGCGACGACGTTCGCACAGACGATGCCGACGATGATTTCCTCGCTGCGCGCCAGGGCGATCTCGAACACGCTCTGCGGCACGTGCAACGCCGGCAGGGCGACCAGCGGCATGGTGTAGGCCGGCAGGCGGAACAGGTAGTTGCGTGGCGTCCGGTCGAGCATCGACACGTAGAGCATGGTCCCCGACCACAACGCGGTCGCCAGCATCAGCAGTATCGGCGTGTCGCTCAGGGGCGGCACCAGCAGCACCGCCACGGAGACGCCGAGCAAGGTGCCGCCGACGCGGTAGAGCGTCTTCGAACGCATGGCCCCCATCATCGGCTGGGACACCACGTAGACGGTGCCCATGGCCCAGACCGGGTTGGGCAGCGACAGCGCCAGGGCGATGTAGAGCGCCAGCATCGAGGCCGCGAAGGTGCGCAGCGAGAACCACCAGTCGCGGGCGCTGGGCAGGGCCGGGGTCATGATTTCGCGGCGGCTCCCACCGTAGTCGAAGCCTGCGCGAACCCCTCGATGATGCGGAATACCCGCAGAGCCGCCTCCAGGTCTTCCCGCGGCACGTCGGCGAGCATCCGCGCACGCAGTGTGATGAGCTCATGCTCGACGCCGCTGGCCAGCGCGCGCCCCGTGTCGGTGAACCAGAGCGTCTTGACGCGCTGGTCCTGCAGGCCCTTCTCCCGGCGCACCAGGCCGGCCTGGGCGAGCTGGTCGACGCTGCGCACCAGCGATGCGGCCTCGATGCCCAGCTCTTCGGCCAGCGCGCTCTGGCTGACGCCCTCCCCCAGCCGGGCGATGGCCAGCAGGGCGGAACCGCAAGGCACCGAGATGCCATGGGCCAGCAGCGACTCCTGGGCGACCCGTCGCCACAACTCGCCGATGGGGCGCAGGTGGCTGGTGAACTGCTGGCGCAACTGATCGAGCTTTTTCATGGTCGCCTCGGGCCATTCGGATCGGATGTCCGAGACCTTACCCGCCATTAAATTAGTTTGCAAACTAACCATTTAACGAGCCGATCACCGGTCTCCTGCGCCCCTTCGCCAGCTCCGTGCCGAAGCTCAAACACTGGGCGCACGGGCGCTGCAGCCCCACAGGAGGATCGTCCCCTGCCGCCCGCACGAACGGCACACGCCCTTGGAAACAGGAACGAAGCCCACCGCAGGCCGAGTGGGCGGATGAATGTCGAGACGGCCCTGCGCGGCGCCGTCGCCAGCGCCGCGCAGGGCCGTGGCCTCAGGCGCCCAGGTGCTTCCTGTAGAAGGGCACCAGTTGCGCCAGCGCCTGGCCGGTGGCCTCGGGCTGGTCGTACAGCTCGTAGTGGCTCGTGCCCGCGACGATCTGGATGCTCTTCTGGCTGGAGCGCGCCCGGCCATAGAGCTCCAGGCCGTCACGGTAGGAGCCGAAGCCGCCCGGCACGCCGCCGATGACGATGTGCAGCGGCTGGGTCAGCAGCACCTCGGCGAAGTGGAAGGCGTCCCAGCCCACCGCCGCCGCGGTGCTGGTGAAGCGCAGCTTGTTGGGCGAGCCCGGCTGCTGGCCGCGCGGCGTGGTGTAGTACTGCACGGCTTCGACGATGTCGATGTCGTCGATGCCGGCCTTGGCCCGCTCCGCTTCCGAAGCGGGGATGTAGCCCACGATCAGCGGCTCGGCGCCGCGCGCTTCGGCGGTGCGTTGCCTGGCGATGGCGTCCAGCGTCTTCAGCGCGGCATCGGGCGTCATGTCGCCTTCGCGCATCAGGCGCCCATAGTTGGCGGCGACCACGGTGCCCACAGCCTTGAAGCGGCGCTCGGTCATCGCCGCGCTGACGGCGTACCCACCGCCGCCGCACACGCCCAGCACGCCAATGCGCTCCTCGTCCACGTAGGGCAGGGTCACCAGGTAGTCCACGGCGCAGCGGAAGTCCTCGACGCGGGTGGCGGGGTCTTCGCTGAAGCGCGGTTCGCCGCCGCTGGCGCCCTGGGTGGAGGCATCGAAGGCCAGGGTGATGAAACCGGCCCGGGTCAGCGCCTCGCCATAGATGGCGCCCGCGGTCTGTTCCTTGCAGCTGCTGATGGGGTGGGCGCAGACGATGGCGGCGTAGCGCTTGCCGGCATCGAAGCCCTCGGGCAGGCGCAGGGTGGCGGCCACGTCCCAGGCGCCATGTTTGAAGGTGACGGATTGCATCTGGCTCATGGAAGGTTCCTCGAATGTCGGCGCCCGTGGTGGCGCATTACAGATGGGCCTTGAAGAACGGGCCGAGCTTGGCCATGGCCTCGCCCACCAGTTCCGGCTTGTCGTACATGCCGATGTGGGTCCCGCCGGGGACGATGTGCAGATGCTTGTCCTTGCTCGCGGCGCGGCGGAACAGGTCTTCGCTGATCCAGCGTGTGCCCGCCTGCTCGCCGGCGACGATCTGGATCGGCTGGGTCAGGAACAGCTCCACCAGGTGGAAGGCGTCGAAGGTGACGAGCTGCATCAGGCTCTGCGTCGGCGCGATGCTCGGCGAAGTGGGGCACTGGGCGCGCGGGGTGCGGTAGTACTCGACCGCCTCGGCCAGGTCGGCGTTGGGCGCTTGCTCGGCGGTCTTCGGCACGATCGGGTAGTAGCCCGTCGCGGCGCCGTTGGCCTCGTCGGTGCGGGCCTTCGCGGCGCTCTCCAGCATGGCGAAGGCGCCGCCGAGGTCGTCGCGCCCCTCCCAGCCGTTGCGCAGGATCGCGCCATAGTTGGCGGCGCTGACGGCGCCCACGGCCTTGATGCGGCGGTCGCCCAGGGCGGCCGTCACGGTATAGCCGCCGCCGGCGCAGATGCCCATGGCGCCGATGCGCCCGGGGTCGACGTAGGTCAGGGTCGTGAGGTAGTCGATGGCGGCGCTGATGTCCTCGACGCGCGCATAGGGGTTCTCCAGCTGGCGCGGCTCGCCGCCGCTCTCGCCCTGGTACGAGGCGTCGAATGCCAGCGTGACGAAACCCAGTTCGGCCAGCTTGGCAGCGTAAAGCCCACTGGTCTGCTCCTTCACGCCGCCGGCGGGATGGGTGACGACGATGGCCGGGTAGGTCTTGCGCTCGTCGAAGCCGGCCGGCAAGTGCAGGTTGGCGGCCATCCCGATCGGGCCGTTGTCGAATTTCACCGATTTCATGTCCAGTTACCTCCTCAGAGATTCACCAAGGGACGCGGCATCGAATGCTATTCCCCGCCCGCCGTACGGACCATGCTTTCCAGTACAGATTTCTTTTTCGATCGTACGGCCCGAATGAATACTCCCCGTTCAAGAGCGCGCTTGCCGGCCGGCGCCACGGCCGGCTGGCGTTCGCTGTCAGAGCCCGGCCGCCCGGGCCAGCGATTCCTGGAAATCCGGATGGGCGATGGCGAGCATCCGCCGCGCTCGCTCGCGCAGGTCGCAGCCGCGCAGGTCGGCCACGCCATATTCGGTGACGATGAGCGCGGCGTCCGCCCGCGGCGTGCTCACCGGGCCGGACAGGCACTCCACCACCCTACTCTGCCTACCGCCCAGCGCCGTGGCCGGCAAGGCGATGATCGGCAGGCCGCCCGCCGAGGCCTGGGCGCCGCGGAGGAAGTCCATCGCCCCGCCCACCGCGCCGACGTAGGCGCCGCCGGCGATCTCCGCGTTGATCTGCCCGGTCAGGTCCACCTCGATGGCCGAGTTGATGGTCACCAGGCGCTCGATGCTGCCGAGCACCGCCAGGGAATGCGTGTAGGCCGTCGAGCGCAGCTGGATGCGCGGGTTGCGGTGGGCATGGCGGTAGACCCGCTCGCCGCCCAGCAACACCCCGGCGACCGTGACGCCCCTGTCGATGTTCTTGCGCGCATTGGTGATCACGCCCAGCTCCATCAGCTCCGCCACCTTGTCGCCGATGGCGCCGGAGTGGATGCCCAGGTCGCGGTGCGAGCGCAGGCCGTCGAGCGCCGCCTCGGGCAGGCTGCCCAGGCCCAGCTGCAGGGTCGCGCCGTCCTCCACCAGGCCGCCGATGTGCCGGGCGATGGCCCTCTCCACCTCGCCGCCGGGCGCCGCCGGGACTTCCAGCGGCGCGCTGGAGGTGCGCACCAGCAGGTCGATGTCGCGCGGGTCCAGGTATTCGCCGTGGGTCCACGGCGCCTGCTCGTTGACCTCGGCGATCACCAGCCGCGCGCTGCGCAGCAACGGCACCAGGTACTCGGCGGCGATGCCGAAGCTGAAGCCTCCCGGCCCTTCGGCCACCTGCAGCAGCAGCACGTCGACCGGCGCCAGCGCCGCCGCCAGCTGGGTGTAGTGGCACGGCAGGATGTCCAGGCGCTTCTCCCGCGCCAGCAGGCGGTTGCGCCCGGCGCCGCAGTACGACTGGTAATGCACCTGGGCGGCATGTTCCGGGCCGACGCTGGCGGACAGGCTCATGCCGACGAAGGCGCGGAAGCTGCCGATCGCCTCGCGCTGGGCCATCAGGCGCGCGGTCAGCGCCGTGGGTTCGGCGCCGCCCTGCCCCCACACCACCCGGTCGCCCGGGTGGATCAGGGCGGCGAAGTCCAGCGTCTCCAGGCGGATTTCTTCCGTCATCTCAGGCTGCTCCCGCTCAGGCCCGCTCGAAGATCGCCGCCAGGCCCTGGCCGCCGCCGATGCACATGGTCTCCAGGGCGTAGCGCCCTTTGCGGCGCTGCAGCTCGTGCAGCACCGAGGTCATGATGCGCATGCCGGTGGCGCCCACCGGGTGCCCCAGGGAAATGCCCGAGCCGTTGACGTTGAGCCGCTGCGCATCGTTCCAGCCCCAGCCCTTGAGCACCGCCAGCACCTGGCAGGCGAAGGCCTCGTTGACCTCCACCAGGTCCATCTGCTCGAAGCCCAGGCCGGTGCGCTCGAACAGCTTGCGCACCGCCGGCACCGGGCCGATGCCCATGGTCGCCGGCTCGCAGCCCGCGGCGGCCCAGCTGTGCAGGTAGCCGATCGGCTCCAGGCCCAGCTCGGCCAGCTTGTCTTCGGCCACCACCAGGCAGGCGGCGGCGGCGTCGTTCTGCTGCGAGGCGTTGCCGGCCGTCACTGTGCCGTCCTTCACCAGCGCCCGCAGCCCGGCCAGTTTTTCCAGCGTGGTGTCGCCGCGCACGCCTTCGTCGCGGTTCACCAGGATGGGCTCGCCACGCTTCTGCGGCACGCTGATGGGCACGATCTCGGCGTCGAAGCGTCCGGCTTCCCAGGCTGCCGCGGCACGCTGCTGGCTGCGCGCGGCGAAGGCGTCGGCCTCCTCGCGGCTGATGGCGTATTCGCGGGCCAGGTTCTCGGCGGTCTCGATCATCCCCGAGATGCGTCCGAAGCGGTGTTCCGGCTGCGAGCGCTCGCGGCCGCGGTCGAGGCGGTCGTGCAGGGTCACGGAGCCGGCGCGGGCGCCCCAGCGCATGTCGGTGGAGTAGTACTCGATGTTGCTCATGCTCTCCACGCCGCCGGCCAGGACCACGTCGGCGGCGCCGGTCTGCACCATCATCGCGGCGCTGGCCAGGGCCTGCAGGCCGCCGCCGCAGCGGCGGTCCAGCTGCATGCCCGGCACGCTCACCGGCAGGCCCGCCTCCAGGGCGATCCAGCGCCCCACGCAGGGCGTCTCGGAGTTGGCGTAGGACTGGGCGAACACCACGTCATCGATGCGCGCCGGGTCCAGGCGCGTCTGCGCCAGGATGGCCTTGACCACCTCGGCGCCCAGACGCTCCACCGGCACGCTGCGCAGGCTGCCGCCAAAGGCGCCGACCGGGGTACGGCGCGGCGCGACTATCGCTGCTCTTCTCATTGTCGTTGTCTCCCAGGCGCTCAGAGCGCCGCCTGCAGTTGCGGCACGACTTCGAAGAGGTCGCCCACCAGGCCGTAGTCGGCGACCTGGAAGATCGGCGCCTCCTCGTCCTTGTTGATGGCCACGATGACTTTCGAGTCCTTCATGCCCGCCAGGTGCTGGATGGCGCCGGAGATGCCCACGGCGATGTAGAGCTGCGGCGCGACAATCTTGCCGGTCTGGCCGACCTGCATGTCGTTGGGCACGAAGCCGGCATCCACCGCGGCGCGGGAAGCGCCCACCGCGGCGCCGAGCTTGTCGGCCAGGGCATAGAGCAGCTTGAAGTTGTCGCCGTTCTGCATGCCGCGGCCACCGGAGACCACGATCTTCGCGGCGGTCAGTTCCGGGCGATCGGACTTGGCCAGCTCTTCGCCAACGAAGGCCGAGCTGCGCGAGTCGAACACACTGCTCACGACTTCCACGCTGGCCGAGCCGCCCTGCGCACTGGCCGCGTCGAAGCCGGTGCCGCGCACGCTGATGACCTTGACCGGGGCCGAGGACTGCACGGTGGCGATGGCGTTGCCGGCGTAGATCGGGCGCTTGAAGGTGTCGGCGCTGACCACCTCGATGATCTCGGAGAGCTGGTCGACGTCCAGTTGCGCGGCCACCCGCGGCAGGTAGTTCTTGCCGTTGGTGGTGGCGGGCGCCAGCACGTGGCTGTAGCCGCCGGCCAGGGAAACCACCAGCGGCGCAATGTTCTCCGGCAGCTGGTGGGCGTAGGCGGCGTTGTCGGCGACCAGCACCTTGGTCACGCCGGTGACCTGGGCGGCGGCCTCGGCCACGCCACCGACGTCCTGCCCGGCGACCAGCAGGTGGATCTCGCCGCCGATCTTCTGCGCGGCGGCGACGGTGTTCAGGGTGGCGCCGGCCAGGGCGCCGTCGTTGTGCTCAGCGATTACCAGGATAGCCATCAGATCACCTTCGCCTCGTTCTTCAGTTTCTCGACCAGTTCGGCCACGGACGTGACCTTGATGCCGGCGCTGCGGGCGGCCGGCGCCTCGACCTTGAGGGTCCTGACGGTGGAGCCGGTGGACACGCCGAGAGCGTCCGGGGTGATCACCTCCAGCGGCTTCTTCTTCGCCTTCATGATGTTCGGCAGCGACGCGTAGCGCGGCTCGTTCAGGCGCAGGTCGGTGGTGACGATCGCCGGCAGGTTCAGCGCCACGGTCTGCAGGCCGCCGTCGATCTCGCGGGTGACATTCACCTTGTCGCCGGCCACTTCGACCTTGGAAGCGAAGGTGCCCTGGGCGTAGCCGGTCAGCGCGGCGAGCATCTGCCCGGTCTGGTTGTTGTCGCTGTCGATGGCCTGCTTGCCGAGGATCACCAGCTGCGGCTGCTCGCGCTCGACCAGGGCCTTGAGGGCCTTGGCGATGGCCAGGGAACTCAGCTCTTCGCCGGTTTCCACCAGGGTCGCGCGGTCGGCGCCCAGGGCCAGGGCGGTGCGCAGCTGCTCCTGGGCGGCGTTCGGGCCGACGGAAACGACAACCACTTCACTGGCGATGCCTTTTTCCTTCAGGCGCACGGCCTCTTCCACGGCGATTTCGCAGAAGGGGTTCATGGACATTTTCACGTTGGCGAGATCGACGCCGGAGTTGTCCGCCTTGACGCGGACCTTGACGTTGAAATCGACCACGCGCTTCACGGCGACGAGGATTTTCATGGGTGTTTTTCTCCAGTAACGCTGGAACGGGAAAGAATGCGGCGGGCACGCTCGATCAGCGGACGATCGACCATCGCCCCGTCGAGCTGGACAGCGGCGCCGCTCTGGGCGGCGGCGAGCACGGCCTGCGCCCAGTCCACCGCCTTGGCGTCGGGCAGGAAGGCCTCGCGGATGGGCGCCACCTGGCGCGGATGGATCGCCAGCTTGCCGCCGAAGCCCAGGCCGCTGGCGGTCAGGGCGTCCTGGCGCACCGCGGCGGGGTCGTCGAAGCTGGTGGTCACGCCGTCCAGCGGCGGCGCCAGTCCGGCCAGGCGCGATTGCAAAACCAGCGCGCCACGGAAGTAGGCCAGGGCCTCCCAGCTGGGCTGGCAGCCCAGGTCCAGAGCCAGGTCCAGCGAGCCGAAGGCGGCCTGCACCACACCGGGCTCGCGCAGCAGGCCGGCCAGGTCGTCGAAGGCGCCGGCGGTTTCCACCAGCGCGATCAGCGGCACCTGGCGGCCGAGCAGGTAGTGCACCAGGCGGATATCGATGGCGGCCTCGGCCTTGGCCAGCATCAGCGCGTCGAAACGCGCCTCGCGCAGGGCCGCCAGGTCGGCCTGGAAGTCCGCGGTGCGGGTGGCGTTGATCCGCACGATCACCGGCACGCCGTCGATGCCGTGGTTGGCCACCGCTTCCCGGGCCATGGCACGGGCGGCGGGGGCCACGGCATCCTCGAGGTCGAGGATCACCGCATCGGCGCCGCTGGCGGCGGCCTTGGCGAAGCGCTCGGGACGGTCGCCGGGTACGAACAGGGGCGCCAGCGGCGCCTGGAAGGCATCGTTCAGCATGCTGCGCTGGCCTCCATGTTGAGGTTGCCGTCGGCGTCCTGGGTCCAGGCCTGCAGGCTGTCGCCCTTGTGCTGCCAGGACACCGCGGTGCGGAACGGCCGGCCGGCAATCAGCGGCACCTGGCCCCGGTAGGCGAAGCGCAGAGGCACACGCCCGGCATGGTTGGCAGCCAGGTTGAACAGCAGGCTGGCCTGCAGCGGCCCGTGCACCACCAGGCCCGCGTAGCCTTCCACTTCGGTGGCATAGGGCAGGTCGTAGTGGATGCGGTGGGCGTTGAAGGTCAGCGCCGAGTAGCGCATCAGCAATGTCGACGGGGTTTCCACCCAGCATTGCCGCTCGCCTTCCCGTGCCACGCCGCCGGCCGGTGCCGGGCCGGGCGCCGCCGGGGCGCGGTAGACAATGTCCTGGCGCTCACGGATGGCCAGGGTGCCAGCGTAGGACAGTTCATGCCTGACGGTGACGAAGCACAGCTTGCCGCTGCGGCCTTCCTTGAAGCGGATGTCGTCGATGCTCGAAACCCGCAGGATGCGCTCGCCGATGGGTAGCGGCGCCAGCGTCTCCACTTCGCCACCGGCCCACATACGCCGGGGCAGCAGCACCGGCGGCAGGAAGCCGCCGCGGCGCGGGTGGCCGTCATCTCCCAGCTCAGCCATACCCGCTGTCGCCGGGCTCGGCGCCAGGCACCAGTGCAAGCCGGGAGGGGCGAAGCCCTGGTCTTCCCACAGGTGCGGCGCCAGAGTGGCGCGGTAGGCTTCCAGCATCTGCGGGGTGATCACCGCTTCGCAGGACTCCTGGCGCCCTAGCCAGGCCTGCAGCGGGCCCAGATCGTTGGCAGTCATCGCATTGGCCTCAGAAGGAGCGCGGCAGTTCGAGCAGGTGCTCGGCCACGTAGGACAGGATCAGGTTGGTGGAGATCGGCGCCACCTGGTACAGGCGCGTCTCGCGGAACTTGCGCTCGACGTCGTATTCGTTGGCGAAGCCGAAGCCGCCATGGGTCTGCAGGCAGGCGTTGGCCGCCTCCCAGCTGGCCTTGGCCGCCAGGTACTTGGCCATGTTCGCCGCGGCCCCGGCGTTGCGCCCGGCGTCGTATTCCGCGCAGGCCTTCCAGCGCATCAGGT
>Ga0180219_1000457_pt1 | contig 33163 bp, 31 predicted proteins | sample eDN3rd30CBELigMG_FD_151338 | JGI IMG/M metagenome (GOLD analysis project Ga0180219, IMG submission 151338) | Enriched Miracle-Growth compost microbial communities from Emeryville, California, USA - eDNA 3rd pass 30_C BE-Lig MG (version 2)... ... | reverse complement strand
TCCACTCGGTGCCGGTCGGCATCACCTACCGCGACGGCGTCGTGCGGGTCATCGGCTCCCGCGGCTCGCAGAAGTTCCTCAACGTGTCCCGGACCGGCCGCGCGAGCGTCAACACCGTCGACGGCGGCCGCTGGATCAGCTTCGAGGGCCCCGCCCGGATCTCCGAGGACCCCGCCGACATCGCCGTCGCCGTCGAGCTCTACGCCGCGCGATATCGCGCACCCCAGCCGAACCCGGAGCGGGTCGTGCTCGAGCTCACTGTCGAGCGCGTCCTCGGCTCGCCGCAGTTCCGCGTTTGAGACTGCTGACCAAGACGATTCACCTCGACGCGGTCAGAGTAGGGTGCTCACTATCGTGACGGGGCGATCTGAGGGGACTTCATGACTGACACGACCTCTAAGGCCGCGGGACCGAAGTGGGAGCTCGACGCGAAGGACGACATCAAGGCTGCCCTGCGTCGCTTTGCAAAGCCGCTTGCGGACCTGGTGAATCGCGACGCGAACGAAGGCGACACGCGACTGCTGGTCACCGACTTCTTGTGCGAGGCGCTCGGCTATGACAAGTACGAGGACTTGACGACCGAGTTCCAGGTTCGGGGCGAGTTCGCCGACTACGGAATCAGAGTCGACAAGCAACTTCTGGCATTCGTGGAAGTGAAGCGCGCCGCCCAGGATCTGAACGCCCGTCACCTTCGTCAGGTCGAGACCTACGCCGTCAAGGAAGGTCTCGAGTGGCTGCTTCTCACGAACGGGCGAGTCTGGCAGGCGTATCACGTGATCGCGGGGACTGGGCAGCAGGTTTCGACCACTCTGGTGCTCGAGGTCGATCTGCTCGGCGACGAACCCCCGTCGAAGAAGATCGCGAACCTCTTCCATATCCATCGGGCCGCCCTCAAGCGTTCGACGATCAGCGACCTTTGGAAGCAGCGAGCCGCAACGGCCCCTGAGGCGCTCGCCAAGGTCATCCAGTCCGCTCCGGTGCTGGACGCGATTCGGAAGGAAGTGCGCCGCCGCTCGGGCTTCAATCCTGAGACCAAGGATCTCGAGGCGGCTGTGCGGGCGCACGTCATCCGTCCTGACCTTCTGCTCCCCTGAGCTCTCTTGCTCCCGGGCTTTGGGAGCGCGCGACATCGCTCATCAAGCGAGCCCACCGGATCCTTCATCAAGGATTGAAGAATCGGGGCGGCTCGCGGCTTGGACCGCGACCGCGCCGCGCGACACCATGAATGGGGCGCATCGGGCGCGCCCGATTGGAGTGTCGCGGATGCCTTCGGATCTGCTTCTCAACCTCGTCGACGGCGAGTTCGTCGCCGCGGTCGACGGCGGCACGCTGGAGGTCCTCGATCCGGCGAGCGGCGAGGCTGTCGGACGCGTGCCTGCGATGACCGAGGCGGATCTCGCCGCCGTCTTCGACGCCGCCGAGGAGGGCGCGAGGGCCTGGCGGGCGACCGGCGCGATCGCGCGCGGGCAGATCCTCTACCGCGCGGCGGCGCTCATCCGGCAGGAGGCCGCCGAGCTCGCGGCGCTGATCACCGCGGAGATGGGCAAGACGCTCGTCGAGGCGAGCGGCGAGGTGGGCAAGGCCGCGGAGTTCTTCGAGTACTACGCGGGGCTCGCGAAGCTCCCCTTCGCGGAGTCGCTCCCGGACGCCCGCCCGCACACGTACGCGATGCAGATCCGCGAGCCGCTCGGCGTCGTGCTGCTCATCGCGCCGTGGAACGACCCGCTGCTCACCCCGGCGCGCAAGCTCGCACCGGCCCTCATCGCGGGCAACGCGGTCGTCATCAAGCCGGCGACCGAGACGCCCCTCATCACCCTCCGACTGGCTGAGATCCTGCACCGCGCGGGGCTGCCCGCCGGCACGCTCGGGACGGTGACGGGTCGCGGCTCCACGATCGGCGACGCCCTCGTCGCGGACCGGCGGATCCGCGCGATCTCGTTCACGGGATCAACCGCGGTCGGGCTCGAGCTGCAGCGCCAGGTCGCCGGGCGCGGGGTCCGGGTCCAGACGGAGATGGGCGGGAAGAACGCGCTCGTCGTCCTCGACGACGCCGACCTCGAGCTCGCGGTCACGGCGATCATGGGCGGCTCGTTCGGACAGGCGGGACAGCGCTGCACGGCCTCGAGTCGGCTCATCCTCCAGGCGGGCATCGCCGACCGGGTCATCGCTGAGGTCTCGACTCGGGTCCGCGCGCTGCGAGTCGGTCCCGGCGCCGCGGACGGCACCGACGTCGGGCCGGTCGTCTCCCGGCGCGCGCAGCAGGACATCGGCGAGCACGTCGAGCGGGCGCTCGCGGCGGGCGCCGAGGTGCTCGCGACGGCGACGCTCGAGCCGGCGCTCGCCGAGCGCGGCGCGTTCGTCGCGCCGCTGCTGCTGTCGGTGACGACGCAGAACCCGATCTGGCGGGACGAGGTCTTCGGCCCGGTCCTCGGGACGATCGTCGTCGACGACCTCGACGCGGCCATCGCCGCGGCGAACGACTCCGCCTACGGTCTCTCCGCCGCAGTCTTCACCCGTAACCTCGAAGCGGCGCATCGCTTCGTCGACGAGATCGAGACCGGCCAGGTGTCGGTGAACCAGCCGACGAGCGGCTGGGACGTCCACGAGCCCTTCGGGGGATTCAAGGACTCCGGCTCCCCGTTCAAGGAGCAGGGTCTGGAGGCGCTGCGCTTCTACACCCGGGTGAAGACCGCGGCGATCAGAACGCGAGGATGAGGGACATGCAGACCGAACGAATCGCGATCATCGGCGGCGGGATCCTCGGCATCGCGCTCGCCCGCGAGCTGACGCTGCGCGGGCTCGCCGAGGTCACCGTCTTCGAGAAGGAGCACCGGCTCGCCGAGCACCAGACGGGGCACAACTCCGGTGTCGTGCACGCGGGGCTCTACTACAAGCCGGGCTCGCTCAAGGCGCAGCTGTGCGCGATCGGCCGGGCGAAGATCCGCGACTTCTGCGTGGAGCGGGGGCTGCCCTACCGCGAGGTCGGCAAGCTCGTCGTCGCGGTCGACGAGTCGGAGCTCGAGCCGCTCGCCGAGATCGAGCGGCGCTCCATCGAGAACGGCGTGCCCGATCTCGCGCGGATCGACGACGTCGGACGTCTGCGGGAGATCGAGCCGCACGTCGCCGGCATCGCCGCCGTGCACTCCCCCCACACCGCGATCGTCGACTACTCGACGATCACGGAGGCGATGGCGCAGGACGTCCGTGCCGCGGGCGGGCGGATCCTGCTCGGCCAGGAGGTCATCGGGCTCGTCGAGGAGGCGGGGCGGGTGCGTGTCGTCACCCCGTACGTCGAGGAGGAGTTCGACCGGGTGATCGCCTGCGCGGGCCTCCAGTCGGACCTCGTGGCAGGCTTCGTCGGCGCCGACCGCAGCCCGAAGATCCTGCCGTTCCGCGGCGAGTACTGGGCGCTCTCGGCGGAGGCGAACGACCTGTGCCGCGGGATGATCTATCCGGTGCCGGACCCGCGGTTCCCGTTCCTCGGCGTGCACTTCACCCGCGGCGTCTACGACGACGTGCACCTCGGCCCGAGCGCGGTGCCGGCGCTCGCCCGCGAGGGCTACAACTGGCGCAAGATCTCCTTCAAGGACACGTGGGAGTCGCTCACCTGGCCGGGGGCCGGCTCCCTCTTTCGCAAGCACTGGTATATGGGCGTCGACGAGGTGAGCGCCTCGCTCATCAAGCGCCGCTACTTCAACAAGGCGCGCAAGTTCGTGCCGGAGCTCAAGATGAAGGACATGGTGGGCAAGTCGGCCGCGGGTGTGCGCGCTCAGGCCTGGGGCCGGGACGGCGCGCTCCTCGACGACTTCGCGGTCGACCAGGTCGGCCGGGTCACGGTGCTGCGCAACGCGCCGTCGCCGGCCGCGACCTCGTCGATCGCGATCGCCGGCTACGTCATCGAGCACTACCTCGCTTAGAGCATGTCTACTGATCGCTGCGGTATCCCTGTCGCGGGCTGAGATCTCGAGCTTGGGCTGAAGTATCGGGCGTGTTTCCTCAGCCGGGCGACGATTCCTCAGCCCGAAACGGGATCGCACTTCGCGCGGATGACGTCAGGAGACACGCCTTAGAGCTCGTTGCCCCAGCACATGCGGGCGACCGTCTCGACGTGGGTCACCTTGTGCTTCTGCTCGTCGAGGGTCAGCGTCGGCGCACCGACGGCGTGCTGGAAGCCGCGCGAGGGCGAGATCGCGAGCTCGTCGAGGCCCTTGAGCTCGAAGGCCGCGTCCATCCGCGTCATGATCGCGTCGATGTCCTCCAGCTCGGCCACGAGCGGGTCGACGATGCCGAGCACCGCCGCCTTGCCCTCGGGCACGAACTGGAGCAGCTGCTGCTCGACGAGCGCGTCGGTGCAGTACGCGAACATGAACCGGTCGTACGGCAGCTCCCCGAGCACCTCCCACGCGACCTGCTCGTCGACCTCGCCCTGGTGGTCGCCCTGGTCGACGCACATCGCGATGCGCGCGTCCTCCGGACGCTCGATGCCGTCGAGCACGGCGGAGTCGATCGCGATCGCGTCGAGGACGCCGATGCCGCCGACCTCCTTCGCGTCGCCGGCGTAGTAGGCCGCGTAGTCCGGGTTGTTGAACTGGACGAGCCGCACGCCCGCGTCGAGCATCGCGCGCAGCTCCTCGCGCCACACCTCGGCGAGCGCGTGGCCGAGCGCGACGGGCGAGGCGTGGGCGCTGTCCTCGGTCCACAGCTGCCGTGCAAGATGCGCGGGCGACGGCAGCTGCTGCTTGACCGCCCAGTCGGTCTCGCCCATCACGAACGCGGCCTCCTCGACGAACGACACCGCGGTCGTCGGCTCCTCGGGGACGATGCCGGCGCGGCCCGCCGCGAGCATGGCGGCGTCGCGGACGCGGCCCCTGCGGAACTGCCCGTCGGTGACCTGGGTGACGCGGAGCTTGCGCTGCAGCAGGAGCACGTCGCGGATCGCCTGGTCCTCGACGGCGCGGAGGCCCGCGAGGTCGAGGGCGCCGGCGGCGTGCTGCTCGCGCGCGACGATGAGCTCCGGCGGTCGGATGAGCGACCCGTGGTGGTCGATGCGGAAGATGTGGATGTCGGCCATGTCGTTCTCTCGTCCTCGCTCGTCGTCAGTCCTGCTTGGCGGGCCGGCCCCATTCGGCCAGGTCGTCCTCGAAGCCCATCTCGGCGAGGACGATCTCCGCGATCTCCTGGTCCTCGCCGCCGGTGCCGCCGGCGACGCCGAAGCCGCCGAGGAACTGCCCGTCCTGCTTGATCGTCATGCCGCCCTCGGTATAGACGATCGGCTTCGTCGCGAGCTGGCTCAGCGCGCCGAACAGGCTCGGGGTGCCCTCGGCGAAGCCCTTGAGCATCTTGGTGTGCCGCTGCATGACCGCGGCGGTATACGCCTTCGTGACGGCGATGTCCGCGGTGAGCGGGCGGGCGCCGTCGCCGCGCTGGACGGCGACCATGAAGCCGCCGGCGTCGACCACGGCGACGGAGAACGCCTTGCCGAGCTTCTCGCCCTCGCGGGCGACGATCGCGCAGATCCGCTGCGCCGATTCGATGGGGATGCGCATGGCTCCTCCTTGTGATCAGGCCGCGAGCTCGGCGGCGAGCTTCGCGACGGCGGCGTTGAACAGGTCGGGTCGCTCCCAGTACATGGAGTGCGGCGCGGCGGGCACGACCTCGAGCAGGGATCCCGCGAGCAGCTCGTGCGCGGCGACGACGGTCTGGGTGCTGATGACCGCGTCGAGCCCGCCGGCGAGGAACGCGACGCGGAACGCAGCCGCGGCCAGCGCCTCGATCGTCGGGCCGTCGGTCGTGAGGTTGCGCAGGTCCTGCTGCGTCGCCCGGTTGAACGTGCCTATCTGGCGGAACAGGAACGTCTTGGCCGCCTCCTCCGTCTGGAACCGCTTCGTCAGCAACCGGTCGAGCACGGGGATCTTCTCCGCTTCGGCACGGTCGGCCCTAACCCGTGGCGTCAGCTCGGGGTGATCGATGCCGCCGAGCGAATGGCCGAGGATGACCCCGCGCACGCGCTCCGGCGCGCGCAGCGCCGCCTTGAGCGCCGCGGCGGCGCCGATCGACTGGCCGACGAGCACCACGTCGCGCAGGTCGGCGTGCTCGAGCACGGCGACGATGTCGACCGGGAACTCCTGCGCGTCGAACTCGTCGCCCTCCGAGGTGGATTTCCCGAAGCCGTGCAGATCGAGGGTGACGACCGTGAAGCGCTCACGGAGCTCCGCGACCTGCTGCCACCACGCGGCGTGGTTGCCGCCGGAGCCGTGCACGAGCACGAGCGGCGTGCCGCTGCCGTGGGTCTCGTAGTAGATGTCGCGCCCGGAGGCGTCTGCGAAGGGCATGGTCGTGCTGCTCCCGATCGGGGACGGTTGGGGAAGGGCTTGGGCGAGGGCTACTGGTTCTCGGCGACGTAGCCGGGCTTGAGGAACGCGGGGCGCTCCTCGAGCGGCCGGCGGTCCGCATGCCAGACGAGCTCGATCATCGTGTGGTCGGGGTCGTGGATGTAGCAGAACCACGAGTTGTTCTCCGGCCGCTGCACGGGTCGGGTGTGTCGGACGCCGAGCTCTTTGAGGTGCGCGAGGAAGCCCCAGAACTCCTCGACCTCGACCGCGAAGTGGTACGGCGCCATCCGGTCCATCTCCTCGACCGGAGTGAAGTGGAGGTCGAAGTTGCCGCGCGTCATGAGCACGACCTTCGTGTTGCTCTTCGGCTTGATGTACTTCATGCCGAAGACCCTCGTGTACCAGTCGATGGTGCGCTCGGAGTTCGTGGTGGGGAAGTTGGCGTGGTGCAGGAATGCCACCTTGCCGTTCGGCTCGACGCTGTCGTCGACGGCGTGCTTGGAGACGACGGGGGGATCGGTGATCGTCATCGGATCGCTCCTTGATAGTCGGATATTCGAGTTCCGGTCGTCACGGCGGGTGCCGCGCCGACCACGGGATTGACTAATCTGCCGATCCCGGTGATCTCGATGCCGACGCTGTCATCGGGAGCGATCCCGACCGCGCCTCTCGCGCCCATCCAGAGGATGTCGCCTGGCCGCATCGTGCTGTACTTCGTGATTTCGACGATGAAGTCGAAGGTGTCGAAGATCATATCGCCGGTCGCGAATCGTGACACCTCCCGATCCGAGATCGTGACGATCGTCTCGGCGGAGCGGGGGTCGGCGTCGGTCTCGATCCACGGCCCCATCGGCTTGAAGGTGTCGGCGTTCTTCGCCCGGTAGAACGTCCGGTCGGCGTGCTGCCATTCGCGGGCGGACACGTCGTTGCCGATCGTCCAGCCGAAGACGGCGTCCTCGGCCTCCCACCGACTCGCGCCGATGAGGTCGCGGCCGATGACGGCGACGAGCTCGGCCTCAGCCTCGAACCGCCCCTCGACGCCGGCGGGCTTCACGATCGCGGCGCCGTGCCCGATGAGCGCGGAGTTCGCGCGATAGCCGGGCTCGGGGTGGTCCTTGAGCTCCGGGCCGGCGAAGCCGCGCGCTGCCGCGTCGTCGTTGTGCGCCGCGTAGTTGTAGCCGGCGGCGTAGAAGGTCTGCGGGAGCACGGGCGGCAGGTGGTCGAGCTCCGCGATCGGCGCGTAGCGGCCGGTCCGCCGTCCGCCGAGCCAGGGCGCGCGGTCGAGGACGTGCACGACGTCCGCGTCGACCTCGCCGTGGAAGACGTCGTCCGCGCCGTGGCTGAACCTGCCGAATCGCATGCCGCTCACCTCAACCGGTGCGAGACGCGCTTCGTGACGAGGTAGCCATCCAGCCCCTCGGTGCCGCCCTCGCGGCCGATGCCGGACTCCTTGACGCCCCCGGACGGCGCCTCGGGGACGGACCCGCCACAGTGATTGATCGAGAGGATGCCCGCCTCGAAGCCGCGGATGATCGCGTCCGCGGTCGCGGCGGACTCGGTGAAGCCGTAGGCGGCGAGGCCGTAGGGCAGCGAGTTCGCGACGGCGAGCGCCTCCTCGAGCTCGTCGTAGGGCGTGACGGGGGCGATGGGTCCGAACGGCTCCTCGTTCATGACGGCGGCGTCCAGCGGCACGTCGGTGAGCACGGTCGGCGCGAAGAAGTAGCCGCGGTCCCCGAGGCGCTCGCCGCCGAGCTCGATCCTGGCACCGCGCTGGACCGCGTCGGCGACGATGCGCTCCATCGCGGCGAGCCGGCGCTCGTTGGCGAGCGGGCCCATCTTGACGCCCTCGTCGAGGCCGTTGCCGACCTCGACCGCGGCCGAGGCCTTGACGAGCTCGTCGACGAAGGGGCGGTAGATCGAGCGGTGCACGAGGATGCGCGACGGGCTCGTGCACACCTGGCCGGCGTTGACGTACTTCGCGGCCGCGACGCGGCGCGCGGCGACGACGGGGTCGGCGTCCTCCGCGACGATGACGGGCGCGTGTCCGCCGAGCTCCATCAGCACAGGCTTCATGACGGCACCCGCCTTCGCCGCGAGGATCTTGCCCACGGGGATCGATCCGGTGAACGCGATGAGGCGGATCCGCGGGTCGTTGATGAGCTGGTCGGAGATCGAGGCGGGGTCGCCGAAGACGAGGTTGAGGGTGCCGGCCGGCAGCCCCGCGTCGTGGAAGCACTCGACGAGCGCGCTGACCGTCGCGGGCGTCTCCTCCGACGGCTTGATGACGATCGAGCAGCCGGCGGCGAGCGCGGCGGCGAGCTTGCGGTTCGGTCCGCCCGAGGGGAAGTTCCACGGGACGAGCGCGGCGACGGGGCCGACGGGCTCGTGGTGCACCGTGAGCTGCGTGTCGGGGTCGACGGGGATGATCCGGCCGTAGGCGCGGCGGGCGTCCTGGGCGTCCCACTCGAGCGCCTTCGCGCTGCGGATGACCTCGCCCTTGGCCTCCGCGAAGGGCTTGCCCTCCTCGATCGTCATGAGTCGCGCGATCTCGTCGGCGCGCTGCCGGTACAGCCCGGCGGCCTTGAGGAGGATCGTGGTCCGCTCGTCGATCGGGGTGTCGCGCCAGGCGGGGAAGGCGCGGGCGGCGGCGGCGATCGCGTCCTCGACGTCGGACGGCTCGGCGGCGGGCAGCCTGCCGACGACCTCCTCGGTCGCGGGGTCGACGACGTCGATCGTGCGGCCCGCGGCGCCCTCCCGCCACGCGCCGTCGATGTAGAGGCCGAGCCGCGCCTTGGAGTACGCCGCGGCGGCGTCCTGCGCCGCGCTCATCCGTTCACGCCCTCGTCGGCCTGGTCGCGGTTCATCGCGAGCGTGTAGATGTGGTGCGGCGGGGTGTCCTCGTAGTAGTTGGGGCCGTACGTCTCGTCGACGCGGTCCATGTCGGCGGCGAGCTCGACCCGGCCGCCGCAGGGCGCCTGCACGAAGCGGAAGACGTTGGAGCCGATGGTGTGGCGGCCGAGGCGGCGCGACTCGCGCCAGCCCTTCTCGACCATCGCGTTGACCCCCTCGATGACGTCGTCGAAGCCCGCGACCTCGTAGGAGGTGTGATTGGTGCCCGCCTTGTCGGGGCGGTGGCAGAGCAGGAAGGTGTGCTGGTCCTCGTCCTGCGGCGCGCGCAGGAAGATGCCCATCTTCTCCACGATGTCGGTCGCGACGAAGCCGAGGCGCTCGGTGTAGAACCGCCACGCCTCCTCGCGCCCCTCCTTGGGGATGTTGAGCGCGACGTGGCAGACGCGGAAGGGGCGGACCTGCTCGATGTGCGTCTGCGGCTCGTTGACGCGCTCCACGCGGCCGGTGCGGTTGTAGCGCCGGATCGGGTGCTCGATCGCCTTGGGTCGCGCGATCGTGAGCGCCGTGCCCCACCCGGTCTCGTCGAAGAAATGATGGGCCCCGTCGCGTTCTACGACCTCGCGATCGACCGCGACGCGCGCGACGATCGCCTCGAGCGCCTCCTGCGTGTCGACGCCCCACACGATCTCGCGGATGCCGGGCCCCTCCTCGACCGAGGCGGGCAGCGTCGGGTCGTCGATAGGGCGCAGCACGATGGAGCCGCCGGACTGCGCCTCGAGGACGATCTCCTCGGGGCGCTCGGAGACGAGCGTCAGACCGAAGTCGGTGAAGAAGCGCTTCGACTCCGCCATGTCCTCGACGCCGTAGACGACGGACTCGACCCGTTGGATGCCCATCGCGACCTCCTCGTCATCCGAGCACTCTCAACGATAGGAAGCGGCGGCCCCGGACGCCATCGGAGAACCGGCACGCTTTCATTGCGTGCCGTGCAAGCTCAGAACGCGACGGGCTTCGGCTTGTGGGTCTTGAACCAGTCCGACATGAAGTCGAGGAGCACGCGGACCTTCTCCGTCGTCTGGCCGCCGGGGGCGTGGACGGCGTAGAGGGAGCGCGATGGGGGCTGGAGGTCGGGCAGGATCTCGACGAGGTCACCCGAGTCGAGGTGGTCCTGGACCGGCAGGCGCGGGATGACGCCGATCCCGCAGCCGGCGAGCACCCACTTTATGATGACGAGGTACGAGTTGGAGTGCAGCGCGGGACCCTGCACCTTGTAGTGCACCGCGCTGTCGCCGGCGCCGAGCCGCCAGACCGGGTCGTTGGGATGGACGATGCATTCGCGCTCGGCGAGGTCCGCGAGCTCGGTCGGCACCCCGTAGCGCTCCACGTAGGCCTTCGACGCGCAGAGCACGAAGGGCAGGTCGGTGATCCGGCGCAGCAGCAGGTTCGAGTCCCGGAGGTCCCTGGTGTGGAACGCGACGTCGAAGCCCCGGTCGAGGAAGTCGTAGGTGCGGTCCGACATCCCGCCGAGCTCGAAGCGCAGCGAGATCTTCGGGTGCGCGAGCGCGAAGGCGGCGAGGGCGTCACCGACCTCGAGGCTGCCGATCCACTTCGGCGAGATGACCGCGAGCGAGCCCTCCGCCGTGTCGCGCATCTGGCCGAGCGCGATGTCCTCGTTCTCGATCTCGTCGAGGATCCGCTCGGCGAACTCGCCGTAGCGCTCCCCCGCCTCCGTCATCGACACGGAGCGCGCCGTGCGGTTGACAAGCCGGACGCCCACCTGCTTCTCGAGGTCGGCGACGTGGCGGGAGACGAGCGAGCCGGAGATGCCGAGCTCGCGGGCGGCGCGGCTGAAGCTCGATGACTTCGCGACGGTGACGAAGGTCCGCATCACGACGAGTCGATCCATGCCGATCACCGCCTCCCGCGCCGGGGCGCATCGCTGAGCTCCGGGCGGCAGTCTATCGCCGCCCTCCGGACCGCCACCGCTACAGCTCCTGCGCCTCGGCGACCTCGACCGCCGCCCGGCGCAGCTCCCGGTAGGCCTCGCGCTTGGCGCGGCGCAGCTCGCGCCCCTCGGGCCGCTCGGCGGGCGTCGCGCCGAGCAGCGTGCGGGTGTACGCGTGCTTGGGGTTCGTGAAGAGCTCCTCGGCTCCGGCGGCCTCGACGATCCGACCGTGCTGCATGACGGCGACGCGGTCGGTGAAGTGCCGGACCATCGCGAGGTCGTGCGCGATGAAGAGATAGCTCACCCCGGTCTCCTCCTGGAGGTCGCCGAGCAGCCGCAGGATCTGGTTCTGCGTGGACAGGTCGAGGGCGCTGACCGCCTCGTCGCAGACGACGAGGCGCGGCTTGAGGACGAGCGCTCGGGCGATCGCGACGCGCTGCTGCTGGCCGCCCGACAGCTCCGCGGGGTAGCGGTGCAGGTGCTCACGCTGGAGCCCCACCTGGTCGAAGGCCTCGGCGGCGGTCGCCTCCCGCGCCTTGCGGTCCGAGACGCCGTGCCGCTTGAGGGCGGCGGTCAGGGCGAAGGAGACCGGCTGCCGCGGGTTCAAGGACATCGAGGGGTCCTGGAAGACGGCCTGCACCTGCCGGCGGTAGGACAGCGGCGTGCGCCGGCCGAGCTCCGCGACCTCGGTGTCGCCGAAGCGGACCGAGCCGCCGCCGATCGGCACGAGGCGCAGGATCGCCCGCCCCGTCGTCGACTTGCCCGAGCCCGACTCCCCGACGAGGCCGAAGGTCTCGCCGGGCATGATGTCGAAGCCGATGTCGTGGACGACGGGGATCCTGCGGCGCCCCAGGACACCCCCGCCCGGGTAGGAGATGGAGAGGTCGCGGACGGACAGCAGCGGCTGCGTCATGAGCTCACCGCCGATCCGGGCCCCGCCGATCCGGATCCTGCCGACTCGAGTCCCGACGACTCCGCTGCGGCCGGCGCGCGGCGACGCGGCGGCCGGGTGCGCGCGGCGAGCAGCGAGCGCGTGTACTCGTCCTGGGGGTCGTCGAAGAGCGCTTCGACGCTCGGCGAGACCTCGACGAGCTGGCCCCGGTACATGACGGCGGCGCGGTCGCACGCCTCCGCGACGACGCCGAGGTCGTGCGTGATGAGGAGGAACGTCGTGCCGAACTCGTCGCGGAGGTCCAGGAGCAGGTCGAGGACCTGGGCCTGCGTCGTGACGTCGAGCGCGCTCGTCGCCTCGTCGGCGATGACGAGGTCGGGCTCGGCCGCGAGCGCGATGGCGATCGCGACGCGCTGCGCCATGCCGCCCGAGAACTGGTGCGGGTAGTCCTTGAGCCGGGTCGCGGCGTTGCGGACGCCGACCCGTTCGAGCAGCTCGATCGCGCGCGCCCGACGCTGCTTGCGGGTCATCTTGAAGTGGGCGCGCAGCGGCTCCATGACCTGCTTGCCGATGGTGTGCACGGGCGAGAGGGCGGCCATCGGGTCCTGGAACACGGCGGCGATCCGCCTGCCGCGCAGCGGCTGGAGCTGCTTGCGGGTGCGGCCCACGAGGTCCTCCCCGTCCAGCAGCACCGCCCCCGAGTCGACGACGAGGCCGGGCGGCAGCAGGCCGAGGATCGCCCGGGCGAGCGTCGACTTGCCCGAGCCGGACTCCCCGAGGAGCCCCAGCACTTCGCCGCGGCGGACGTCGAGCGAGACGCCGCGCACGAGCGGGGTGTCGCCCTTCGGATCCTGCACGACGACGGTGACGTCGCGGACTTCGAGGATGTGCTCGGGATCGGCCGGCAGGGCGGCGAGGGCGGCGCGCGCCTCGTTCGCGGCGGCGCTCGTCTTCCGCCGCAGCCGGCGGGTCTTGCGCCGGCCGGTGAGGGCGTCGTTGATCCCGTCGCCGACGATGTTGAACGCGAGGACCGTGAGGATGATCGCGATGCCGGGCGGGAACGCGAGGAACGGCTGCACCGCCTGCTTGGCGACCGCGACGCCGAGCAGTCCGCCCCAGGAGGGGACGGTCGACTCGAGGCCGATGCCGAGGAAGCTCAGGGACGACTCGATGATGATCGCGGCGCCGGTGAGGATCGCGCCCTGGATGATGAGCGGCCCGGCGAGGTTCGGCAGCACCTGGCGGAACAGGATCGCGCCCTCGCGGATGCCGGAGACCTTCGCGGCGTCGACGTAGAGCTTGCCGCGCTCGGCGAGCGTGATCGCTCGGGACATGCGCGCGAAGTTCATGCAGAAGATGAGCCCGATCGCGAGCATGATCGACCAGGTCCCGCGACCGAGGATCGCGATGACGGCGAACGCGACGAGGATGCCGGGCAGTGCGTCGATGATGTCGATGAACCGCGTCCCGAGCCGGTCGGTCCATCCGCCGCGGTAGCCGAGGAGCAGTCCGATCGGGACGCCGATGAGCATCGCGACGAAGACGGAGCCGAAGCCGACCATGAGGGCGATGCGGGCGCCGAAGAGGAGCCGGCTGAGCACGTCGCGGCCGTTCTCGTCGGTGCCGAGCCAGTGCTCCGCCGACGGGCCCTGCAGGACGGAGCCGGGCGAGAAGTTGTTCTCGATCGGGTCGTAGGGCGCGAGCACATCGGCGAAGATCGCGCAGAACACGACGAACGCGATCCACACGAGCGCGACGATCGCGAGCGGCTGGCGCAGCACGCGGCGCACGATGGACAGGAAGCCGCTCGGCCGCTCGGGCTTGCGGATCCGCGTGGTGCGCACGCTCCTCGTGTACGGGTTCGCGGTGCTCACTGCGGTCGTGCCTTCGGGTTGATGATGCCGTACAGGATGTCGACGACGAGGTTGACCGCGATGATGATGACGCAGATGATGAGCGCCGCGCCCTGCACGATCGGGAAGTCCTTGCCGATGACGGCCGGCAGCATGAGGGTGCCGAGGCCGGGGAACGCGAAGACGCGCTCCATGACGAGGCTCGTGCCGAAGAGGATCGAGATCGCGAGTGCCGCCGCCGCGACGACGGGGATCATGGAGTTCTTGAAGGCGTAGACCCAGATGATCCGCCAGCGGGCGACGCCTGCCGCGGTGAGCGTGTCGGCGTAGCGCGAGGCGAGCGCGTCGGCGACCGCGGTCCTGGTCTGCCTGGCGATGAGGGCGCAGGCGCCCGCCCCGAGCGCGAGCGCGGGGAGCACGAGGCCGCGCAGCCAGCGCCCCGGATCGTCTCCGGGAGGGGCCCACGCGATGACGGGGGCCCAGCCGAGCTGGATGACGAAGACGAGCACGAGGATGAGGCCGATCCAGAACTCGGGGATGGCCTGGAGCAGCGAGGTGAACGCCGTGACCCCGCGGTCGGCGAGCCGGCGCGAGTTCACGCCGGCCAGCACGCCGAGGCCGACGCCGAGGACGATCGCGACGAGGAGTCCGCCGCCGACGAGCGACAGGGTCGCGGGGAGCCGCTCGAGGACGAGCTCGGTGACGGGGCGCCCGGACAGCAGCGAGTTCCCGAAGTTCCCCTGGATCGCCGAGCCGAACCAGTTGACGACCTGCTCGAAGAACGGGCGGTCGAGCCCGAGCTCGTGCTCGACCCGGGCGATGTCCTCGGGGTTCGCGGTGTCGCCGAGGACGAGCGCCGCGACGCTGCCGGGGATGAGGTAGACGAGGAGGAAGACGAGCAGTCCGACGATGAGGAGCTGCGGCACGACGAGGACGAGGCGGGTGGCGATCAGCCTGAGCATGTCCGCCCTCCCGCCTCGTCGCTCATCGTGTCATTCTCCTATCGAAGGTCGCCGTCGGTCACGGCCGTGGGGTCAGGTCCCCGCGGGGCGCACGACGCGGTAGTCGATCAGGTTGACCTCCCACACGCTGTCCGCGCGCTGGACGTCCTGGACCGTCTGCGTGTTGTAGACGATGACCTGGTCGACCAGCATGTGACCGCACGCGAGCGCCTCTTGCGAGATCTGCTTCATGACCGCCGCCCACGCGTCGTTCGACGCCTGTCCGGGTGCCGCCTGCTGCGCCGCGCCGACGAGTGCCTTGAGGTCGTCGCTCGCCCACTTCGACGGGTTGGTCAGCGCGGTCTCGGCGAACCAGGCGCCGTACCAGTCCTGCGGCGTGATCTGGTTGTGCTGACCGATGCCGAGCTGGTACTGCCCGCTGGACCACGTCGCGACGTAGTCGGGGACCGGGAGCTCCTGGACCGTCACGGTGACGCCCGGCAGCTTGTTGAACGCGTCGGCGTAGACCTCGACCTGCTGCTTGTTGAACGGCGCAGCGGGGAACGTGAGGTTGATCGTCGGGTTCCCGGCCTCGGCAAGCAGCTTGACGGCCTTGTCGAAGTCGTAGGAATAGCCGACGATGTCGGGGTTGTAGCCCGGCTCGCCCTCGATGAAGTGCTGGTTGACCGAGTTGAGCGTCGGGTCGAGCGCATCGAGCACGGTCGTGTCGAGGGAGTAGCACAGCGCCTGGCGGACGCGCTCGTCGCCGAGCTGGCCGCCGGGGCCCCGGTCGAAGAAGACGACGTTGTTGCGCAGGGCCGGGTACTGGTACCAGGTCGCCACGCCGCCGGAGCCGTCGACGAGCGGGGTCTGGTCCGCCTCGGCGTCGGTCACGTCGATCTCGCCGTTGATGACGGCCGCGACGGCCGCGGTGTCGTCGGGGATCGCGTACAGCTCGATGTTGTCGAACGGCGGGTACTCGCCCCAGTAGTCGTCGAAGCGGCCGAAGTACATCATCGTGCCGTCGATCGACTTGGACTTGTCGTACGCCCACGGGCTCGTGCCGCAGGGGTCGGTCGCGATCGACTCGTCGGCGATCGAGGCCGGGCAGCCCATCGGCAGGTTCATCTGCGTGAGCAGCGTCGTGAACGTCGGGTACGGCCTGGTGAAGTTGAGCTTGACCGTGAACTCGTCGACGACCTCGATCGACTCGACGCCGGCCTTGACCGGGCCGCCGAACTGTCCGCCGACGACGTCCTTGATGTACTCGATGTTCGTCTTGACGGCCTCCGCGTTGAACGGCTCGCCGTCGTGGAAGACGACGTCGTCGCGGAGGTGGAGCGTGAGCGACTTGGCGCCGTCGCCGAGCTCCCACTCGGTCGCGAGGTTCGGGTGGATCTTGCCGTCAGGGGTGCGGGTGAGCACCGTCTCGTAGGGGATGCGGATGTGGCCCGACTGCATCGCGGCGGAGCCGACGGCCCAGGTCTGCGGGAAGCCACCCCAGTTGACGCGGAGCGTGTAGGGGCCCTCGGGGACGGGAGCCGCGGTCGACTCCGTCGGGGCCGGTGCCGAGCCGCCTGCGCAGCCGGCGAGCAGGAGCGCTGCGGCGGCTACGGGAGCCGCCAGCGCGGTGAACACTCTGGACTTCATTGTCTTCCAACGCCTCCTTGCGTCGATCATGGTGTGAACGTCATCGTTCGGTGGTGCAGGGGCCCGGACGGTCGCGCGAGCGATCAGGCGGGCGGTGACGCGATCCTCACCGTAACTTCCGCCGCTTCCGCCCCGGCAGGTGCGCGAGCGCAACCTAACGATGCAGGATCGGCGCAGTCGGGCGCGGACCCCGGGGTCCTCAGCTGTCCCAGATCGCCTCGACCTTCGCGTAGCCGCGGACGTCGGGAAACGGCGGCTCGCGATCGGCCTGCAGGTCGACCTGGAACGTGTTGAGCAGCATCGAGAGCATCGTGAAGTTGCCGAGCAGCCCGATGGTGTCGACGAGCTGCTGGTTCGTGAAGACGGCGCTCGCGCGCGCATAGGTCTCGTCGGAGACGAAATGCGTCGTCAGCAGCTCATCGGCGAGCAGGTACCAGGTGGCCAGCTCCTCGTCGCCCGCGAAGTCGGGCCGCTCCTTGCGGGCGAGTGCGGCGACCGCGGCGGCGGGCACGCCGACCTCGACCGCCTTGTCGACGTGCGCGTTCCACGAGTACTGGGCGTCGAAGTGGCGCGCGGCGAGCAGCAGCGCGAACTCTCGGATGCGCTCGGGCAGGCTGCAGTCGAAGCGGACGAAGGCGCCGAGCGACTCGGCCTGGTCGCACATCTCGGGCGAGTGGAGCCAGACCTTGAAAGGTCCGCCGATCTTGCCTCGGCGGCCGGCGATCCGGGCGGCCAGCTCGCGCTGGCGGTCGTTGTACTGCTCGTCGCTGAGCACGGGAACACGCATGGCGGCGATGCTAGGCATGCCGCGCGCGCCGGCACGACGCGCAAGCGGGCAACGTAAGCGTGCAGTCCGCGTACGCTGCCGCGCGGAGTCGGCGGCTAGCGTTCTGGCCATGACGACAGTCCGCATCTTCGACGACATCGAGGTCCTCGACCGCGGGGGCGCAGTGCGCACCTGGCCGCTCGTGACGAAGCACACCTACACGCCGGTCGAGGAGCAGGAGGATCCGAACCTGACGACGGGGATCAGCGAGTACCCGGTCGGCTCGGGGGCGCCGCTGCACTGCCACAACTGCGACGAGCAGGTCCTCATCCTGTCCGGGGAGGGCTTCGTCGAGGCGGAGGGCGTGCGCACCGACCTCAAGCGGCACGACACCGCCTACGTCGAGGCGGGAAAGTACCACCGCTACCAGAACACGGGCGACACTCCCATGGTCATCCTCTGGATCTACCCCCAGGCCTACGTCACGCGCACCTTCGCCGACACCAGCAGGACGGTGGAGCATCTCACCGCGGAGGATGCGATGGGCGGGCGCGGCTGAGCCGAACGCCCCGGTCGCACGGCTCAGTCCAGCTCGACGAAGGTGCTCTCGTAGCGCCAGTGCATCGCGTGGGTGCCGGCCGGCAGCACGCGCGCGTACAGCTCGTCGCGGTCGGCCTCCACGGGCTTGATGGGACGCCCGGTCGCGAGCGCGGCGAGGACGATGCCGGCGTGGTACTCGGCGAGCTTCGCCCGCATGACGGACTCCTGGATCGTGCGGCCGACGATGACGGCGCCGTGCCAGCGCATGAGCGCGATCGCGGCGTCCCCCATGAGCTCGACGAACTCGGCGGCCATGCGGTGATCGGTCACGAGTTCGGGGCGCTCCCACAGCGGGATGCGCTCGGGCCAGAAGCCGGCGTGGATCATGAGGAGCTCGCTCGGCACCTCCTGGAGGCTCGCGAGCGCGGTGAGGTTCGGCGAGTGGACGTGGATGAGCGAGACGATCTCGGGGTGCGCGCGATGCATCTCGGCGTGCAGGTAGAGCTCGAGCGGGCGACCTGGCTCGAAGACGTCGTCGAGGCCGAGCTCGAGGACGTCGCCTGGCCGGCAGGTGTCCTTGCGCCGGCCGGCTCCGGGGCTCAGCAGGTAGCGCTCGGGGTCGTCGGTGAGCAGGCTGATGTGGCCGAACATGCCGATCATGTCGTGCCTGCCGAGGATCCGCGTCCCCGTCGCCAGCTCCGCGCGCAGCGCATCGCGTTCTGCCATCCGTGCCTCCCGAGTCGGTGCCGTGCGCCACGCTATGCGGGTCCTGGTGTCGGTCGCGGCAAGCATTGCTTGCAGCCGCCTTCTTGATCGCAGTCGGCGCAGATGGTTTCATACATCTGAAACTCTGACGACGAGGTCGGAGAACGCGAGCAAGGGAGCACGCCATGGCATGGGAGTTCGTCAGCCTGCAGCAGGGCCTCGACCAGGCGGGGTCGGCGGTCGACCTGCTCTGGAAGCCGGGGGCGCCCGCCTGGAAGCCGCCGCGCGTCGACGACGAGTACGCCGGCTGGGCGAAGGAACAGGCGGCCTGGCGCCAGACCGTCACGATCGCCGACCTCTCGTACCACATGTCCGACCTCTTCATCGAGGGCCCCGACGCGACGCGACTGCTCAGCGAGACGAGCGCGAACAACGTCGCCGCGCAGGTCGTCGGCCAGGCCAGGCAGTTCGTGCCGGTCGCCCGCGACGGCAACCTCATCACCGACGGCATCCTCGCCAAGACGGGCGAGGAGTCCTTCGTGCTCTCCGGCGTCGAGGCGGCGCAGCACTGGGTCGAGTACCACGCGAAGGCGGGCGGCTACGACGTCACCACCGAGATCGACACCTCCATGGAGTACCGGCAGGACCAGCCGCGCCTCTTCCGCATGCAGGTGCAGGGACCGCTCGCGCTCGACGTCATCGCGAAGGCCTTCGGCGCGCCGATCCCGGAGACGAAGTTCTTCCACTCCACCCCCGTCACGCTCGCCGGAGCGTCCTTCGGCGCCCTGCGGCACGGCATGGCCGGACAGGCCGGCTACGAGTTCGTCGGGGACTACGCCGACCACGACCGGGTCAAGGAGGCGCTCATGAGCGCCGGAGCCGAGTTCGGGATCATCCACGTCGGCGCGCTCGCCTACTCGACGAACGGCATCGAGTCCGGCTGGGTGCCGTCGCCGACCCCCGCGATCTACACCGACCCCGAGCTCGCGGGGCTGCGGGCGTCGATCAACCTCTACAGCTACGAGGGCCAGAAGCCGCTCTACGGCAGCCACTTCTCCGAGTCGATCGAGGACCACTACATCTCGCCGTGGGAGCTCGGCTACGGCCGCTCGATCCACCTCGACCACGACTTCATCGGGCGGGACGCCCTCGCCGCGGCGAAGGACACCGCGCCGCGCACGAAGGCGACCCTCGTTTTCGACCCCGCGGACGCCGCACGGGTGATCGGCGCGGACGGCTTCTTCAACACCTATCCGCGCCAGCGCATCGAGGTCGACGGACGGCTCGTCGGCCACACGCAGCAGGTCGCGCGCATCGCGCCGCTCGACCGCGTCCTCGCGCTCGGCCTCGTCGACAAGGCGTTCGCCGCCCCCGGCACCCAGGTCGAGGTCGTCTGGGGCGAGCACCCCGGTCCCGGCACGCCGGCCGACGCCGACCTCGGCTTCCCGCGGATCCGCGCGACGGTGCAGCCCGCGCCGTACAACGAGTTCGCCCGGACGGCGTACCGCAAGAACTGATGGCGGACACCGACACCGACCGGCGCCGCGACGCCTACCTGCGGCTCAAAGCCAGGCCCGAGGGGCCGCTCGTCGAGGGCGCCCCGGCGATCTTCAGCCCCGCCATCGGCGCCCAGGACGAGCAGAACCCCCGCTCGACCATCAAGCGCTTCGGCCCGCAGTACCTCGCCGCCGAGTACACCGACTGGATCGAGGAGGCTGCCGCGCACGTCACCTCCTGTTACCTCGGCGACTGGTCGGGGCTCGCGAAGGTGCTCGTCACGGGACCCGAGGCGCTCGCGTTCCTCAGCCGGCTCGGCATGAACGATCTGAGCCGCTTCGAGGTCGGGCGCGTCAAGCACCACGTGCAGCTCGACGAGCTCGGCCGGATCGCCTCCGAGGGCGTCCTGCTGCGCCGCGGCGAGCAGGAGTTCCAGTACACGGCGGGCAGCGGCGACTGGCTGCTGTGGCAGCTCGAGCAGGGCTCCTGGGATGCCGCGGCGCACGACGTGAGCCCCGACCGCTTCATCTTCGGCGTGCAAGGCCCGACCTCCATCCACGTCCTCGAGCGGGCGCTCGAGGCGGGGCTGCGCGATCTCGGCTTCAACCACGCCAGGAGCGCGGTGCTCGCCGGGGGCGAGGTGGAGGTGCTGCGCACGGGGATCTCGGGCGAGCTCGGCTATGAGGTGCACGGCCCGGCGGAGCGCGCGAACGAGGTCTGGCGCCTGCTGCGCGAGGCCGGGCAGGACTTCGGGCTGCGCCAGCTCGGCGTGCGCTCGCAGTCGGTGCAGCACATCGAGTCGGGGATCGCGACCAACGGCCTCGACTACTTCCCCTCGGCGGCGATGACGCCCGGCGCCCCGTGGCAGTTCAAGCGAGGCGGGGTCGCCGGCAGCTTCGTGCCGAGCGCCTTCACCGACTACTTCCGCACGCCCGCGGAGCTCGGCTGGAGCGCGCGCGCCGGCACGCACGACTTCATCGGCCGCGACGCGCTGCTCGCCGAGGACGCGGCCGGCGGCTCGGCCCGGGTGCTCGCGGGCCTCGTCTGGGACAGGGCCGACGTCGCGGCGATCCTCGCCTCGGCGCTCGATGACGGCCCGCTGCCCGATCAGATGGAGCTGCCGAAGATCGCGGGGCCGGCCTTCGACAGCGTGCGGGCCGATGGGCGGGAGGTCGGGGTCGCGACGGGTCGGACGCTCAGCCCGGCGCTCCGGCAGACGATCTCGCTCGTGACGATCGAGCGGGCCTTCGCCGTGCCCGGGACCCGCGTGACGGTGCTCTGGGGCAGGCCCGGCACCGCGCAGCGCGAGATCGGCGCGAGTCTCGTCGCGCTGCCCTTCAAGCCGGATCGTCGCCGGGTCGACGTCTCGACGCTCTGAGGCTGGCGGCGGGCCTCAGTGCCCGACCCGTTTGGGCAGGGTGAAGACGAGGCAGAACGCGATCGCGCCGAGCAGGGCGCTGATCCCGATCGAGGCGCCGACCCCGTGGGCGAAGGCGTCGATCTCGCTCGCCCCGTCGGCCGCGAGCTGCTCGTGCAGCGCGAAGATCACGGTCCCGGCGACGGCGACGCCGAGGGCCGCGCCGATGCGCTGCATGGTGCTGATGACCCCGTTCGCGGCGCCCGCGACCGACCGCTCGACGGTCGCGACGATGAACTGGATGTTCGGCGTGATGAAGAGCCCGCTGCCGAGGCCCGCCATCGCGAGCGGCGCGAGGAGCTGCCAGTGGTCCAGCTCGTCGCCCGGGACGAGGACGAGGATCCCCCAGACGATGCCGAGGCCGATCGTCAGCAGGCCGACGCCGAGCGCGAGCGAGGCGCGGCCGAGGCGGGCGATGGCCCGCGGCGAGCAGATCGCGCCGACGACCGACGCGGCGGAGAACGGGACGAGCATGAGGCCCGTGTCGAGCGCGGAGTGGCCCATCCCGGCCTGCCAGAGGATCGACAGCGCGAAGAAGATGCAGGTGAAGGCCGCGAAGTAGACGAAGGCGAGCACGACCCCGCCGGTGAACGCGAGCCGCGCGAAGAGCCTGTGCGGCACGAGCGGGGTGCGTCCCGCTGCGGCGACCCGCCGCTGCCAGGCCCCGAAGGCGACGAGCAGGAGGAGGCCCGCCGCGATCACCGCGATCGCCCACCAGGGCCATCCCCAGTCGCGGCCCTCGATGATCGGCACCAGCACCGCGGCGAGCGCGACCGTGATGAGCACGAGCCCGACCGGGTCGAAGCCGCCGCTGCCCGCGGCGGTGCGCTTCGGCAGCAGCAGCAGGGTCGCGACGATCGCGAGGACGCCGAGCGGCACGTTGATGAAGAAGACGCAGCGCCAGCCGTCGTGCTGGCCGAAGGCGGCGATGATGAGTCCGCCGAGCAGCGGGCCGGTCGCGGCGGTCACGCCGATCGTCGCGCCGAGGGCCGCGAAGGGCCGGGCGCGCTCGCGACCCTCGTACATGAGCTGGATGAGCGCGCCGACCATCGGCAGCACCATCCCGCCGCCGAGGCCCTGCAGCACCCGCGAGGCGATGAGGTGGACGGGGTCCTCGGCGAGCCCGCTGCTGAGGCTCGCACCGGCGAACAGCGCGATGCCGGCGAGGAACACCCAGGCGTGGCCGAGCCGGTCGCCGAGCCGCCCCGCGGGGATGAGGATGAGGGCGTTGGCGAGCGAGAAGCCGGCGATGGTCCAGCTCATGATCGCCTCGCCCGCCCCGAGCGAGGCCCGCAGGCTCGGCAGCGCGACGTTGACGATCGTGAGATCGAGCATGACCATCGCGGCGCCGAGGAGCAGGACCGCCAGCGCGGCGACGCGCCGAAGGTGGGATGCGGGCACCGATCCAGTCAATCGGTCGAGAGACTGCACCCGAGGCAAACAAGGTTTGCGGGATCGGGTCCGCTGCCGCGTCGATCGACCGGGGCGGCGGACCGGGTCAGCCGACGGGGTCTGGCCAGAGCGGACCCGCCGGCTGCGGCTCGCCGTCGATCGCGACGCCGACCGCCCGGAGGTCGCGGATGAGCTCGTCGTGCTCCGCCCCGCCGAGCGTCTCCCGGAGCCGGACGTCGAGCGCGGCGAGGCGCTCCCGTCCCGCTTCGGCACCGGCGAGGCCCTCGTCGGTCGCCTCGTACCAGATGACGCGGCCGTGCACGGGGTGCGGCCTGCGGCGCACCCAGCCGATCCGCTCGAGGTGGCCGAGCGCCGTGCTGACGCTCTGCGGCGTGAGCCGGAACAGTCGCGCGAGGTCGGAGGCGGACATGTGTCCGAGCTCGTCGAGGTGGACGACGAGACCGAGCTGCGTGATGGTGACCGGCAGGCCGTCGATCGCCTCGAGCACGAGGCGGTGGACCGCCTGGTTCGCCCGGTAGAGCGTGTAGGGCAGCCCGTCCGTCCAGCCGGGCACCGCTGTCTTCGGCTCGCGCGCCATCGCGTTCTCCCATCTCCTCGCGGCAAGTATTCCAGATCGGAAATCTTTTCATTCATATTGAATTGTTTCAGTTATCTGATACTGTCCTCACGACCCCGCAACGACGCGGGGCCGGGCCATCCGAGAAGACAGAGGACACCATGGCAAGTCTCGAAGACGTCATCCGCGAGGCCGGCGGGCCGCTCCAGCTCCTGCGCAGCGGCCGATCCGGCTCCTTCGTATTCCCCGTCAAGGCGGAGTTCACCAACTGGCGCGACGAGCAGGAGGCCTGGCGCACGAGCGCCGCGCTCATGGACCTCTCGCTCCACATGCCCGACATCACCGTCACCGGCCCGGACACCTACCGGCTGCTGTCCGAGCTCGGCGCGAACAGCTTCAGAGGCTTCGGCCCCATGAAGGCGAAGCAGTTCATCGCCGTCGGGCACGACGGCAACATGGTCGGCGACGCGATCCTGTTCTGCCTCGCGGAGAACCACGTGCGCATCGTCGGGCGGCCGCCGGCACTCAGCTGGGTCGAGTTCCACGCCGCGACCGGGGACTACGACGTCGAGGTCGTCCGCGACGAGCGATCCATCATGAACCCCAAGGGCCGCGAGCTCTACCGGCTGCAGCTCCAGGGCCCCACCGCCGGCGAGATCTTCGAGAAGGTCAACGGCGGGCCCATGCCCGAGATCCCCTTCTTCCACATGGGCAAGTTCAAGATCGGCAAGTACGAGACGACGGCGCTCAACCACCGGATGTCCGGCTTCCCGGGCCTGGAATTCTTCGGCCCGTTCTCCGAGTTCGAAGGCGTGCGGGACACGCTGCTGGAGGCCGGCGCCGAGTTCGGCATCACCCAGGTCGGCGGCCGCGCCTACGCCTCGGTCGCGACCGAGTCCGGCTGGATCGCGAACACGCTGCCCGCCGTCTACAGCAGCCCCGAGATGCGGCCCTTCCGCGAGTGGCAGAACGCCCGGTCCTTCGAGGGCAACCTCGCGCTCGGCGGCAGCTGGATCTCCGACCGCATCGAGGACTACTACGTCACGCCCTGGGATCTCGGCTACGGCCACATCGGCAAGTTCGACCACGACTTCATCGGACGGGACGCGCTCGAGGCCCGCAAGGACGAGCCCCACAAGCGCAAGGCCTGGATCCGATGGGAGCGGGAGAGCTTCACGGCCGTCTTCTCGAGCCTGTACGAGGAGGGGGCGAACCGCTACAAGTACTTCGACCTCCCGGCCGCGATGTACACCGCCTGCCAGTTCGACCGGGTCGAGGCCGACGGCAGGCTCATCGGCGCGGGCAACCTCGTGATCTACTCCTCGAACCTGCGCGCCGCCATCTCGCTCGGCTCGATCCAGGGCGACGAGTTCGAGGCCGGCCGCGAGGTCGACCTCATCTGGGGCGAGCCCGACGGCGGCTCGAACAACCCGGTCGTCGAGCGCCACACTCAGCTGCGCGTCAAGGCGACCCTCATGGATCGGCCCTTCGTCGAGGGCACCGAGGGATCGAGCAACCGCTGACAGACGGGCTCCGCCGCGCTCGTGCGGCGGAGCCCCGCCCGATCGAAGGAGATCGCGATGGACGGACCGAGCCTGCAGCAGGGACTCGACGAGGCGGGCTCCGCCGTCGCGCTGCTGTGGCGGACCGACCCGCCCGTGTGGGCGCCGCCGGTCGTCGCCGCCGAGTACGACGGCTGGCGCGCCGAGCAGCACGCCTGGCACGAGCGCGTGACGATCTCGGATCTCTCGTACCACATGTGGGACACCTTCATCGAGGGTCCCGACGCGCTGCGGCTGCTCTGCGAGCTCAGCGCGAACGACTACCGCTCGTTCGCGATCGGGCAGGCGAAGCAGTTCCTGCCCGTGACCGAGGAGGGGCTGCTCGTCATCGACGGCATCCTCACGCGCGACGGCGACGAGCGCTTCACGCTGAGCGGCGTGCCACCCGCGCACACCTGGGTGCGGTACCACGCCGAGACCGGCGGCTACGACGTGACCTGTCGCACCGACCCATCGATGGAGTTCCGCCGCGGAGAGCGACCCGCGCTCTTTCGCATGCAGCTCCAGGGCCCGCTCGCGGGCGAGCTCGTCGAGCGCGCCTTCGGCGCCCCGCTGCCCGAGACGAGGTTCTTCCACTCGACGCCGGCACGGCTCGCGGGACGCGACTTCCGCGCGCTGCGGCACGGCATGTCAGGACAGCCGGGCTGGGAGCTCATCGGCGACTTCGCCGACCACGACGCCGTCAAGGATGCGCTGCTCGCGGCGGGCGAGCCGCTCGGCCTCGCGCACATCGGCTCGATCGCCTATCCCACCGGCGGCGTCGAGAGCGGCTGGGTGCCGTGCCCGATGCCGGCGATCTACACCTCGCCGGCGCTCGCCGACTACCGGCGCCAGGTGCCGCTCTTGTCCTACGAGGGCCAGAACCCGTTGCACGGCACCTGGTACTCGGAGGACATCGAGGACTACTACCGCTCGCCCTACGAGCTCGGCTACGGCCGCTTCGTCTCCTTCGACCACGACTTCATCGGCCGCGAGGCGCTCCGCGAGCGCGCGGACGACGTCCGCCGCACCAAGGTGAGCCTGCTCTGGCGGCCCGAGGACGCCGTGACGGCCCTCGGCGCCGAACCGATCCCGTACACGCTCGCGGGCTACCGCGTCGAGTCGGCCGGGATGCACGTCGGCGCGACCGCCGCGACCGCGTACCTCGACCCGATCGGCCACTACCTCAGCCTCGCCATCGTCGATCGCGCGCACGCCGAGCCGGGGACCGAGGTCGAGATCGTGGTGGGCCGCCACCGCGGTCCGGAGGCGACCTCCGACGAGGAGCTCGGCTTCCTCCGCGTGCGCGCGACCATGCACCCCGCCCCCTATGACGACTACGCCCGAACGGAGTACCGCCGCAATGCCCGCTGATCTCACGCCGAACGCCCTCCTCGACGACTTCTCGCTCGAGATGACGGGCAAGGACATCCCCGGTCTGCTCGAGGCCGCGCCGGCGATCCCGCCTGGGACGAGGATCAACGTCACGTTCCTCGGCAACGAGGACCTGACGATGCGGCTCGACGCCTCCCGCGCGGTACGGGACGGCGGGTTCGTCCCGGTCCCGCACGTCTCGGCGCGACGCCTGCGCTCGCAGGAGATGCTCGAGGAGTTCCTCGAGGCGCTTAAGGCGCAGGGCACGAGTGCCGACGTCTTCGCGGTCGGCGGCGACCCGAGCACCCCCGAGGGTCCCTACCCCGACTCGCTGTCGGTCATCCGCACGGGTCTGCTAGAGCGCTACGGCGCGCAGGACGTCTCCATCACCGGCTACCCCGAGGGGCATCCGGACATCGCGGACGACGTGCTGTGGTCGGCGCTGGAGGGCAAGGCCGGGGTGCTGCGCGAGCGCGGGACCCGGGGCACGATCCTCACGCAGTTCGGCTTCGACGTCGACCCGGTGCTCGCCTGGATCGAGGCGGTGCGCGAGCGCGGGATCGACCTGCCGATCCGCGTCGGCGTCCCCGGCCCGGCGGGGATCAAGCGGCTGCTCGCCTTCGCGGGACGCTTCGGCATCGCCTCGAGCGCGGGCATCGTGAAGAAGTACGGCTTCTCGCTCACGAACCTGATCGGCACGGCAGGGCCGGACCGGTTCATCACGGAGCTCGCGAGCCGCCTGGAGCCGCGGCACGGCACCGTGAAGCTGCACTTCTACACCTTCGGCGGGCTCGTCGCGACGGCGGAGTGGATCCGGGCCTTCCGGGCGAAGGCCGCCTGATCCGGCCGGGCCGCGCGGGCGGCTCAGAGGACGATCGTCTCGCGGCCGTTGCGGATGACCCGGTCGTCGCAGTGCCAGGCGACCGCCCGGGAGAGGACCGCGCGCTCGACGTCGGCGCCCCGGCGCTGGAGGTCCGCGGCGGTGTCGGCGTGGGTGACCCGCACGACGTCCTGCTCGATGATGGGTCCCTCGTCGAGCTCCTCGGTGACGTAGTGCGCGGTCGCGCCGATGAGCTTGACGCCCCGCTCCTTCGCCTTCCGGTACGGGCCGGCGCCGATGAAGGCCGGCAGGAAGGAGTGGTGGATGTTGATGACCGGGACGCCGACCGCCTCGATGAACGCTCCCGAGAGGATCTGCATGTAGCGGGCGAGGACGACGAGGTCGACGTTGCCCTTGAGGAGCCGCAGGATCTCCGCCTCGGCAGCCGACTTGTCCGGCCCCGCCGACGGCACGTGAAAGAACGGGATGCCGAGCTGACGGACGTCCTCGGCCATCTCCGAGTGGTTCGCGATGACCATCGGCACGGTCATCGGGATCTCCCCGCGCCGCTGGCGCCACAGCAGGTCGAGGAGGCAGTGGTCGGATGTCGAGGCGAGGATCGCGACGCGCTTGGGGACCGAGCGGGCGGCGAGACGCCAGGACAGGCCGAGTCGGCCGGCGAGCTCGGTCTCGAGCACGGCTTCGAGCGCGGGTCGGCGCGCCTGGAGGTCCGGCAGGTGCAGGACGGTGCGCTGGAAGAAGCTGCCGCCGTCCGGGTCGGTCGAGTACTGGTCGAGCGCGACGATGTTGGCGTCCTGCCCGGCGAGGATCGCCGAGATCGCGGCGACGAGGCCGGGACGGTCGGGTCCGTGGACGACGAGGACCGCTTCGTTCTCGGTCGGTCGCACGGTCGCGCGGTGCATCATGTTCTCAATCATCTGCTAAGTTTACAGATAACTGAAATAAATGGGAGAACGCGACGCCCTGCTACGGCAGGACGACGACCTTCCCCGGCGCGTGAGACGACTCGAGCGTCTCGAAGGCCGCGACGACCTCGTCGAGCGGGAAGCTCGCCGCGATCGGCAGCCGCAGCTCACCCGAGACGACCTCGTCCGCGAGCCACGCGAGATCGACCGCCGAGCGCAGCCGCGGCGCGACCGCGATGCCGAGATCCGCGACCGCCGCGTGGTTCGCGAGCGCGATCACCCGATCGCGCGGCACGCCGAGCGCGAGCGCCGCGTCGACCGTCTCGCGGCCGTGGAAGTCCATCGCCGCCGAGAACGGCCCGAACGGCTCGACCCGCTCAGCGAGCGGCTCGCCGTACTCGACCGGCAGGACGCCGAGCGAGCGCAGCAGCTCGTGGTTACCGCGCGACGCCGTGCCGACCACCCGTGCGCCCAGCCGCACTGCGAGCTGCGCGTACACGAGCCCGACCCCGCCGGCCGCGCCCCCGACGAGGACGGTGTCGCCGGCGCCCAGCGGTACGGCGCGCAGGCACGACAGGGCCGCGAAGCCCGCCACGGCGAGCGAGCCGGCGACCTCCACAGGGACCGACTCCGGCCGGCGGACCAGCTGCGCGGCGGGGACGAGGAGGCGCTCGGCGACCGAGCCCTCTCCCCAGCCGAGCACCTCGTCGCCGACCGCGATGCGCGTCCCGTCCGCATAGGCCGCAGCCGGACCGGCCGCCTCGACCGTGCCGGCCAGATCGATGCCCGTCCCGCGGGGGAACACGGGCTCGGGCGGCGCCATGTGCCCGCGGCGCAGCTTGAAGTCGATCGGGTTGAGCCCCGCCGCGCGGACGCGCACCGCGACCTCCCCCGCGCCGGGCGCCGCGTCGACGACCTCGGCGAGATAGAGGCCGTCCGCCGTGCCGAACGCGTCGTAGCGGACCGCGCGGGACATCAGTCGACCTCGGGGACCGCGACCTCGTCGCCCGCGGCCGCGACAAGCTCGTCCCAGAGCGCCGGCCGGATCACGATGCCGTCCGCCTCCTTCTCCGCCTGCGAGCGCGCCCCGCGGTCGCCGGGCACGAGCACCGCGGAGGCCCCCGGCGCCTTCGGGAGCCGGTGGATCGTGTCGACCGTGTCGTCGACGGCGCCGCCGAACGCGAACTCGTCCCCGAACGCCGTCGGATCGAGCGCGATGATCGTCGCATTCTGCCGATGCTTCGTGTCGCCGTCGCGGTGGTACGGCGCGACGATCGGCTCGCCGACGAGGACGCTCGTCAGCAGCTCGAACATGAGCGACATGCCCGACCCCTTCGCCCCCGACGCGGGCAGCGGGATCTTCGCGAGCTCGGCGTCGGTCGTCGGCGTGCCGTCCTCGGTCGTCGCGGAGCCCTCCGGCAGCGGCTCGCCGCGCTTCTTGTACTGCGCGATCTTGCCGAGCGCGATGACCGCGGTCGCCATGTCGAGCAGCGGGGTCGGATACTTGCCCGTGCCCGGGACTGCGATCGAGAGCGGACTCGTCGCGACCGCGGCGCCCGCCGCACCCTCGTAGCCCATGTTCGGCATGCCGGCGACGATCGCGATGCCGATGAGCCCCTCGTCCGCGAGTCGCGAGGTGTAGTAGCCGATCGCCCCCGCGTGCACGGTGCGACGCACCGACACCCACGCGACGCCCGACTCCCGGGCGCGGCGCGCGGCCTCGTCCGCGGCGAAGGCCAGCGCGACGGGCCCGGGCGCCCGATCCGCGTCGACGACCGCCGTCGCCGCGCGCGAGGACTCGACGAGCAGCTGGGGCGCCGTGTTCGCGAGGCCCTTCTCGATGAGGCCGAGATAGGTCGGCACGCGCGAGACGCCGTGCGAGTCGATGCCCCGCAGGTCCGCCCACACCTGCACCTCGGCGAGCTGGGCGGCGTGCTCCCGGGAGAACCCCTTCGACGCGTAGATGTCGGTGACGAAGTCGCGGAGCGCATCCGCCTGGATCGTGGGCATCCCTGCCCTCCTTTCGGACTGGAGCTCTGGAGCCTCGCGCTAGCGCGCGAGCATGACGTTCACGACCGCGGTCGTGCCGCCCTTGACCGCGGCGGCCGCCTCCTCGAGCGCGGCGTCGAGCCGTGCGGGGTCGACGACCGTCTCGTGATGCATGCCGAGCGGCTCGGCGAACGCGGCGAGGTCGGGCTGGGAGGACAGGTCCACGCCGAGGTGGTTGCCGGTCGCGACCGCCGCGCCCTCCGGATAGAAGCGCAGGTGGTTCATCTTCATCGACAGGTACTGGCGGTTGTTGAAGACGACGACGAGCAGCGGCAGCCCGAGATCCTTGGACGCGAGCAGCGACTGGACGATGGGGTTGTAGAGGTAGGAGCCGTCGCCGATCGTGAGGACGGCGAGCCGGTCGCCGATCGCGAGCTTGACGCCGAGCGCCCAGCCCATGCCCTGACCGAGGCCGCCCTGGACGTAGAAGTACGAGTCGGGAGCGCGCCAGCCGAGGAAGCGCTGCACCGCGCGCGAGTGGGTGATCGTCTCGTCGACGACGACCCCGTCCTCGCGCTCGACGATCTCGCGGAGCTTGACCGCGAGCCGGGCGGGCTCGATGCGATCCGCCATGCCCGTCGCCTTCTCGATGATCGCGTCCGTCTGCGCGGTCCACGCCGCGCGATGGCGCTCGACCCACGCGGCGCGCGTCGCCACGCGCTCGGCGGAGCCCGGGAGCTGCGCGCTCGCCGTCGCGAGCGCGTCGAGCGTCTCCGGGACGCCGCCCTCGAGATAGGCGGAGGCGTGCAGCACCTGGTAGACGATGTGCGGGCGCTGCGGCACCTCGTCGATGACGACGATGCGCGCCTTGGGCGGCCGGGACGACGGCGGATAGAACGGCGCGCGGCAGTTGACGAGGAGGATGAGGTCCGCCTCGTCGACCGCGGCGCCGAGCTCGCCGCCGAGATGCAGCGGGTGGTCCTTCGGGAAGTTCGCGCACACGGCGCTCGTCGGCTCGACGACGCCCGCGCCGACGGCCTCCGCGAAGCGCACGAGCGCCTCGAAGCCGCCCTCCTCGCGGCCCACCGTCTCCGTGATGACGACCGGTCGCTCGGCGGCGGCGATGAGCCCGGCGACCTCCGCGACCTCCGGCGGCGTCGCGACCCGGCGCCCCCGCGACGGCTTGGCCCAGTCGCCCGCGGGCGGGCTCGTCGGCTCGAGGAGCACCTCGAGCGGGACGTTGAGATAGACGGGGCCGGCGGGCTGGCGTTCTGCGGTCTCGACCGCCCGCGTCACCGACCAGTAGAGCGTGTCGACGCTGCCGACCTGGTTCGCCCACTTCGTCCACGGTGCGGCGAAGCCGTGCGGTCCGCCGACGACCGACAGGTTGCGGTACCACTGCCCGCCGGGGTCCGGGCCGTCGCCCTCGCCGTACGTCGTCGACTCCGAGGACGCGACGACCATCCCGGCGCCGGCCAGCAGCGCGCCGTGGATCGCGTTCGCCCCCTGCAGGAGGCCCGGCCCCGCGTGCAGCAGCACGCACTGCGGGCGCCGGGTGACGAGACCGTAGCCGGTCGCCATCGCGACCGCGACCGTCTCGTGGGTCAGGTCGTAGTACCTCGGCGCGGGCGCGCCCTCGGCCTGACGACGGGCGAACGCCTCCCACGCGGGAGCCCACTCCGAGCCCGGCGAGCTGAAGACGTGCTCGACGCCGGCGGCGTTCAGCGCATCGATGAGCAGTTCGCCGCCGTCGTAGTGGTCAGGCACGGTCGATCAGCGTCCTTCCGGGACGGGCCAGTCGAGCACCTTGCAGATGCCCTTGCCCATGATCCACTCCAACTCCTCCTCGGAGAAGGAGAAGTGCTCGGTGAACTGCTCGACCGTGTCGCGCCAGGTCAGGCCGTGGCCGAGCAGACGCGTGATGTCTGTGCCCCAGTGCGCACGCTCCGGGCCCATCTTGTCGACGACCTCGCGGACGTACTTCTCGATGTTGAGGTTCGGGAAGGGAGCGGTCGAGTAGCCCGGGATCGCGGAGACCTTCACCGAGATGTTCGGGTGCTTGTACAGGTCGGCGGTCTCCTGCACCCAGTAGCCGATGGCGTCGTCGACGCAGCGGGCCATGATGCCCATGTGGTCGATGATGATCTTCAGTCCCGGGTGGCGCTCGGCGATCTGACCGAGCTCGACCTTCCAGATCGGGGCGTGCACCATGGTCGGGATGCCGAGCTCCTCGGCGATCGGCCAGTACCAGTCGTTCGTGCCGTCGATCATCCAGTTGCGGTCGATCGGCCGGTGGAAGGTGAGCCGAGTGCCGAGGATGTGAGGGTTCTCCTTGTACTCGTGGAGCAGACGGGTCCCCTCCTCCGGGTCGTTCTGCGGGATCCGGCCCATGATGCCGAAGCGCCCCGGATACGCCTCCGCCGCCTCGAGCGCGTAGTCGATCCGGTCGCCCTCCCACGACGGCGGGAGGATCAGGGCCCGGTCGATCCCCGCCTCGTCCATGAGGCGGATCGCCTCCTCCGCGAGGAACGCCTCCTCCCGGTGGCCGTTCAGCCGGATCCGCTCGCGGGCGCCGGGGACCCAGGGGCGGTCCGGCGTCTCTTCCTTCCAGAGGTGGATCTGGCTGTCGACGATGAACAAGGGCTTCCTCCTGTTGGATGCGAGGCCGCAAGGAGGAGACGCGATGTGCTCCCGTCCCTCACGGGCCGGATTCACGTTAAGGACGAAGCCGCGCGGGCCGCTACGGGCGGGGACTCATGCTGAGTTTGCCAGTCCTGCAACGTCAGAACGGGTGCGGCGCCGACGGGAAGAACTCGTCGGGGTCGACGCCCTCCTGCAGCAGGATCTCGCGGGCTTCGTCGTCGAAGGCGTCGCCGCCGTAGTGGTCGCCCGAGTCGTGCCGGCGCCACCGGATGTGGAGCCCGCGCTCGCGCGGCTCGAGGTGGACGAGCTCGTCGTCCGGGTGCTCCCGCTTGAGTGCCATGACCGCCTCCTCGTCGATGTCCGCGAGCGTACCCGCCCCCGGTCCGGCGACATAGGCTGTCGCCGTGTCTCCCGACGAACTCGAAGCGCTCGCCCGGCTCCGCCGCGCGCGCGACCGCATGGACCGGGACTACGCCGAGCCGCTCGACGTCGCGACGCTCGCCCGCGACGCCT
>Ga0180219_1000456_pt1 | contig 33170 bp, 34 predicted proteins | sample eDN3rd30CBELigMG_FD_151338 | JGI IMG/M metagenome (GOLD analysis project Ga0180219, IMG submission 151338) | Enriched Miracle-Growth compost microbial communities from Emeryville, California, USA - eDNA 3rd pass 30_C BE-Lig MG (version 2)... ... | reverse complement strand
TGACATGTTCTCCCTTGCATTGTTCTTCTCGGTGGCCGCCAGCACCATCTGCGCCGAGAAATCGACGCCTGTCACTTTGCCGGCGCCGATGTCCGCCCAGGCCGCGCTGTAGATTCCGCCGCCGCAACCAATATCGGCGACGCGCTTTCCTGCCGGGTCAATGATCGAACGAATGGCCGTCGCCCAATCGGGGTGCGCACGCCTGCTGGCGTAGGTGTAGCGATTTTCCTGCGCGTGGAAGTCGATGGACATGGCGGCTCCTGTAATCAGCGTTCTGCTGACGCCACCTTGCACAAGACGCCAGGAACGTAAAATATATGATTTGTCTTCATACAAGACGATTTGAATATGTATTTCGTGAGGCCGCCATGGAGCTCAGACATCTTCGTTATTTCGTCGCCGTCGCCGAAGAAGGCCATGTGACGCGCGCCGCCGCACGGCTCGGGATGCAGCAGCCGCCGCTGAGCCAGCAGATCAAGGCGCTGGAGGCCGAACTCGGCGTCACTCTCTTCGAACGGACGGCGCGCAGCGTTCGGCTCAATGAAGCCGGCATCTCATTCCTGGAGGACACGCGGAAATTGCTCGCGGCCGCGGATGAAGCCGTGCAGCGGCTGCGGCGGACGGCGCGCGGCGAACAAGGCCGGATTGTCGTCGGCTGCACCGGCTCCGCGCTTCTGCACGCCCTGCCCCCACGTCTCATCGCCGCATTCCGCGCGCGCTATCCGCTCGTTGAACTCGCCATGCAGGAGAACACGACCCGGGATCTGTTCGACGCGGTGGCCGGGCAACGCGTGGATGTGGCGTTTGTCCGCTCACCGCCAGACCGCTATCCGGCACTCGAAGCGCTCTGTCTCCATGAAGAGCCCATGGTCGCGGCGCTGCCGTCAGCCCACAGGCTCGCGAAAACACGTGCGCGCCCGCTTGCCATGTCGACGCTCGCAACGGAGGAATTCGTATCGTACCGGCGCGCGGACGGACCAGGCATCTACGACGCGCTGACGGCCGCCTGTGACCGTGCCGGGTTCACTCCGCACATCGTCGAGGAGGTCGGCCGGCTGGTAGCAGCCGTCGCCATGGTGGCCGCCGGCCGTGGCGTCACCATCGTCCCTGAAGCCTTGCGCACCATTCATCCCGACAGCGTCGTCTATCGCAATCTCGACGCCGCATCGGCCTTCACCGTGCCGCTCAATCTTGCCTATCGTCCGCTCTCCGGCCCAGGGCCGGTGGCGCATTTCCTCAGGCTGGCGCGACAGCTCGCCAATGCCCGTCAGTGAACAGGTTCGCGAATGACGGCGGAATAATCATCCGCTGTTGCCAACTGCGCGCGCCGCGAGATAGCCGCCTGCTGCTTCACCTCGTCGAGCGGCAGATCGGTGCGGATGGCGCCATGCTCGTAGAGATAGTCCGGCACATAGCCTGACACCAGAATGCGCCAGTCCATCGGCATGCCGGGCTCGATCAGCCGCGCCAGTTTGAAGATCACCGTGGTGCAGTTCGCCGTGATCGTCTGGTAGAATTCCGCCTCGCGGGCAAGGTCGTTGCCTTTTTCAAGATAGGACACGAACAACGCCCGCATCTTGTCCTGCGGCAGCCGTACCGGAAACAGCGACACCCGTTCGCCGCGCACATTGGTACGCACGCGCAGGATATCGTTTTCGTCCGCCGCGATCAGCACCAGCTCGAATTGTTTGAAGAAGCCGCCGATCTCGGAAAATGCTTCGCCCTTCTTCTTGCGGATTTCCGCCGAGAAGGCCAGGTGCCGTCCATCGGCAAACCCGAAGCTCAGCATGGTATGGGCGATCGCCGGACTGTCCCAGACCGAGCTGACGAGATCGACCGAGGTGATGGCGCTCAGCTTGTATGTCCGCGACACCCAGCGCTGGGTGTAGTCATCGTCGCTGCGCCAATCGAAATTGCGGACGTTGTGAACAACGACGTCATCGCCATCGATCTCGGCGCTCACCCCGCGCGCCACATCGGGCGCCCAGGCGCGATCATTCGACGGCGCGATGGAAACCCACCAGAGCGCGACAAGCACGCCGGCCAGCACGAGCACGATCCATCCATTGCGCGGCCTCCGCCACCCGGACCGGCAGATCGCAATCGCCGCGACAGCAACCAGCGCGATCAGAAGCCAATGCCACGGTGAAACGAACTGGAACCAGATCGCGCCGCCAGTCCACGCCGCGGCAAGCAGGGTCGCGAGCATCAGCAGCGCGCGAGAGAGTGCGGACAGGCGTAAGGCGCCGCTCTTCCTCGAGGCGGCTTCAAGCTGAATTTCACTCAAGCGGATGTCCGTTCCGGTTTCTGGCGTGAACCCTGACGCCAATCTCTACCGGTTGCCCGCCAGCCCGACAACTGTCGCCAGGTAAGTCATGCTATGGCGGCGCCGCATCAGTCAGAAGATTTCGCATGCGAGACGCGGTCACCACCGAGTCGCCTCCGTGGCAACCGCTTCGAGACGCAGCACGATATTTATCGAGACGACGCGGTGCTGGGCGATCCGCAATCGGCCGAGCGCATCTGCCGCCCCGCTACCGGTTCTTCCAGACCGGCTTGCGCTTTTCAGCAAAGGCTTTCGGACCCTCGATAAAGTCCTCGGTGCTGGTGAGCGTGGAATGGATCGGGTATGTCGTCCTGATCGCATCTTCGAGCTGCGGCTTGTCGAGGCTGGCATAGACCGCCTCCTTGGCGGCGCGCACCGCAATCGGAGCAAGTTCGAGAATCTGGTTCGCCCAGACCAAAGCTGCATCAAGCACCTGAGAGGTCGGCACGACCTCGTTCACAAAGCCCAACTGACGCCCTTCTTCCGCTGTGACGCGGCGACCCGTGAGGATGATGCCGAGTGCCTGCTTCTGCGGGAGAATACGCGGCAAGCGCTGTACGCCGCCGCCGGAAGCAATCATGCCGACTTTGCCTTCCGGCAGACCGAAATAGGCGTTCTCGGAAGCGATGATCAGGTCGCAGGCCAAAGCCAGCTCGAATCCACCACCCATTGCCAGGCCATTCACCGCGGCGATGACCGGCTTGTGCAGATCAAAGCGCATGGCCAGCCCGCCGAAACCTGTATGCGGACGCGGACCGCGCTTTCCGGCCGCCTGGGCTTTCAGATCGTTTCCAGCGGAAAAGGCACGGTCGCCCGCCCCCGTTATGATGCCAACCCAGAGGTCGTCATTGGCGGCAAAATCGTTCCACACCGCCTCAAGTTCGTGGCTTGCCTCACGGTTCAGCGCATTCGCCACTTCCGGCCGGTTCATGGTCACGATGCGGATATGGCCCCGATCCTCGACCTTGCTGTAAAGCAATCCATCCATATTTTTGCACCCTTGGCGATCGAACGCTCAGGCCACGGTATCGGCCGGCGACCAGTGAATGAGCGTCATGTCATTGTTCGGTCCGGCAGTCACGAACCGCCCCTTGAGCGCCATTCCGATCGTCAGCGCGGAAAGATCGACATCGACGACGTTGCCGATAATCCGGACATGCGGAACCGCGTCGAGTGCGACAAAGCCGACGGCATACGGCGCTGAAGGGAACCCTTTTGCGGTCGGGCGGCCGACGATCGTATAGGTATAGAGCGTCCCGCGCGGTTCCACAGCCACCCATTCGACATTGGTCGACCGGCAGCTTCGACAGGCAATGCGCGGCGGCCAGCGATGCGTTTGGCAATCGCAGCATCTCTGGATCTTCAACTCGTGTTTGCGTGTCCCTTCCCAAAACGGGGCGAAGTTCACATCGGCAAGATCCGGCACCGGAATCTGTTTGAGGTCAAACATTCTTTCCTCCCAGAACGGCGAAGCTGCCGTCCCCCAGTTGTCCCCACCCGGTGACCGCGATGAGACGGGCGTTCTCGACCTGACGGCCACCGCACTCGCCCCGCAACTGTCGTACGGCTTCGACGACATGGTTGAGGCCGGCCTGATGGGCCTCCGACAACATGCCGCCATGCGTGTTGACCGGCAGCTTGCCGCCCAGCCGGATGCCGCCATCGGCAATCAGGGCAGCTCCCTGCCCATGCCCTGCAAAGCCCGCCTCCTCGATCTGATGCAGGACCTCGAAGGTGAAGCAGTCATAGATCATCGCCGCATCCATATCCTCAGGTCCCATGCCGAGATCGTTCCAGACCCGAGTGGCCGCCTGCGTCAGACCGATATCGAGGAAGGGATGGCGGTTCGAGGTATCGTCCGGGGATGCGCCCTGCGCCTCGGCGACCGAAAGAATGCGGATATCACGCGCTTCGTGACGGAGCGAGACGATGACCGCACTGGCGCCATCGGTTTCCAGGCAGCAGTCGAACAGCGTGTACGGATCGGCGATCATGCGGCCGGCAAGGTAGTCGTCCATCGTCAGGTCGCGTCCATACATCTGCGCGTTCGGATTGAGATTGGCATGGGCCCGGGCCGCCAACGCGATCTCCCCCAAAGTGCGCCGGTCGAGCCCGTATTCATGCTTGTAGCGCTGGCACAAAACAGCATAGCGCTGGGCCGGCGTGTTCATGCCGTAAACATATTCGAGGTGCCGGCGAAAAGGCTGTCCGGGCAGGAAGGAGGGACGGTCGGCCTTGCGCGCGCCCGAGTTGCCCTTGAGGCCGCGAAACAGCAGCACATGATTGGCGGCTCCGCTCTGGACGGCCATTGATGCGAGCCGGAGGGCCGATACCGCGCCACAGCCGCCCATATCGATCGTCGCGCGAAAGCTCGGGTTCAGGGACAGCGCGGCCTGGATAACGTCATCACCGATATGGCCGGGATATGGAATCATTCCGTCGATCTGTTGCGGATCGATTCCCGCATCGGCCGCTGCAGCCAATACGGCCTCGATCGCCAGCACTTCTGCCGAGCGATCGATCTGCTTGCGATATTCGGTATTGCCCACCCCGGTAACGCAGGCTTGTGCACTCATGCCGGCCACTGGCTTTCTCCCTGCTTCATTGTTCTGCTCAGTTCCACATAGCCCGCGCATCGACAATCGATATTCGTTCGCCTGATACCATCACCGGATTCAAATCCACCTCCAGCAATCCTTCGCCCTTGCTCAGCGCCCAGCCGGCGAAAGCGGCAAGAAAAGATGCCAGCGCTTCCCGGTTCGCGGCCGGCCGGCCGCGATAGCCATCCAGAAGCATGTTCAACCGGCTGTTTCGCGCTAGAAGCCTGCGTAAAGCGGAAGGCGTTGTCGGCAGGATCGCCGCAGCGACTTCAGCGTGCAGTTCGGCCAGCGTACCGCCGAGACCGACGACGAGGACGAGCCCGAATGATGGGTCGCGCTTGATCCCGACAAGGATTTCGACACCTTCCTCCATCTTCTGAATCAAGACCGAACTCGCTGTCAGCCTCTTGCCCATGGCGATCCTCTGAAAGCCTGCGACGGCGGCCTCTACGGCCGGCCGGTCGGCCAACCGTATGGCGACGCCACCATCGTCGGACTTGTGGTTCAGGTCGGGAGAACTGAGCTTCAGGACAACCGGAAATCCAATCTGTTCGGCACGTCCGGCAATGTCCTTGGGATCGAGCGCGGCGGAGACATCGAAAGGCGCGCACGGAAGACCAGCCTGCCTCAGATCGCCAAGCGCCTCCGTCACAGTCCAGATGGATTGAGACGCGCGAGCTTGAAGTAACGGCCTGCTTGCCGGCGCGTTCGCAAGAAGACGCATCAGTTCAGCGGCGTCTTCGCGATTGGCCTGGCTCGCCGAAAATCTGGCTCCGGCCTCTGCTGCGCGGAGCGCCAGAGGAAAATCTCCGAAGGCGGGGACGCCGGCGCCCTCGAAGATGCTGCTCACTTGCGTCGAAATCCCGACCCAGGCAACGACGATGTCCTGCGTGACGGTCACGGCGGCTTTCACGATCGCGCGCGCAACCGCGTCTGCAAACATCCCACCCGCCCCCAGTGAAATAAAGATCGTGTCGATGCTACCGTCTTCGGCAATCGTGGCGATGGCGCGCCCGATCTTCTCCGGGCTTCGCCACACCCCGCCGATATCAGCGGGATTATGAACGCCCGCCTGCCCTGTGGATTGTTCAAGTGCCCCAACCATCGACGGCGAAAACTCGGCCAGTTCCCAGCCCGCCGCCGCCATCTGATCCGCACCGAGCGACGCGGCGCCGCCCGATACGGTGACGATCGCCGCACGCCGGTTGCGCGGCCGATTGCCGGGCCGTTGCGGCCGCTGCGCCATCGTGCGGGCGGTAGCGAAAAATTCCTCGAAACTCTCGGTCTCGATAATGCCGGTCTCCAGCGCCACTGCCGCAAAGACTTCGCGTGTGCCAGCCACGCGCCCGGTATGGGATTGAACGGCCGCGCGTCCTTTATCCGATCTGCCAACCTGCAGCATCGTCACCGGCTTTCCCGCCAGCCGTGCCGCCAGCGCCGCGCGCCGGAAGGCCGCGCCGTCGCCGACACCTTCCAGGAACAGCATGATCGAACGCACGGCCGGATCCTCGACCATGGCCTGCAGCAGTTCTTCCAGTCCGGTCGCGCTCTCGTCTCCCGTGCTGATCAGCCAGGAAAAACCAACGGTCGTTTCCCCGAACCATTGCAACATCGCCGAAATCGTCGCGCCGCTTTGAGACAGGCATGCGATGCTGCCAGGCGGAACACGCCCCCCGGCCGTTCCCGATGCGAAGCTGCCGTTCAGGCTGAGATTGCCGTTCATGACGCCCATCGAGTTCGGCCCGATGATCCGCATCTGGGAGGCGCCGGCGATCTCGGCAATTCGCTCTCGAAATCTACGCCGCTCGTCTTCACCGCCGCCTTCGGCGACCAGCACGACACTCATGCCCACACCCAGTCGCGCTGCCTCTTCCAGTGTCGGAATGACAAATTTTACAGGCGTGACGACAAACACCATGTCGGGCGTGGACGGGAGATCTGAAAGGGAGGCGTAGACATCCAGCCCCAACAGCCTGGAACCCGCCAGTCTTGGATTGACCGGATAGATCGTTGCATCCACCCCGCCTTCAACCAGATTGGCAAGCACTCTGGCGCCGTAGTAATTTCCTCCCTCGATGGCCGAAGCTCCCGCGACGGCGATCGTCTTTGGTGCAGAGAACGCGTCGCTCTGAGAGGTTGCGGAGGTTTTCAACGACTTGAAATCCATTTCGGTGATCTACTGTCTTAGACAACGTTGTCTAGAATTAAATGCGAAAATACCAACCGTCAAGTTCGCACCCGCTATCTGAAATGATGCGGCTGAATACGCACCTTTACGGGCCGCCCAGTTGGGCAAACGATTCTCGAATGACGAGCGAATGAGGAATGACCTCTCCAGGCATGTCAGCGGACGCCGCGCTATGGGAGGCGATGAAATCGAGCGCCGCACTGCCCGCCCTGTCGAAGTTCATTTCAACCGTCGTCAGTTGCGGTGCGCACAAGGTGGCCAAACGCGTATTCCCCAGCCCCATGACAGAAATCCGACCGGGAATGTCGATTCCTTCACCTCGCAGATAGCTGATTGCTCCGAAGGCAATTGCGTCGGATCCGCAGATCAACGCACTGAAATCCGGATTGCGCGCCAGCATTTCGGCGGCGCCGACAGCGCCGGCCTCGGGCGTCGACTCTATATTGGCGATCGCATAGTCGACCATGTAACCCGACAGGTAACTGGTCATCGCCTGCATTCTTTCTTTCGTCATCTCGTTGCGTGCGGGGCCCAGCAGGATGCCGATCTTCGTGTGCCCTTTCTCGACGATAAATTTTGCCTTGGTGATCCCGATTGCTGCATTATCGGCCGAAAAAACCGGCACTTCTATATTTCGCGGCATAAGAGATGTGACGATCGTGCCCGATCGCTTCAGCGCGTCGATCGTCTCTACCAATGCCTTGTGATGCGTCCACTGGTCGAAGCCGCCGCCAGCCAGAATGATGCCATCGACCCGATACTCGAGAAGCTTGCGCAGATATTTGATTTCCAGCATCGGATCGCGTTGCATATTGCAGACGATGGCAAAGGTTGAGTGTGCGGTCTCCGCTCGTTTCGTAACGCTTTCCGCGATCATGGCATAATGCGCATCGAGCATGTCGCCGATCACGAGCCCGACGACACCCTGCTTGCCGCCACGCAGTCGCCTTGCCACGAGGTTTGGAATGTAGCCCACGGCTTTTGCCGCGACGTTGACCTTCTCCTGGAGGGCCGGATCGACCGAATAGTCGGAGTTGCGCAGAACACGTGCGGCCGTGCTGAGAGAAACTCCCGCCTGTTTCGCGACGTCAACCAAGGTAGGATTTTTCATGTCTTTTAGTGTGCCGCTTTTTCTCAAGGTTCATCCGCGTCGTTGGCATCTCTACCACGCAAATCGCGGGCCGTGCGCTCTGCATAGGGTATAAATGCCAGAAAACATCATAGACAACGCTGTCTTCGTCCGCTAGTGTCTTAATTGCCCATTTGGGCTACGGCGCAGCCCCAATAAAAAGGCCCTTCGAGGAGGAGAGAATGGGAAAGATTATCTGGACCCTGGCGCTGTCTGCATCTCTTGCCGCAACGTCGGGCGTGTCGGTCAAATACGCTGTTGCCCAGGACGCGCCCTACCCCAGCAAGCCGATCAAATTCATTATCCCTTACGCGCCCGGCGGCGGGACAGATGCCGTTGCAGCAGCATTCTCGGACAAGTTGGCCCAGAAACTGGGGCAACCGATCATCAAGGAAAATCATGCGGGCAGCAATTCCGTTATTGGCACGGCGCTGCTGGCTGAATCGAAACCCGACGGCTACACGTTGCTGGTCGTGACGGGCGCGATCGCAAACAATCCATTCCTCTATTCCAGGCTGCCTTATAAGACGGAGGCGTTTGTACCGGTCTCCATTCTCACCTCTTATCCCTTCGTCCTGGGTGTTCGCAGCAAGCTGCCATTCAAAAATATCCAGGAGCTTATCGACTATGCGAAGGCCAACCCGGGGAAATTGACGGCCGGAACCTCGGGCCGCGGCGCCGGCGCCCAGCTCGCCTTAGGCCTCTTCAATAAGAGTGCCGGTATCAAGATTCGCGATATCCCGTTCAAAGGCGCAGGAGAAAGCCTCAGCAATGTCGCGGGCGGTTTTATCGACATGGTCTTCTCGGGCTATGAAACCGTGCGACCTTTCGTCCAAAGCGGAAAAATGAAAGCCTTTGCCCAAACCGGCACAGAACCGTTGGGCAGCGAGCAGATCCCGGCAATTGCCCAGACCGTTCCGGGCTTCGAGTATCAGAATTGGCTGGCGCTGATCGCGCCCGCGGGAACACCCGCTGCAATTACCGAAAAGCTCAATGGCGCGCTGACGGAAATATTTGCGCAGCAGGAAGTCAAGGACAGACTGGCCGCACAGAACATTACCGGAATTGCAAGCACGTCGGCGGCGGCAAAAGACTATCTCCTGAAAGAGATGGCGACGAGCAAATCCATTATCGAAAGCATCGGCCTGAAGCCGGAGTGAATCTAGGACCACCATGGAGTTTGTGGTGTCTGCAATGCCGAAAAGAAACGCTGATATCGAAGCCGGGCTGTTCTTCACATTGTTCGGAGGGCTGACGGTCGCATTGTCCCTCCAATACAATCTGGGCACCATTGCAGCGATGGGTCCGGGCCTGTTTCCTCTGATGCTGGGAACACTGCTCGCGATCATCGGCCTGGTGATCTTCATCAAAGGCATTTTGTTCGGCGGCGAAGAAGCCAGGAGCCTGCCGCTCTGGCCGATCATCATGATCACGGCATCGCTGCTGGTTTTCGCATTCCTGCTTCTGACAGTTGGTCTTGCCTTTGCTGTTCCCGCTCAGGTGTTCATCGCACTGCGTGCTTCGCCACATTTTAGCCTGATGCGGGCCATTGCGCTTAGCCTTGGGCTGCTCGCCTTCTGCTACGTGGTCTTCGTCTATTTCCTCGGTATACCTGTGCCAATGATCGGGATCTGATCCAGTGGATTTATACAATAATCTCGGCATCGGCTTTGAAACTGCCCTGTCTCTTCACAATCTTGCATTTTGCTTCATCGGCGTTCTTGTCGGGACGGCCATCGGCATTCTGCCTGGGTTGGGGCCGCTCGCCACCATCGCCATGCTTCTACCGCTGACATACTCCCTGGAGCCTGTCACCGGACTGATCATGATCGCCGGAATTTATTACGGCGCCCAGTACGGCGGCTCGACCACGGCAATCCTTGTCAATCTGCCCGGTGAATCATCCTCGATTGTATCCTGCCTCGACGGATACCAGATGGCGCGCAACGGCCGCGCCGGCGCCGCCCTGGCCATAGCGGCATTGGGATCGTTTTTTGCCGGGACTGTCGCCACGATATTGATTGCGGCATTTTCCCCTGCTCTTGCGGAAGTGGCTTTTCTGTTTGGGCCGGTCGAGTATTTCGCCATGATGGTGCTTGGCCTTACCGCGGCGACGCTTCTTGCTCACGGCTCATTTATAAAAGGCGTTGCGATGGTCCTGACCGGATTGATCCTCGGCCTTGTCGGGGCTGATGTGAACAGCGGCACCTACCGCTTTACCTTCGGCTCTTTTTCCCTGACCGAAGGGATTGAGTTCGTCGCGGTGGCCATGGGATTGTTCGCATTCACCGACATCCTGACCAATATCCGGGCAGACACGGCGCGTGAGGTAGAGGCGCCTTCATTCGCCAATCTCTGGATGACCCGCAAGGAAGCCCGGCAGGCTGCTTTCCCGATACTGAGGGGTACGGCGATCGGCTCGCTGCTTGGTCTTCTGCCGGGTGGCGGCGCGATGATCTCCTCTTTCGCTTCCTATGCCATCGAGAAGCGCCTTTCCAAAACCCCCGAGCAATTCGGACATGGCGCGGTCGCCGGTTTAGCCGGCCCCGAATCCGCCAATAATGCCGGCGCGCAGACCTCGTTCATACCGATGCTCACGTTGGGGATTCCAAGCAACGGCGTCATGGCGTTGATGATCGGCGCCCTGATGGTGCACAACATCGCACCCGGCCCCTACGTGATGGTGTCCAACCCGGAGATATTCTGGGGCCTGATCGCTTCGATGTGGATCGGCAACGCGATGCTTGTGGTGCTGAACCTGCCGCTCATTCCGCTCTGGGTCCGGCTGATCCAGGTGCATTACTGGATCCTGTTTCCAATCATCCTGACGGTGTGCTGTGTCGGCCTTTACAGCATCTCGAACCGGGTGCTCCCGATCTACTTCGCGGCCGGATTTACGGTGATGGGTTGCCTGTTCTGGCGCATGCGCGCTGAAGCGGCGCCGCTGCTTCTCGGCTTCATCCTTGGGCCGCTGATGGAGGAGCACTTCCGCCGGGCACTGTTGTTGTCGGACGGCGATATGGCGATCTTCTACCAGAGCCCGCTCTCCGTTGCGATGTTGAGCATAGCGGCGGTCATGTGCCTGGTCGTCCTGCTTCCGCAGATCCGCCGCGGCCGCAGCGTGGCGTTTACGGAGGAGACGTGATGGCCATCTGGCTGCGTGGCGCTGGAGCAGCACGCGAGATGGTACAGGTGCGGATGTTGTGACGACGACATGGGCGAACCGTGTCCATACGATTTCGATGTCGGAATAAGCCTCTCCTTGTCGTCATCTATGACACGGCTGCACCGACGCTGAGAGAACGCGTAACCTCCGACTGCGGCCGCAGCATCAGATAGAACGCGGCAAGATGCGTGATCATCAGCGCTGGCACATAGAGAATTGGGATCCAATAGGCGGCCGCCAACTGTCCCGCCATCTCGGGCAGGCCGAGGCTGACGCCGTGGTAATAGTCCATGACGAGATGGGCCGTTCCCACAAGATTGAACGCAATGACGAGCAACCGGAACAGCGGCCGCGTCCTCACGGTGAGAAGCGCCAGCATCGCCAGCAGCCCGGTCGCGAAGTCGCCATAGGCGGCGGTGGTGGTGAAGGCTGCGGGCAGATCCGGCCCGACGACGCCAGGCACGAGGAAGACAAGGCCGAAGAAGCGGAAACTGTGCAAGGTGGCGATGACCCGCTGCGCCTCCACCCTGTCCATCGTTTTCAGTTTCGGCCAGACATAGGCTCTGAAGCAAAGCAGCCAGGGCACGTAACCGAGGCCGAGATGTATCTGAAAAATGGTTGCAGGCGACATGGCGAGCTCCTATCGGACCGTGCGACTGGACCTACAACCGCTTCCTGCGGGCGACTATCCACGATAATATCGACAGACCATGAAGCAAAACTTCACAGTTCGGCAGGGCGCGCTCGACGGAATAGAAGCATTCCTGAGCGTCGCCCGGTATCGCAGTTTTCGCAGGGCGGCGGCGGACCTTGCGGTGACGCCGTCGGCGATCAGCCAGGCGGTGCGCACGCTCGAAGCGCGCATCGGCGCGGCGCTGTTCCTGCGCACGACACGCAGCGTCGGCCTCACCGAAGCCGGCGAGCGCTTTCTCGCGCGCGCCAAACCCGCTTTCGAGGAACTCGTCGCCGCCAGCGAGGTGGCGCGCGATCTCGGCCAGCAGCCGGCCGGACTGTTGCGCCTCACCATGCCGCGCGCCGTGGTGCCGGTCCTGCTGGAGCCGCTGATCGCGTCCTTCTGCGAGGCCTATCCGCAAGTCGAAGTCGAGATCGACGCCAGCGAGACATTGATTGATCTGGCGTCGAACGGGTTTGACGCCGGCATCCGGCTCGGACCGTTCATCGCAGCCGACATGATCGCGGTGCGGCTGACGCCGCCATTCCGTTTCGTCGTTGTCGGCAGCCCCGCCTATCTCGCCCGCAGCGGCCGGCCGCGGCGGCCGGATGATCTGCGCCACCACGCCTGCCTGCGGTTGCGCCGCTCCGGCGGCGCGCTGGCGCTATGGACCCTGAAAGACAATGAGACCGCCATCGACATCGCCGTGTCGGGCCCGCTCATTGCCAACGACTTTCCCACCCTGCTCGGCGCGGCCATCGAAGGCATGGGCCTGGCGCAGGTGCCCGAGCCCATCGCCGCTGGCGTGATCAGGGCCGGAAAGCTCGTCCACGTCCTGCAATCCTATGCGCCAAGCGCGCCGGGCGTGTTTCTCTACTACCCCAGCCGTCGTCAGATGATGCCGAAGCTGCGCGCCCTCATCGATCACGCGAAAAACCGTGCGGGCAAAGCCAGAAAACGCATCAACCCAGATTGAAGCGGATCGCGGTCGCCAGCGCGCGGATCGCAGCGGCCACCGGCCCCGAGCCTGCGCGCGCGAACAGCACGATCTCCGACACCGGCAGCGCCGGCAGCCCGAGTTCCGGCCCCAGATCAGGCGCACCGGCGCAGGCGATATCACCCATCGGCGCGACGCCGAGGCCGGCATTCGCCGCCGCCAGCAAGGCCGAGCAACTGCCGCCGACGAAGGCCTCGCGCCATGGAATCCGCGCTTCGTCGAGATGCCTGATCGCCGAGGCGCGCACGCCGCAAGGCGCCGGCAGCATGGCCAGCGGCAGCGGTCCGCGCGGCGCTGTCCATCCATCGGCGACCCGCCAGCCGAGGCGATCCCGGCCCAGCACTTCCCCCTCCGAGCCGCCGCCCTCGCGCCGCACGATGGCGGCATCGAGCTCGCCCGCGTTGAAGCGCTCATGCACAGTCTGCGACATGCCGATCTGCACGTCGATCACCGCATCGGCGGGAAGCGCGGCGCGCACCTTGAACAGCATCCGCTCGAGGCCGAGCCCCAGCACATGATCGCTGGCGCCGAAGCTGAAGCGGACCGCCGGCATGCCGGAGAAGCGCAGTGCCTCGTCATGGGCCGACAGCAGGCTTTTCGCCTTGGCGAGAAAAGCTTTGCCTTCCTCGGTCGGCCGCACGAAGCGCGGCGTGCGGTCGAGCAGTTTGCGGCCGAGCGTGGCTTCCAACGCTTTCAGCCGCTGGCTGACGACGGGCTGCACTGTGCCGGCGGCCTCGGCCGCACGGGTGAGATTGCCGAATTCAACGGCGAGGACGAACAGACGAACGGATTCGAGATCGAGCATCACGCCTCTCCGCTGCGCAGTTCGAGCACGAGTTCGTCGATATCGAGATCGCGCAGGGCGAGCGCCAGGGCATCGGCGCTGAAGATGCCTTCGTCGGCCGCATCGAGCAAGGCGATGCGACGCGCCCGGCACAGCGCCAGGCTGTGTTCCTTCCCGGACATGTCCTCGCTGTGGGGCACCCGCGTGGCGTCAAGAAGCGCGCGGATGCGGGCGCGTTCCGCTCGGCTCGCGTCTTCCTCCACCTCGTTGATACTGGATGGAAACAACCATTTGGCGACAATGCCGATCGTCCCGCCCTGGACCAGCAGCGACATGGTGGCGACCGCGAAGGCGATGAACACCAGCAACGGCCGGTGCGGCGCCCCGGCCGGCAGCAGTTGCACCGCCGCTACCGTCACCGCGCCGCGCATGCCGGCCCAGATCACGACCGCGGCTTCCGCCAGGCCGAGCGGCTGGCTCGTCAGATAATCGAGATCGGCAAGATGCCGGCGTCCACGGCTGACGAGGCGATCGACCAAGGTTTCTTCCGGGCCGGGATTCTGGCGGCGGGCGCGTCGCGCGATCGGCTCGGGAATCCGGCCGGCCTCGAGCTCCCGCTGGATGGCGACGAATTCCGGCTGCCGCGCCTGCTTGCGCTGGGTATCGCGACGCAGGCTCCACAACAGCGGCGCGACATACAGGCAGCGCACGGCCAGCAAGGCCAGCAGTGCAAGCCCCGCCATGACGATGCCCTGGGTGACGCCGACGGACTCGACCGACAGTTTGCGCAGGATCGTCGACAGTTGCAGCCCCATGGTGAGGAAGACCACGCCTTCCAGGCTGAGTTGCAAGGTCGCCCAGTTCTGCATGTCCGATACGCGATGCCCTGGCGGCAGCACGCGCCGCGCCCGCATGCCGATGACGATGCCCGCGACCACGGCCGCGACGAGCCCCGAGCCATGCAGCATTTCCGCCGGCAGCGCCGCGGCAAAGGGCGTCGTGAACGACAGAATGGTGTTCACCGCCTCGTCATGAACACGGCTGCGGATCGCGAGATTGAGTTTGGCCGCGAGCACGCCGAAAAACACCGCGACACCAACGGACAGCACGAAGTTGCCGATCGTTGGCCAGACCGAGAAGCCGAGCGTTGTGGCGACAACCGCCGTGCGCAGGGCGATGAGCGCGGTGGCATCGTTGAGCAGGCTCTCGCCCTCAAGAATGACGGTGACTCTCGATGGCACGCCCTGCCCTTTGAAGAGCGATGTCGCCGCCGCATCCGTCGGGCTGAGAACAGCGCCGAGCGCGGCGCCCCAGACAAAGCCGAGATCGGGAATGAGCCAGGCGAACAAAGCCCCCAGCGCCAGCGAACTGAGGATGACCAGGACCACCGAAAGACCGTTGATCGCGCGGAACTCACGGCGGAAGTTCATCGCCGGGATCGCCGCCGCGGAGGCATAAAGCAGCGGCGGCAGCAGGCCGAGCGTGACAATGGTGGGGTCGAGCACCATCTCGGGCGCGCCGGGCACCAGGCTGACGGAGATGCCGGCGAGCACGAGAATGAGCGGCGCGGGGATTTTAAAGCGGGAGCCCAGCGTTGCCGCAGCCGAGATCACGAATTGTGTGGCAACGAGCAAAATGACAATCGTATGGACGTCGACTTCCAAAAAACCTCTCCGCCGGACTCGGCGTCATCCGCCGCAGCAAAGGACGATCGGATATCATTATGATGACAATATGAATTCATAGTATTTTGTTATCGTAACCGAAGGTGCAAATACCGCCTCACGCAATCGCAGGAGGCGTCCATGCCCATGATCACCGTCCGTTATGTCACCCCACAGCCCCGGCCCGAACTCCGCGCGGAGATCGCAGCCTTCGCCTCGCGCATGGGCGCGGAACGCCTCGGCAAGGACCCAGGCGTCACCGCCGTCCTGGTCGAGGAAGCTGATCCGAAGGGCTGGTTCATCGCCGGCACGCGCCCGACCGATGCCGGCCTGTCGGCCTTCTGGCTCGACATCAAGATCACCGCCGGCACCAATATGAAGAACGACACGACCGCTTTCGTGAAAGCCGTCTTCGACGGCATGCAGGCCCTGCTCGGCCCACTGCACGAGGAAAGCTATGTGCTTGTCCATGCGGTCGATGGCGACGCCTACGGCTATGGCGGCCGCACCCAGAACGGCCGCTGGGCTGTCGCAAATCCCGGTTGAGATGCGGCGACGTGAAACACGCCGCCACATTCGCGCGTGCTGTCAGGCGGCGACGGCCGCCTCGGTGGCTGACCTGACCGTCGCCGGATCGGGCCAGTCGCCGAGGCCGGCGGCAAGGCGGTTGTAACCGTTGATGATATTGATCAGCAGCGTGAGCCTGATCTGATCTTCCCGCGAAAACTCGCTCCACAAGGCCTCATAAGCGACTTCGCGCGCGTGGGCCTCCGAGAGCTGCGTCAGCGCCTCGGCCCAACCGAGCGCCGCGCGTTCGCGATCGGTGTAGCAAGGCGCGTCGCGCCAGGCCGGCAGCAGGTAGATGCGCTGCTCGGTCTCGCCGCTCTCCCGCGCATGAACCGTGTGCATATCCAGGCAGTTGGCGCAGCCGTTGATCTGCGACACGCGGATCTTCACCAACGCGCTCAGGCGAGGATCGAGGCTGGACGAGATGGCATGGGCGGCGCGCTGCCATTCCCACATCAGGGACGAGGCAGCGCCGAAAAAATTGACTCTCGCGCTCATGGTCGGTTCCTTTCTGTTCCTTCCAACCTCATGACGAACGAGCACCGCCCGAAGCGACAAATCGGGTGAAAAATTTCAGCCGACCGTCCTCTCCACCCAGTTGCCGTGGAAGCCCGGCGGCACCCGGTGCGGCAGGTGGATGCTGGCGACCGGCGCGTCCTCGAAACGGCGCGTGTCGAGGATGACGAGATCGGTCGTGTCGCTGTTCATGTCGACGACGAAGCCGACGAGCCAGCCGGCGCCCTCTTCGCTGTCTCGTGTTTCCGGCACGAAGACGAATTCGCCCGGATGCCGGCGCGGGCCGAAATTGTGCACCTGCCGCCGTCCATCCCGGAGATCGTAGGCATAGAGCGCCGTATTGCCGACGAAGCGGTCGCCCGGATCGCTCGGCAGCGCCATCGACCAGGCATAACGATACGGCTGGCCGAAAAAGCGCTCGTCGGGACGCGGAAAATCCTGCGGCGCATCGTCGATGGTGCGGATATCGACGGCACGGCGTTGCGGATCGATGGTCCAGCGCTCCAGCCCGCGCGAGCGTGAATCCGGCCCATGCGCGCCGCCGCCGAACATCGTGTCGTAGACACAGAGATCGAGCACCACCTTGCCGTCCGCCGTGTCATAGGCATTGGCCGCATGAAACGCATAGCCGGAGGCGACAGGACACCAGACGATGTCATCCTGCGTGCCGTGACGCGGCATCAGGCCTACCCGCGCTTCATGCTCCGGGTTCCAGCGATACGGAAAGCCGTGTCCGCCAAGCAACGTCTTCATCGAGAACGTCACCGGCAGGTCGAGGATGATGACGTAACGATCGGTAATGGCGCAATCATGGATCATCGGACCGTGCTGGACAGTGATCGGCTCCTCGCGGATCACCTTGCCGGCGGCATCGATGACGACATGGCGGATCGTGCTCTGGTCATGCGCGTCATAGCAGATCGCATGATATTCACCTGTCTTTGGATCGCGATGCGGATGCGCCGCGAACGAGCCTTTCAACGTACCGTCGAACGGATTGTAGGCCTGCTCGTCGAGCGTCTGCCCGAGTTCGACCGGATAGCTGCCCGCCTCCACCAGCGCGAAGGTGCGCCCGCCGATGCCGACCACATTGGTATTCACGGTGTCGAAGATATGCCGCGGCCCCGGCGCGGGCTCCACATGCAGCTCTTTCGCCACTTCGTTCGAACGGATCCAGCGGTTGCGATACCACAGCGCCTTGCCGCCCTCGATGGCGAGACCATGCACCATGCCGTCGCCGGTGAACCAGTGATAGGAGGCCGGATCGGCATCGATCGGATTGGGGCCGATGCGCAGATAGCGCCCGTCGAGCCCAGCGGGGATCGCACCAGTGACTTTGAGCTCCGTGAGCGTGCGCTCCTCTTTCATCGGCGCATGGATGCCGGTGAGGAACGGATTGCCCCCGGCCGGTGTCGGCAGGCGCTTGCGATTGAACTCCGCGACGGCCTCGATGCCCTTGGTCACCACGCCGCGCACCACTGTTTCGAGCATGCTTGTCATGTCCGCCTCCAATGTTTACACTGTTACCATGACTCAGAATGATAACACTGTCAACATCGAAAAACGGCCCTATCACCATGGCGATTTGCGTGAGGCGCTGGTCGCCGAAGGCCTGCGCCTGCTCGCTGAGCGCGAAATAGAACAGTTTTCCCTGCGCGAGGTTGCCCGCGGCGTCGGCGTCAGCGCCACCTCGGTCTACCGCCATTTTCCCGATAAGGACGCCCTGCTCACCGCCCTTGCCGTCCAGGGCCTGGCGCAACTGGGCGCGGAACAGCGCGCCGCCATGGACGCGGCCGGTGGCGGCGCAACGGGTTTCGCCGCATCCGGCCGCGCCTATGTCCGCTTCGCCATCGCCAACCCGGCCCTCTTCCGGCTGATCTTCGCCTCGCCTGTGCTGGCGGCGAAACCCGACAAGACCGCCGCATCGGAGGCCACCACCCTGCTGCAGGCCAACGCCGCCGCAGCGGCGGCGCGCGACGGCGGCGAGGCCCGCGTCCACGCCGTTCAGGCCTGGGCGCTGGTGCACGGGCTCTCCATGTTGATGCTCGACGGACAGGTCCCCATCGACGATGCGCTGATCGATGCCGTGGTGAGCGGGCCTCCGGAATCCCAATGCATCACGAAAGACACCAGAAGCCCTCATCCTGAGGAGCCTGCGAAGCAGGCGTCTCGAAGGGCGAGGGCGACAGGCCGCAGCTAACGAACTTGCAATCCCGCTGTTTGACCGCAACCTTGGTGTGTCATTCCCGACAAGCGAAGCGCAGAGCGGGAATCCAGGGGCAACGTGACGGCTCAATCTTGTTGTCGTTGGTTCTGGATTCCCGCTCGTCCGCTACGCGGCCGTCGGGAATGACAACGTCGTCGCTCTTCACCGGATAATCACCCACCACCCATGCCTCTCCCCCGCCCGCTCAAGCGCAACGACCTCCCAACCGACGCCACCGCCCTTGCCCGCCATCTCATCGGCAAGATCGTCGTGCGCGAACTCCCCGAAGGCATCGCCAGCGGCCGCGTCGTCGAGACCGAAGCCTATATCCTCGGCGACGCCGCCAGCCACGCCTACCGCGGCATGACGGAACGCAACCGCTCGCTCTTCCTCGAGCCCGGCCGCGCCTACGTCTATGTCGCCTACGGCATCTCCAACATGCTCAACGTCTCAGCAGAGCCCGCCGGCATCGGCGCAGGCGTCCTCATCCGCGCGCTGGAACCTCTCGAAGGCATTGCCCTCATGCAACAGAACCGCGGCACCGAACGTTTGCGCGATCTCGCACGGGGGCCAGGACGGTTGGCGCAAGCGCTGCGCATCGATCGCACGCTCGACGGCGTCGACCTCTGCCGCAAAGGCCTGCTCTGGCTTGGTGAGGATGAGTATTCAGGCGGCAGGATCGGCGAGAGCATCCGCATCGGGATCACGAAGGATGCGGAACGGCTGCTGCGGTTTTATGTGCGCGGGAGTGTGTTTGTGAGTGGAAAAAAGCTGCTCAACAGGTAAGCGCAGCCTCGAACCTGAGTCCGGTTCAAGAGGATATCCGTCCAAAACTCCACCGCTCATTCCCGGACGGGAATGAGCGGTGGCCGTGTTCATTTCTTCGCGGTCTTCGGCGTCACGTTCTCGAACACCTCATCGCCTTTGGTCGACACCGTGACGATGTTCTTGCCGTCGACATCCATATTCATCAGGTCGACCGCGCGGATCTGGCTGTTGTCATAGGTACGGAACAGATAGCGCCTGGCCTTCAGATCGCTGGCGCCGGTCCAGATCGTATAGTCGGCCTGGATGTTGCCGTTCGCATCCTTCTCGCCATCACGCGCCGAGCCTCTCGGAATGTCGAAATTGTTCAGAATTTTGAAGGCTTCGAGAACGGCATCCCGCTCCGTCTTGGGCTGGAACACCGACTGCGAGAACGCAACGGCGCGGACGAAACGGGATGGCGGCGTGAAATCGCCAGGCAGGCCAAGCATGCCGTTACCCTGGCCGGTCGGAAGGATCGTCACCGGACCGAGCTGGATGGGGGGCTTGCCTGTCATGGAGAAGTTCACATACTGGCGCAGATTGTTCATCTGGAAATCAAAGTTCGGCGTATTCGTGATGACGCCAAGCGGATTGTCGTGAACGTTCAGCTTGCCGCCGACATATTCGATGACGATGCTTTTTCCGGAACTGTCATGCACAATGTAATGCGCTTCCGGCGCAAAGCCCCACTGAGTAAACAAGACGGACGGCACGACAATGTTGCCGATATTCGCCTTCACCTCATCGACAGTGGCGAAGTTCTCCAGAATGTAGGACGGGACCTGCCACTGGGCGATGGTCTTGCCCGCGTCAGCCGGCGTATAGGGCATGTACCCTGCCGAGGTCGGGAAATAGAACATCCCCGCGCCCAGCCCCTTTTCATTCAACCCGTCGAAGAGAACGGGCAGTCCCGCGCCATTCATGCCAACGGAGGCGTATTTCGCGGTCCACTTGAGACCTTCCTTGCCGTCAGGCGTCGTTCCGGTCCGCGCATAACCGCGCGGCACCATGGTGATGTCCGATTTGAGATCGAGGCCGAATTCCAGCGTCCGCGCGTACACGACGCTGCCATCCGCGGCGACCAGCCGGATGCCGGTGCAGGCCTGCGCGGTCTGCGCCAGGCTTCCAAGCATGAGAGCACAGGCCGCGACAACGGAAACGGTCTTTCTCAAGAGTCTTTGCTGCACCATTTTGTATTCATCCTCCTGTTGTTCCCGGAAAGAGACGTCGCATACGGGGACACCGCGATCCGGATTTCCGCCGACTTTGATCTGACTGCCATGACTTGGGACTCATACTATTCGTGTGGTGATTCCGAAGGCAATCGCGAGACTTCGTTCAATATAGAAGAAGCGCGTCTTAACTATAGTAAATGGTTTCGGCATAGCGTCTCATTTGACTCGACGTTTCGTCCCATCCGAAGCAGAAGTTGGAATCAAACCTTGCGCCAGCTTCCATCGCCGAAGTGAAAGTGCAGTTGGTTCATCCAATGTCGTGTGACAGCGCGCAGCTGCCTGAAAATCTGTGCGCTTGTTATCGGACGCCGCTGTTGTTAGGTCCCGTATCGGGGAAATACGAGGGGCGAGAATGGCTGACGACGTCTTCATCTCGACCGCCATGGTCGAGACGCGGGAGCGCAACGATTTCTGGCGGGAGGCCACAAGGCCGATCTTCGACACGACGCTGCCCGAAGACAGCACGAGTTTCCTGGAAGGGACGATCCGATCACGTTCCGTCGGTTCTCTGCTGATCGGATCGTCGTCGTTCAACAGGCAAAGATACAACCGCGATCGTCGCATCATCGTGCAAGGCGGCCTCGATCACTACCTCGTGCAGGTTTTTGTATCGGGCGCGATGAAAGGCGACTTCAACGGCATCGACGTCAATGCGGATGTCGGCGATATCTGCATCCTGGATCTGGCGCAGACGCTCAGGAGCCAGGCGGAAGCGGGTTCCAGACTTTCCATCGCCATTCCACGACACGAGATCGAAAAGACGATCGGCCCGAGAAACCTCCACGGCACCATTCTGAAATCCGAATGGCCGATGACGCGGCTGATTACAGCCTGCCTCCGCGAGCTCCTCTCCCTCGAAGGGCCTCTGCCCGGGATGCAGGCTCATGCGGTTCAGGACGCGTTGACGACATTGCTGACCGCGGCGCTGAAGGGAGAGCCGCTGGAACAGACGGCCGACCACTCGCCATTGGGCCTGGCGCTACGGCAGAGAATTCTGACATTCATAGACCAGAACATCGGTTCGCCGAACCTGTCGCCGGAATCCATCCAGCATCGCTTCAACGTCTCGCGCTCCCACCTCTACCGCGCCTTCGCCACCGATGGCGGCGTCGCCAAGGTCCTGCGCGACAAGCGACTGGACATCGCGTTCCTGGAACTCTCCGAAACAGGCAATGCCCGCTCCATCGCCGAGACGGCCTACAGCCTGGGCTTCTCCAGCGGCAACCAGCTCCTGCGCAGCTTCCGCGCCCGCTTCGGCATGACGCCGAGCGAAGCGAGAGAAAAGGGATTGGCCTCCCAGCGCGAGAAGCCACAACCCCACCTGCAGATCCATTTCACGGACCTCCGCAACCGGTCTGTTAGGGAGTGACCACGACCGTCCCGGCCTGCGACCTTTCAATGAACCGCCGCCCAGCCCGTCACCACAACCAGCACCACCGTCACCACCGCCCCCGACACATACAGCACCGTCCGCAGGCTCCCGCCCTTCGCAGCGCTGCCGCCGCGCAGGTAGATCACCACATGCGCCAGCCGCAGTGCGACGTGGATCCACACCAGCGCCGCCAGCAACATTGGCCGCACGCCCAGCATCATTGCCAGCATTGCCGGCACGGCGAAGGGCGCCAGGGCTTCGACGCTGTTCAGGTGCACGCGGTCGATGCGATAGAGTGCATTGTCCTCGTCGGCAGGCAGCACGGGGCCGGAAAGTTTTCCGGCGCGGCCTTTGGAATAGCCTGAGTTGATCGCAAGCAGGATGGAGACGAGGCACAGCGTGAGCAGGCCGATGATGCTGGCGATATAGGCCTGCATGGCGCCCTCCCCTCAGGCCTTGAACAGCTCGCCGAAGCGGCGCAGGTAGAGCGGCCAGCCTTGGTCGCTGTCGACGCCGCCGCGGACGTTCTCCCAGCCCTCGCCATGGCGTTCGAGATGGCGGTGTTCGAGTTCGACTCTGGTGCGCGTCGCGCTTTCGGCGATGAAGCGCACCTCCCATTCGCTGGTCTTGTCCGGATCGGTCTCGATCTGCCATTGCGGGCTGATGTCCCAGCTCAGCAGCACGCGGTGCGGCGGCTCATAGGCCAGCACGCGCGCGAAGCGGCATTCGCTGCCGTCGACGCCCCGGTCATAGACATGGCCGCCGACGCGCGGCTCGAACACGGTCTCGACGATCTCGACTCGCAGCAGGTTGTGCTCGCGCGGCTTGAAGCTGCCGAAATCCTGCGTGAAGACCTTGAAGGCGCGCTCGATAGGCGCTTCCACCACGATGGCGTGTTTCACGGGCGCGGGCGTGACGCGTTGGTTCATTTCGGCGGCTCCGTCGGTTGCTCGACGGCCTGTTTGTAGGCCGTGAGGGTCTTGCTCCAGAACTGGTCGAGCCAGGCGCGCATCTGGCCAAGCCCGTGCGGATCGAGGTGGTAGACGTTGCTCGCGCCCTTCGGCTCGGCGCGCACCAGCCGCGTCTCCCGCAGCACCTTGAGATGCTGCGAGACAGCCGATTGCGAAACCGGAACCTGCCGGGTGAGTTCCGCGACCGAACGCGGCCGCTCGGCGATCATCTCGAAGATCATGCGGCGGGTCGGGTCCCCAAGCGCGGCGATCTGGGCGGTATTAACAGTCATTACTTATGATTAGTACAAACTAATTATAGAGTCAAACTTGCGCCTGTCACAGACGCATCGTTAAGTGCGCGCATGCCCAAGCACCGCATCTATTCGATCAGCGTCGCCAGCGTTTATCCCCTCTACCTCGCCAAGGCGGAGAAAAAGGGACGCACGAAGGCCGAGGTCGACGAGATCTTCCGCTGGCTCACCGGCCACAGCCAGAAGACGCTGGACGCGGAACTGGCGAAGAAGACCAGTTTCGAGGACTTCTTCACCAACGCGCCGCAGATGAGCCCTTCCCGCTCGCTCGTCACCGGCATCATCTGCGGCGTCCGCGTCGAGACGATCGAGGACCCGCTGATGCGGGAGATCCGCATCCTCGATAAGCTCATCGACGAACTCGCCAAGGGCAAGGCGATGGACAAGATCCTGCGCAAGTAGGCTTCACGCAGCCGACTTCCCTTTCCCCAGCAATCCCAGCCGCACGAGGCTCTCCGCCGTCGCAACGATCGCTTCCTCGCGCGAGCGCGGCGACCAACCCAGCATGCGGATGGCTTTCGCATTCGTCACGTCCATGTTGACGCCGAGCATGGTCGTAATGCCGTTCATCGCCGGGTTTCGTCGCGCCGCGAAGCGCACCAGCCAGTTGGGCAGCACGCGCGTAGAGACGTTAGCGGCGGACGCGCCCATCCGCGCCCTGATCACCCTGGCGATCTCGACCATGTCCATGCTCGGGCCCGCCGTGGCGAGAAAGCGTTCGCCCTTCGCGGCCGGATCAAGCATGGCGCGGACATGCAGGTCGGCCACGTCGCGCACATCGACGACGCCGGTGTTGACCTTCGGGCAGCCCGACTGGCCGTCCATCATCGTCTTGATCAGCCGGATGGAATGAGAATAGTCGGCGCCAAGCGCCGGCCCCAGCACCGCGACCGGATTCACGGATGCGAGCTCAAGGCCCCGGCCTTCGCGCGCGATGAAATCCCACGAAGCCTTCTCGGCCAGCGTCTTGGACTTCTGATAGGGCGCGACGTCGCCCGTCAGCTCGCTCCAATCGGTTTCATCGAAGGGCCGCCGATGGCTCGCCTTGTGGCCCATGCCGATCGCGCCGAAGGCGGATGTCAGCACGACCCGCCTGGCTCCGGCGTCACGCGCGGCGCGCAGGACGCGCAGATTGCCGTCGACAGCCGGTCTTACCCAATCCTCTTCCCGTACCTGGTCTCCCGATGGCGTCGGCGAGGCGCCGTGGATCACATAGGCGTAGCCTTCCGCCGCCTCCCGCCAGCCGCTGTCGTGCCCGAGATCGGCCTCAACGAAAGACAGGCGATCGCCGGGCTCGAGACCAGCGACCTTCAGATGCGCGCGCACCTCCGCTTCGCGCGACAGGGTGCGGACGGTGGTGCGCACATCAAAGCCATGCTCGAGCAAGGCGACGATGCAATATTGCGCGATAAACCCGGTTCCGCCGGTGACAAGCACGCGTTCGGTCATGAAAATCTCCAGTCATCAATCTGCTGCCGTTCAGATAGGCGCCCTCATCCGGACGATGAATGCTTGAAAGTACGCATTGCATGCGCGATAGTCCGGAAATGGAGATTGATCCCCTTTCGGACATGCTGAGGCTTGCCAAGGTTGAGGCCGTCGTCACCGGCGGCTTTTCCGCCGGCGGGCCATGGGCGATCCGCTTCCCGCCAAAAGACAAGATCATGTTTATGGCGGTGGTGAAGGGCGAATGTTGGGGGCGGCCTGAGGACGAGGACCAGTGGGTGAAGTTCGAGACCGGCGATATCGGCCTCCTCGCCGTGCCGCGTGCCTTCATCCTCGCCAATGCGCCGGATGTCCCACCCGTCGATGCCGTCGGACTGTTCTCAAGCGACGGCCAGGCCACGATCGGCGACGGCAGCGATCTGATCTATCTCGGCGGCCACGTGCTGCTCGATCCGACACAAGCATCTTTGCTGTCCAGTGTGCTGCCGCCGTGGATTCACATTCACGCAGCGTCGCCGCAGGCGACGGCGTTCCGCGCGCTCCTGGTGCAACTGGTCGAAGAGCGGGCCGGCCGCCTGCCCGGCTCGCAACTCGCCTCGGCACAATTGACCCAGCTTCTGTTCATCCAGATCCTGCGCGCGCATCTCAAGACATCGACCCTGATGCCGGCCGGATGGCTGAAGGCCTCGGCCGATCCGCGCATCTCACCGGCGCTGCGGCTGATGCATGGAGCACCCAGCCGGCCGTGGAACCTCGAAGACCTCGCCAAAGCCTGCGGCATGTCGCGAACGACATTTGCCGCGCATTTCAGAAGCGCTGCCGGCGTGCCGCCCCTCACTTATCTCACCGACTGGCGCATGCGGCTTGCAGAGCAGACCTTGCGCGAGTCGAACGTTCCGTTGACGACACTCGCACGCTCGCTCGGCTATGCGTCAGAAAGCGCGTTCAGCAACGCATTCAAACGAGTCACCGGCAAGTCGCCGAAAGCCTGCCGCGCGGGCGAGCGAGACATCGGCTCGTCATCCGCGCAGACACCATTCGACGCCTTGCTCCATCGGCAGGGCGACATCGCCGCGACCACAAGCTAGCGCGCCTTCAGGCGAAGTCTTCCATCTCATACAGCGGCCGGATCTCGATCTCGCTCGGGCCCGGCATCGGGTTGGGGCAGCGCTTCACCCAGGCCACCGCCTCGTCCATGTCCTTGACTTCCCAGAGCCAGAAGCCGGCGACGAGTTCGCGCGTCTCGACGAAGGGCCCGTCGATGACGGTGCGGCGCGAGCCGTCGAAGCCGATGCGCTTGCCGGCCGAGGAAGGTTTCAGGCCGTCGCCCGAGCGCAGGATGCCGACCTTGCTCAACTCGTCGTTGAACTTGCCCATGTCTTGCATCATTTTCATCGTCTCAGGTGTGCGAGCAAAACCCTTCTCGCTATCCTGCGTCGCTTTCACCAGCACCATCACGCGCATTGTCCGTCTCCTGTTTGGGCCGCCGTATCGGCCCGACATTGAGATGACGAACGGAAGCGCCTGGGTCCGACATCATCGGCAAATTTATCGAGCCGGGCCGAAATTGGCTCCAAACGTCAATTGCCACCCACAAAAGCAGCCGTCCGTTCACATTTTCCGCCCAAAGTCCCGTGCAGCGGCCTTCCGCACCGTTCGTGCACGCGAAGAGGTTCATCCCATGAAGCCATATATCCTTGGCGTGATCGCCCTGTTCAGCAGCGGCGGCTCGCTTCTGGCCGCCGAGCAATCTCCAGCATGCCTCGCCAAGCGCGCCGAAATCGAGAGCGGCATCGCCGCCGCGCAGGCGCACGGCAATGCCTGGGAATTACGAGGATTGCGCCGCGCCTTGCGGGCCAATACCCGCTACTGCACGACGGCATCGCTTGAGGCCGAACGCAATCGCGACATTGCGCGAGCGACCGACCGGGTTGCCAGACGGCAAGCCGATCTGGAAAAGGCCGAACGCCGCGGCAATGCGCGGAAAATCGCGAAAGAACAGGCGCAGCTCGAAGAAGCACGTCGCAAACTCACCGAAGCGCAACGGCCGTTGGCGCAGTAGATCTGCCGGAGTGACGGGCCAACCGCGCACCTGTCCGTCGCCGCGCGCTCAGCCTTGCGGTTCGATCTTGGCGATGCGGACGTAGTCGCCCCAGTCCTTGTACTCCCGCAGGTAGAATTTCTGCGCATCGGCCTGGCTCATCGGCCATGGTTCATTGGTGATGCCGTTGAAGAACGCACGCGCCTCGTCTGTTTTGACGACCTCGGTGAAGGCCTGGTGCAGCTTTTCGATGATTGGCTTCGGCGTGCCCGTGGCGACAAAGGCCGCCCACCATCCCGACACGTCGACGTTGATTCCCGACTCCTTGAGCGTCGGAATATCGGGCATGGTCGCAAAGCGGTCCGCCATGCTCACCGCCATGATGCGAAGGCGGTTCTGCGCCGCATGGCCGGTGCCCGATGCGGCATCGATGAAGGCGAAGTCGAGTGTCCCGCTCGCCAGATCGTTGATCCAGTCAGCCGACGTGCGGTACTGAACCTCGACGGCCTGGCCGCCGGCGGAGTCCCGCACCATGGCGCCCAGCACGCGTGCGGTCGGAAATGCCGTACCGAAACTCGCCTTGTTTCCCTTGGACCTTAAAGCGGCCTGAAGATCGGCGACTGTCTTGTAAGGCGAATTCGGGCCGACAACGAGCAAGGTTGGCTGTCTCGCCAGCATCGCCACCGTCTCGAACCCTTTGCTGACATCGACGTGAAGATTTCTGTAGAGATGTCCGCTCGCCGCCAAAGCGCTGCCGCCGGTCATGTAGACGGTGTAGCCATCAGGCTTTGCGCGCGCCACATATTCGGTCGCGATATTGCCACCGGCCCCGACCCTGTTTTCGACGACGATGGTGCGGCCGATCGAAGGGCGCATCTTCTCCGCCACCCATCGGGTAATCACGTCGGGTCCGCTGCCCGGCGCGAAGCCGACGATGAAATGAATATCCTGCGAAGGATAGTTTTGGGTTTGGGCTTGGGAGATTGCCGGAGCAGCGACACCCATGGACAGAGCCAGGACGGCAGCCAGACTGAAACGTGCGGGACCGGTCATGCCCAAGCTCCTCCATCATCGTTCGTTATATTGTATAGCTATAGAGTATATCTATCCTACCCCAAAACGCGCGCAACTCAACCGCATCGAGGCAAGCCCTTCGATGAGCGCACAAACCTGCCCGGCATATTGTTTGTTTGCTATCGAAGGACTTGAGAGATCACGCCGCCGCCCGCCGTCGCGCCGAGCCCTCGGCCTCATGCAGATAGGTCGTGAAACCATCCTTCGCCGGCGTCAGCGAATTGAGCAGCAGGAGCGCGCTCACCTGTCCGCGATGGCCGACGCCATGGGTGATGACATGCAGCAGCATCTCCTCGCGCGTCATGCGGCCGGGCGCGCCGTCGGTGAACGTGAAGTCGATCTCTTCCGCCAACTGCCCGCGATCGAGCCCCGCTACATAGGCGATGTACTCGCGATCGGTTCGTCTGATGCCGGCGGCGAGATCGTTCAAGGTCGGCATCTCGCTCAGGTTGGCGGAACTGTACAGATGAGCGGTTCGCCGTAGATGCGCACTGAATATCCGGTCGACCACATAGGTATGGCTCAACGCCTTGATGGCGAGCCCCAGGATGGGCGACCCATCATCGAGCCCGGCGAGAGCGTTCAGCAGTTCGTCATCGGCCCAGGCCTTGAACTGAAACAGGCGTTGCAAAGTATCATGCATGTCATGGTCTCCTGACTGGCCGGCACCACGGCAGATGTTGTGCGGCGTTTCCATGCGTGGCATAATACGAGCGATCACTCGCTTTCAGAACTCGCATTCACGGCCAGGAAAGACATGGCGCGAAAACCGCTTGTGAATCCGAGGAAAAACGCTTCGCAGGAACGATCGCGCGCCACCGTCGACGCGCTGGTCGAGGCGACTGCTCGCATTCTCGTGCGCGAGGGCTTCGACAAGGCCAGCACCAACCGCATCGCCGAGGTGGCCGGCGTCAGCGTGGGTTCCCTCTACCAGTATTTCCCCGGCAAGGAAGCGCTCGTCGCCGCCGTCATCACCCGCCACAATCGCGAAATCATGCAGACCGTGCGTGGAGAACTGGCGGACGCCATGCGCCTGCCGATCGAGCCCGCGGTGCGCAAGCTCGTCGCCGTCGCGGTGAAGGCGCATCGGGTCAACCCGAAACTGCACCGCGTGCTCGCCGAACAGATTCCGCGCGTCGGCAAACTGGAGAATGTGGAGACTTTCAACCGCGACAACTTTACGCTGTTCCAGACCTTCCTCGAGGCGCATCGCGACGAGCTGCGCATCGGGGATCTGGAGCTTGCCTCCTTCGTCTGCGTCACCGCGATCGAGGCGCTGACGCATAATGCGGTATTGCATCACGCAAAGACATTATCGGACAAGGCCATGGATGGACTTGTCGAAGCCGGCACGCGCCTCGTGGTCGGCTACCTGAAGGGCTAGCGTCCGCTCACTGCCGCGGCGACACCTGCGAAACCGCTTGCACCGTCACATCCGGGTTCACCCCACCCCACGTGGCGCGCATGTAATTCGCAAGGTCCGCGATCTGCTGGTCCGTGAGAAGGCCGCGAAAACCCGGCATGGCCTGTCGCGCTTCGCCGTCGGGATACTCGCGGGCGGGAAGTCCATCGAGCATCGCGACCAGGAGATTGTGGGCGCCGGGAAGGCGCACGGAAATGTTGCTGGACATGGGCGGCGCCACGCGTGGCGTGCCCTCGCCATTGACGCCATGGCAGCCGGCGCAGGTCGCCACATAAACCTGCCGCCCCGCCATCTTCACACTCTCATCGATAGCGACGGGCGTTGGCGCAGTCACCGCCGCCGGCGTTTCGCCGAGCAGATAGCGCGACATGGCGGCGGCGTCCGCTTCCGTCAGATATCGCGTCGAGTTATGCACCACGTCGAACATGCCGAAACTCATGACGCCCTGCGCTCCCACGCCTGTGCGCATGTAAGCCGCCAGCGAGGCATGATCGAAGCCGAAGCGCACGAGGCTGTTCGACGTGATGTCGGGCGCGTCCACGCCTTCGATCGATGTGCCCTGAAGATAACGACTGCCGATGGTCGCCATCGTGATGTTGCGCGGCGTATGGCATTCGCCGCAATGGCCGAGTGCATCCACCAGATAGCGGCCGCGGTTCCAGTCTTTCGACTTCGAGGCATCGTCGACGGCGCCCTGCCCCGAAAGATTGAGAAGATTCCAGAAGGCCATGAAAGGACGGACATAGGGATAGGGAAAACTGTCTCCGCGGTTCTCCTGCCGGATCGGCTCGCGCGTCATGAGAAAGGCGTAGATGGCGTCCGTGTCCTCCTCGGTAAGCTGGCGATAGGACGTATAGGGCATGGCCGGATAGAGACGCCGTCCGTGCGGCGCCACGCCGTCACGGACCGCGCGATGGAAATCCGCGCGGCTCCAGCCGCCGATACCCGTCTCGACGTCCGGCGAGATGTTGGTGGCGTTGAGCGTGCCGATGGGCATGGGGAAGGCAAGCCCGCCCGCATAGGGAGCGCCGCCCGGAGCCGTGTGGCAGGCGGCGCAGTCGGCAGCCTGGGCGAGATAGCGGCCGCGCGGCGCGAGCTCCGCCATCTTCTCGCGCGACAGCGGCGTCTCCACCGCCGCGCTGACCACGCTTCTCTCGAACAGGCCGAACAGGACGGCAAGCGCTGCGATACCTGCCAGCACGACGACACCCATGATGACGAGGACGCTGCGCGGCAGGCGTAAGATGCGATCCATGCCTCAGCCCTTCACCAGTCCGGGCGTGTTCAGGATCACGTCCTTCACCGCCGCATAGTAGCGCACATAGCCGGTGCACCGGCAGATGTGCGGCGCCAGCGCTTCATCGATGACCTTTTCCACATCCTCTTTGGGGATGGGAGCCTTCTGCAGACGCTCCATCAGAACGGTAGCCCCGGTGACGAAGCCAGGCGTGCAGTAGCCGCACTGGAAGGAGAAGTGCTCGATGAACGCCTGCTGCACCGGCGAGAGACGGACGACGTTGCCTTTGTCGTCGCGCTGGGCGTGCCCCTCCACGGTGCGCACGGACTTGCCGGCAAAGAAATGCGCGCCGGTGATGCAGGAGCGCAGCTCCCGCGACACACCATCCGGCGTATCGAGGATGATCGCGCAGGCGTGGCAGATGCCCTGCCCGCAGCCGAGGCGTGATCCGGTGAGGTCGAGATATTCGTGCAGGAAATCGATCATCATGAGATCGTCCGGCACGTCGAGCGGCCCCACCTTGCGGCCATTCACCGTCATGGAAAGCGATCGCGTGGAAACGGTCACGACAGGGCCTCCAGAATTTTCTCGGGCTTGATGGGCGTCGCGTAGAAACGCTTGCCGATGGCGTGATGGATGGCGTTGGCGATAGCCGGCACGACGGCGATCATCACCACCTCCGCCATGCCCTTGGGCGGATCGGTCTCGGAGAGCGCCGGCAGGATATCCGCCGTCTGCGTCCACGGCGCCACATGCGCTGCATGCGGCAGGCGGTAGCGGTTCCAGTTCCAGGTGCCGTCGCCGGGGCCATCTTCGTAGAGCGGCAGTTCTTCGAGTAGCGCATGGCCGATGCCCATCGCCAGTCCGCCCTGGAGCTGCCCGGAGACAAGCTCCGGCACCACCTGATTGCCGCATTCCAGGATGGAATGGTGCGAGAGAAGATCCACCTTCCCCGTCGCCGTATCGACGGACACTTCGGCGATCGTCGCCATGCCCGCATAATAGGTGACAGCGGCGTTGAGACGCTGCACCGGCGGATAGAAGACCTCGTCTCGTTCGACGAAGTGGAAGCCGCCCGCGCTCATGCGCGCTTTCAAGGCATCGGACGCGCCCTCCCCGTAGCGTACCGATAGCGCGTCACCGGGCAGACGGACCTTGCCGACGGTCGGCACATCGAACACCGCCTCGGCCCATTGCCAGCGGTTGAACGCATGGACGCTCACAGCCGTGACGAGACCAAGCGTATGCGCGGCCACCGCGAGCTGTTCGAAACTCAGCGGCTCCATGCCCGCCGCCGTCAGCTTGCCGCCGACGAAGCGCGCCTGCGAGATGTCGACGAAATTGGACTTCATCTGTCCACCGCCAGGCCCGCGCGACCATACGGCCACTGCGGTGGGCCAGAGCGACAGGCGCAGCAGGGCCTGCGCCGCGGTGCGCGTCGCGTGACCGACGAAATAGGCGCTGTTGGACGCGCTCATCGGTGAGGCGAAGGATGGTGTCCAGCGCGGATTGCGGGCGAGCTTGTCTTCCTCGTCCTGAGAAGTCGTATAGGGTGCCTCCGTCGAGACAAGCGGCATCTCGGGCCAGTCGACGATGCCGAACTCGCATTGGTCCGGCACGCGCCCGATAATGTCGGCCACCATCACCGCCTGGGATGTGGTCATGCCCGTGCCCATGTCGCTGCCGTGCTGGCGCATGTGCAGGCGGCCGGACGGATCGAGCGATAGCGTCGTCACCGCCGCATCGGCGCCGGTGCCGTAATCCTTCTGCACCTGCGCAAAGCCAACGCCGTAGCGTTTGCCGGGATTGGACGCCTGATAGGCCGCCTTCTTCGCCGCGCGTCCACTCCACAATGGATGCATCTTCGCCCGTTCCAGGATTTCCTCGGTCCTGAGCGCACCGGCCGGGATCGCGCCCTGCGTGTTCTTCATGCCGGTCTTGAATGCGTTCTTCAGCCGCAGATCGATGGCGTCGACGCCGAGCAGTTCGGCCGCCTCGTCCACCATCATCTCGGTCGCCGACATGGTCTGCAGCGTGCCGTAGCCGCGCGTCGAGCCGGCATCCACGGCGCGCGAGGCGTGAACCTCGATGGAGAAGTCGCTCTTCGGCAGATAGTAGATGCTTTGCGCAGCGCTCGCGCCGACATTGCCGACCTCGGGCGAGAAATTGCGGCGCCCGCCGCCGTCGCTGCGATAGACGCCCTTCATCAGGCGGAACATCTGGCTGGCGCGATCCACCACCAGCGTATTGTCCATCCAGAACGCGTGGCGCTTCAGGCCCATCTGGAACTGTTCGAACCGATCGTTGGCAAGGCGCACCGGCCGGCCGTCGCCATAGAGGCCGGCGACAACGGCATAGAACGGGAAGATCGAGTGATCCTTGGTGCCGTAACCCACCGTGTAGCCGATCGACAGGTCGAAGGTCTTGACGCCCAATTTCGACTTGCCCAGCATCG
>Ga0180219_1000455_pt1 | contig 33268 bp, 47 predicted proteins | sample eDN3rd30CBELigMG_FD_151338 | JGI IMG/M metagenome (GOLD analysis project Ga0180219, IMG submission 151338) | Enriched Miracle-Growth compost microbial communities from Emeryville, California, USA - eDNA 3rd pass 30_C BE-Lig MG (version 2)... ... | reverse complement strand
TACCGGCAAGAAGCTGACGCCGCAGCAGGAGAAGATGGCCCAGTGCAACAAGGACGCCGCGGCCAAGGCGCTGAAGGGCGATGAGCGCAAGACGTTCATGAGTGGGTGCCTGAAGAAATAGCGGGGGCGGGGCGCAGGTGTGGCCGGTGAACCCGATCGCGGACAAGGTCCGCTCCTACGCCCGTGCTTCCCTGTAACCGTAGGAGCGGACTCCGTCCGCGATTCGGCGGATAACGCCGTACGCCAAGCCCACCGTAGGGCGTATAACCGTTCGCGGTTATCCGCCGACACACCCAAGCCCCCAGCCAACGCCCAGGTCAGCCCCGGAGCCGCCGGGCGCCAAGGCCAAACGGCGGATAACGCGGAGCGTTATTGTGAGCTAGTGGGAGTATTGGCACAGGACCGGAGGAAGCCGGAAGAGCCCGGAAGTGGCCGGAGAGCCCCGGATGGCGCGGGCCTTGGGAGAACAGCTGGATGAAGTAGTGCCAAAGCTGTGAAATTCGACTAGAGCGAAATTTGACGGGGGTAATTGGCACTACCCCCTGCGCCCCGGAACCAGCCCTAAATCAGCCAGCCCCCAGCCCACACGGCACGGCCGACAATCTGCAGCTCATTGAGCCGAGCCTTTGGGACCACCATGACCTGGTAGGCCTTGTTCTCGCTTATGACATGAACGGAGCCGTCGAACTGGCGTTGGAGCCTTTTGGCATACAGGTGGTCATCAAGCAGGATGACGTAGACGCCTTCCCCCTCAAGGGTATTGCGGCTTTCGTCGATCATCACGGTGTCGTCGTCTTCTATCAGCCCCAGCATCGAATCACCATCATTTCGGAGGCAGGACAACGTTTCCGGGTTGAGCCCTTTCTTTCGAAGGCTGTAGCGCGTGAACGCCAGGTGCGCCAGCACGCGCGCGCGTTCGTTCCAAGCTCCGTGCCCTGAACTGCAACGAGCGTCATAGAGAGGGATATACGCGTAAATATCCTCCGGAGCCTTGTCCTTAGCCGCTTTGGGCTGAGGGGTGGTGAACTTCTCACCTTCTCCCGTCATCAGCCAAAGCAAGTTTACTTCGCAGCTTCTGGCGAGACTGATCAGAACCCGGCGTGTTGGCTCCCCTCCCTTCAGGTAGCGCTGCAGACCTCCCTGGGAGATTCCAGCAGCACGCGCTAAAGCAGTTACGCTCCCCGCCATAGAAGCCATCTCTCGCAGTCTCTCAATGAAGGCGCTGTCGCTTTCAGCTTCCCCCTCGGAACTTGAAAGCAGCTGATCTTCGGCGTTTTCAACTTTCAACTTTTGCAACCCATTGATTTATAAGCAATAAATTCTATAGAGGTCGCTATGGCATCGGATAGAAGTTGAAAATTCGCTATAGCACTTGAATTTCAACTTCTATCGCACTATGTTTATCCGCAACAGGCTGTTAGACGGCCCTAAAAAACCACCCGCCAAGATGGTTGTTGCTGATGAACCTAGCAGACATGCCACATGACCCCGCCCAGCGCTGGGAGTGGATCAAGTACCAACTGCGCCTTCGGGAGTGCTCGACCGCCAAGCTGGCACGCCAGCTTGGCGTTACGGACCGGGCAATCCGGGCCGTCAAGACGACGCCGTACCCCCGCATGGAGCGCGCCATTGCCGAAGCCCTCGGCGTCAAGACACAGGAGCTATGGCCCGAACGCTGGGACAGCGAAGGCAATCCCAAACGGCAGCGGCCCAACCGCGCAGAAAGCCGTGCCAAGGATAGCCGTTACTCTCCTGTTCCGCACCGTAAAACCGGCACGGAGGCTTGAACATGCGTCACGGAAAAGACGACCGCACCCTGAATATTGAGTTCGATGTTCCCCAGCCCGTAGCTGTCAGCTCTTGCGACTTCCGGGTGCAGGTCAGCGAAATCGTTAGCGAGATTCTGGACGGTGCAAAGCTGGCAGGCCTGCAGCGCTGCGACATCGCCGCACAAATGTCCCGCGCCTCCGGCGAGGACATCAGCAAGCACATGCTCGACGCGTGGTCGTCCCCGGCCCGCGTTGACCACAACCTGCCGTTCTATAGAGCTGCGCTACTGGAACAGGTCTGCGGCACCCATCGCCTGACTGACCTTCTCGTTGAAATCCGAGGCGGCCGAGTCGCCTACGGCCGCGACGCGCTGCTGGCCGAGTTGGGCCGGCAAGAGCGCATCCGCGAGGAAGCGACTCGAAAGGCACGCGAACTGCGGCGCCATCTGGGGGGTGGGGCATGAGGCCGTCGCACTTGAAGCCAGGTACTTGGCTGCTGATTCGCGAAGCCTTTGGCACCGGTGAGTATCGCGCCCGCTTCGAGGGCCGTACTCCTGCCCAAGGCAAGGGGCGTCCGGCTGTCAACCGCCTGTTTAACCCTGAATGGATCGGCTTGTCCGGCGCAGATGATCACGGCATCGCAACCATTAGCGACTACGAACTAGCCCGGCGCGGACGCCTGCTGGGAGATCGCCCATGAATCGTATTCCTCAGGCGCTGCTCGACGATCTGCGCAACGCGACCGAATACCACAACTACGTCCAACAGTGCCCGCCTGTTGCGGCGTTGAAAGACGACAAGACCGCCAGCGAATGGCTGCTTACTGCAGCGCTCAACCTCGGCGCAGCCCTGATCGAAGCCCACTCTGCCGGCGAGGTGCCCCATGCGTAAGTGGTTTACTGCGCAAGAGCTGGCAGGCTTACCGGGCCTTCCTGGAACCGTTCAAGGTGTAAATCACCGTGCAAGGCGAGAGGGTTGGGAGGCTCAGTTGCGTCTTGCTCAAGGAGGCGGACGCGAGTTCTCCTTCGCCGTCCTCCCTGCCGAAACCCAGGCCGCCCTGCTGGCCCGCCTGGTGCAGCAGGAAGAGCCGCAGCAGGCTCCGCAACCCACTGCCCCGCACGCGCTCATTACGCCTAAGCGTGACGGCATTTCCGCGTCACGCTTGAACGATGATCAGCGCGAGGTCATGACCGCGCGTATCGCCATCATTCGCGAGATCGAGCGCATGAGCCAGATGGTCAGCCAGCAGCGGGCCATCCTGACGCTTGTCGGCCTGGCCCGTGACAGCAAGCTCAGCCCCTACCTGGCCGGCCAGGTGGAGCGCGCAAACGACCGCAAGACGCCCGACCGCACCTTGAGCGAGCGCACACTCAAGCGCTGGCTGGCGGACTACCGCAAGCACGGCGAGATTGCGTTGGCCCCCGTGCGGCGCAAGCCCAACATGAGCATTCCGAGCTGGGCGCCGGTCTTCCTCAAGCACTACCAGCGCCCGCAGAAGCCGAGCGTTGAAGCGGCTTATGCAGCGTTCGCCGCCGAGAACCCCGGCTGCCCGAGCATTCATGCCGTGCGCCGCTTCCTCGCCAAGTTGAGCCCGGAGGCTCGCGAGCAGGGCCGCATGGGCAGCCGCGAGCTGAAAGCGCTACAGCCCTTCAAGCGCCGTCAGGCCCATCAGCTGTGGCCCAACGACGTGTGGGTGGCGGACGGCCACACGTTCGACGCGGAAATCATCAACCCGCTGACGGGGCAAATCTTCCGCCCGGAAATCACCCTGGTCATCGACTGGGCAACCCGCCGGATCACGGGCTTTTCCGTCAACCTGGCCGAGTCGACGCTGGCGACACTCGACACGCTGCGCGACGGTGTCAGCCGCTGCGGCATGTACAAGGTGCTGTACGTCGACAACGGCGGCGGCTTCGATAACGCCGACGTCTACGAGGTCAACGACCGCTTGGGTGGCGAAATCACGCACTCCCTACCGTACAACTCCCAGGCGCGGGGCGTTATCGAGCGGGCGCACCGGACCATCCTGGTGCGACTGGCGAAGGACTTCGACAGCTACATGGGCGCGGACATGGACAATGAAGCCGCTACCCGTGTCCATCGCCTGTCCCGCAAGCAACTGGCAGAAGGCATCACCCCCACTCAGATTCCCGAGTTCGGCACCTTCTTCGCCAAGCTGCAGGATGCCCTGGACGCCTACAACCACGCTCCGCACCGCGGGCTTCGGAAGGTCCGCGACATCGCCACCGGCCTGATGCGACACCAATCGCCCATGGAGGCCTGGAAGTCCGCTATCGCCGAAGGCTGGGAGCCTCTGCAGGCATCGGCCGACATCGTTGCCAGCGTGACGCGACCGCAGGTCGTCCGCACCACCAACCGGGGCGAGGTCCGCTTCAGCGGCAACATCTACTTCTTGGACGCCCTGCGTGACATCCACGGCGAACAGGTCCGCGTTGCCTACGACTTCCGCGACGCCAGCCGGGTGTGGGTTTACGACATGGACGGCGAGCTTATCGGGGAGGCTCTGCTCGATGGCAACGCCACTCCGGCGATGCCGGCGTCCCTGCTGGAGAAGGCAGCCGACAAGCGCGAGCGCGGCCAACTGGCGCGCCTGGTGAAGAAGGCCAAGACGCTGACCGGCCAGGACGTGGAAATCCGCGTGCTGCCGCAAGGACAGCCCAGCGCCGAGCTGGCACCGGAACAACTGGCCGATGCGCGCCAGGTGGCCGCCCGGCTGGCAGCCGCGGAACCGGTCTTCACGCTGCCCGACGACCGCATGTCCCGCTACCACCTGTGGAACCGCCTTGCCGCCCGCCGCGATGCAGGCGAGCCCCTGACCGCTGCCGAATCCCAATGGCTGGAGAGTTACGCCAAGCACCCGGACCTGGCGTCCGTGCGCCGCGTCTTCGAGTTCGCCGCCACCGCTACCGCTTAACAAACGGGCCGCCGGAGAGCGGCCAAAGGAGTGAAGCAATGAGTAAGTCCATGATTGCCCCTCTGACCAACGTCGGCCTGCTGTCCAGCGCCATCGACCGCGCAATGCAGCGTCCGCTGGGCCTGCCCGGCCTGGTCGTCATGTACGGGGCCTCCGGCCTGGGCAAGTCGGTAAGCGCCGCCTTCGCCGCCAACATGCACCGCGCCTACTACGTCGAGTGCCGCGATACCTGGTCGAAAAAGGCCTTCCTGCTCGCAATCCTCCGTGAGATGGGCCTGGCCCCCAGCCGCACCCTGAGCGAGATGGTCGACCAGGTCGCCGAGCAACTGTCGCGCTCGGGCCGCCCGCTGCTGGTGGATGACGCCCAGTACCTGCTGGACAAGGCTGTCGCGAACGTCATCACCGATATCTACAACGCCAGCCAAGGCACCATCGTGCTGATCGGTGAAGAGCGCGTTCCCGGCAGCCTGGCAAAGCTGGAGCGCCTGCACAACCGCGTCCTGGAATGGGTGCCAGCACAGCCGGCCACCCTGGACGACCTGCGCACGTTGGCCAGCGCCACCTATCCAAGCCTGGAAATCGAGGACGAGCTGCTGGACGACCTGCGTCAGAAGACTCGCGGCTGCCTGCGCCGTGCCGCTGTGAACCTCTACCGCATCAGCACCGAGGCCCAGGCCCATGGCGTCAGCCGCTTCGGCATGGCCCATTGGGGGAAACGCCCCTGGTTCACCGGGGAAGCCCCGGCGCGGAGGGCTTGAGCATGGCCCGCAAGCCCGTACACCTGGCAATGGTCGGCGGCAAGGCCCCCAGGCAGCACATGTGGGAGGCCATTCGCTCTCTGTCCCGCGATCCGAAGGCCCTGACCACCTACAACGTCGCACGGCTCTCCGGCCAGGACGACGAGGCCGTGCATAGCTACCTGCGCGACCTGGCCACGGCCGGCATCGTCCAGCGCCTGGAGGTGCTGAGCAAACGCAACTACCGGTGGAAGCTGGAGACGGACGAGGGTGCCGAGGCCCCGCGCGTCAACAAGCGCGGCGAGCGCGTGCCGCCGCCGGCTGTGGAAAGCATCTGGCGCACGCTGCGCATCCTGGGCGAGATGAGCGCCGCCGAGGCGGCAGAGCACGCCAGCGTCAACGGCGTGACCATGACCGAACAGGCGGCCCGCATCTACCTGCAGGGGCTGACCCTCGCCGGCTACGTCACCCGTACCGACGGGACCCCAGGCAAGCCCGCCCGCTATCACCTGGTTCGCCAGCGCTACACCGGCCCGCAGCACCCGGTCTATCAGCGCAGCACTTTCGAGCAGGTCTACGACCCGAACCTGGACCAGGTGGTGTGGAGCAAGGGCGACGGGGAAAGCTCGGAGCTGGCCGGCCTCCGACTTGAAAAGGCCCGTCTGGAGCGGTTGCTGATCGACCTGTGCGCGGCCAGCCGACCGGTAAGCACGTTAGCGGACCGCATGATTGCCCAGTTCCACCGGGATGACAGTGAGCGGTCAGAGGGCATCGCGGCCCTGCGCACGTTCTATGACCTGGTGCGCGAGGTGCGCGCATGACTCGCGTCGACCTGTCCGCCTGGGGCGAGCAGCCCCCGGCCTGGGTGGTCCTGCTTGCCGCCGAGGTTCAGCAAACCAATCGCACCCGAGCCGGCGAGCGCATCGGCATGAGCCGCTCGGCCGTCAGCCTTGTGCTCTCCAACCGCTACCCGTCGCCGTCCACCGCTGCCGTCGAGCGCCGCGTAGTCGAGGCCCTCGGCGCCCTGGACTGCCCAGCACTCGACGCACGCATCAGCGTCGTCGAGTGCCAAGAGTTCCGCGAAATGCGGGCCCCGACTCACAACCCACACGCCATGCAGCGCTGGCGCGCATGCCAGCACTGCCCCTTGAACCCCAACTGCGCGAAAGCCCTGGAGGCGAGCGATGCAACCCAGCACTAACGCTCCACTGAAAGTCCTCACCCCGCAGTTTGCCGAGCGCCTGCGGACCTTCAACGAAGCCAGCCGCACGTTGCAGCGCATGGGCATCCGCCTGCACCGCATCGAGCCGGCCGTGAACCGCCTGACCATCGCGCCGGAGGATGGTCGCCGCCTCGTCCAGCTGCGCATGGTGGCCGGCTTCCAACGCCAAGCCTCTGCTGGCAGCACGCGCTACATCGCGCAGTTCCAGGGCGTCGAGTTGGTCTGGTCAGAGCCCATCAGCTATCGCGACTTCGCCCGCCCCACCAGCCCCATCGACCTGACTTTCCATTGACCAACAGGAGCAACCCCATGAACGCAACTGCAATTCCTGCCGGCTACCGGTACGACGCCCAGCGCCGTCTGGTGCATGAAGACATGATCAAGCCCATCGACCAGGCCCGCGACAAGCTGGTGCTGGAGCTGGTCGACAAGGCCCAGGCCCTGAGCAAGCAACTGGCCGAGTTCAAAATGAGCGCCTTCGGCGACGTCGCCGCCTTCGTTGACATGTCCGTCGAAGAGTACGGCGTCAAGCGCCGTGGCACGAAAGGCAACGTGTCGCTGTTGAGCTTTGACGGCCGCTACATGATCAAGAAGGCCGTGCAGGAGTCCATCCAGTTCGACGAGCGCCTGCTCGCTGCGCGTGCGCTGATCGACGAGTGCCTGCTCGAATGGACCGAGGGCGCCCGCCCTGAGGTGGTTGCTCTGATCAATGACGCCTTCCGCACCGACACCAAGGGCGAAATCCGCACCGCCCGCGTGCTCGCGCTGCGGCGGCTGAACATCACCGACGAGCGCTGGCAAAAGGCGATGCAAGCCATTGGCGAGGCCTGCCAGGTTGCCGGCTCCAAGGACTACATCCGTGTCTATGAGCGAGTCGGCGACACGGACCAGTGGAAGGCCATCCCGCTCGACATCGCGGGGGTGTAACCATGGCCGCTCGCAAGCAACAGCTCTGCGTCGTCACCCTGGGATATGAGCGATTCCTGCTGCCTCAAGGTGACGCCCTCAAGATGATCGACATCATGAGCCGCGCTGCCAAGGTGGATATCGACTACACCACCAGCGGAGGCCTCAAGTACCTCGTCCGCGAGACGCCTGACGCAGAGCTGACGGTGGTACGCCCTGGTCAGTTGGTCATGCCTCAGGCCGAAGCGGTCCCGGCTGCACCTCGCGCCCGGCGGAAGTCTACGCCCCAGCTGGAGCACAACCCCATCCGACTGCTGGGGGACTTCTGATCATGGCGAAAATCTTTGCAGTCTGCCGCATCGACGGCCTGATCGAGCTGCGCGAGGGGCGCCCCGGCGAGGGCTATTTCGCCCTCGCTATAGGCGAGCTGGCGAGCGTGCAACAGGCAATCCTCGCTACCGCCGAGCCACAGGTGACGGAGGGCGGAACGGTGGTTCGCCGCGTGCCGGGCGTGAGCTCCGAGGCCAGCGCCCGCGAGAACCTGGGCGCCATCGCTCGCTACATCCAAACCCTGGGCCAGCAGGATCGGCCTGCCTTCCGAGCGCTGGGGGTGTGACATGCGCGGAACCCTAGTCGTATTCCAAGACAACGACCAGGACTTCCTGGTCTGGCAGTTGGACCAGGACGGTGTCGTCACGCGGAGCTGGCCGTTTCAGACCGACGTGTGGGCCGGCACCAAGGTCCTCAACGTGGCATCGCTCAAGCATGACGGCGTGGTGAAAGCCGCACGCAATGGCCGCCCCTGGGAGTGCCGTCATGAGGTGGTCGCAGTCCACCCGATTCGGCCGGTTGACGTGTCGGTCAAGTGGGACGGTATCGCGGGTTACGTGACCAGCACGGTTCGAGGCCAGCGGGCGTCCTGCACCCATGACGCGGTGGCTCCGGTGCAGCGCCTGGCCGAGAAGGTTTTCCCCAGCTTGCAGTGCCGCATCGAGCGCCTGGAGTGCCAGCCAGTCGGCAGGCTCCACAGCCTATGGCGAATCACCCCGGAGGGCCTCTGACTATGAGCAAGTTCACCATCACCATCGAAGACGAGAACGGTTGCCTGAGCGTCACCATGGCCGGCGACGGCAAGCCGGAAGGGTTTGCGGGACTGACCGCCGTGGCGCTTATGAGGCTCGCCCAGGACGTAGTGCCAAAGGCCGTCAAGCGCGCTGCCATGAATAGCGACTGCCAGTGCGAGAAGTGCAAGGCCGCGCGCGCCGAGGTGCAGACCGAGGCATCAGCCCCCAACGGAAAACCGACAATCCACTGAGCGAAACCGCCCCGGCCTGACCGGGGACGGTCTGCCCAGCGTGGTGGCTGGGTACTGACGAGCAGCCGAGGAACCTATGGAACACAGCAAGGCCCTGGACAAAATCAAGAAACTGCTGCGCCTGGCCGGTAGCAGCAACCCACACGAAGCGGCGAACGCCATGCGCCAGGCGCGGGCGATGATGGAGAAGTTCGGTATCGGCGAGGGGGATGTCGCCCTCTCCGAGGTCACCGAACACGGCGCTGGGAGCGGCTCCAAAGTGAAGCCTGCCCAGTGGGAAGCGAACCTCTCCGTCACCGTGGCGAAGGCATACTCCTGCCGCACGCTCTTCCGAGGCGGCGTCGGCCAGTGGCGTTTCGTTGGCGAGATGGCCGAGGTAGCTGGCTACACCATGACCATTCTGCTGCGCCAGGTTCGCCAGGCGCGCCGTGAGTACATCGCCACTGTGCTGAAGCGCTGCAAGCCGGCGACCAAGACCAAGCGCGGCGACTTGTTCTGCGAGGCCTGGGTTTGGGCGGTGCGTCAGCAGGTAAACCAGTTTGCCGGGGCTGAGGCTCCGTCGCAGGCTGCCGAAGCCTACATGCTCAAGCACTACCCCAACCTAGTGCAGGGCAAGGCCATTGATCGCACCAGCAAGAAAGGTCCGCTCGGTGCGCGCGACATGCTCGATGCAGCCAAGGGTATCGAGGCGGCGGACGGCGTCCAGCTCAACCACGGCGTCGGTGGATCGGCGCCCCTGGCCCTGACCTGAGGTAGCGCCATGACCAAGCCCCGCACCGACAAAGTCCGCAAGCAGGACGCCAACCGCCAGCAGCAACTGCGCAACCGCAGGGGGGCGCACAAGCAGGCCGTGGGCGCAGAGAAACTCAAGCTCGAAATCTACGCAGGAACCCGCGCCGACATCGACACAATGTGCCAGGTCGGCGGCTTCGAAGAGGAAGCCGAGGCCATCACCCTTGGCCTACGCTACCTGGCCGGCATGGCGCGCAGCCATCCCGAGGCGTTCCGCAGCGCCATGGACCCGAGGAACCCGGTATGACTCCCGAGACCATCAACGTCGCCGGCATCCCGGCGGCGGCCAACGAAGAGATCGACAAGCCCCGTTTCCAGACCACCCTGGATGGCGTGGAGCAGCGCTGCAGCAAGTGCGACGAATACTGGCCGTATGACGCGGAGTTCTTCTTCAAAGGTAGCAACGGCAAGCTCTACACCTACTGCAAGGCCTGCTACTACGAAATGCCGTCCATGCAGAAGCGCCTCGCAGCACGCGGAAAACGGAGGTCGGTATGAGCAGCAAGGGCCGCCAACTGATCCAGATCGCCCGCCGCCAGTTGGGCATGGACGACGACACATACCGCGCACTGCTCGGCCGCGTGGCCGGCGTGCGGTCCTCTACTGCACTCTCACCGCGCCAGGTCGGCCTGGTGCTGGCCGAGCTGGAGCGCCTGGGCTGGCAGTCTGTTCGGAAGCCGGCCGGCCGCGCCGCGCCGAAGGCGGCACCGGATCGCCAGGCCCTGGTTGGCAAGATCGAGGCGTTCCTGGCCGAGGCCGGGCGCCCCTGGAGCTACGCAGACGCCATGGCCCTGCGGATGTTCCAGGTGGAACGTGTGGAGTGGCTGGACGCCGGCCAGCTGGGCCGCCTGGTCGCCGCCCTGGCGTATGACGCGAAGCGTCACGGGCGGCGCGTATGAGCATGAACCTGGAGCAGGTGCGGGACCAACTGCCCGCCCAGGTGCTGGAGATCGCCGACGTGGTGGGTATGCCCGCCGCCCTGCGCCTGGTCACGGAGCTGGGCGGGACAACCTGGGAGTTCGCCAAGGGCGCTAACCGCAACGGGCAAATCCGGGTGGCGGCGCTGGCGGACATCGTCGGCGATGACGCGGCGCAGTTGCTGACCTCCCGTCTTGGGGGCGACGTGGTCTATATCCCGCGCTGCGACGTGGCGCTGCGCCGGTTGCGTGACCTTGAGATTCATCGCCAGTTCGAGCAGGCGGTGCGCGAAGGCGTGAGCGCGCGGGTGGTGGTTGCGGAACTGGCCAGAACTTATAAGCTCTCCGACCGTCGTATCTGGATCATCCTCAACCAGGTGCTGCCAGACCCCACCGCACCTGGCGACCTCTTCGACTAGCCCCGCCCTCGCGGGGCTTTGTCTTTCTGCTGAACCCCTTCCTCTAAAACGCCGCCCGTCGCCTTAGCACTATGGCGGCATGAACGCACAGCCGATCTACCACGCCCCCACCAGCCCGCGCGAGTATGCCGCGCTGGTACTGGCCGAGCCCAATCTGGAGCGCCGCCGGGACCTGATGGCCAGGTGCCCCGAGCACTGGCGCGAGCTGGTGAGCGAACACGTCAAAACCGGCTACTCGAGAATCCAGTCCTACCGCGCTTTCATCAGCGGCCGCCGCCAGTCGATGGCGGCAGGCCCCCAGCCAGCGCCGCGCAGGGAAGACACCAGCTTCCGCATCAGCGACTTCAAGAAGTCCGCGCCCGAGAAGGGCAACCAGGAACTGGCCAAGCTCAAGGCCCTGGTGGGAGGCCGCGATGGGGATTAAGGCGCGCGTCCTGGCGGCGGCCCTGCTGATCGCTACGCCTGTGGTCGGCCGCTTCGAAGGCCGCAACCTGCTGGCCTACCTCGACCCGGTGGGCATCCCCACCATCTGCGACGGCTGGACCCGTGGCGTCAGGCTCGGTGACCGGGCGACGCCGGCCGAGTGCGACGAGCGTACCCGCCAGGGCTTGGAGGAAGCGGCCCAGGTCTTCGAAGCCTGGGTGCCGCAGCAGGTCATCGACCGGCTGCCGGCCAGCACCGGCGCGGCCTTCCTGTCCTTCATCTACAACGTCGGCCCCGGCAAGCCGGGCGTGAAGGATGGCTTCGTTTGGCTTAAGAACGGCAACCACTCAACCATGCTGCGCGAGCTGCAGGCCGGGCGGATCGCCCAGGCCTGCGCCCAGCTCCCCAGCTGGACCAGTGCTGGCGGCCGGAAGCTCAACGGCCTGGTCAAGCGCCGCGCCGCCGAGCGAGCGCTGTGCGAGGTCGACCTATGACCTGGCTCGACATCCTCAAGCGTCTGGCCGGCCCGGTGGCGGTCTTGTTTGTTCTGTTCCTGATCGTTGCCGGCCTGGAGGCGATGCAGGCCATGGCGCGGCAACAGGGCTACGACCAGGCCCAGGCCGAGGGCAAGGCCGCCCTGGAGCAGCTGCAGCGGCAGTACGCCGAGGCTGACACCCAGCGCGCCCGCCAGGCCGAGGCCGATGCCAAAGCCGCCGCGAATCGCCTGGCATCGGAGAAGGCCAGGGCCGACAAGCTCGCCGACGAGCTGGCCGAGCAGCAGCGCCAACACCGCAAGACCACTGACCACCTCGCTGGGGAGATAGCACGTGTCAACGACCTCTACCGGGATGCGCTCGATGCGCCGCCTAAGCCTGTGCCTGCTTGCCTGCTTACTCGCGGCTGGGTGCGAGTCTACGACGAAGCAACCGGCGCCCGTGTGCCAGCCGATCCAGCTGCCGCCGGAGCTGCTGCGCCGACCGGAGCCGGCAGCCCCGCTGACCAACTCCCCGCAGACGTCGACCAGCGCGCCGTCCTGGCCCACCACGTTCGCTATGCCGAGCAGTGCCGGAACACGGCCGCTCAGTTGGACGCTCTGATCGACGCCGTGGAGGGCCATTGATGGCAACCGATCTGATCGGCTGGGCAATTTCGCTGCTGTCCATCTTCGCCGCCGTCGTAACCGCGCTGGTCAAGCTGCTGCTCTGGCAGTTCGAGAAGCGCCTGTCCGAGCGTTTCACCAGCCAAGACGAGGCACGCAAGGAAGCCAGCAAGCACTGGGAAGAGAGCTTCGCCAAGGTCCTGGAGCGCCAGGACAAGGACGCACTGGCCCTGCAGCAGCTGGAGCGCGCCTTCTTGAACTTTAAAGCCGACCTGCCCTTGGAGTACGTCCGCCGCGAAGACTGGGCGCGTGGGCATTCGATCATCGAAGCCAAGCTCGACGGCCTGGCGCTCAGGTACGAAAACATCCTGCTCAAAGGAGCGCGCAATGATTGATCCCGCCAAAGCACGCCGGGAGTCTCTTCGCTGGTTCATCCTGCTGACTCTCAACACCTCCCGGCCCGTGGACCCGCACGAAACCGTGGTGCTCTCGACCATCCAGGGCATCTACCCGGACGCCACTGCGCTGGAGCTGCGCCGCGAGCTGGACTACCTGGCTGACCGCAGCCTGGTCACCCTGGAGAAGAAGCCCAGCGGCCAGTGGATTTGCGGCCTAACCCACTACGGCGTGGACGTTGCCGAGTACACCATTGAGTGTCACCCCGGTATCGCCCGGCCCGAGAAGTACTGGAGCGCCTGACCATGCCGCCGCGCTCCAAGGTTCAGCAGCTCCCGCCCGACGTGAAGGCCTGGCTCGACCAGGCCCTGGTGGAGTCCAACTTCTCCGGCTATGAGGCGCTCTCGGCCGAGCTGGAAGCGCGCGGCTATAGCATCAAAAAGTCCGCGCTGCACGCCTACGGCCAGACCTTCGAGGACCGCCTGGCGGCGCTGCGCCAATCCAGCGAGCAGGCCAAGGCCGTGGTCACCGCGGCGCCCGACGACGAAGGCGCCGTCAACGAGGCCCTTATGCGCCTGGTCCAGGACCACCTGTTCAAGTTGCTGATGGCCTCCGAGGGCAAGCTGGACCTACCCAAGGTGGCCAAGGCGGTGGCCGAGCTGGGCCGCGCCTCCGTCGTCCAACTGAAGTGGAAGGCCGAGTTCAAGGAACGCGCCGAGTCGGCAGCCGCCAAGGTCGAGAAGATCATCCGCAAGGGCGGCTTGAGTGCCGAGGCGCGGGACGAGATTCGCCGGGAAATCCTCGGGATGGCCGGATGAACTACCTGATTGCGTTCCTGCTGGTATCTCTCCCCGCAACGAAGGGCGAGCTGTACGCCGCCGCCGTTGCTCTCTTCTTTGCCTGGGTGTTCCAGAAATGAATGCACTGAAGAAAGAACCGCCGCAGCAACGGTCGCCACTGGCCGACATCATTTCGGTCGGCCAGGTGGTCAACGCCCCTTCGGTTCTGCTCGGCTATCAGCAGCGCTGGACATCCATTCGTGCGCCGCTGAAGGTCGGCGAGAAGTCGCGCCGGATTGGCCTGACCTGGGCCGAGGCGGCGGATAACGTGCTGGTGGCTGCCAGTTCGACCAAGGCCGGCGGGATGAACGTCTATTACCTGGGCTACAACCAGGACATGACGGTCGAGTACATCCAGGCCTGTGCCATGTGGGCGCGTGCCTTCAACTACGCGGCCGGCGAGATCGAGGAAGGCATCTGGGAAGATGACGACCCCGACAAGCACATCAAGACCTTCACCATTACGTTCCCCAGCGGATACCGCATCGTCGCGCTGACCAGTCGGCCGTCAAACTTGCGGGGCCGCCAGGGCGTAGTGGTGATCGACGAGGCCGCCTTCCACCCGGACCTGGCCGAGCTGCTCAAGGCAGCCCTGGCGCTGCTGATCTGGGGTGGCGAGGTTCACGTCATCAGCACCCACAACGGCACGGACAACCCGTTCAACGAGCTGATCGACGAGATTCGCTCGGGCAAGCGCAAGGGCGAGCTGTTCCGCTGCACCTTCAAGGAAGCCGTGGCGGATGGTCTGTACAAGCGCGTGTGCCTGCGCAAGGGAATTCCCTACGACGCGGCCAATGAAGCGGAGTGGGTGGCGGGCGTTTACGGCTTCTACGGCGACGCCGCCAACGAGGAACTGGATTGCATCCCCAGCCAGGGCGGTGGCACCTACCTGTCCCTGGCGCTGCTGGAGCAGCGCAGCCGGGCCGGCGTGCCGGTGCTGCGCCTGGCCTACCCGGTGGGCTACGTCACCACCGCTGAGCCGCTGCGACTGGCGGATAGCCTGGCTTGGTGCGAGCGCGAACTGGCGCCGCTTTTGGCACAGCTCCCCGCCAGCGCCTGGAGCTTCTACGGCATGGACTTCGCCCGCAGTGGCGACTTGTCGGTGATCGTGCCGCTGATCCAGGAACAGGATAGCCGCAAGCGGCCGCCCTTCCTGGTCGAGCTGCGCGGGGTGCCGTTCAAGCAGCAAGAGCAAATCCTGTTCTACATCGTCGACCGCCTGCCCGGCTTCATGGCAGGGGCTAACGATGCGCGCGGCAACGGCCAGCAACTGGCCGAGGCGGCGGCGATCAAGTACGGGCACAGCCGTATCAGCCAGGTGATGCTGACCGAGGGCTGGTATCGCGACAACATGCCCGGCCTCAAGGCCGACCTGGAGGACGGAACCCTCTACGACCTGCCCAGCGACCGCGACGTCATCGGCGACCTACGCGCGTTCAAGATGGTTAGGGGTGTGGCTCGCGTCCCCGACGTCCGCACCACTGAGAAGGAAGGCGGCCAGCGCCACGGTGACGCCGGCATCGCCATGGCCCTGGCGCGCTTCGCCAGCCGCATGGAGATCGAACAATACGGCTACGAGGCCGTTCGCCCCTCCAACTCCGACAAGTTCAACGACGACGACCAGGTGTCCCATGGCTGGGGCATCGGAGGTGTTCTGTAATGGCTGAATCCCCGATCCTCGACGCCAGCGGCCGTCCCTTCCCGAAGGTCGACATCCTGCAGGAAGTCGTCCATGCAAGCGTCACGGGCGTCTACCAGGCGTGGTCGACCGACACCGTGTCGACCTCGCTGGACCCGGCCCGGCTCCGCGCCATCCTCAACGCCGCCGCTACGGGCGATGCGCGCGAGTACCTGACCCTCGCAGAGGAAATGGAGGAGAAGGACCCACACTACGCGGCCGTCCTGGGCACCCGTAAGCGTGCTGCTTCCGGCCTGCCTGTCGCCGTTGAGGCTGCAAGCGAGGCCCCACGCGACGAAGAGATCGCGGAGGCGGTACGCCAGCTGGTCAAGGCCCCGGCGTTCGGCGACATGCTGGACGATCTGCTGGATGCCATCGGCAAAGGGTATAGCGTTGTTGAACCCCTGTGGGAGTACCGCGACGGGAAGCTCTGGCCAAAGAGCTACGAGCACCGCGACCCGCGCTGGTTCCAGTTCGACCGCGTGACGGGCAAGCGCCTGCAACTGCTCGATGCTACGGGCCAGGGCACTGAGCTGCCGCCCAATCGGCTGATCGTCCATACGCCTCGGCTCAAATCTGGCTTGCCCATCCGGGGTGGTGTGGCGCGCCTTGTTGCCGTGTCCTACATGTGCAAGTCCTACTCCCTGAAGGACTGGATGAGATACTCCGAACTGTTCGGTATGCCGCTGCGGATCGGCCGATACGGTCCCAACGCGAAGCCTGACGACATCGCAGTACTCCGGCGCGCCGTGGCGCAGCTCGCAGCCGACGCGGCGGCCATCCTCCCGGAAGGGATGAAGATCGATTTCGAAGAGATCGCCAACGCAGCTGGTGGCGCCGAGCTGTTCGAGCGGTTGGCCGAGTGGCTCGACAAGCAAGTCTCCAAGGCCGTCCTGGGCCAAACCATGACCACCGACGATGGATCGAGCCAGAGCCAGGCAAACGTCCACAACGAGGTGCGCAAGGACATCCTCAAGGCCGATGCTAAGCAACTGGCCACAACCATCAACCGCGACCTGGTGCACGCCTTCGTAGACCTGAACTTCGGCCCGCAGACGGCGTACCCGGAGGTTGTGCTCCAGGTCACGGAGCCGGAAGACCTCAAGGCGTTGGCCGATGCCTTGGGACCGTTCATTGACCGAGGGCTGCAGGTCGAGGCGTCAGCAATCCTCGGCAAGTTCGGCCTACCTGCGCCTGCGGACGGTGCGCTGCTGCTGCGACCGGTCGGTGGCGCGCTGCCGCCGGCCTTGAACCATGAACAGCATGCCTGCCAGTGCCACGCGTGCAACGTCGAGCGGAGGCAGCGCAAGGCGCTCAACGCCGAGCAGCAGCACCGCGACGAGCTGGACAAGCTGGCCGACGACGACCTAGGCGACTGGGAGCCGCTGATGCGGCCCGTGCTCGATCCCCTACAGGCGCTGGCCGACAAAGCCGGCAGCTTCGACGAGTTCAAGGCCGGCCTGGCTGGGCTGCTCAATGAGATGGACCCAAGCGAGCTGATCGAGAAGCTGGCCCTCGCGAGCTTCAAGGCGCGCGGACTGGGTGACGTGAGGGATGAGCTGTGACGCCCGAACAGTCCCAAGTGCCGGTGCCAAAGGACGCGCTGGACTGGTTCCGCGCCAAGCGCATGAAGCCCGGCTTCGACTACCGCGACGTCTGGCAGGAAGAGCACGCCACCATCTGGACGGTGGCCAAGGCTATGCGCCTGGACATCCTGGAAGCGATCCGCTCGGCGGTAGACGAGATGATCGAGGCCGGTCAGGACTTCGGCACCTTTAAGCGCGAGCTGCAGCCGCTCCTGGTCAAGCTGGGCTGGTGGGGCGTATCGAACATGACCGACCCGCTGACCGGCGAAAAGCGCGACGTGCAGCTGGGCAGCCCGCGCCGGCTGCGCACCATCTACGACATCAACCTGCGCACAGCGAACGCGGCGGGCCAGTGGCAGCGCATCGAGCGCACGAAGAAGACGCACCCGTACCTGCTCTATCAGCTCGGCCCTTCCCAGCACCACCGGCCCCAGCACCAGGCTTGGGCCGGCATCCTGCTGCCGGCTGACCATCCGTTCTGGAAAACGCACTTCCCGCCGAACGGCTGGGGCTGCAAGTGCTGGGTGCGCCAGGTCTCGAAGCGCGAGGCCGCGCGCCTGCTGGCAACCGGCAAGTACCTGGACCGGGCGCCCACCCAGGAAGAGATGGAGTACATCAACCGCCGCACCGGCCAGGTGCTGCGCGTGCCGGTGGGGATCGATCCGGGCTGGGCCTACAACCCCGGCGCCGTGTCCCGCCTGGAGCAGGCGCAGCAGCTCCTGGTGGACAAGGAAAAGGCGTCCAAGGTGCTGGCGGAAGCGAAAGGCCCCGGAAATGCCCCTGGCGACGGCGAACGCAACTGAGGCTAGGCGACGGGTGCAGGTAAGTGGCGTTTGCGCGTCCTGCGCAAATCTAACGGCGGTCTAACGGTATGACGAGGACGAGTATGCAGATGGAACGATAGGAAGATCAGGAAAAGCCCCAGGTCGAGCGCTTCGGCGGGATCTTGCGGGCGGACACTTCGGGCGAGCAGTGTGCCAAGTATATCCTGGCCAGCGAGTATGACCGCCTGGCCGCTGAAGCGGAGACCTTCCGCATCAGTTCCGACATCAAGCAGGCGAACCTGGAGCTTGAGCAAGAGCGCTACCGGTACGCCCTGATGCGTATAAAGGAGATGGACCTGCTGTTCGCCCGGTTCATCCTGGCCATGCGCTCGGCCGTCATCGAGATGGACCACGGCGCCGGAGCGGAAGCGGCCATGACCTGGATCGTCAACAGCCTGGCCGGTCCCGGCGAGCTGCCGCCGGACGACGAGGCCGACGCACAAGGCTACTTCGACCGGGAGATCGCCGTGGTGGATAAGTCCCTGGCCGAGGTGTTTGCCTTCTTCAAGGCGAATCGCCTGCCGCCTGGCTGGGGATCGGCTCGCACTCATTGCTGACTTGCTGAACCCCTTCCTCTAATCCCGCCCCCCTCATGCCGCCGACTATGGCGGCATGAACAAACAAGCCCCCCAGCTCCACCGCGAAGTCTCCACCGCACTCTGCTTCGAGCTAAGCGCCGAGGTTCCCGAGTGGGTGGAGGTGCTCCCGCCTGGTCCCACCGTGACCGGCCGTGACGGCCGGCAGTGGACCTACGACCCGCACCAGGTCATCGCCGCCACCACGGACCACGCCGCAGGGGCTGACCTGCCGTTCGACTACTTGCACGCCACCGAGCTGAAGGCCCCGCTTGGGGAGGAAGCTCCGGCCGCCGGCTGGGCGCGTGAGTACCGCATCAACGAGCGCGGCGCCCTGGAGGCGCGCGTGGAGTGGACGGCAGCGGCCCGCAACGCCATCCAGGCGCGTGAGTACCGCTATGTCAGCCCGGTGTTCATGTACACCAGGGCGGGCCGCATCGAGCGCTTCAGCAGCTTCGGCCTGGTGACCAAGCCCAACCTTTCCATCAAGGCCCTCAACTCCGAGCAGGCCGCCGCCTTTCAACCACCAGAGGTAAACGCAATGGACCTCGCTGCAATCCTGGCGGCCCTTGGCCTGCCTGACACCGCCACGGCAGAGGACGCCGTGGCCGCCATCAACAAGCTGTCGCAGGACAAGAAAGACCTGCAGACCGCCGCCAACAGCGAGAAGGTGCCGTCGCTGGACAAGTACGTCCCGCGCCAGGACTTCAGCGCAATGGAACGCCGCGCCCTGAATGCCGAGCAGCTGCTGGCGCAGCAGAAAAAGGATGACCTGGAGAAGGCCATCAACTCCGAGATCGAGGCCGCCCTCAAGGCCGGCAAGATCGTGCCTGCAACCAAGGAGTTCTACCTGGCAGCTTGCCGCGAGGACGGCGGCCTGGAGCGCTTCCGCGACTTCGTGAAGGCGGCGCCGCCCGTGACCGATCCGGTAGTGCCGGACGGCGAGTACAAGGGCGGCCAGAAGGCGCTCAACGCGGAAGAGCAGGCGGCCGCCAAGGCCTTCGGCTGGACCGAAGAGCAGTACATCAAGAACACCGAGGGGGTTAAGTAACTATGGCTACTACCGTCACGCCGGCCGTCCTGGCCGCGCTGTTCAAGGGCTACCGCGCCGAGTACCAGAAAGCGCTGAGCGACTACCAGGCCAAGGCTCAGTGGCAGCGGATTGCCACGCTGGTTCCTAGCGTCAGCGCGTCGAACCTGTATGCCTGGCTGGGCCAGTTCCCCATGCTGCGCGAATGGATCGGTGCGCGCGTCATCAAGGCCATGGCCGCCAAAGGCTACGAGATCGAGAACAAGACCTTCGAGGCCACGGTGAGCATCCTGCGCACCGCGGTCGAAGACGATCAGGCCGGCGTCTACCTGCCGATGTTCAACGAGATGGGGCGAGCTGCCGCCTATCACCCGGACTCGCTGGTATTCGGTGCTCTGAAGAACGGTATGGCGTCCGAGTGCTTCGATGGTCAGAACTTCTTCGATGCCGAACACCCTGTGTTCTCGGAAGTCGATGGCACCGGCACTGACACCGCTGTCAGCAACATCGACATTCCGTCTTCCAGCGCCGGGCCTACCTGGTATCTGCTGGATGTCAGCCGAGCGCTCAAGCCCTTCATCCTGCAGGAGCGCACCAAGCCGGAGCTGACCAGCAAGACCAACCCCGACAACAGCGACCACGTCTTCGAACACGACGAGTACCTGCACGGCGTGCGTTACCGCTGCAACGCCGGGTATGGCTTCTGGCAGATGGCATTCGCCAGCCAGCAAGACCTGGATGGCGAGTTCTACGGCAAGGCGCGTGCGGCGATGCAGGGCTTCAAGGCGGACGGCGGCCGCCCGCTGAACATCACCCCGAACCTGCTGGTGGTGCCGCCGCAACTGGAGGCGGCTGCCCGCGAGCTGCTGATCAAGGATGCGAACAGCGGCAACCCCTGGGCCGGCACCGCCGAGCTGTTCGTATGCAACGAGCTGGCCTAAGAGGGCGCCGCAATGATCGTGCGTATCAAGGCAAGTCGGCGCGTCTACCGCCGCCTCGGCGTTGTGTTCGGCAAGCAAGCCCAGGACTTCGCGGCCGACCGCTTCACCGAGGCCGAGCTGGAGACGCTCCAGGGCGACCCGGTGCTGACCGTCTCGCTGGTCGATGGCGAGCTGCCGGCTGGTGCCGGCCAGGCTGGTGGCGAGGGACAGCCCCCGGCTGGTGGCTCTGCTTCGGCTGAGTCTCCCGCCGCGCCTTCTACCCAGGCCGCCAAGGCGGCTCCGGTGAAGGCTGCACCCAAGGGCAAGGGCGGCGCCAAGCCTGGCCCGCGTGGTGGCAAGGGCCCGGCCAAGGCGGCAGGGAAGTCCGCCGCACCGGCTGACAAGGACGAGCAGCCGGCCGGTGACAGTGCCAATCCTCCCGCGAAGGATGCGGAAGGCGGCACCGGGGCCGGGCAGGAGTAACCGCCATGCCCTACGCCACCCGCGAGGAAATGGTTGAGCGCTGGGGCATGGACGCCCTCCTGGTCGTGGCGGATCGCGACCAGGACGGCGTGCTCGATGACGCGGTGGTCGACAAGGCGCTGGTGGATGCCAGCGCCGAAATCGACTCCTACGTGGGCGTCCTGAACCGCCTGCCGCTGCCGGAGCTTCCGGCCGCCCTGGTGCAACCCTGCTGCGACATCGCCATGTATCGGCTGTCGCCGGACGGCACCAGCAGCACGGAAGAGAAGCGCAAGCGCTACGAAGACGCGGTGAAGTACCTGGTGCGCGTGTCCGAGGGGAAAGCCTCCCTCGGCCTGGCGACACCGCCTGACCAGGAAAGCAGCGGCTTTGCTTTCTTCGAATCGGAACCCAAGCGGTTCGGGAAGCTGCTGTGAGTGGGGCCGCCATCAACGTCAACCTGCTCCAGGACCCGCGCCTGGTCCGGCGATTGGACCGCCTGGCCGAGCTGGACCTGGGGCCGCTTCTGGAGGGCATCGGCGCCGAGGTAGAGAGTCAGACGCGCCGCCGCATCCAGGTCGACAAGATGAGCCCGGCAAACGAGCCATGGCCGGAGTGGTCCGCCGACTACGCCGAGACGCGGCACAGCGGCCAGAGCCTGCTGCAGGGCGCCGGGCATCTGCTGGATAGCCTGACCTACCAGGTCATGGGGGACAGCGTGCTGGTGGGCAGTCCGTTGGTCTACGCCGCCACCCACCAGTTCGGCGACGAAAAGCGCGGCATTCCCCAGCGGGAATTCCTGGGCCTGGAAGGCGACGACCTGGAGGACGTAATCGGAATGATCGAGGACTACCTGGAGGACCTCGCAGATGAATGAGTTGACCGCCGACCAGGTGCTGGCCGGCATCGAGGCCTGGGCCGTGCTCGCCTTCGCAGCGGCAGGGCTCAAGGTCGAGACCGCGCTGCACGGCGGACGCTTCACCCCGGCCGAGCTGGAGCGCTACGCCACCCGCACGATGGCCTGCCGAATCGCCCTGGAGGGCCTGCGCTTCGAAACCAACGGCCGGGGCCAGTTGGAGGCTACCGCTCACGTCGTGGTAGTCGCGCTGGCTGGCGACCTGGGCAAGGCCGGGAGTCGTGCCAACAACGTGCTGACGGTCACGGCAGCACTCCAGGCGGCACTCCCTGGTAGCCGCTGCGGCCTGGAGCTGATGGACAGCATCAACGCGAAGGACATGCGCGCGGCGAACCTGTACCACGCCGAGCTGGAGAAGCGAAACACCGCAGCCTGGGTGCTGACATGGCCGGTGAAGTTCCAACACCCCCGAGTCCGATAGGAGGACACATGAAGACCAATCAGGCCCCCGTCTCGGGGGAAACCGTACCGGCCGGCGTGAAGGTGAAAATCACCAGCGCCAACGGCCACCGCCATGCCGGCACCAAACACCCTCAGGGCACGGTTATCACCGTGACCGAGGGCGACGCCAAGCTGATCGTCGACACCTTCAAGGTCGGCGAACGTGTGAAGGGGGAATAACCCATGTCGCAACCCGAAGTATTCAAGGGCATTGGTATCGTCTCCATGCAGAAGCTGGGGGTGGAGAACGCACCGATGCGCGATGCTGGAGACGTCGAGCAACTCAAGATCGCGCACCGCACCAACTCGATCACCTGGAAGCAACATCGCCGCCCCGGCGGCGGCAACCTGTCTAAGCTCGACACCCCCGAAGGCATCGACCTTACCGTGCAGATGCAGGAGTGGACCGACGAGAACCTGGCGATGTCCCTGCAGGGCACGGTCGTCGAGCTGGAGCCGGAGACCGTCACTGGCGAGGCGGTCGTCCTGACTCCGGGTAGCCTGGTCGTGACCGACTTCCCCGGCCCGGTGGGCCTGGTCATCACCAAGACTCAGGGCAGCACGCCTGTGCCGCTGACCGAGGTTGAGACGTCGGCGGCAGGCTTCCGGGTGAAAGCGGACAGTACCGCCATCACCGAGCCGACTCCGGCGACCATCGCCTACACCAGCACCAAGGCGGTTCGCATCGAGCCCCTGGTTGAAGCCGGCGCCGAGTACAAGGTGGTGTTCGACGGCCTCAACGAAGCCCCTGGCGGTCGGCCGGTGGTGGTCACCATCTGGCGCTGGAAGGCGCCGCCGGCTGAAGAGCTGGCGCTGATCGACGCCGAGAACCCCGGCAAGCTGCTGTCGAAGGGTGAAATCCTGGCCGACCCCAGCCGCCCGGCCAACGAGTCGCCGTTCTACCGCATCGACAGGCTGTAATCCGCCCACCCTGCCGGCCCCGCCAGGGGCCGGCTCTCGGAGATATCGAACATGAGCATGGCTCTGAAACAGACACTCGACTTCGACGGCCTGCGCGTCCAGGTGCGCGAGCTTACGGTGGGCGAGATTCGCCAACTGCTCAAGACCATGGCCGATGGCAGCGGTGGCGACCTGGTCGACGACATGCTGCTGGAAGAGATCGGTCTGGCCGAGCTGCAGCTGATGACCAACCTGGAGCCCGAGCAGTTGGACGACCTCGCACCGAGCCAGCTGCGCCAGGTGTACGAAGCCTGCCGCGAGGTGAACAAGGATTTTTTCGACCTGCGCGCTCGCGTCGAGCAGGTGGGGCAGCGAATCCTGGCGAAGCTCTCCGGCAGCTCGAACGAAACGCCAGCGCCCTGATCCGCCACGGGCACACTGGCCTCTGGAGCTACCCCTGGGGCACCTGGCAGGCGGCGCACGCCGAGGCAATCGAAGCCGCCGAGCGAGCAGCAAAGGGCAGTAGCCCATAACGACGAAGCCCCGCGCAATGCGGGGCTTCTGCTTTCTGCTGAACCGCTTCCACTGTGGCATGGAGCAGGTGCAGGGCAACCTAGCATTGCCCGTCTGCAGTCGGCTATTGGCGCTTTCTGCCAGCACCGGACAGAACAAACATCCAGAGCACGATGGCTGCAAGACCGGTGATGAACACCATTGCAGCAGCAGCTTTTGGCGCCACAAGAGCTAGCAGGCCATTGGCGATCACCAGGTGATAGAACTTCATGACAGACGTCCGCCTCTCAGTTTCCGTAGATGCCCAGCAAGGACGCGCTGAACTGCAGAATTTCCGGGCCGGTTACACGGCGCTGGTCGATCAGCTGCGGCGCCCGCTCGGACAAATCGCGTCCCTGCGCGATCTGCAGTCCAGCCTAGTCGAGAACGACAAGCAACTCAATGCGGTGCGTGACCGCGTGCGCGAGCTGGCTAACGAGCTGATCAGCGCGGAGAAGCCGACCAAGGCCCAGCAGTTGGCCTATCGGGCTGCCACGTCAGAGGCCAAATCGTTGGAGCAGGCCATCATCGGGCAGAAGGTCCAGCTTGCCCAACTGTCGGCCTCGCTGAAGAGTGCCGGCGTCGACACCAACTACCTGAGCAACGAGCAGAAGCGCCTTGCGGCGGACTTGGCACAGGCTAGTGCTGCGGCCGACCAGCAGGCCCGCGTTGCAGGTGCCCGTGCTGCACTCGGCATCCGTCCCCACCGGGAGATTCGCAACGAGGTGGCGCTGCTTCAGCAGCAGTACGCCACCCTGCAGCGTGTCGGTGGGCTATCCGCTGCAGAGTTAGCCCAAGCCCAGGTGCGCCTGCGTGAGCGCACCGCCGAGCTGCTGGAAGGCACCAACGGCTGGGCTAAGTCTTTGGGGCAGGTTCACGTCCAGGCCGGTGTCGCGCTTGCCAGCGTCGGCGCCCTGGCCTATGGCGGCGGCCAGCTGCTGAGCTTCTACGCCCGCTTCGCGCAAGAGATGGCGGCGGTTGACAGCATCACAAACATGACCAGGCCGCAGCTCCAGGCAATGTCCCGCGACGTCCGCGAGCTGGCGGTGGCCATGGGCCGAGACGCTGCCCAATCGGCCGAGGCGCTCAACGACATCCTGTCGTCCGGCGTCTCCGAGGACAACGGCCTAGCGGTCCTGGCACTGTCGACAAAAGCTGCCATTGCCGGCCTGACCGAGACCAAGACCGCCGCTGCTGGCGGCCTGGCAGTGGTCAACGCCTACGGCGAGAGCATCCAGAACCTGGAGCTTCGCTATGACCAGATGTTCCTTGCGGTACGCGACGGCGTGACCACGTTCCCCGAGCTTGCGCAATACCTGGGCGACGTGCTGCCCAGCGCCAAGGCTGCTGGCGTGGGGTTCGACGAGGTGGCCGCCGCCATCGCCCGCATGACTATCGCCGGCATCCGCACCCCGCAGGCCGTCACCGCACTGAAGGGCGCAATCAACGCGCTAGCCGCACCGACGCCCGACGCGCAGAAGAAGATGGACGAGCTGGGCATCACCTGGAAGGGCCTCACTGCCACCCTGGAGGACATCGCGTCCCGGAAGCTGGGGCTCGATGCCATGCGCCAGCTGATTCCGGACGTCGAGGCGCGCACCGCCGTACTGAGCCTGACGCAGTACATCAAGGAAATGCGGGCCGAGGTGACGGCTATGGGCGAGGCCGGCGGTGCTATGGAGGCGGCCTATCAGAAAATGTCCAACACGCCCCAGGCGGAGATGGACCGATTCAACGCGGCACTCGCAGAGACGAAGCTGCAGTTGGGTGAGGCGGCAACGGCGTTCCTACCTATCATCGAATTCGGTGGCGAGGTCCTGCAGTTATTCAACAGCCTGCCCGGCCCAATTAGAACCTCACTTGCAGTGATGACGGCCACAGCCGTGACTGCGGTTGCGCTGGCTTCTGCCGTCAATTCACTACGCAATCCATTCGCGCTGTTCCTCGGCCACCTCCGCGCCACTCCCGGCGCCGCTGCTGCTACCTCCACCGGCCTGGGCCGAATCGGTACAAGCGCAGCCAGCCTGATTCCCACTCTGCGCAACCTGGCAACCGTTGCCAACCTGGCCAAGGGCTCCCTGGCCCTGGGCGTCATAGGGTGGACCGGCAGCAACCTGCTGGAGCTGTACGACCTCTATGAGCAGAACCAGGAACTGACCAAGAGCCAGCGCGACTACGAGCAGGCGCTCAACGACACCATCGCCACCACGGCTAAGTACGGCGATGTCGTGATCCAGCCTGCCGAGGCGCTGGCCCGGATGAATGACGAAGAGCGCAAGGCCTATGCCGAGAGCCTGCGCCTGGCGCAGCAGCACTACCAGAAGCAATCCGAGCTGCTGAGCCGGCGGGCGTATGAGCGCGATCCCTCATCCAACCAGGTCGACCCCGACGCCCTGGCCGCCGCGAAGCGCGCAGGCGACTACCGCCGCGCCCTGGAACAGATGGAGCATGACCAGGCTGCGGCGGCCGAGGCCCTGGAGGCCGCGGAGCAACGCCACAACGCCAACATGGACAAGATCAGGGCCGACAACCTGAAGAAAATCCAGGTCCAGCTGGCGGCTGAAATGCGGCTCTACGCCGACGCCAACAAGCGCCTTGCGGCCGCGAAGAAGCAACGCGAGGCGGTCGCCAAGGAATTCTCGGACCTGTCCAAGGACATGCGCGCCGCGCCCAGCCAGGGCGCCGCCTCACTGTCCGACGTCTACGACCTGCAGGCCGGCGCCCGCCAGTCGCTGGCGCGCGGCCGCAACGACGACGCCCTGCGCCAGGCCCGCGAGGCGGCCAAGGTGCTGCGCGAGCTGAAGGACGCGGGCGAGAACGGCTACGGCATGGCCGGCATCGCCGACAACCTGGGCAAGATCGCCAACGAGGCGGCGAAGAACGTCGAGGGCGACGAGAATGTCAAGCTCGCCCTGGTGAAGGCCGAGATGGACGACCTGCTGGCCAAGGCCGAGGCGCTCAAGCGCGTGAATATCGAGTTCACGGGCGACGAGAAGAGCATGGAGCAGCTGGAGCAGCAGGCGCTGGCCCTGGCCGAGCGTCTGAAAAAATACATGGTCATCCCGGTCAACTACGTTGGCGTGGACCCGAACGTCGCCAGCAGCGAAAAGGCGGCCGGCAAGGTCATCGACGGCGCCGACGGCAGCGTCAATCGCGCGGCCGGGGGCTGGGTGGACGGCCCCGGCAGCTTCACCTCAGACAGCATCCGGCTGAACGCCTCGCGCGGCGAGTTCGTCATGCAGGCCCGTGCCGCCCAGCGTCTGGGCGCGATGAACCTGGAGCACATGAACCGCACGGGCGAGCTGCCCGGCCGGGCCGAACTGGTGCCGCACATCCCCAGCATCCCGGCGTTGGAGCGTAGCGGCGAGCGTCAGCCGCTCAACCTGGAAATGCCGTGGGGCGGTTCATACGCCCTGGAGGGCTCGCCGGCCGAGGTCTCGCGGTTCGACCAGGACCTGCGCAAGGCCCGCATCAAGTTCGGAGGGACCGGCCGTGGATAACACCCCAACGCCTCTGGTCCTGGGCGGCCTGTCCATCATGCAGCATGCCGGCGCCGGCCCGATCCGCCAGCGCTATGAGCCCATCGGCGGCAGCACCTCGCTGCGCCTGAACGGTGGGACCGGGATCAAGATGACGAACTGGTCCAGGACGTCCACGACCGCCAGCGGCTCCGGCAACCTCGACCCCGGTCTGTTCGCCCTCGATGTCAGCCAGCCCCTGGAGCTGCTGTGCGTTGCGCCTCGCGCCATGATTGGCACAACCCGGCAATTCGCGCTGCCCCCTGCCGCCCAGCGCCGGCCCGACGTGGCGCCTTGGGGCTGGGCATACGCTGGCGGCCGCTGGCTGGACACGCTCGTCGACATGAACGGCGACAGCGCCGAGCTGCAGGTGGTCGCCGGAGCCAGCGCTTACCGCGTCTTCTGGCTGCCGCGCCTGGTGGTCTTCACGTCTGGGCTGTCATACGAGTTCGACGAGGCCAGCGGGCTCTACGACTGGTCGCTGAGCGCGGAGGAAATCTGATGTTCGGCGCACCGTTCAACTCGGTCACGTTCAACGGGGCGCTGGTGCTTGGTCAGGCTCCGGGCGAGCCCGTTGTTGTACAGCCGCCGGAGCCGCCAGGCCTGGGCGTGCCGGCCTCCGGTTACGCATTCCGCTGGTGGGTGTCGGTGCTGATCGGCGGCGAACAGGTTGCCGCGAACCTGACCGGCCGCATGCAGATTGACCGCGAGGAAGGCGCTGCCGGCGTCGCCACCTTCTCCCTGTACTACCCGCCCGGCGAATCGGTCCCGACCGACCTGGGCGGCGATGCGGTGGTCGTTGACTTCCTGAGCGAGACCGGCGGCGCCACCACCTCGGCCCGCCGCTATACCGGCGTTGCGGTAGAACCGCGCTGGGATGCGGTCAATCGAGTGATGGAGATCACCTGCAGCGACAAGCTGCAGCAGCGCATCGAGCAGATGCAGATTGCCGAGATTGACGCCCTGATTGGCGGCGCCTGGTCGTCCGACGTCTTCGAGCCTATCGAAGGTCGCAGCCGCTTCGACTATGCGACCGAGCGGCTGAGCACCGTGTCGGCGGCGCTGGACATCGGCGTCGATGGCCAGATGCGCGTGACCAGCTGGTACGCCAAACCGGCGCCGGACTTCATCTTCGCCGAGGGCAGCGCGCTCTATCAGAGCGTGAGCGTCGAGCTGGCCCAGGCGCAGAGCGCGACCAACCGCGTTGAGCTGAGCGTCGACTACCGCTACAGCCGCCTGTGGGAGCGCCACGACAGCTATTCGTGGGAGCACCCAGGCACGGGTGGGCTTGGGGGCATTGGTGGCTTCTGCCACTGGCGGCCGGACTCGTCCGACCTGCCTGACGTGGACATGGTCGAACAGGCAACGTCCAGCGCGGGCATGACTCTGCTGGACGGGGCTGTATACAACAAGCTGCCCCCTACCAGTGGCGACCCCTGCGGCACGGGCCAAGGATGGCGGAACGATTATCCGAACCTGCTTCTGGCTGCGACATGGACCGGTGGCCGGCGATGGGTGCAGCCGATCACTGAGCGCTACTCGGTCCTGGTCGGCACGCTGGTCGGCCTGGAAGGCGCGAGCGAGGTCCAAGTCATCGCGCGGCAGAGCGCCGCCTTCGAGATCGAGGACAAGCGCAGCGAGACCTGGGAGAGCGACGAAGTCAAAACGGGCACGCCCGGCGCGGAAGACCTGGTCGACGATGCCCGCCGGAGTGCTGCCTTCAACTGCACCTTGCAGCGGGCTGCCGTCACGGTCATTGGCGCGCATCGCGGCACCACGGTCAGTTGGCAGGTGCCCACCCCGATGGGGATCGGCTGCGACCTGGTGCATACCTTGGAGCTGCGCGACCAGGTCAAGGCGCGCGGCAAGTGCCGGCGCATCGTCGATGAGTACGACTTCAGCGCCGGGACCGCCATCACCACGCTGTCCATTGCCGTGATGCGCGGCGGTGGCACCTCCGACGCGCTGTCGCCGCCGGCCAAGCCGGACGTCGACGTCGCCGAGGTCGACTTCACACACGACCCACTGCCTACCCAGCTTGGCATGCGCAACGAAAGCCCGATCTACAACGACGAGCTGGATGGCTTCGCGGGTAACTACGACAACCGTGACGACGACATCAACCCGAACCTGGAAGAGTTCCCGCGCCGGATGACGATCACCGCGCCGGAGATCGAGGCCGGCCTGCGCGACGAGCGCGAAGTCCCCGTTGCAGCCACCTACCAGGTCGGCATCCCCGACGACTTGCTGGAGCTTTGACACATGGCAGCCAACACCAGCCGGAGCGCGTCGATTGTCGAGGACCTGCGGGCCCTGACCGGCGGCAACAACGCGCAGAACAAGCAACTGAAGGCGCTGGAACCCCGAGGCGCGCTTGCTGCGCAGCGTGGCCGCGCGGACTACCAGGAACCCGAGGCAGCCAACACGGGCGGCGGGATCGCCAGCCCCCTGGTCGAGACCAGCCGCGAGTATTGGGACACCCGACACGTCTTCAGCTCTGACGGCCTCTACGTGATGGAGATCAAGCCGGTGAAGTACCTGAACATGGACGACGCCAACAGCGCTCCGGTGCAGTTCCAGTTCAAGGAGCCCGCCGATGATTGAGCGCCTGGCACGGATTGGGGCATGGGGCTGCCCCTGGCACGGGAAAATCCTCAACGACACGCTCACGCTACCGAACGGCCAGGTGCGGAGTGGTTATGGCGTCACCACGGGCCGGTCCTGGCGTCTGTCTGTACCTGGTGTCACTCCGGTCGTCCGCTCTCCCGCCGAGGCGGCGGACGATGCTTTGAGGGGGTGGCAGTGGCGTAGCGACGTCATTGTCAGCCCACTCGGGGGGCGAGTCCTACTGCACGGCCAGGGATTGGCGAGTGATTGTGAATGGCTGTACGCGGTTGCCCCTGGGCAGGTGTGGAAGGTCCAAGTGCCGGCGTTCGAGATAAGCGGAGGCGAGTTGGCCCAGCCGCTCACCCTGACGCGTTTCGGCGAACTGCGTGAGAAGAAGGCCAAGGAGAGCTGGCAGCCGCAGCAGGTCGAGGTGCCTGTCGAGCTGGTCGGGATTAGTGGGGCCGACGCCTGGATAGCGGATGCCAACGTGCTGTGGGACGTGGACGAGAACGGCGGGCGAGCGATCTTCATTGCGGGCTTTTGGGATTTGCCAAGGGCCGGTGCGGGTGCGGTGCTGCTACGCATTACCGGTTCTGGCCAGCCGGGTGACGAGTTCCAGGCTCGGCTTGAAGTGCTCAGCGCCCCGGATGCCGGCGACTACAACGCGGTCGACAACTGGGGGCCAGTACGGAAGGTCTGGGCGGCACAAACAACGATCAGCGAGCGTTGGGAGCCCAGCGAGTCGGCGTGTCCGAAAGACTTCGTGCGGTCCATCGACGCCTACAACATCGCGCTGCTGCCGGTAGGCGAGGGCTCTCCCGTCAACGAGTTCGGGTACTGGGAAGGCCAGCGCTCCTGCCGCATCCGCTATCCGCTGCTGTTCTGGTTCAAGCCCAACGGCGACATCGAAAAAGTAGAGGTCGAGGTTGCGTATACCCTCGATGAGCAAAACTCGCACACCGGCAGCGCCACCCCGATAACGCCGGCTGAGTCCCGGCAGCACTACGAACCGAACCAGTCCGGTACGGCGTGTGAACTCGTATCAACCGGCTCGACGGATGGGCTATACGACTGGCATACGCTCATCACCAATACCTACGACGAGGACTACCGAATCTCGCTGCTGGTCGATGGCAACGTGATCGACAGTGCGTCGATCCACTATCACGTCGAGCGGCGTAACGAGGGGGCGGGCCAGGCCAGTGGCGTGTCGCAGGTGCCATACGAGGGGCATTCCACGTATCGCCTGGAGCTGAACGGCGAGACATGGGACACCGAGTCATCCGAGGCGACTGGCCAGTTGCTTGGCTTCAAGCCGTTCGGCATCAGGATCGCGCCGCATATGTTGTTTGAATTGCCGTTTGATCCCAACGACCGGACTGGCAATACCCGCAGTCTGCTGAGCTTCGCATTGCGCAGCTTCGACGGTTCGCGCGGCCTCAGTGCGCGGCCGTGGCCCTATTCCAATCATTTGCTCTGCCTGCTGACCACTGGCGCGGGTAATGGCAATCAGCAGCTCTATGGCCCCAGTGCGCACCCCGGCGGCGTTGACGCGCGAACCTTCCTGGTATCCGGCGGGCAGCCTCGCTACGGCAGCTGGAACCCGGTCACAGGCGAGGTGGCTGCCGGCGAGCAGGTGCCCGTCAATTTCGCTTAGGTGATCCCATGCAGAGATTCGTCAACGACTACTTCATCCAACTGACTGGCCCGCTCGGGCCAGGCGGGGCCTCGCTACCCATCTCGGCAGCGGATGCGGCCCGGCTGCCGATGGGCGCAAGTGACTTCTATCTGCTCACCCTGACGGACTCGCTCGACATCCGGGAACGCACTCGGGTGGAGATCGTCAAGGCGACGGCGGCCTCTGGCGGCGGAATCACACTGGTGCGGCAGCAGGAGAGCACCCAGGCCGGCAGTTTCGTGGCCGGCGACTGGGTGCTCTGCGGCCCTACAGCTGGAACTATCGCGGCTCTGATGGCCAAGGCTGGCCAGGTCGACACGCTCAACGCCCAGGTGCTGGACCTGCAGCAACGTGTCGCGGCCCTGGAAGGCGGCGAGCCAGAGCCGCCTGGAGACGGCCTGCTGGTCGACGCGGATGGCAACTACTTGACCGATGAGCAAGGCAATCACCTGGAGGGCGGAGCCCCGGAACCGCCCGACGACGGCTTGCTGGTCGATACCAGTGGCAACTACTTAACCGATGAACAAGGGAATCACCTGAAGGGGGTATGACATGGCAAACGTACAGCACATTGTTACCGGGGCCGGCGCTCCGGCCAGCGCGCCGCCAGCAGTAGGCGCTCACTACATCGACACGACCAACAAGCGGACATACGTCTCGACGGGCACGGCGGCTGCCTCGGACTGGGGGCAGCCGCTGCAGACTGGAGCACTGCCCATTGTCACCGGCACTACCGCCCCGAACAGCGCGCCGCCGGCCATTGGCGCGCATTACGTGAACACCGCGGCTAAGCGGACGTATATCGCTGTCGGCACCGCCTCCTCGGCGGATTGGGTGCCCCTGGTCACGGGCTCCGCTGCGGTGGTGGTAACCGGGAACGGCGCTCCCGATAGCCCACCTCCATCAATCGGTGCTCTGTACGTGGATGCTGTCACCACGACCGTCCGGGTGGCTACGGGAACGGCATCAGAGGATGACTGGGGCGACCCGGTGTTCAGGGGTAGCCCCGAAGGCGGCGGCGGTGGTGACGTCAACGGTATCGTCTATACGACGGAATCCAACCTTGATCCGGATTCCGACGGCGTGACGTTCTCGATTCCATCGGATCAGCGCATCGTCGAAATCGAGATGCCGAACGCGGACGATACGGGGAGCAACCAGGGAACTCTGAAGCTCGCCCCGATCCCGGTTTCCGAGGATGACCACGAACTGCTGGTGATCGTCCGGCGCGCCCGAGATGAGAACGCTGCGGAGCTGGTGCTGCCGGCCATGGTCGAAACCGACGCTCTCAGCGATGTGTACTACACGGTCATTCCGCAAACGCTGGGCGGCACGGCGGGCACGCTGTTCGACTTCGAGTGGACCATTCCGATTCCCATCGGCTTCAGTGCGTTCCGTGTGTATCGGCGGTTCGGCCGCGCCTACTTCATCGCCACCCTGGCGCAGTAGCGCGGTTGCCCTTTGGGCTGCTGGCCGGGGTACTTACCCCGGCCGCGCTGCTGGGCTGGTAAGCAGTGTGCCAAATGTCCCGCCGAATTTGAGTCGCCTCAAGGCGAATGGGCTATGCCAAGAGTCCCGCAAGGCAGTGCCAAATCCGTCGCGCGCTTACAGTTATTCGCCCTACGGATTTCCAGAGAAACATCCAAGCGCACCGGAATGCCCCTTCAGAAGGCCGAGCGAAACCCGCGCTCAGGAGGTCATGCGACATGGATGTCGCGAGAGCCCCGATGGGCTACAGGGACGTACCCTCGGGGCGGGCCTCCGTGGCGGGGGAGTTCGCGAGGGTAGCCCGACTCTGTCGGGCCCGTATGC
>Ga0180219_1000453_pt1 | contig 33362 bp, 25 predicted proteins | sample eDN3rd30CBELigMG_FD_151338 | JGI IMG/M metagenome (GOLD analysis project Ga0180219, IMG submission 151338) | Enriched Miracle-Growth compost microbial communities from Emeryville, California, USA - eDNA 3rd pass 30_C BE-Lig MG (version 2)... ... | reverse complement strand
GCGCATGGCCACGAAGGCATTGGCCGCCTGGCGGCTCATCACGGCATCGATCGCCTGGCAGGCGCCCCCGACGGCGTGCATGCAGGCATCCCACGTGCCGGGGCTCATGGCGGTGTCGCCATCGAGCTGGACGATCCCGTCATGTGGCGCCGCCTCTTCCAGCGCGTGGAAATAGGCTTCTGGATGGACGCGGAAAATCTGTTCTGCTGTCCCGCGCGCCGCCTGCTCGCGCAACAGCATCTGGAATGGTTCGGCGCCAAGCGCCTCTTCGATGGCGCGCAGCCGTTTCGGCTGTTCGGGATGCCCGTAGCCCATGTCGTGACCGAGCCCGGCAGGATGGGTGATGTAGAGCGTCGTCAATATCAAAACCTGGAGTGCGCGTTCAGAAACAGGGAGCAGGACGACTGTGTCTTTTCTGCAACGTCATAGGTAGATTTACCCGTTATACCTCACCTTAAGGCAATCCTATGGTAAGAAAATTCCTAATAATCTGGGGCTTATGGATCGAATCGGGGCAAAGTTCATGAGATTCAAGGGGATGGCGATCGCGCTTGTCGGCGCGATGTTGCTTGCGGGCTGCAATTATAAAAGCCTTCCGGATCCGGCACTCTCGGCGAAAGACGCCGAATGGATGGCCCTTGTCCCGGCGTTCGACGTCGGTCTCGAACACCAGCGCTACGAAGTCGACGATCCCACCGGTGAAGCCCCGGGCACGATCCTCGTCGATACCAAAGCGAACTTTCTCTACTTCGTGCTGCCGAATAGAAAGGCCATCCGCTACGGCGTCGCCACCGGCGCCGAGGCCTATGGCTGGACCGGCACCGCGACCGTCAAGCGCAAGGCTGAATGGCCGCGCTGGATGCCGCCGGCCGATATGCTCGCGCGTTGGCCGCACCTCAAGCCGACGGCCGCTGCCGGCGGTCTCAACGGCGGTCCGGACAATCCGCTCGGCGCCCGCGCGCTCTATCTCTACGAGGGCGGCAAGGACACGCTCTATCGCATTCACGGCACCAACGAGCCGGACAAGATCGGCCACAGCGTCTCGTCGGGCTGCATCCGCATGCGCAACATCGACATCGTCGATCTCTACAACCGCACGCCGATGAACACGAAAGTCATCGTCCGCTGAATTCAGCCGGGCTTGAACGACGTGACGGCCGGGGAAACCCGGCCGTTTTTTATGCGACTAACAGCGGCCCGCCGAGGTCGATGGAAACGATCTCCGGCGGCCGGAACAGCCGCACCGGCATCAGCGACGTGCCGAGGCCGGCCGAGACGACCATATGCCGGCCGTCGTTATCGTAATGCCCGTAGGTCTGGGACCATTTCACCCGGTCGCTCATCCAGCCGCGGCTGAAATCCGGGAGCCTGACCTGGCCGCCATGGGTATGGCCGCTCAGGGTCAGCGACACCTGCGCTGGCACTTTCGGAAAGATATAGGGTTCGTGCGCCAGCACGATCACCGGTGCATGGTCGCTCACCCTTGCCAGGCAACCGGGCAGATCGTCGAAGCCGTCGCCGCCGCGCACCGCTTTCGAATGCATCAACTGATCGGCGAGGCCGATCAGCCAGAAAGACTGTCCGTCCTTGGTGACGCGCAGGGTGTCGTTTTCCAGCAAGGTGACGCCGGCATTGCGCAGGGCGCGGCGCACTGGCTCGCCGTCTTGTGCGGGCATATCGGGCAGGGCGCCGTGCATGAGATCATGGTTGCCCATGACGCCATAGACGCCGAGCGGCGCCCGCAGCACGCTGAGCGCGACGCCCCAGGCGTCCGGCATGACCGGGCCCGAAACGATCATATGGCCGCCGACATAATCGCCGAGCAGGACGATCATGTCGGGTTTCAGGGCATTCACATGCAGGCAGATCGAACGCACCCGATGGGCCGGCATCCACGGCTCGCAGGCATGGATATCGGCGATGACGGCAATCCTGAGCCGCAGGCCGGCGGGCCAGTGTCGCGGCGTCAGCCGATAGGAGGTGTGTTCGAGGAGAAGACCGGGTTCGATGCCGAACGCATAGCCGCCGGTGGCGATGACCCCTGCACCCCCGCCTGTTGCGGCGCGCAGGAAGCCACGTCTTGTCATAAAGGCCATAAACGTCCCGTCAGCTCAAGCCTTGACCGTTAAAATGTTAACGGTCCGGAATGAGGTGTATCAGGCCGCCTGATCGTCTTCACGCAAAAAGGCGGGGACGTCTCTCAGGCGCGGACGGATGCCGCCCGGCTGAAGGATTTCATGCTTATCGGAGCGGACCTGCAGGGCTGCGGCGACAGCGGAAAGGCCGATTTCGCGATAGAGCTGGGTCAAAAGATCGCGGGCATCCTGGGTGGCCGGGGGCGGCGTTTGCGGTTTGCTGTTATCGGTCGACATGGCGGGAACTCTCACTCATTTACTGGCGTGCCTGACGGGAACAGCACACCATTTAAGATTGTTGGATGCCGGTTAAGGCTCCCTTAAGAGTGCTAGCCTGAAGCGATCCTGGTGGCTGTGCGCCACGGCACGCGCGACGACATCAGGTCGCCGGCGCCTTGTCTGCTCCCTAAAAGAAAAGCGTTTTCGCCGCTGTAAACCATAATCCACAGGGTGCGAAAATCCTGTGCGTTACGGCATCCGCCAGCGGCAGTAATGCGACCCCGGCCGCCGCGCCGCGAGGTCGATATGCATGTGGTCTTCGTGGTAACCGTCCGAGCCCGGCCCGAGCACGGTGGCGAAGGTTTTGCAGGCGGAAGTAAAGAGCGCCTCCGGGATGGGAGACGCCTTGTCGCCGACCAGGGCGTGGGCGCCGCCGCTGAACTTGACGCCGCGGATGTCGAGGGCGTTGCCTTTGCCGTGTTCGCTGAGTTTGGCGCCGGCGACCCGGTTGCGCGGCCGGCACTGGTACGAAGAGCCGGTGACGATGGTGTCGATCTTGCGGCCGCCGGTCTCCAGGATCGCCGAAAAATCGCCGACCGCCCAGGTCGCGAATTCTTTTGCCAAAGCGCAGCGCATCACGCCCGAAGCCGCGACGGAGATTTTCCTGCCGTCCGGCCGGATGATTGCCGACAAGGTCACCGGCTCGTCGATGCCGCAGCCGGGTCTTGGCGGCGGCGTCGGCGCGCGTTTCGCCTCGACCTGCCCGGAGGTCAGAAATCCGCTGCAGGCTGAAGAGACCGACGGTGTGACAACCTCCTGGGGCTCGGGCGCGGGAGCCGCTTCTTTGGGGAGCGCCTTGCCCGGCTCGCGAGCCGGCTCGCTGGCCTGGTCCTCGGCGTGGTACTTGCCCTGTGCTTTTGGAGGGTCGATGCCCGCCGGGCGCGCCGGTGGCAGAGGAGGGTTGAGAGGGCTGGCGGCCTGGGCAGGCAGGGCCGTTGCCTCTAAAATAAAAATCCCGGCTATGACGATGCGAGATCCGCGCAACCTGTTGTCACACCGCCCGAATGCGCGAGGCGCTGCTTCGCCGCGGCGGCAAGGCTGACTTGCCCGACGTAACCGGAAGTGCCTCTACCCCGCCGGTCGCGTCCCGCACCAGATCGCGCACGGCCACCAGCAGCTTTTCGAATTCGGCCAGATGGGCGGGCGGGAGTTTCGCGATCGATTCCTGCACGAAGCACCGCTGCGCCGCGATGCCGTCCATGGCCATCTTGCGCCCTGCCTCCGTCAGGAAGATCGCGTGCGAGCGCCGGTCGCCAGGAATGCCGCGGCGTTCCACCAGGGCGGCGGCGACGAGCCGGTCGATCAGGCCGGAAATATTGCCTTTGGTCACATAGAGCCGCCGCGCCAGTTCCTGCTGGGTCATGCCTTCCTGTTCGGTCAGGGTCGTCAGCACATCACATTGGGGAACGGACAGGCCGATCGCCCGCAGCCGGTCGGCGATCACGCCGTTCATCCGCGTATTCAGCCGCAACAGCCGGAACCAGACTCTCTCGGCGTCCTGAATTTCGCTCATGCCCTGTTTCCAGTTCTTGCAGGTCACGTCTTGGTCTTGCGCGTTCGTCTTGCGAGTTCGTCTTGCAACTCAGGCTCGATAGGACCCAATTAGCAGCAATTTACGGCCATGCGTCGAGATTTATTGCATCGCATCGCAACTGCAATCCAGGCTTATGGGCCGTTCTTGGCCCAAGCCCAGCCAAGCCGACTGTTGCGGCCGGAAAAAGGCAGGGATCGCATATAGTTCACCGCCCCTCACGCCAGTTTGTCCCGGTCGCGCAGCGCCGGAAACAGCCGCATCCACAAAAGCGTGATGCCGATCGCCCCGACGCCGCCGATCAGCACCGCCGGGATCGGCCCGATCAGGCTGGCGACCACGCCTGATTCGAATTCGCCGAGCTCGTTGGAGGCGCCGATGAACATGCTGTTGACCGCCGAAACCCGGCCGCGCATGTCGTCCGGGGTCTCGAGCTGAACCAGGGTCGAGCGGACATAGACGCTGACCATGTCGGCGGCGCCCAGCAGCACCAGGCAGGGCAGGGCGAAATGGATGCTGGGCGACAGGCCGAAACCGATCGTCGCCACGCCGTAAATGGCGACGGCCTGGAACATCCGCATGCCGACGCGTTTGTTGAGTGGAAACCGCGCCAGCAGGATGGCGGTCACCACCGCACCCAACGACGGCGCGCTGCGCAACAGGCCGAGGCCTTCGGGGCCGGTGTGGAAAATATCCTTGGCGAACATCGGCAGCAGCGCCGTCGCGCCGCCGAGCAGGACGGCGAACATGTCGAGCGAGATCAGCCCCAGCAGCGTCTTGTTGAAGCGGATGAATCTCAAGCCCGCTGTCAGATATTCCCAGGAGAGTTCGGATTTTCCCGACGCCGGCGGCCGCGGCTTGAGCATGTAGATCAGGGCGACGCAGCTCAGGGAGAGCACGGTCGTCACCAGGAACACGAAAGAGGCGCCGAACATATAGGCGAGGCCGCCGACCGCCGGGCCGATGATCGTCGCCACCTGATAGGCCGACGAATTGACCGCAATCGCATTGGCGAAAATCTCTTTCGGCACCAGGCTTGGCACGATGGCCGCCGAGGCCGGGCTCGAAAAAGCGCGGGCCGTGCCGATGAGAAAGATGAGGGCGTAAATGATCGGCGGCGCCACGGAATTGGTCGCGACCGTCAGATAGAGGCCGAGCGACGCCAGGGAGGCGACACAATAGCAGGTAATCATCACGCGGCGGCGGTCGTAGTGATCGGCCGCATGGCCGGCAATCAGCAGGAACAGGATGTTCGGCGTGAAGATCGCCAGCCCGATCAGCCCAAGCGCGATCGGGCTGCCGGTGATGTCATAGACCAGCCACGCCACCGCGACATCGATCATCCTTGTCGCGAGGGCTGAAAGGAAGCGGGAGATGAAATAGCAGGTGAATTCGCGCGAACGGAACGGCTCAAGCCCCTTGATCGATAAACCCATCTGTTCGCGTCAGTGTCCTAGAGCATGATCCGGGAAAGTGGAGGCCGGTTTTCCGAATAGATCATGCTCAAACAAAAAAGATGAGATCATGATGCGGTTCCGTCCAATCGCATCATGATCTATTGAATCAGCTCTCCAATCTTAGTGACGATCGGCTTCGGCGTCGCATAGATTTTATGAATGAGTGCCTCGAGTTGCTCGCCGGTGTGCGGATCGAGCTCAAGCTTCTGCTTTTTGGCCTCGGCGATGAAGTCTTCGTCTTTCATCGTCGCGGCGAAGCCGTCGCGCAGCATTTTCAGGCGGGCCGGCGGCAGATCCGGCGGCGCCACGAAGGGCCGTCCGATGCCCTGGCCGGCATAGAGGAAGAGCAGCGCCTGGCGCTCCTCGTCGTTTTTCGCCTTGTCCTGGACGAGCGGCACGCCTTTCAACTCGTCATTGGCTTCGGCGCCGCCCTGGAAAAGGATCTGCACTTTCTTGGTGGGGATCCAGTCCGGCCGCTTGCCATGCACGCTGTCGAGGCTTTCGCAAATGCCGTCGACCTCGCCGCGCTCCATCGCCAGGAAGACGTCCGAAGAGGACGGGAAGCCGGCGATCAGCTTGAACTTGGTGCCCATAATGGCGTTCAGCGCCTTGGGATAGGAGCGTGTGCCGGTGCCCGGACCCGTATCGCCGATGATCAGCTCGGTCTTCAGCAGGTCCTCGTAGCTTTTCACCTTGGCGGTGGTGTTGGCGATGCAGACGTTGGTTTCCGTCGTCGGCGTGCCGATCCAGGATATTTTCTGCGGGTCGAAACGAGCGCCCGGTTGTCCGGTCAGCGGGCCGAGCGCCGCGTCGCGGGCGATGATGCCCATCACCGTGCCGTCCTTCGGCGAGATATTGTAGATGGTGCTGGCGGCCGTATAGCTGCCGGCGCCCGGCATATTCTGCGGCACCACAGTGGGGTTGCCCGGCAGATGCTTGCCGATATAGCGCGCCACCACGCGGCCCCACAGGTCATAGCCGCCGCCAGGGCCAAAGCCGATGATCATCGTCATCGGCTTGCCGCCGGCGAAAGGGCCGGCGTCCTGCGCCTGTGCTGTCGCCGTGCCGACGAGGGCCGTTGCCAACGCAATTGCGATCCGTCCGGTTCCCATCCTCATCGTCTCTCCCCTTTGTTGCCTTCGCGGCGTCTATCGCTTGCGAATTATATCCGATATCCGCCCCGCTTGCGGCCCTGGCTGACATCGATGAACAGTTCGTCCAGGCTCATCTTGCGCTTCATCAGCCCCTGTTCGTGGGAATAGCCGACCAGCGTCTCCAGCGTATGCCGGTTGCGCTCGGTCATGCCATATTCCCACGGGTCGGGACCAAGCACCTCTTCCTGCTCTTCCCAGGCTTCGCGGTACCAGGCCAGCGGGGCCACTCTCGGATTTTCCATGCGCTTCATGCCGATGGCCTTTGCCGCCTCGAACGCCTTCTGCAGTTCGATCGGCGCCCATGGATATTTCTCGACGATCTCGCGCTTGATGCCCATCACATGCATGATCGGGAAAATGCTGGTCTTGCGGAAGTAATTCAGTTCCTCTGCCTTGTAATCGGGCCACAGCCGCGCCACGGCGGGATGGCGCTGGACGATCGGCCAGATCAGGTCGGCATGCAGCACGGCGTCGAGTTCGCCCGAGACCAGCATGTCCTCGCAGTTCTGCGTGTCGTTGAGCCGCGTCAGCTTCAGGCCGGCGGGCGGGACGAATTCCACGTCCTCGTCGTATTCGGCGAACCATTCGATGGATTTGTGCGGCACGCCATATTCATGTTCGAGAATGCCGCGCAGCCAGAGGACGGCCGAGACCTGGTAGGATTTGACGCCGACGCGCTTGCCGATCAGGTCCGTGGGCTTGGTGATGCCTTTCGATGTGTTGACGAAAGCAAATCCGTGGCGGAAGCGCCGGTGCAGGAACACCGGGATGGCTTCGAAGGGCATGTCCTGGTCGCGCGACAGCAGATAGGACGAACTGGAAACTTCGCCGACGTCGAACTCGCGGCCGCGCAGGAAACGCCAGTGGCGGGTGGTCGAATCCAGCGAAGTGAGCATCGTCAGCTCGATCCCGTCGGGTTTGACCTCGCCTTCCTTGAGAGCCCGGACGATTTCGTAGTCGCCGCAGGCGAGGGTCAGCTGAAGTTTTCCCGACATGATTGTGAAATCTCCCTGGACCAGCGGCCGGAGGAAAAAACGCTCCGGGGGCGGATTTTATTGGATTTAGGGCACAGCGTGCCACCATAGCGTTTTCCGATCCAATTGGATCGGAAAGACGCGTCTAGTTTATAAAAGAGAGCATTTTCTTCACGCGAACCGGTATCCACTTCGCTTGAAAATGCTCTCGAGGCTGCCTCGTAGCAGCCTTTCAAATCCCTGCCAAGCTGCCCACTGCGCGCCCGGAGATCAGCGCTCGCAGGTTATCTCACGCAAGTGACCGGCAGGATGGAGCGCCGGCGCGCGGTCGTGATGTCGCCGGCGGTCTGGTTGCCGTCGGCTGCTGCGGCGGCCGCGGCCGGCTTCACCCCGGCGCCGTCGAGGAAGGCGGAGATCGCGGCAGCCGGAACCAGCGCCCAGGCCGATTGCGGAATGATGCCGGCGATCCGCCTTGGCTCGCTCGCCGGCGCTCCGGCGAGCGCGACCCAGCGGCCTGACCGGTCGAAAACCGCCGTGCCGCCGATATTGCCCTGCAGGGCGGCGACGAGACGCGGCGGCGCGCCTGCTGCTGCCGGCGCGAGATATTGGCCGCTCGCAACCGCCATGTCGGCATCGCGCGCCGTCAACTGCGAGACGAACAGGGCGACGACGGTGTCGCCGCCGGCCGGCGCCTGCGCCGCCGGAGCCAGCGCCGCGAGGTCTGGTCCGCGTGCTTCGATCAGGGTGAGGCCGCTCGCCGGGTCGCGCTTGGTCACGCTGGCTGCGCGCGTCGCCACCTTGGGATCCTTGCACTCGCCGCGCGTGACGGTGAGGAACAGTCCGGGCGCGACCGCGACGGCGCTCCCTTCCAGCTTGGCGCCGGGCGCCGCCGCCGGAGCGGCGGCTGACGCTGCGCCTGCGGTCGCCGGCGCGCCGGCAACCGCCGGGGTCGCGGACGGAAACGGATCGAACGCATTGGCGATGGCGATGGAAATGGTGTCGTAGGACGGCTTCAGCGCCTTGGTATAGGACAGGGTGTAGCCGCGGATCGTCGCGACGCCGTTGACGCTGCCGCGCACGGCGCGCGTATAGAAGTGACGATCCTGTTCTTCGCCGGTGAGCACGAAGAAGTCCGGCCGCAGCACGCGATAGGTGACGCGCCGTCCCGGCGCATCGGCCCGCAGATTGTCGAACAGCGCCTGCAGGTCGCCCTGGCTCTCCGGACTTTGGAATGTGTCGAGACTGGCCGCGCCATCCGCCGTGAACCACTTCGACCCGGCTCTGGTATCGATGCGCTTGGTCATGGATTTCGTCGGCAGGCCGACCGCCGCACCCGACTTGGTATCGGCGACTTTACGAAAGAGCTGCGCAGCCTTGGCCCGTTCGCCGGCTGTGACCAGCGCGGCGCGGCCCTTCTGGTCGAGCGTGCCATCGGTCGGCAGTTTGGCGCGCCGTGCATAGGCGACGATGGCGTCGCGCGTGCCGCGGCCGAAATTGCCGTCGACATTGCTCTTGTAATCGCCCGTCCAGATCAAGGCGTCCTGGATGGCGCGCCGGTCCGCATCGGGTAGCGCCTCGAAGGCGGTCTTCGCCGCTTCGAAAGCCGGATCGCTTGCCGGCTGTGCGGCGGGCGGGGCAGATTGCGCCTGTGCCGCAGGGCTAACGGCAATGCAGGTTATTGCAAAGCTGGCCGCGGCCAGCAGCTTCGACAGCGAATGAAGAGCGGTTGCGGTCGGCGGAGCCATTCTGCATTCCTTGATCGAAGGTGGCTCGAAGCAGAAAGCTGAGAGCCTGGTTGAGAACTGAAAGGCAAAAACACACTAAAGCCATCATGGCCAAAAAATATTGGTAACGCAAAAAATCTTCGCGGAGGAAGTGCGTTAGCGCACATTCACAAAGCAAGTGTTGTGTTGATGTCATAGGTCTACATGACGATCTGTGTCATCCTGCCGGAATTGCGACGATCGGAACTGCTCCGGTCCGCCGGCGGGCGACTTGTGACGGGCGTGTGACTGGATGCGGCGGTCTGCGCGAGACTGAATGGCGCGAGAACAACGACGATGGAGATATCGATGCGTAAAATGCTTCGCGGACTGATCACAGCCTGCGCTCTCGTTGTCGCCACATCGGCCTTTGCGCAGAAAGCTTACGTGCGCGAAGATCTCGCATCGAATGTGGTTCGCCTTGAAGAGCAGATCAGAAAGGACTCCGCATCGCTCGCCGGGCGCAATCCCGCCGACCTGCGCCGCAGCGGTCTTGCCATGATCGCGCGCGCTCCCGCGGCTGCGCTCGTGCCGCTGGGCGCCGTCATCGTCGCCGCTCCGAAGGACGGCCAGGCCTGGCTCGACTATGCCCGCGCCGCGCGCGCCGCGGCGTTCAACGACAACAATAATTCGTGGCGCTGGAAGCAGGTGTCCGCCAATGCCGCCTACGGCGCCTATCAGCGCTTCACCAGCAAGACGGACGAAGCCACCGCGCTGTCCCTGATCGGCGAAATCAACGGCTCGCAATCGCTTTACCGCCTGGCGCTCAACGCCTACCGCGCCAGCCTCGACGCCAACGACAACCGGGAAATCCGCGCAACTTACGAAGACATGCGCGCCAAATACGGCTTCCGTCTTCTCGACTACAAGGTTGACAATGATGCTGCGACGCCGCGCGTCTGTTTCCAGTTTTCCGAGCCGCTGGCGCGCGGCAAGGTCGACTTCGCGCCTTTCGTCGCGATCTCGGGCGCAGCCAATGGCGCCATTACCGCCGAAGACCAGCAATTGTGCGTCGAAGGCCTGAAGCACGGCGAGAAATACGCCATCGTCATTCGGCAGGGCCTGCCGTCGTCGGTTGGCGAGAATCTGCTGAAGAACAGCGACTACGAAATCTATGTGAAGGACCGTACCGCGCAGGTGCGCTTCACCGGTAAGAACTACGTTCTGCCGCGTCTCGGCCAGGAAGGCATTCCGGTCGTCTCCGTCAATACGCCGAAGATCGCCGTCGACGTGCTGCGCATCGGCGATCGCAACCTGGTGCCGACCGTGCGCTCGGATGATTTCATGTCGCAGCTCGGCGGCTATCGCGCCAGGCAGATCATCGAGAACCAGGGCGTCAAGGTCTGGACCGGAACGCTCGACGCCAAGGTCGACCTCAACAAGGATGTCGTCACGGCGTTTCCCATTCTCGATGCGGTCGGCAAGATGGAGCCCGGCGTCTATGTCATGCTGGCGCGCGCCGGCGAGAAGCCGGTGTCGCAATCCGTCTCCTCGGACGATGACGACAGCGACAGCTCCAGCTACGACAATTCGGCGACGCAATGGTTCGTCGTTTCCGATCTCGGCCTGACGAGCTTCTCCGGCGACGATGGCGTGCATGTGTTCCTGCGCTCGCTGGCGACCGCCGCGCCGCTGCCGTCCGTCGAAGTGCGCCTGCTCGCCCGCAACAATGAAGTGTTGGCGACGCAGACGACCGGCGCCGATGGTCATGTGCGCTTTGACGCCGGCCTCTCGCGCGGAACCGGCGGCATGGCGCCCGGCGTCATCATCGCCAGCGACCGCAACGGCGACTACGGCTTCCTCGATCTGGTGCAGGCGCCGTTCGATCTCACCGACCGTGGCGTCAAGGGCCGCACGGCGACGAAGGCGCTCGATGCTTATGTCTATTCCGAACGCGGCGTCTATCGCTCGGGCGAGACGGTGAACATCTCGGCCCTGCTGCGCGACGGACGCGGCGTGTCGCAAACGGGTCTGCCGCTGACCCTCGTGTTGAAACGTCCCGACGGCGTCGAATACAAGCGCGCCCTTCTCAACGATGAGGGCCTTGGCGGCCGGGCATGGTCCGTGGCGCTGCTGTCAGGCGTCGCCACCGGCACTTGGCGCGTGCAGGCCTATGCCGATCCGAAATCGCCGGCGATCGGCGAGACGACATTCCTGGTCGAAGATTATGTGCCGGAGCGTCTGGATTTCACCCTGACGCCGAAGGACAAACTCCTGGTGCAGGGCGAAGACGCGAAGATCGATGCCGTCGCCCGCTATCTCTATGGCGCGCCGGGATCGGACCTCGAAATCACCGGCGAGATTGCGGTTCAGGCTGCGGACTCCATCGACATTCCGGGGCTGAAGGGCTTCACCGCCGGCCTGCAGGACGAAGAGTTCGAAACCGTGCGCAATGACATCGACGGTTCGACCACGACCGATGCGCAGGGCAAGGCCACTGTGAGCATCCCGGTTCCCGAGGTCGATGCGTCGCGTCCGGTCGAGGCGCGCATTCTCCTGCGCGCCGGCGAGTCCGGCGGCCGCGCCGTCGAGCGTGTCGTCACCCTGCCGGTCCGCTCGAAGAACGGCCTGATCGCCGTGAAGAAGAATTTCGATGACCTGAGCGAAGGCGCGACGGCGAATTTCGACATCGCGGCTGTCTCTGCCGATGGTCAGCGCGTGCCGGCCAAGGGCCTGCAATGGACCTTGTATCGCGTCAGCAACGATTACCAGTGGTACAATAATGACGGCCGCTGGGGCTTCGAGCGGCTGAAATCGTCGCGCAAGATCGCCGATGGCCGTGTCGATGTGGCGACAGGCGAGGCCGCGCATATCGGCGCTGCCGTCGGCTGGGGCGCCCATCGCCTCGAAGTCCGCTCGGATGATGGCACCCTGGCGCCGACCAGCATCACCTTCAACGTCGGCTGGTCCGGCGATGTCAGCGCCGAAACGCCCGATCTTCTCGAAGTCACTCTCGACAAGACCGATTACAAGCCCGGCGACCAGATGAAGGTCCGGATCGCCTCGCGCTTCAACGGCAAGGCGACGGTCGCCATCGTCGGCGACAAGGTGCAGGACATCCGCCTCGCCGACGTCGTTGCCGGCGATAACGAGATCACCATTCCGGTCAAGGCCGAATGGGGCGCCGGCGCTTACGCCGTCGCAATGGCGCACCGGCCGCTCGACCAGGCGGCCAAGCGCATGCCCGGCCGCGCGCTGGGGCTCTCCTGGTTCCAGGTCGACAGCTCCGCGCGCAAGCTCGATGTTTCGATCGATGCGCCCGAGAAGATGGAGCCGCGCCGCTCGCTCACCATGCCGATCAAGCTCAGCGGTCTTGCGGCGGGCGAGGAGGCCTATGTCACCGTCGCTGCGGTCGATATCGGCATCCTCAATCTGACGCGCTATGAATCGCCCAATCCGACGGGCTATTTCTTCGGCCAGCGGCAATTGTCGACGGAGATCCGCGATCTTTACGGCCTGCTCATCGACGGCATGCAGGGATCGCGCGGCGCCATCCGCTCCGGCGGCGACGCCGCCGGCCGTGGCCTCGAGGGCAATCGCCCGACGCAGGAACCGCTGGCGCGCTATTCCGGCATCGTCAAGGTCGATGCTGACGGCGTTGCCCGCGTCACCTTCGACATCCCCGCCTTCAACGGCGCCATGCGCGTCATGGCCGTCGGCTGGACGCGCAACAAGGTCGGCTCCGCCTCGAAGGACGTGATCGTGCGCGATCCCGTCGTCGCGCAAGCCACCTTGCCGCGCTTCCTGTCGTTGGGTGACCGCTCGCAGTTCCATGTCCAGATCGACAATGTCGAAGGCGCCGCCGGAGACTATGTGATCGATCTCGACGTGCGCGGGCCGGTGTCTGTTGACGCCAGCGCCTTGCATCGCACGGTGAAACTGGCGCAGGGCGGCAAGACGCAGTTCAACATCCCCGTGTCCGGCGCCGGCATCGGCCGCGCCGAACTCGACCTGAAGCTGACGGGCCCGAACGTGACGGCGGCGCAGACGCTTGCCGTCAACGTGCAGCCGGGCTCGGCGGAGCTCTATCGCCGCGTCGTGCGCCCGTTGCCGGCCGGCGGCAGCGTCTCGATCTCCAACGATCTCCTGGCCGACTTCCTGCCGGGCAGCGGCGCTGTCTCGGTGGCGGTCACGCCCTATGGCGGCATCGACGTGCCGGCCCTGCTGCAGGCGCTGGACCGTTACCCCTATGGCTGTTCGGAACAGACCGTCAGCCGCGCTCTGCCCTTGCTCTATGTCAACAAGCTGGCGTCGCAACAATTGCTGGCGCTCGACACCAATGTCGACGAGCGGGTGAAGGGCGCGATCGAGCGCGTGCTGTCGCGGCAGAACTCGGCCGGCGCTTTCGGCCTGTGGTCGGCCGCCAATGCCGGCGACGATCTCTGGCTCGATGCTTTCGTCACCGACTTTTTGACGAGGGCGCGCGAGAACAAATACGACGTGCCGCAGCGCAGCTTCGATCAGGCGCTCGACCGCTTGCGCAACCAGGTCGTCAACGCCGGCGAAATCAAGAGCGACGACGCGCCGGGCATCGCCTATGCCATCTACGTTCTGGCCCGCAACGGCCGGCCGGTGATGGGCGATCTGCGCTATCTCGCCGACACCAAGCTGGCGTCGTTCAATACGCCGCTGGCCCGCGCGCAGATCGCCGCGGCACTCGCCATGCTGGGCGATCGTGGCCGTGCGCAGGAGGCGTTCACCTCGGCGGCGAGGCTGATGGGTGAGCAGCGCCGCTCGCGCTTCTCGCGCGCCGACTATGGCTCGCGTCTGCGTGACAGCGCCGGCATCCTGACGCTTGCCGCCGAGACCGACAGCGATCGCAACCTGCTGTCGCTGGCAGGCCTTGCCGTGCAGGAAGAACGCGCCGCGACCGGCTACACCAGCACCCAGGAAAACACCTGGATGGTGCTGGCGGCGCAGGCGCTGGCGAAAGAGGCTCAGGGCATGCAGCTTACCGTCAACGGTGCGGCGCAGACAGGCGCGCTCTATCGCACCTGGCGCGGCTTCTCGCTCGACAACGGCGCGGTCTCCATCGGCAATCCCGGGCAGGCGCCGGCGCAGATCGTCATCACCACGTCGGGCCATCCGACGGCGCCCGAACCGGCGCTGTCGCAGGGCTATCAGGTCGAGCGCAGTTACTTCAAGCTCGACGGCAAGCCCGTCGATCTGGCGCAGGTGAAGCAGAACGATCGTATGGTCGTGGTGCTCAAGGTCACCGAGCTTGAGGCCGCCTATGCGCGCCTGATGCTGGTCGATCATCTGCCCGCAGGTCTCGAGATCGACAATCCGAAATTGTTCGACGGCGGTTCGGTGGAAGGACTGGCCTTCGCCAAGGCGACGGTCGATCCCACCTACGAAGAATATCGCGACGATCGCTTCGTCGCGGCGTTCGAACGCAACGGACGCGACAAGGCGACGTTCAACATCGCCTATATTGTCCGCGCCGTAACACCCGGCCGTTATGTCCTGCCGCCGGCGACGGTCGAGGACATGTATCGGCCCGAGCGTTTCGGCCGCTCCGGCACAGGCGCGTTCGTGATCAACGAGAGCGCGCGGTGACAGGCGCCGTGCCGCATCGCCGTTATCGCAAGCGCTATCTTGCTGCGGCGCTTGTGGTGAGCGTGCTGGGACTTGGGGTTCCGGCGGTGTGGGAGAACTATCAGTCCTCCCTGCCGCCGCTGGACACGCAGGCCGCCCTGAAAGGCTCGACCGTCGCGCTCGACCGCAACGGCAAACTGCTGCGTGCTTTCACCACGCAGGATGGCCGCTGGCGGCTGCCCGTCACCACGGCGGATGTCGATCCGCGTTTCCTCACCATGCTGCTGGCCTATGAGGACCGGCGCTTCTACAGCCATCACGGCGTCGATTGGCGCTCGCTCGCGCGGGCTGCCGCGCAGATGCTGCGCAATGGCCGCATCGTGTCGGGCGGCTCGACCATCACCATGCAGGTCGCGCGCCTCATCGATCCGCCGCAGGACCAGCGCTCGTTCAGAGCCAAACTGCGCCAGATCGTGCGCGCGCTGGAGCTGGAGCGCACCCATTCCAAGACCGAGATTCTTGATCTTTATCTTGCGCTGGCGCCCTATGGCGGCAATCTCGAAGGCGTGCGCGCCGCCAGCATTTCATGGTTCGGCAAGGAGCCGCGGCGGCTTTCCTATGGCGAGCAGGCGCTGCTCGTGGCGCTGCCGCAGGCGCCGGAAGTCCGCCGACCCGACCGCGATCTGCGCGCGGCCTTGCGCGCGCGCGACCGCATCCTCGCGCGAGCCCAGGGTAGCGGCCTGATGAGCCCGCAGGAAGAAGCCGCCGCCAGGCACGAGACCTTGAGCGGCGAGCGCAAACCGTTTCCCGCGCTTGCGGCGCACGCGACGCAGGCCGCCCATCTCGCAGATCCGCAGCGCCGCAGCCTGCAATTCGCCATCGACCAGCGCTTGCAGCAGACGCTCGAACAGCTCGTCAGGGAAAGCGTCGAGCGGCTTGGCTCCAAGGTCACCGCCGCGATGCTGGTCATCGACAATGCCACGGGCGAAGTGCTCGCCCATGTCGGCTCAGCCGATCATCTGGGCACCGAGCGCGCCGGCGCCATCGACATGACGCAGGCCCTGCGCTCGCCGGGCTCGGCCCTCAAGCCGTTCATCTATGCGCTGGCGTTCGAGAACGGCATCGCCCATCCCGAGACCTTGCTGGACGACCGGCCGGCGCGCTACGGCCAGTATGCGCCCGAGAATTTCGATCTTACCTTCCAGGGCCAGGTCACGGCGCGCAGGGCGCTGCAGAATTCGCTCAATGTGCCGGCCGTCGAGCTTTTGAACGAAGTGGGCCCGGCGCGCTTCCTGGCGCGCCTGCGCAATGCCGGCGCCACCATCGCCATATCGGATGAAGCCCCGGCGGGGCTTGCCATCGCGCTCGGCGGCCTGGGCATTTCGCTGCGCGATATCGCGCGGCTCTACGCCGGGCTGGCGCGCAAGGGCGATGTGCCCGATCTCGTCGAGCGTCGCGACCTGCCGCCGCCGCCGCGCCGCCAGCAGCAGATCGCCGAACCGGTGGCCGCCTGGTACGTGGACGACGTCCTACGTGGGGCGCCGCCCCCCTTGAACGCCCTGGCCGGCGGCATCGCCTTCAAAACCGGCACGTCCTACGGCTATCGTGACGCGCTGGCGATCGGCTTCGATCGCAAGATCACCATCGCGGTCTGGTTCGGCCGCGCCGACAATGGCGCGGTGCCGGGCCTCGTCGCCCGCCAGGTCGCGGCGCCCGTTCTCTTCGACGCCTTTGCCCGGGCCGGCGCCACCTACGAGCCGATCGCGCCGCCGGCCAATGTCATCATCTCAACCACCGCCGGCCTGCCGCCGCCGCTGCGGCATCTGCGCAAGGATGCGCCCAAGACGGTTGCCGCCGCCTCCAGCGCACAATTGAAGATCGCCTATCCGCCCGATGGCGCGAGGGTCGATCTGGGCCTGAAGGAAATGCAGACGGCAAGCGCGCTGGCGCTGAAGGCGCAGGGCGGCGTCGCGCCGTTCACCTGGATGGTCAACGGCGTGCCCGTCGGCTCGCCGGACCTGCGCCGTCAGGCGCGGTGGCGGCCCGATGGCTCGGGCTTCGCGCGCGTCTCGGTGATCGATGCGAAGGGCGCCAGCGACAGCGTCGTCGTGCGTCTCGAATAACGATCTGTCATACCTGACGCCTTCCCAGCAGCCGCCAAGCGGGCGAGCGGGAATGACACCAATGAAGTAGGCCTCTAGGCCACTTCCTCAAGAATCCGATTTACAGTTTCCGGGGCACGTTCGATGAGCAGCAGTAGGGTTCTTGCTGCCGGATCAGGATTTCGGCGTCCCTGTTCCCAATCGCGGACAGCGGCCGGCGAAAAGCCATAACGGTTTGCGAACGCTGCCTGGGAAAGGCCTGAATGTTTCCTGATTCCGGCGACATCCACGGGCGGAGGAGTGAATATACGGGCCGCCTCACGTTCGCCGCGGGCAATCGCCACCGCTTCATTCGCGCTTTCAATCAGCCGTTTGCCAAGTTTGGTCATTTCGTTCCTCTTATTTTCTTTGCAAGTTTGCGAGAGTCATCTCGATAGATGCGAGCGATTTTCGGCAGCACTTCCGCGAGTTCGTTACGCTCGGCTTTGGAAATATTGGCGCGCTGACCTTTATCGATCAGAGCCAAAAGGAATACAGGGACGTCTTCGCCGCCAAAGTAGTGCACGGTGCGAAAGCCTCCCGATTTGCCTTTACCGGGTCTGGCGAAGCGCACCTTGCGCGCCGCCTGTGCCCTGAATGATATCGTCGCTCAAAGGGTTGCCGGCGAGGAAGGTAACGATCTCAGCAATGGTCGCTTCATCAAGGCCAGCCTGCTTTACATCGTGTTCGAAGACTGAAGTGAAAAGGACCGTCTGCATCATTTTATGTACGGCAATGCCGTATATTTGCCAAGTGCGGCTTGCTGCTTCGCCAACGCCCAGACCGACGCGCAGCGATTTCAGGATTCCCGCTCGCCTGCCTTCGCTGAAGCGGCTCCGCGCAGGCGGACCGCTTCGCGCGTCGGGAATGACAGTGACGGCGGCTGACGCGTGAAACAAAAATGGCCGGGCAATGTGCCCGGCCATTCTTCTATTTGATCGTTGTCTCAGAGCGAGGGGATCACACCCTTCAGCGCCGGGAACCAGGTGCCGAAATAGGTCGGCGGCCAGGGGATCGTCAGCAACTGGTCGAAGACCAGGTAGATGAAGATCGTCAGGCCGATCGCCTGCGGGATGACCAGCTTCCACGGCTCCGGTCCTTCAAGCCGCATGTACATGATCACGAACAGGGGCACTGTCGGGATCAGGCCGATGACCGCCATGGAGCCCATGAACGCCAGCAGCCAGCCGAAGAAGATCGCACCACGCAGCGCGATCTGGCGCGGCGGGATGTGATCCGTATCGGATTCCAGATCCATGTGGATCTTCTGCTGGACATTTTGCTGCGCTGCCGCCGCAAGCCCCGTTTCCACAGCTTCGGCAGGCTTCCGGAAGATTTCGTTCAGCAGACTGATAAGGCAGAACGTGAACGCCAGGCCGCCGACGATCGTTGGTACGATCTTGGCGCTGAAGTTCCAGGACGAGGCCTCCATCAATGCCCAGCCGATGACACACAGCAGGAACACATGGAAAAGCTGCTTCGGACGCAGGTAGGCCTTCAGGCTGAAACCCGATGCCATGCCTTTGATGCCGCCATGGCCTCTGATGTCCTGAAGCAACGGTCGCAACAGTCCAAACAGCGCCATCGCGAACAGAACGAGCACGATCGGCCGCGAGAACCATTGCACGCCGTAGCGCTGGATCGAGATGAAGAGATAGCGTTCCACCACCTCGCCCAGCACGACGCCGAGAACCAATGGCGGACGCGGGAACTTCATCTGCTTCATCGTCCATCCGAGGATGCCGAAGATCAGCAAGGTCCAGAGATCGCCCCAGTTGCGAGCGCCCTGGAACGCGCCGATGTAGATGATGCCCAGGGTCGTGGGCATGATCAGCGTGTAACGCAGCGTCGCCAGTTTCGCGAACTGTTCGGAGAACAGGTAGCAAAGGCCGGCGCCGAGAATATTGGCCAGCGCCACCGACCACACCATCGCATAGGTCACGTCGAGGTGCTTGGACAGCATGTCCGGTCCCGGCACGAGGCCGTGGATCATGAACGCGCCCATGAGGATCGCCATGCCGGCAGAACCCGGCACACCGAACGCGACGGTCGGCACGAGAGCGCCGCCTTCCCGCGAGTTGTTGGCGCTCTCGGACGCGATAAGGCCACGCACGTCGCCCTTGCCGAAACTCGCCTGCGCGCCTTTCTCGGTACGGAGGGCATGTCCGTAGGCCAGCCAGTCGACGACCGCGCCGCCGATGCCCGGAACCGCACCGAGCGCCGCGCCGAGCCAGGAGCAGCGCAGCACCAGCCACCAATGATCGAAGCAATCCTTGGCGCCTTGCCACATGCCGCGCGCGTCCGTCTTTGCCAGGTTGCCGGCGATGGCGGTGCGCCCGATGGCGAGATCGGCGAGTTCGGGCAGGGCGAAGAGGCCGAGCACGATCGGCACCAGCGGCGGACCTTCCCACAGATACAAGGTGTCGAGGGTCCAGCGCAGCGTGCCGGTCTGCGGATCGGAACCGATCATCGAGATCAGCAGGCCGACGCCGGCGATGCTCAGGCCGCGCAGGGGCGTATTGCCCGAGAGCACGGCGACCATGGATATCCCGAGCGCCGCAAAGGCCAATAGCTCTGGAGAACCTATGTACAGCATGATCGGCCGCAGGATCGGCAATGAAATGCCCATCAGGATCGCGCCGAAGATGCCGCCGAGCATCGACGACATATAGGCCGCCGAAAGCGCGCGGCTGGCTTCGCCGCGTTTGGCCATCGGCAGGCCGTCGAGCACGGTTGCCGCGGATCCGGCGCCGCCTGGCACACCGAATAGAATGGCCGGTATCGGGTCACCCGTGGCGGTCGTCGAGGCAAGGCCCAGCAGCAGCGCCATGGCTGCGTAAGGATCCATGTTGAAGGTAAAGGGCAGCAACAGAGCCGTACCGGCGAGACCGCCGATGCCTGGCAGAATACCTAGCACGAGGCCCATGATGACGCCTGCTGACAGCAGAAACAGCCGCCAGGGGTCCATGAGCGTAACGAACGCAGCGCTAGCTGCGTCCAGCATATGAGTTTCCATGACCGTTCGCCTTTCGGAACGTGTACTTAAGTTCGATCTGATCCTCGGACGCACGCGTGTGGCGCGGTCCAAGCAGGCAAATCCCGATGTGAAAATTGACCGCTGCCGTCCTCCCGGAGCGGGCAGCGTTTAAGAATCCGAAATCGCCCGCCTGTTGCGGCTGGTACGATTGTCAGCTTCTGCCGATCGGGGGGCCGCGGGCGTCGAAATGACGGATCGTCCGCGAGATCGAATAGGGCGAAGGGTCGGCCGGCGGTGGCGCCGTGCCATCGATGGTCGGCTGCAGCACGATTTCCGTCTGCAGGCCGAACATGATGTCGGAGGTATCGGAGGCGAAGGAATGGCCGATGACGGCCTTGGTCGTCTCATGATGAGAGGTGGATTCGACGACCGCATAGGTTCGTGCGGGGGCGGCGGCTTCGAAATTGAAGGCGAGAGCGGCAAGCAGGACGAGCGCGTAGGATCCGTGGCGCGCCACGGAATATACGAACCTGTCGAGACGATTGAGAAAGCCTTCCGCCATCTTACCCTAGTGCCGTCCCCCACTACCGCCCATTCTTCTCGCTCCGCTCTGAAGCGGAACATCCGTGGGCAATTTCCCCAATGCTGGACGGCAACCCCTCTCTGGTAACGAATTCCTCGTGGTCATGCCGACGCTTTGTCGCCGGCCGATATTTTCTTCTTGGCAATAGCCTTCGCAGAAGCGGCGCAAAGAATCAACCACACGTTGGCCGCGAAATCGACTTATTGGAAGTTTTGTGAAATATGGCAGGTGCCTATAGATAGTGCAGATAGGCTTGGAATATCGCCGCTTTTACCGCCGGGCATAGGCCATGCGCACGGCGACGCCGGATGCCGCCAACGCCAGGCCGATGAGCAAAAGAATGGCGCCGACGCCGGAGGCTGACGCGACCAGGCTGGCGCCGAACGGCACGATGAACTGGCCCATGCGATTGCCGGTGATCCTCATGGTCATCGCCGTGCCGCGCGCGGCGACAGGCGCCAGATCGACGACATTGGACAGGCAGAGCGTGATCGAGAAACCAAGGCCCATCCCCAGGAGCGCAATACCGAAATACATGAAGCCGACCGGCAGCGGCAGCGCGAGAACGAAAAAGCCGACGGCGCCGGCGAGCATGCTGACCAGGGTCGTCGACACACGCCCGAACAGCCCGAGCAGGGGCGCGTAGAACACCCGGGCGAAGATCGCCGCCACGGCGCGGATCGTCAGCATGATGCCGACCTGACCGGCGTCGATGTGCCGTTCGATCGCGAGCAGCGGCAAATAGGCGATCAGCAGATCGACGGACGAGACCGTCACCACGCTGGCGATGATGACGGAGACCAGTCCAGGCACTTTCAAAAGTTCGCGCACCGGGGTCGACGGCGGGCGGACCTTTTCCTGCTGCGACAGTTGCTCTGGCCGCATGGCGAAGCCGATGACGAACAGGGCCACCGCTGCTGCCAGTGCCAGCAGGAACAGGGTCGCGGTTGGCGGCACGCGCTGGCCGTCGGCAAGCCAGCTGATCGTCAGCGATCCACCCATCTGGCCGACCGCCAGCGCCACCATGTAGTTGCCGAAGACGGATTCGCGCCCGGCCGGTCCGGCGCAGCGCACGGAGTAGATCTGATGGCCGGCCATCAGGAACAATTGCCCGATGCCGGTGAGCACCGTGAAGCCCACGAGCTGCAGCGGTCCGTCGGACCACAGCCAGAAGGCGACATTGGAGGCGAGCGTCAATCCCGATCCCATCCAGATCGTCTTGGCGTCATTGCCCTTGTCGATGTAACGCCCGAGCGGCACTGCCAGAAAAATCGGCAGCAGCGCATAGCCCGAGGAGATGAGGCCATACCAGAACAGCGGCAGGTCGAGTTCGATGGCGCGATAGGAGGTCGTCACCCGGGTGACGGATGTAATATACTGCAGCAGCACCGCATGCAGCATGAACGGCATCAGCGCCAGCCAGTTGAAATCGCGCGCGGGCGCGGTCGGCGCTGGTGTGCTGGACATGTCCTGACGGGTCTCGATCGGTTCGTGCAAATCGTTATGCCCGGTTATCATGATCGGGCCGCTGAGGTGAAGCAATCGCACCCGACGCATTTCAGGCATGACCACTGATTGCCTGCTTATTGCATAGCTATGCTGCCTCCTCTAGAACCGCATCAATGCGGTAAAATACGAGACGGAGGAAACCATGCCCCATGATGACGCCGGCGTGCATTGGCACGAACCCAAGGCCGGTCAGAAGGCGGGCCTGGGGAAATTCGGCCGCCCGGCCATGCCCTACGATCAGTTCATGGAGGCGGAGGGCATTCCGGTTTACCGCGACATCGGCGTCAAAACCGTTCGCGATCTGCCGCTGAAGCCCTGGGCGCGGCTCGGTGGCCGCGGCAGCTACATCCAGCTTTTCGGCACCGAAGGCCTGTGGGGCATGTATGTCGTCGAAGTGCCCGCCGGCGGTGCGCTCAACATCGAGCGGCATCTCTATGAAAAAATGGTGCTCGTCATCGATGGCCGCGGCACGGCGGAAATCTGGCAGGAAGGCCAGCCTGTGCGCCAGACCGTCGAATGGCAGCGCGGCTCGATGTTCCCGATCCCGCTCAATGCGTTTCATCGTTTCGTCAACGCCACCAACGCGCCGGCGCTGCTGCTGTGCGGGACGACCGCGCCGAACATTTTCAATCTCGTCGACAATGCGCATTTCGTCTTCAACTGCCCGTACAATTTCTCCGAACGCTATTCCGGCGCCGCCGATTATTTTCACGCGCGGGATGAGATCGCGCCTGATCCGGTGCGCGGCCTCGCCATGCGCAAGACGAACTTCCTGCCCGACGTCATCAACTGCGACCTGCCGCTCGACAACCGCCGCTCGCCTGGCTACCGCAGGGTCGAGCCGCATATGGCCGGCAACCGCTTCTATCAATGGATCGGTCAGCACGAGACCGGCCGTTATTCCAAGGCCCACAAGCACGCCTCGTCCGCCGTGCTGATCTGCCTGAAGGGCAGGGGCTATACCTACACCTGGCCGGAATCCCTCAGCGCGACGCCGTGGAAGAACGGCACGGCCGCAGGCGTCAAACGGCAGGACTACGAGTTCGGCGGCATGGTCTCGGCGGCGCCCATGTCGGGCGACTGGTTCCATCAGCATTTCGGTGTCAGCAAGGATCCGCTGCGGCTCACCGCCTGGTTCGGCGCCAACAATTCACGCGCCCGCAAGCCCGGCGTGCCCGGTGAAAAGCTCACCGATCGCGGCGCCATCGACATCAAGCACGGCGGCGACGCTATTCCCTACCATGACGAAGACCCGTTCCTGCGCCGGGAATTCGAGACGACCCTGGCGCGCGAGGGCGTCACCAGCCGGATGAACCCGGCCTTCTACACCGGCGAGGCTGCGGGCGATGACGAGCCTGGGAATGTCTTCTGAAGCCGAAGCTTGAAGAGTCGATTTTCTCCGCGCCCTGCGGTAGATCGCCTGATCTTGCTTTCATCAGGGGGAAACATTGCAGGGGGAAACATGAAAGCCGCCGTCATCCATGAGTTCGGTCCGCCGGACGTAATCAAATACGAGGATGTGCCGGATCCCGTGCCGCGCGAGGGCGAAATCCGCATCCGCGTCGGCGGCGCAACCATCAATCGCGTGCTCGATGTCGCCTTGCGCCGTGGCGCGCAGGGCCAGCGCGGCGCCGACCTGCCGCTCATTCTCGGCGTCGACTGCGCCGGCACCGTCGATGCCGTCGGGCCGAAGGTGACGCGCTGGAAAGTCGGCGATAGAGTCGGCGCGGCCGGCGGCATGCCGCTCGATATCGTCGCCGAGGACGGCAAGGGCTATACCGGCCCGCGCGGCATGATGGGGATCAAACGCCCCGGCGGCTTTGCCGACTTGGTCTGCGTCCCGGCCATGGCCGCCCATAAGCTTCCCGATGGCCTGGGCTTTCACGAAGCGGCCGTCGTCATGCGGCATTGCCCGACCGCGTGGAATCTGCTCGTCAACGTGGCGCAGTTGCAGAAGGACGAATGGGTCCTGGTGATGGGCGCCAGCGGCAATCTCGGCACCGTCGGCATTCAGATCGCCAAGCATGTCATCGGCGCCAAGGTCATCACCACCGCAGGCCGCCAGTCGGCCGTCGACATCGGCCTGCGGCTCGGCGCCGATCACGGCATCGACTATTCGAAGCAGGATCTGCTCGCCGAGATCATGAAGATCACCGGCGGCAAGGGCGTCAACGTGCTCTACGACAACATCGCCAATCCCGATGTGCTGCCGAAAGCGTTTCATGGCCTGGGGATGAACGGACGTCTCGTCACCGCCGGCGCCCATGGCGGGCCGAATGTGACGATCGACTTCTTCCATCTCTACGACAGGCGCATCACCATCAAGGGCATGCCCGGCGCGCTTGAAAGCGACCTGCCGAAGTGCTTCGCCGCCGCCGCCGAAGGCAAGATCAAGGTGCACATCGCCCATGTGATGCCACTGTCGCAGGCCGCCGAGGCGCATCGCATGACCGAGGAAGATCCGGGCTTGGGCAAGATCGTCCTCGATCCGACCTTGGGATAGCGCGCAACTCCTTCTCCCGCGTGCGGGAGAAGGTGGCCCTTGCGTAGCAAGGGTCGGATGAGGGTAATGTGAACCCTTTGCATCCTCACGGACGTCATGCCCGCGCTTGTCGCGGGCACCCACGCCGTCGAGCGCGATAGCGCGTCAGAAAGCGCCGTCTATATTCTGATACAGGGCAGCAGCGTCACCGCGTGGATGCCCGCGACAAGCGCGGGCATGACGGCGAGGTGGCGGTTTAATTGATGAACATTGCAGCGCTGCAATGCATGGATGAGGCGTGTGTCACCGTCGCCCTCATCCGACCCTCGCGATGCGAGGGCCACCTTCTCCCGTAAACGGGAGAAGGGGTCGCGTTAATCAGGTGTTGCGCTGGCCGGTCGAGCCGGTTGAGCGTTCGACGCCCGGCGGGATATGGATGTCGATCAGGCAGACGCCGCCGGCTTCCATGATCTCGACGCCCTTCTTGATCGCGGCCGGCAGATCGGCGACCGTCTTGATCGGGCCGATACCCGTTGCGCCCTGCGACTCCGCGAACTTCGCGATGTCGACAAACGGTTCCGACATGGCGAGGCCGATCCAGCGATTGCCGACCGGGCGGTTGCGCCGCTTGGCGACCGTTTCCTGGTGCAACTCGTCGTTGAAATACGACTGGTTGTTGTTGATCAGCACCAGCAGCGGAATCTTGTGCTTCACGGCGGTCCAGATGGCATGGCCGCCCATCATGAAATCGCCGTCGCCGAGTACGGTGATCGTCGGGCGGCCCATGTCCGCATTGGCCAGCGCCACGCCGACCGAGATCGACGGACCGGAGCCGATGCCGCCGCCGCCGTCCTTGCCCATATAGGCGCCCGGATCGCGGAACGGCCACAGATCGCACGGCCATTGCCGCGCCACCGCCGCGAAGGAAATCTTGTCCGGATCGGCCACGGTTTCGCGCAGCACCTTCGCCACATCCTGCATGCGGATGCGCGTTCCGTCACCGGGCGTGAAGCCCTTGCGGACCGGCGCGCGCCACGGGTCTTTCTGACCCTTGCCGAGCGCGGCGTTGAGATCGGCGACGACACTGGCGGGCGAGGCGGAGATCAGAAGATCGCTCGGCGCCGTGCCCTGGTAGATCATGTGTGCACCATTGTGCAGATGATGGTCCATGCTGATGCTGACGATCTTGCCGGTGAAGTCGGTTCCCTTCGGCGGGCTGACGCTGCCGTTGAGATCGACCCATTCGAAGGCGACGACGAGATCGCTCTCGGCGGTGATATCGTGGATCGCCTTGCCGGGCTGGTTGTACGGCTCGACCACATGGGCCGGATGATCGGTCGGGAACATCGCGCCGTTCTTGAGATCGGTCATCACGCAGGCGCCGAGCGTTTCGGCAAGCTGCACGCGCGCGTCCCATTCGGCCTGCGAGCGCGAGCCGCGGCCAAACAGCAGCAGCGGCTTCTTCGCGGCCTTCAGCATCGCCACCAGCGTGTCGATGTCGGCCTTCTGCGCGCGCGGCGGCGCCGGCGGCTGGAAGCGCTTCATGTCCGGCATGGCCGGCACCTTGTCGAGCGATTGCTCCTGCAGGCCGGCGTCGAGGACGATATAGACCGGCGCGCAGGGCTCGGTTCGCGTCGTGATATTGGCCTTCGCGAAGGCGTCGACGATGGCGTGCGCCGAGGTCGGCATATTGTCGAACTTGATGAGGTCGCGCACGATGCCGGCCTGATCGGCGGAGGTGTGAATCCAGTCGATCCACGGCCGGCGCTGATGCGAATCCACCGGGCCCGTCGCGCCGACGATCATCATCGGCATGCGATCGCAGAAGGCGTTGAAAATGCCCATGTGGGCATGCATCAGGCCGACGTTGGAATGAACGATCGCCACCATCGGCTCATCCGTCGCCTTGGCGTAGCCATGGGCGATGCCGACCGCGTGATCCTCATGCATGCACAAAAGGATGCCGGGATTGCGATTGCCGAGATGATTGACGAGGGAATCGTGCAGGCCGCGATAGCTGGCGCCGGGGTTGATCGCGGCATATTTGAAACCGCAGAGGCGCAGCATCTGCGCGGCGACGTCGGAACCCCAGGCGATCTTGTCGTCGGGCTGGCCTTCGGGCGTATCGAGATAAGGCATTGGCTGTCAGCTTCCTCCTGTTGGGGATGACGTGGAAATATTTTCTGCGGCGCGCGTCCTTGCCCACGCAGCCATTTCGCCCCCCGTAACATTCCCCGTGGGCGGATGGAAGAGGCATGGGGAAGGGAGGCCACGAAAACCGTCTGCCATATCGTTTCGTTATGGCTGGATCGCTCTTGTCGATGGCGCCGGGTCGCGCGTATATGACCGCCGGTTCTGCAAACAGGTATTGAGGCGAGGAAACATGAAACTCACGTCATTCGAGGCAAACGGGAAAGCCGGTTGGGGCGCGGTCGTCGATGGCGGCCTGGTCGATCTGGGCAAAAAGCTGCCCGAATTCGCCGATCTGCGCGCGCTGATCGCCGCCGACGGCTTCGCCAAGGCAAAAGCGGCCCTGGCTTCGGCCAAGCCGGACTACGCCCTCGACACGGTGCGCCTGCTGCCGGTCATCCCCAATCCCGACAAGATCATCTGCGTCGGCCTGAACTATGCCGATCATGTGGTCGAGACCAAGCGCGAGAAGACCGAGGATCCGGCGCTGTTCGTGCGCTTTCCCAACAGCCAGATGGGCCATCTCGAGCCGATGCTGGTGCCGCCGGAATCGAGCCATCTCGACTATGAGGGCGAAATCGCCGTCATCATCGGCAAGGGCGGCCGCCGCATCAAGGAAGCCCAGGCCTACGATCATGTGGCCGGCTTCTCCTGCTACAACGACGGCTCGATCCGCGACCTGCAATGGGCGACGACGCAGTGGACGACCGGCAAGAACTTTCCGGCGACCGGCGCTTTCGGCCCGTGGATGACGACGACCGACGAAGTGCCGGCCAACAGCCTGCTGACTCTCATCACCCGTCTCAACGGCAAGGAAATGCAGCGCGCCACGACCGACATGATGGTGCACTCGATCCCCCGCCTCATCGCCTTCATCTCCGTCTTCACCGAACTGGTGCCGGGCGATGTCATCGTCACCGGCACGCCGGGCGGCGTCGGTGGCCGCAAGAACCCGCCGCTGTTCATGAAGGACGGCGACATCGTCGAGATCGAAATCGATAAGGTCGGCGTTTTGCGTAGCCCGGTGAAGAACGAAAAGGCCTGATTTAAGGCTTTCAGGGAGAGGTTGTCATGCGGCCGCAAGCGCTCGGCTATATCGCGATCAGCGCCCGGTCGCTCGACGACTGGGCCGGTTACGCGCCGAAGTTCATCGGCCTGCAGAAGGTCGATAGCGGCGGCAAGACAATCGCCTTCCGCATGGACGACCGCCGTCAGCGCCTCGTCGTCGAGGAAGACGGCGGCTCGACCATCAAGACCTATGGCTGGGAAATGGCCGATGCGGACGCGCTCGCCGCCATGGCGGCGCGGCTCGATGAGGCCGGCATCAAGGTTGAGCCCGGAACCCGCGCGTTGGCGGATGAACGCCGCGTGCGCGATCTCGTCATCCTGCATGATCCCGCCGGCAATCGTCTCGAACTGTTCCATGGCGCCGAAGTGGCCAGCGATCCTTTCGTGCCCGGCCGCAATATCTCGGGCTTCCGCACCGGTCCGCTCGGCATCGGCCACACCGTGCTGCATTCGGCGCGCATCGACGAGATGATCGCCTTCTATCGCGACATCATGGGCTTCGGCGTCAGCGATTTCTACGACAAGCCGTTCAAGGCCTGCTTCTTCCACGTCAACGGCCGCCATCATTCCTTCGCCGTCATCGAACACACGCAGGATATGGTGCATCATCTGATGATGGAATATTGCAACCTCGACGACATGGGCCAGGGCTACGATCTGGCGCAATCGGAGGAGGGTCGCATCGCGGTGACGATCGGCCGTCATGCCGGCGACTATGTGATGTCCTACTACACCTGGACGCCGTCGAAATTCATGATCGAGTGCGGCTGGGGCGGCAAGCAGATCGATCCTGCCACCTGGACGCCGGGCGAGCGCGCCGCCGGTCCCAGCATCTGGGGCCATGACCGGCTGTGGATGCCGCCGGAGAAGCGCAAGGAAGCCCGCGAGATCTGCCTGCGCAATGCCAGAGAAGGGCTGCGGCAGCCCGTGCAGGTGATCGAAGGCAATTTCGACTTGTTGCCGGGGTTGGTGCCGCGGCCTTAAATCCTACTTCGGACCCCAGCGCCAGAAGTCCATGCCTTCCTCGGCCACATGCCGTGCCAGCACCATCTTGTGCACTTCGCTGGCGCCATCGACGAGCCGCGCCTGCCGCGCGTAGCGGTAGATCCACTCCAGCACGGTATCCTTCGAATAGCCGCGCGCGCCGTTGAGCTGGATGGCGGTGTCGGCGGCAAGATGCAGCGTGTCGGCCACATGCAGCTTGGCGCCTGACACTTCCTTGCGGGCAAAATCGCCCTGATCGAGTTTCCAGGCGGCGCGCATGACGAGCAGACGGCCGATATCGATGGCATGGGCCAGCTCGCCGAGCTTCATCTGCACGCTTTCATAATCCGCCAGCCGTTTGCCGAAGGCATGCCGCTCGCTCACATAGGAGGAGGCGATCTCGACGCAGCGCTTCGACAGGCCAAGCCAGCGCATGCAATGGGTCAATCTTGCTGGACCAAGCCTAATCTGCGTCACCTTCAAGCCGTCGCCGACATTCATCAGCACGTTCTCGTGCGGAACTTCCAGCCCGTCGAACTCGATCTCGCAATGGCCGCCGTGTTCCTCCGGCCCCATGATGGGAATGCGCCGCACGATGCGCCAGCCCGGCTGGTCCTTGTGGAAGAGGAAGGCGGTGAGCCCCTTGCGCGCATCATCCGATGTGCGCGCGATGAGAATGAAATGCGCCGCCTCGCCCGCGCCAGTGATGAACCATTTGCGGCCGTTGATCACCCACGTGTCGCCGCGCCGCTCGGCGCGTGTAACGATCATCGTCGGGTCTGACCCACCGCCGGGATGCGGCTCTGTCATGGCGAAGGAAGACCGCACCTTGCCCTCGACGATCGGGCGCAGCCATGTCTCTTTCTGCGCCGGCGTGCCGACCTTGGCGAGGACGCTCATATTGCCGTCATCGGGCGCGCTGCAATTGAAGACGACCGGCCCGAAGATGGAGCGATTGGCCTCTTCATACATCGCCGCCCAGCCGACGATCGGCAATTCCATGCCGCCGAAGGCGCGCGGCGACTGCGGCGCCCAAAGTCCGGCCGCGCGCGCTTTGGAGCGCAACGGCTCCAGCCTGTCGAGCCTTATGTTCTCGTGATCGTCGAAATTGGAACGGTCGCTTTCGAGCGGCAGGATTTCCTGGTCGACAAAGGCACGGGTGCGCAGCCGGATGTCTTCGAGATCGGCGGGCAGGGTGAAATCCATGGCGAACCCCGATCAGAGAGACGAAACGAGATGGCCGCCATCGACGGCGATGATCGAGCCGGTCATGAAGGATGACGATTGCGACATCAGCAGCAGCATGACGCCGTCGAGATCGGCTGGCTGGCCGAGACGGCGCTGCGGCACGCGCATCAACTGGGCGCGCCCGGCCTCCGTCTGGAAGAAGGGCGCCGTCATCGGCGTCTCGATATAGCCCGGCGCCAGCGCATTCACCCTGATGTCGTAGCGCGCCCATTCGAGCGCCATCTGCTTGGTCAATTGCGCCAGCGCCGCTTTCGATGTGGCATAGGCGGAGAGATTGCTGCCCTGCCGCAGCGCCAGAATGGAGGCGATGTTGACAATCGATCCGCCGGTCTTGCCCGCGATCATCGTCTTCGCCACTTCGACGGCGACGTTGCGTGCGCCTGACAGATTGGTCGCGATCACGCCGTCCCACTCATCGGCGCTCTGGTCGACGAGCGACCGCGCCGGCGCGATGCCTGAATTGTTGATGAGGCCGTCGATCTGTCCGGTGATTGCCTTGGCCTGCGCCACGCCGGCGCGGATCGATGCAGCGTCGCTGACGTCCATCGTCACCGCATCGGCCTTGCCGCCGGCGGCGCGGATATCCGCGACGAGTTGCTCGAGCCGGTCGCGCCGCCGCGCCGCGACGATGATCCGCGCGCCCTTGGCGGCCAGCATGCGTGAAAAATGTTCGCCAAGGCCTGACGAGGCGCCCGTCACCAGAATGCAGGCGCCGCCCAGATCAGCGGTGATTGTTCCAGAGAGCATCGACCGTCCTGCGTTCCCGTTGTGACGGGATCATTTCAGTCGGTCGCAGCGCCGCGCGCAAGTGAATTCGCGCGGCGCCAGGTCAGGCTTACTTGCCCCACAGTTCCTTCGAGGCAATGCGCGCGCCTTCCGACAGCGCCTCGAACTTCGCCCACATGATCGAGGGATGGACGCGGCGGTAGAACGGACCCTGCGCGAAGCCGCAATCGGTGCCGGCCATCACATTCTCGCGGCCGATCAGCTTGGCGATGCGCACGATGCGTTCGGCGACGAGCTCGGGATGTTCCACCACATTGGTCGCATGGCTGATGACGCCGGTGGCGAGCATCTTGTTCTTCGGCAGCTGGCCATTGCCCCAGACCTTCCACTCGTGCTCGTGGCGCGGGTTGGCGCCTTCGATCACGAAGCAGTTGGCCTTGATCTTGAGGAATTCGCCCATGATGTCCTTGAGCGGCACGTCGGTCGTGTGCGGGCCGTTCCAGCTGCCCCAGCAGACATGGTAGCGCACCATCTCTTCGGGGATGCCGCGCAGCGAATGGTTGATGAGTTCGACCTGGCGGCCGAGCCACTTCTTGTAGTCGTCGAAGCTTCCCGGCGGCACCATGCGATCATAGGTCACGGCGAAGCGCGCATCGTCGAGCTGTACGACAATGCCGGCATCGGTGATCATCTTGTATTCGGTGTTCATCGCCTCGGCGATGGCGACGAGAATGTCGTCGTCGCTCTTGTAATATTCGTTTGTGCGGTCTGGAATGACCGAGGTCGGCGAGGCGACGGGCAGGAAGCCTTCCTCGACGCCATTGGCCTTCAGGGCGGCCTTGAAGTGATCGATGTCCTGCTGCACGGCAGCCTGGCCGGTATAGGACAGCGGGCCGACGCAGACGGATTCCATCGTCGTCGCCATGCCTTCCTTCGCATCCATCTCGTCATAGAAGGCAGCGAAGCGCGTGCGGTCGGCGCCGGTGCGCCAGGCATTGGCGCCGGGCTTGAACGGCCGGCGCTCAAAGCCGCTCATGCGCTCGAGCACATATTGCGACCAGCTGATGCCCTTGCCGAATTCGCCGTCGCTGGGGATGTCGATGCCGGCATCCTTCTGCTGCTTGACGACGAGCTTCACCTCTTCGGCAAGCGACTTTTCATGCGCGGCTTCATCGACCGGCTTGCCGGCCTGTTTGTCGCGCAGATAGGAGACGACCGAATCCGGGCGGATGAGGCTGCCGACATGCGACGTCAGAATGCGGTCCGTGCTGCGCTTCATGGTGTTTCCTGCAAACCCTGTGTGGAAAATTCCGGTTGCTTTCTATCGGGCAACCGGGATCACGGCAAGGTTGACAGGAAGGCTGACGATAAATTCAGCCGAGAAAATCAGCTTTGCTGCAGCGCCCGCCAGACCCGCAGCGGCGTTGCCGGCATGTCGAAATGCTCGATGCCGCGCGTGCTTAACGCGTCGCAGATGGCGTTCATCATGACGGCGGGCGCGGGAGTCGTCCCACCTTCGCCGCCGCCCTTGATGCGTAGTGGATTGCTCTTGGTGGGGTCCTCGACGAGATGAACGTCATATGACGGCAGCATGTCAGCGCGGGGCATGCCGTAATCCTGGAAGCTCGCTGTCAGCACCTGCCCATCATCATCGTAGGCGTAATTCTCGGTCAGCACCTGGCCGACGCCCTGCGCGATGCCGCCATGCACCTGACCATGCAGGATGAGCGGATTGATCGGCTGGCCGACATCGTCGAAGGCGGTGTAGCGCGTCAACGTCACGACGCCGGTTTCGGGATCGATCTCCACTTCGCAGACGGCCGATCCGGTGGGATAGGCGGGGATGCGGCCGCGCATGCCGGCGGTGGCGGTCAGTTTCTCGCGCAAAGCCTGTGGCAGCGCCGCATTGTCTTGCGCATTGCGGGCGATATCGAAGATCGAGAGGCGGCGATTGCTGCCGGGCGTCGAGAACAGCCCGTCGTCGAAGGAAATCGTGTCTTCGGGCGCATCGAGCAGCGCCGCTGCAACCCTACGCGATTGCGCCAGCACTTTTGTGGAGGCTTCCGCCATCATGGCGCTGCCGAGCCGCATCGAGCGGTCCGAATGGGTGCCGCCGCCTGACACCACCTTGTCGGTGTCGCCGGCGATCATCCGCACCTGTTCTGGCGTCACGCCCATCATGTCGGCGACCACCTGGGCGAAACTGGTTTCGTGTCCCTGGCCGGTCGACTGGGTGCCGATGACCAGTTCGACCACCTCGTCATCGGGCACCACGCGCAGGTCGACCCGCTCATGCGGCGCGCCGACCGGGCATTCGATGTAATTGGCGATACCGATGCCGGCGAGCCGGCCGGCTTTTGCTGCGCTTTTGCGCCGCTTCTCGAAGCCCTTCCAGTCGGCGGCGTCCAGCACCTTGCGCATATTGCCGGCGAAGTCGCCGCTGTCATAGGTGAGGCCGGTGGCGGAGAGATAGGGCAGGTCCTTGCGCGCCAGGAGGTTGCGCCGGCGGATGTCGAGCCGGTCGAGGCCGAGCTTGCGCGCGGCGATATCGAGCGAGCGCTCCATCGCCAGCATGGCTTCCGGCCGGCCGGCGCCGCGAAACGGGCCGGTGGGCACGGTGTTG
>Ga0180219_1000452_pt1 | contig 33400 bp, 40 predicted proteins | sample eDN3rd30CBELigMG_FD_151338 | JGI IMG/M metagenome (GOLD analysis project Ga0180219, IMG submission 151338) | Enriched Miracle-Growth compost microbial communities from Emeryville, California, USA - eDNA 3rd pass 30_C BE-Lig MG (version 2)... ... | reverse complement strand
AATACAAGATCATATGCCGCGTCTGAGGTTATTCCGGGATGGGAAGATCGGAGGACCATAAGACCATGAAGATCATTGGTTTTGTATTGAGCCGTTATCGGCATAGTTTTCTCTCCTATAGTCGGTTGAGGAAGGCCAAGAGCTTGTCGTCGGGCTTGAACTTGCCCGGCTTGCTGTCGAACGGGATCGTCTTGGCGAGGATCTTCTCTTTCAGCGCCAGATCGGCGTCGAGATAGATTTGGGTGGTCTCGATGGACTCGTGCCCCAGCCACAACGCGATGACGGTCTGCTCCACCCCGGCGTGGAGAAGGTCCATCGCCGTCGTATGCCGCAGACAGTGGAAGGTGACGTGCTTCTGCTTGAGCGAAGGGCAAGCATTGCTGGCGACCGCGACGTGCTTTTTCAGGAGGCCGGCCACGGCATCGGGGCTGAGCCGTCCGCCGCGCGCGCTTGGGAAGATCACCTCGTCCGGAGCGGGGTCCAACTCATCGAGCCAGGCCGCGAGGACATCGGCGACCGGCTTGCAGAGCGGGACGGCGCGCTGCTTGCGGCCCTTGCCGAGGATTTCGACGTGAGCGCCCGTGCCGAACGTCACGTCCTGACGCCGGAGGCCCGTCGCTTCCGACAGGCGCAAGCCGGTTTGCAGCGTCGTCAGCAGCAGCGCATGATCCCGGCGGCCGGTCCAAGTGGCCATGTCCGGCGCAGCGAGCAGCGCATCGACCTCGGGCCGCGTCAGGAAGTCGATCAGTTTGCGATCGAACCGCTTGGCCGGCATCGCGAGGACGCGCTGTATCTGCGCGCTGTGCGTCGGCATCTCATAGGCGGCGAAGCGGAAGAACGACCGGATCGCGGTGAGCCGCAGGTTGCGGGTGCGGACGGTCACGCCTCGTTGTTTCTCCAGATCGCCCAGGAAGCCTGCGATGAGCGGGGCGTCGAGCTTCTCGAAGGCCAGCTTGTCCGGGGCGGTGCGAAGACGCTTCTGCGCGAAGCGGAGCAGCAGCCGGAACGTGTCGCGATACGAGCTGATCGTGTTCGCGCTGACCCGCTTCTCCTGCATCAGGCGCTGGGTGAAGAACCGTTGGAGCAGCGTCGGGAAGGTTGGGATCGCCGTCATGCCGGAGCCTCCCAACGATGCTGAAGCCGCGCCACAGCCTCCGCCATCAGCCCCGGATTCTGGTGCAGATACCAGTAGGTGTAGGTGAGATGGGAGTGCCCAAGATAGGTGGACAGCGCCGGCAACCGGCGCTCGGGGTCCGCGCCGGTGCTGTAGCATCGCCGCAAGACCTCGACCGCCATCGTATGCCGCAGATCGTGCAGGCGCGGCCCGCTGGAAGCGGAGGCATCGCGCAGGCCGAGCCTTCGGGTCAGCCGCCGGAACGCGCGATCCAGCGCCGTGTGGATGATGCGGCGGCCGTGCGCCGATATGAAGAAGGCTTTGACGATCCTGCCGGCCAGGAAGGCATCACGCTCTTTCCGATAGCGTTGGAGGGCGATGCGCGTCGTCTCATGGACCGGCACCAGGCGGGATTTGCCGAACTTGGTGTTGCGGATGGTGATGACGCCCTGATCGAGATCGACATCATCGAGATCGAGCCGGAGGACTTCGCCGACGCGCATCCCGGTCACGCTGATGAGGCCGTAGATGGTGTAGCGTCCCAGGCAGTAGAAGGCGGTGGCGCCGCCCCGTTGCCGCAGGCTTCCCGCCAGGATGCGCCCTATCTCGTCCTGACTGAAGATATGGGGCTGGAAGGTGAACCTGCGTCGGGCCAGCAGATCGGTGGCGGGGATCTCGGTCCTTGGATCGCTCAGGATGCGGTAGCGGGCGAAGCTGCGCACCGCGCGCAACCGCCCGGCATGATAGTTCGGATCGTCCGACGCCGGCTGTCGCGCCCATTGCACCGCCAGCTTCGCGGTGATGTGGGTGGCATGACGCCGTTCCATGAAGCCGGCGAAGTCGCCAAGGTAAAGCTCGTCCTTCTTCAGCCCGAAGCCGAGCGAGCGACGCAGCTCCAGATATTCGGTGACGCCTTCGCGCAAGCTGGTCATGGCAGCTCTCCCGGCCACGGCAGGGCGACGGCGCGCAGGCCGTCCAGATCGACCTTCGCGTATCGCCGCGTGGCATCGGGGCTGCGATGCCGAAGCATCTGGCCGATCTCCGTCAGCGACAGTCCCTGCCGCAGCATGTCCACGGCAAGCGCATGGCGCAGTTGATGCGAGCCTGTGACCTTCGCCTCGATCCCGGCGTGGTCGATCGCGCGGTGGACTATCATGCAGATGTCGCTGTGCGACCCCAGCCCGGCGAAGGGTGCTCGCGAGCGCAGGAACACCCTGCGAGAGGAGCATTCCGGGCGTCCGTCCTTCAGATAGGACGCCAGCGCCTCGCCGACATCGTGCGGCAAGGGCAGCGGCCGTTCCTGGCGGCCCTTGCCATGCACCGTCAGCCAGCCCCGCGACCAGTCGATGTCCTCCAGCTCCAGGCGGACGATCTCCCGCGCACGAAGCCCCAGCCGTGCAAGCAGCAGGAGGATGGCGTGATCGCGCCGCCCGGCCGGCGTGCGCCATGTGCGGCTCTCGGCCAGAAGCCGGCGAACGTCATCGGCCGGCATAGCGCGTGGGATCGACGCCATCGACCATCCCGCGACGCTGGGGACGACCGCCGCAAGGTCGGTCTGGATGTAGTCGCGGAACCGAGCGAAGCGGAAGAAGGAACGCAGCGACGTGACGATGTTCTTGGCCTGCGAGAAGGTCTGGTCACGCGGGGCGTTGCGCCGGATATAGTCCGTCACCTGGCTGGCGCTGATCCCGGCAAGGTGCGGCTCGTCGGCGCCGCAGAGGCTCGTCAGGAAGCGCCTGATATAGCCGGCGTAGTTCTCGATCGTGGATGGCGCCAGACCGCGTTCCTCTCGCATCCAGCCCATGTATTCCTGAACGATCAACTCGACCCCGGACGTTTCGTCCGAAGCGTCAGCCGGGCTTTCGATCACTCCCTGGTCGCGAAGCCAGTGCGTGACGGCGCTCAGGGAGAGCGGATCGCCCCGTATGGGAATACGGTGTCTGGCACGGGCGCGCAGGAACGCGGCTTCATGCTTGGGCGTGATCTCGCCGACCGTGACCCGTTCTTCACCCAGCCACCGGCTGAACTCGCTGATGAGGAAGGTCTTCTTCCAGTAGGAAACCTGCGAATATCCGCAATCAGCGAGGTATTCAGCATAAGGCTCCAGATACGGAGCCAACGGCCCTTCGACACGAAGTCGAGCGGGCCTCTTTCGACATGCCCGTTGCATACGCCAAACCAGCGCCGGCCGACTCCGATTGACCAATACTATGCCGACCGGGTCCCGCAGTTTTACCACAGGAGAAGCCAAAATGCATGACGAACTCAGCATAGTTCCGAACTCGGCATATGACCTCGTATTCCGTTAACGGAATACGAGATCACGGGTCAGGACGATCCTGAGCGGATGCCCCGGCCGGATGGTGAGCGTCGGCTGCACATTGAGCTGCCGCCGCACGATCTGCTGGCCGGTCTGATTGATGGTGTCCTGCGAGCCCCGCCGCAGTGCGCGGGTCAGGTCGTCCTCGCTGTCGGCGCCCAGCTCGGCGCCGACGCCGAGCAGCGTCGAGACGGCGGCGGCTTTCAGCAGATTGCCCCAATGCTGGTTCACGCGGTCCTGCAAGCCGGCATAGCCTGACGCATCGGCGCCGGGCTGGCGCTCGAGAACGATCGAGCGGCCGTCCGGCAATATCAGCCGGTCCCAGGCGAGCAGCACGCGGGTCTGGCCGGCGGCCACCTCGCTGTCATATTCGCCGATCAGCCGCGCGCCCTGCGGTATGAGCAGGATGCGCCCGGTGATGCTGTCATAGACGTTCTGCGTCACCTGGGCGGTGATCTGGCCCGGAAGGTCGGAACGGATGCCGGTGATGAGCGCGGCGGGGATGATGCTGCCGGCCTGCACGATGTTGGGCGATGCCGGTGCCGTCAGCCGCTCGACGCTCACCGTGCGCTGGTTGGACGCCTGCGCGATGAACGCCCGCTTTCCGGCCTGATCGCCCTGCGCCGCTGCGCCGTCTGGCTGTTCAGGGGGTTGCGAAGCGGCGGTGTCCGGCGCTGCTATCGCCAGTGCGGGCAAGGATGGCATCGCACCGGCCCCGGCGCTGCCGCCGCCGAGGAACACCGTGCTGGTGCGGGCGGCGTCGTGTTCCTGGGCGATGCGCTGGCGAGCGGCTTCGGCGGCCTGGACGCGCGGATCGGGTTGTCCGGCTCCCATGGGCGGCACGGGCACATTTTGCCCACGCTGCTGCGCCGAGACGATCGGGCCGCCGAGATCGCCGGGGAGCGGCTTTCCCAGCTTCGGAACCTGGCCGTAATCCTTCGGCCCCGACGTGATGGTCTCCGCCGCGGCGCGGCGGTCGGTATTGTAGAGTTCCGCCACCACCTTCTCCCCTTTGGGCGCGAGCGCATAATAAAGCGAGCCGCCGATGCTTAAGCCGGCGACGACGCCGAGCGTGGCCAGCGCCTTCCTCGACAGGCGCATGACGCGCGGCGCCGGCCCGCGAAGCTGGAAGGCGGCGGGATTCGCGGATGCGGGTTGCGGAGTTGCCTGCGGCGCGGCCGGCACAGATTGCTCACGGGCAGGCTGGACGGGCGTATCGGCGGGATCGGCCATCACCGCCCCCTGCGACCATCGTCGCGCACGATCCGCACGCGCCGCTCGCCGCGCCGGTCGCCCAAGCGCAGCTCGGCGGCGGCGAACAGCCGGTCCACCACCATGTAACGGCCCCGCACGCGGTAATTGACCAGTTCGGCGTCACCGGCCGCGCCGGTCACGAACAAGGGCGGCATCTCGCCCTGCGAGATCCCGGCCGCAAACTCGATGAAGACCTGGGCGGAATCGTCGAAGGCGCGAACGGGCTTCCACGGCACGCGGTCGCCCTCGATCCGGTAACGGAAGTTGAGCGCGGCGAGGTCGAGCCCGCTCGCGACCGGCGCAGCGGATGCGGCGGCAGCGTTCCGCCCATGCAAGGCGATCAGCGCGTCCTGCGGATAGGTCCACGACACCGACGCCATGTAGGTGGAAGGCGTCGCACGCAGCTCGATATGGTAGGTGCGACGGTCGGTGTTGATGACCAGATTCGTGGAAATGTCGGGCCGCGTGGGCTTCGCGAGGATATGCACGCGCGCCGTGGCGCCGCTGCCGCTCACCGTGTCGCCGATGATCCAGCGCACGGTGTCGCCGGCCGCGACCGGCCCCGGCCCGACGAGCTGCTCGCCCTCCTGAAGCGCGATGTCCGTCACCTGACCGGGCGCGGCATAGACCTGATAGAGCGCGCCCTGCGTCCAGGGATATTGCTGGATCGCGTTCACATAACCGTCACGGGTGGGCTGCACGCGGGCGGCGGCGTTGGCGGCCCCGACGCGGCGGCGAGGATCAGCCGGTTCCGGCGATCGTGCATCCGTCGCCATCGGCTTCAACTGGCCGGGAAGCGGCAACGGCCCAGGGATCATCACCACCTCGACAGCGCGCGGCGGTTCCGCGGCCTGCGTCGCGGCGATCTCGCGCGGCGGATCGTCGTAGGTGATCGCGGGCGGCTTCGCCGATGAGGTGGCGCAGCCGGCGAGCAGGCCCACGGAAATCAGCATTGCCGCGCTTGCGGCATGGCGGGTGGACATGCGTGTCATTGCGACAGCTCCTTGCTCCAGTTGAGGGCGTTGACGAAGACGCCGAGCGGGTTCTTGCGCAGCGCGTCGGGCGTGCGCGGCGGTTGCACGACGATGGTGAGGATCGCGGACCAGCGTTCGGTGGCGGCGAGGCTGCCGTCCTGATAGCGCCGCTCGGTCCAGGCGACGCGGAAGCTGTCGGGCGAGGCGCGAATGACGCTCGATACGTCCACCGCGACCTGGATGCGGCCGACATTGGCGAACGGGTCGTTCGCGCGGGCGTAGTCATTGAGCGCTTGTCCGCCCTTGTCGGTGGTGAAGTCGTAGGCGCGCAGCCAGTTCTGGCGAACGATGACGGGATCGGCGGGGATCGCCCGAACCTGCTCGATGAAGCGGGCGAGATGGAACGCGATCTGCGGATCGGTCGGGCGATAGGCGGCTTCGGCCGGGGCGACCGCCTGCGCTTCACCCAGCCGATCGACCTCGACCACCCACGGCACAATATGCCCGCGCGCCGACTGCCAGACGAGGCCGCCCGCCAGCCCGCCCGAGAGGGCCAGCGCGCCGAAGAAGGCAAGCCGCCAGTTCCTGGCCTGCACGCGGGCAGAGCCGATGCGGTCGTCCCAGACCTGCGCGGCGCGCTGATAGGGCGTGGCGGGCTCGGGGGTCCGGCCGTAGCGGATGGTGGGTCTGCGGAACATAGCGGATCAGTCCTTGTCCTTGATGTCGGGTCCGGCGCCGCCGCCGTGGCTGTCGCCGGCCTTCATGGTGTGAGCGAGGACGGTCGCACCGTGGGTGGCTGACTGGCGGTTTTTCATCCGGGCAGCCCATGCGGGTTGAGCAGTGGGGGCGGATGGGGACGCGGCTGATGCGCCGCCAGCAGGTTGCGGAGCAGCGCCCAACCCGGCCCGCGCGCCCGAACGGTAATTGTCCTTCATGGATGCCGCGGCCTTGCGCAGCGGCGACATGGCGGCATGGGCGACGGCGCCCGCCGCCTTCTGTCCGACAGCGGCCATGCCGCTTGCCATCGCGCCCGCACCACTCTTGCCGAGCGCGCCGACGCTGTAGGCGCCCGCCGCGCCTCCGGCCAATCGCGCACCGCCCGCTGCGGCGGCCCCGGTCATCCGTCCGGTCGCGCCGAGCGCGGAACCCGCCGCGCCCACACCCAGCTTCGCGGCGGCGGCGCCCACGACCAGCGCGCCGCCTGCCGCAAGCGCCGTTCCCGCCGCAGCGCCAGCACCAAGCTGCGGCCCGCCCGAGACGATGCCGTTGGCGATGCCGGGTCCGAAGATTGCAAGTCCGAGCAGCGACAAGGCGCCGAGCGCGATGGCCAGCACTTCCCGCGCGTCGGGTTCAGGGCCGACGGTGGCCGTGAACGTGCTGAACAAGGTTGTGCCGATGCCGGTGATGACGGCGAGGACCAGCACCTTGATGCCGCTGGAAACGATATGCCCCATCACCTTTTCCGCCATGAACGCCGTGCGGTTCCAGAAAGCGAAGGGCAGCAATACGAACCCGGCCAGCGTCACCAGCTTGAATTCGATCAGCGTGATGAAGACCTGGATGGCGATAATGAAAAAGGCGAGGACGACGATCAGATAGGCCAGCAGCAGCACGACGATGATCGCGAGGTTCGAGAACACGGCCCAGAGGCTATTGAACGCCTCGGTCGCATCGACCAGCGGCTGGGCGGCATCAAGTCCCTTTGCCGCGATCGTGCCCGGCTTCATGAACTCCGCGAGGCTGAGGGCGTCACCACTCGCCTTGAGCCCCAGCCCCGCGAAGCTGTCGAACAGGATCGTCGCCAGTGTCTGGAAATTGCCGATGATGAAAGCGAAGGCGCCGATATAGAGGGTTTTCCTGACCAGCCGCTGGATCACGTCCTCGTCGGCGCCCCAGACCCAGAACAGCCCGGCGATGGTCACGTCGATCGCGATCAGCGTCGAGGACAGGAAACCAACCTCGCCGCCGAGCAGGCCGAAGCCGGAATCGATGTAGGTGGTGAAAGTGTCGAGGAAGGTATCAACAATCCCGGTGTCGCTCATGGCGCGGTGGTCCCGGCCGGGTCGGCATAGTTGCCGGGCAGCTCCGGCGGGATAGCCTCGTTCGCACGGCGGCCGTCGCTTCCCGCGCTGCTATCGGTGGCGAAGACCGGGCGAGCCTCGGCCGCCGCGGGGGCGGCGCTATCCTTCCCGAAGAAGCGGCGGCGGTTCGCCGCCCATGCCTGCTCGCACCCGGCATCCGGCATGGTGAGCGTGGCGCAGCGCTCCAGTTCGCGCGCCAGTCGCTTCTGCTGCTCTCCTTCTCCCGGAACGGGCAGAACGGCTTCGAGCTGCGGTTGGTGCGGCTCGCGTTGAGCCACGATCGCCACGGCCAGCATGATACCGGCGAGCGCGGCGACACCGGCGATCTTCGCGGTGCGGGATGGAGCGTGCGACATCGACATGCTCCCGTCAGTCGCGGCCAAAAAAGCGGAGGAAGCGTTCGCGCCCCTCGGCCTCGATCGCGGCCTGCCGCGCCGAATCGAGCAACTGCGCCCGGCCCTGCGCGGCGACGACGGCGGTGAGGTCGGCGAGCTGCTGCGATTGCAGGGCGAGAAGCTGGTTGCCCGCCTGCGCCGCTTGCAGCGCGCCGGTCGCCGACTGGCTCGCCGTGACCAGACTGTTCATGGTCGCGCGGGCGCCGTCGATATTGCCAACCACGCCGGCCTGCACCTGTAAGGCGTCCTGGAACGCGCCGACGCTATCCTCCCAGCGGGCGTTCGCATTGGCGATCATCTGCGCGTTGGTGCCGGTGAGCGCGGTCCCCTTGTAGCGGCCCTCGAACGCCTGCTGGATGTCCCGGACATCGTAGGCGATGCGCTGCGCTTCACCCAGCAGCTGCTGCGTCTGCCGGACCTGCTGCTGGAGCATGTCCACTGTCGAGAGCGGCAGCGAAGCGAGGTTGCGCGCCTCGTTGATCAGGCTGGTCGCCTGCTGCTGGATTTGCTGAATCTGGTTATTGATCTGTTGCAGCGACCGGGCGGCTGTCAGCACGTTCTGCGCATAGTTGGTCGGGTCATAGACGATCCCGCCGAACTGCGCGTGGGCGGGCGATGCGGCGGTGATGCCGATGACGCCCGTCGAGGCGAGGACGCCGGCCACGATGGCACGGCGCAGGACATGGGTCTTCATAGCGGTAACTCCTGCTGGCTGGAGGGAAGAAGCTCGATCGCCCACGCGCAGCCGCGATCCCGCAGCCACTCGGCCGCGAATGCGGCTGCACCGTGAGTCTCGATGATCTCGGCGATACGCAGCTGGTCGGTCTTCGACGACGCGGCGGCGAACGCCAGCGCGACCTCGCCCAGCCCCAGCTCGAACAGCCGGTTGCCGCGTCGCGACTGGCAGTAATAATCCCGCTTCGGCGTCGCCCGGCTGAGGATTTCGATCTGCCGGTCGTTGAGCCCGAACCGTTCGTAGATCGCCGCGATCTGCGGTTCGGCGGCGCGTTCGTTCGGCAGGAAGGTGCGCGTCGGGCAGCTCTCGATGATGGCCGGCGCAATGCTGCTGGTCTCGATGTCGGCGAGGCTCTGCGTCGCAAACACGACGCTGGCGTTCTTCTTGCGCAGCGTCTTCAGCCATTCACGAAGCTGCGCCGCGAAGGCCGGGCTGTCGAGGACCAGCCAGCCCTCGTCGATGATGATGAGCGTCGGCGATCCGTCCAGCCGGCCCTCGATCCGATGGAACAGGTAGGACAGCACGGCGGCGGCCGATCCGGCGCCGACCAGGCCCTCGGTCTCGAACGCCTGGACATCGGCTTCGCCGAGCCGTTCGTCTTCGGCATCGAGCAGCCGGCCCCACGGCCCGCCGATGCAATAAGGTGCGAGCGCCTGCTTGAGCGTCTGCGATTGCAGCAGGACCGCGAGACCCGTGAGCGTGCGTTCCCCGACCGGCGCGGACGCCAGCGAGCCCAGCGCCGACCAGATATGCTCCTTGGCCTGCGGATCGACGGTGACGCCTTCGGAGGCGAAGATCGCGGCGAGCCATTCGGCCGCCCATGCCCGCTGCGCGGGATCATCGATCTTGCCAAGCGGCTGCAACTGGACGCCGCCGTCGCTGTCGTCGGACAGACCGCCGCCGAGATCCTGCCAATCGCCGCCCATGCCAAGCGCGGCGGCGCGGATCGAGCCGCCGAAATCGAAGGCGAAGACCTGCGCGCTGGCATAGCGACGGAACTGCATCGCCATCAACGCCAGCAGCACCGACTTGCCGGCCCCGGTCGGCCCGACGATCAGCGTGTGGCCGACATCGCCGACATGAAGAGAAAACCGGAACGGGGTCGAGCCTTCGGTCCTCGCGTAGAGCAAGGGGGAGCTACCCAAATGCTCGTCCCGTTCCGGCCCCGCCCATACCGCTGACAGGGGGATCAGGTGGGCGAGGTTGAAAGTGGAAAGCGGGGGCTGGCGGACGTTGGCGTAGGTGTGGCCGGGCAGACTGCCCAGCCATGCCTCGATCGCGTTCATCCCCTCGGGAATGACGGTGAAGTCCCGGCCTTGGATGACCTTCTCGACCAGCCGCAACTTCTCGGCGGCGATGGCCGGGTCGCGGTCCCATACGGTGACGGTTGCCGTCACATAGGCCATGCCGGCATAGTCGGCGCCGAGTTCCTGTAAGGCGGTGTCGGCGTCGGCGGCCTTGTTCGATGCGTCGCTGTCGAGCAACGTACTCGCCTCGTTGGTCATCACTTCCTTGAGGATCGCGGCGACCGACTTTCGCTTGGCGAACCATTGGCGACGGATGCGGGTGAGCAGCTTGGTCGCATCGGTCTTGTCGAGCATGATCGCGCGGGTGGCCCAGCGATACTCGAAGGCGAGCCGGTTCAGCTCGTCGAGCAGGCCGGGGAACGTGACGCTCGGGAATCCTGTGATGGTGAGCGTGCGGAGATGATGCTCGCCCAGGCGCGGCTCCAGCCCGCCGGTCAGCGGTTCGTCGGCGAGCAGCGCGTCGAGGTGCATCGGCGTCTCGGGGACGCGCACGCGCTGGCGGCGGGTCGAGATTGTCGAATGGAGGTAGGTCAGGGTTTCCGCATCATCGAGCCAGCGGACCTCGGGCACGAAGCCATCGACCAGATTGAGAATGCGGTCGCTGCGGTCGGTGAAGCCCTTGAGCAACTCCCATGGATCGACGCCCGTGCCGGAACGGCCTTCATAGAGCCAGGTTTCGGCGCGGGCGGCGTCTTCGGCCGGGGGCATCCAGAGCAACGTCAGATAATAGGCGCTCTCGAAATGCGCGCCTTCCTCGCGGAACTGTTCGCGGCGCTCCATGTCGACCAGCGCGGAGACCGGATCGGGAAAATCGGATTCCGGATAGTCGAGCGCGGGGGTGCGCTGCGCCTCGACGAAGATCGCCCAGCCCGAGCCGAGACGGCGCAGCGCGTTGTTCAGTCGCGCGGTCGTAGCGACCAGCTCGGCGGGCGTGGCGCTGTCGAGATCGGGGCCGCGAAACTTCGCCGTCCTCTGGAAACTCCCGTCCTTGTTGAGAACGACGTCCTCGCCGACCAGCGCGGCCCAGGGCAGGAAGTCGGCCAGATGCGCGGCCTTGCTGCGATATTCGCTGAGGCTCATCATGGCTGCATCCACGCCGGATAGCGAAGGTGGCGCCGGGCCACGTCCACGAATTGCGGGTCGCGCCGCGCGGCCCAGACCGAGAGCGCATGGCCGATCGCCCAGAGGACGAGGCCCGCGATCCAGAGGCGCAAGCCCAGGCCGATCGCTCCCGCCAGCGTCCCGTTGACGATGGCAAGCGAGCGCGGGGCGCCGCCGAGCAATATCGGCTCCGTCAGCGCGCGATGGACCGGCGCGAAATAGCCCGCGATGGGCTCGCCGTGATCGGCCGCGCCCGTCATGCGATCAGCGCCCCACCGCCGAACGAGAAGAAGCTGAGAAAGAAAGAGCTGGCCGCGAAGGCGATCGACAGGCCGAACACGATCTGGATCATTCGCCGCGCCCCACCCGACGTATCGCCGAAGGCCAGGGTCAGGCCGGTCACGATGATGATCATCACCGCGATGATCTTGGCGACCGGCCCCTCGATCGATTCGAGGATGCTTTGCAGCGGCGCTTCCCACGGCATCGACGATCCGCCTGCATGGGCGGGCATCGCGTAGAGCAGGCCAGCGGCGGTGATGCCGATATGGCCGAGGCGGTCGAACATGGTGCCGCCGAGCAGGCGGCCCTTCATGGTCCTGACAGGCTTGGCGTCGTTGGTCATGGCAGGTCTCCGGTCTGGGGGATGGTGAGCGGCGTGAGGCGGTAGTCGCCGGTGGCAGCGTCGAGCCCTTCGACGCGGGCCAGCTCGGCGAGGCGGCGGCCGTGGCCGTCGCGGACGAGGACGGCGATCAGGTCGATGGTCTCGGCCAGCAGCGCGCGCGGGACCGTGACGACGGCCTCCTGGATGAGCTGCTCCATCCGGCGCAACGCGCCGAGCGCGGTGCCGGCGTGGATGGTGCCGATGCCACCGGGGTGGCCAGTGCCCCAGGCTTTGAGGAGGTCGAGCGCTTCTGCGCCGCGCACTTCGCCGATTGGAATGCGATCGGGCCGCAGGCGCAGCGAGGAACGGACGAGGTCGGACAGCGAGACGACGCCATCCTTGGTCCGCATGGCGACGAGGTTCGGCGCGGCGCATTGCAGCTCGCGCGTGTCTTCGATCAGAACGATGCGGTCGGTGGTCTTCGCCACCTCGGTGAGCAGCGCATTGACCAGCGTGGTCTTGCCGCTGCCGGTCCCGCCCGCCACGAGTATGTTGGCGCGGGTTTCCACGCCCTGCCGCAGCGCCTCGGCTTGGAACCCCGACATGATTCCGGCCGCCGCATAGTCGTCGAGCGTGAACACCGCGACGGCGGGTTTGCGGATCGCGAAAGCGGGCGCCGCCACGACGGGGGGCAACAACCCCTCGAACCGCTCGCCGCCTTCGGGCAGCTCGGCCGAGACACGCGGGGACCGGGCATGGACCTCGACGCCGACATGGTGGGCAACCAGGCGAACAATGCGCTCTCCGTCCGCGGCAGCCAGCGTCATGCCGGTGTCGCTGATGCCTTCGCCGAGCCGATCGACCCACAGCCGGCCGTCCGGGTTCAGCATCACCTCGATCACGGCGGCATCGTCGAGCCAGGCCGCGATCGACGGCCCCAGCGCCGTGCGCAGCATCCGCGCGCCGCGCGTGTTCGCTTCGGATCGGATCGGCTGGACGGACAAGGAACGGCCCCTGAATTGGGCCGGGCGAACCGCCGCCCGGCGTCAGGGGCACATCAAGAGAGGCAGGAAATCGCGCGAGGCAACAACTATGTCAGGGCGTAGTAGTGACGGCGGTAGATAAGTGCGCGTTGCGGTGGGCCGCTCCGCGCACTCTGCCTGTCCGGCTCCTTTCCCGGGATTGAAATCGACCGAGTCGCGGACTGCCGGGATTGCATGTGAGGCAAGCATCCACTCCGCACATGCGATCCTGCCGCAGCCTGGTGCGGTTTGAACTGGCGCTGTGAGACGACTCAGGGATTCTTCCCAAAAAGGGAAATGACCCTTGCTTCCCATTTTGGGAAATGACATATGCTGTTCGATGAGGATCATCGCCCGCAAGAATATCGTGGCCTATTTCACGAAGCATCCATTGACCCGCGCGTCGTTGACGCACTGGCTTGAGATGGCGGAAAATGCGGCATGGTCTTCGACAAGCGAGGTCATCGCCGATTTTTCGAAAGCAAAAACGGTGACGGCTGAGCGAGTCCGCTTCGAAGTGGCGGGCGGCGATCACAGAATGATCGTTGCTTTCCATTTTCGGCGGGGGATCGCTTTCATCAAGTTCATTGGGACACACGCTGAATATGACCGCATCGACGCCGAAACCGTCGATCAATTCTGAAGGACAGGCACATGGAAATCAGACCAATCAAAAACGATGACGACCATCGGGCGGCGGTCGATGAAATCCGGGCGTTCTGGAACGCGGAAGCGGGCAGCGCCGATGAGGACCGCCTCGATGTGCTGGCGACGCTGGTTGATGAATATGAGCGCAAGCGTTGGCCGGTAGACAAGCTCGACCCGGTGGAAGCGATCGAGGCGGCGATGGAAGCGGAAGGGCGCACTCGCGCCGATCTGGCGACCCTGATCGGCCAGTCCCGTGCGACGGAGGTTCTTGCTCGCAAGCGGGCGCTGTCACTCCAGATGATCCGCAAGATCGAGCGGGCCTGGCATGTCCCTGCGTCGATTCTGGTCCGCGAATATCAACTATCGCGGTGAGGCCCGGCGCGTGGGTTCGCTCTCGCCGGATCGCCTGATTCCAGCCCCGCGGATAGCCTGTCTGTCCATAGGGTTGGTTAGACCGCGTCGCTGCTGCCGGCGCCGCCCCCGCCCCCTATATCCTCGGGTATTTCGTCGAGCAGGCTCTTGCCGCTGGCATAGCGCCGGCCCAGCGTCTCGACAAAACCCTCATAGCGCTTGCGCCCCTTCACCTGGGCAGCCGCCTGATCCTCGTCGGGCAGCGGGGGCGTGACCGCCAGCCAGAAACGCACGAACAGCGCCAGCGCCTCGGTGGTGAGGCCGGTGTTGCGTTCGAGCCGCTGGACCTGGCGCGAGAGCCGGTCGAGCCGGCGGGCGAAGGCAGCCTCCATCCGATCGGCGCCGTCCGGCGACATCCAGGAGGTGACGGCCGCTTCCACGATCGCCGAGCGCGAGATGCGGCGCCGGATCGCCAGTTCGCTGACCTGCTTCGCCAGTTCCGGTGGAAAATAGACGTTGAGACGGACGCGCATGGGAACCTCCTACAATTCGATGCCGTCGTCGGGATCGAGCGACGCCTGCCGCGCGATGCCCTGCATCCGGCGCCGCGCCGCGGCCTGGCGCGCGGCGTCCTCGGGGTCGTCCTCGACGATAGAAAATTCCTGCGCGGGCGGCGCGGGCGCCGTCTCCTTAGCGATGGCGACATGATCGGGAAGCTCGGGCTCGCGGCGCAGCCCGCTGTTGGCGGCATCCTCCTGGCGCCGGATGATCGCCGCGATCTCGGCGGGATCGGCCGTTGCGGCGAGCCCCGTCCAGTCATCGGGACGGACCACCCGAGGTGGCGATGCGGCCGGATCGGGCGGCGGCATGATCCGCGTCGCGAGACGGGGATCGGCATAATAGGCCGCCTTCTTCGCGCGGATCGGATTGACGCCCGACACCATGACGATTTCCTCATCGGGCGGAAGCTGCATGACTTCGCCCTGCGTCATGAGCTGACGGGCGGTCTCGGAGCGCGACACCATCAGATGCCCGAGCCAGGGCGAGAGCCTGTGCCCGGCATAGTTCTTCATCGCGCGCATCTCGGTCTTTGTGCCGAGCGCCTTCGACACGCGCTCCCCCGTCTGCTCGTTATTGGTCGCGAAGCTCACCCGCACATGACAGTTGTCGAGAATGGCATTGTCCCGCCCGTAGGCTTTCTCGATCTGGTTCAGCGACTGCGCGATCAGAAAGGATTTCAGGCCATAGCCGGCCATGAACGCCAGCGCGCTCTCGAAAAAATCGAGCCTCCCCAACGCGGGAAACTCGTCGAGCATCAGCAGCAGGCGATGCCGGTTGCCATCGGGTTTCAGCTCCTCCGTCAGCCGCCGCCCGATCTGGTTGAGCATCAGGCGGATGAGCGGTTTGGTCCGCGAGATGTCGCTGGGCGGAATGACGAGGTAGAGCGTCGCCGGCTGCTCGCCCGCGACCAGATCCATGACGCGCCAATGGCAGGCGCGCGTGACCTGGGCGACGACGGGATCGCGGTAAAGCCCGAGAAACGACATGGCGGTGCTGAGCACGCCCGAGCGTTCGTTGTCGCTCTTGTTGAGCAGTTCGCGCGCGGCCGAGGCAACCACCGGATGCACCCCGGCTTCGCCGAGATGCGGTGTCGCCATCATCGCGGCCAGCGTCTGCTCGATCGTGCGCGCCGGATCGGACAGGAAGGCCGCGACGCCGGCCAGCGTCTTGTCCGGTTCGGCGTAGAGGACATGGAGTATCGCGCCGACCAGTAGCGCATGGCTGGTCTTTTCCCAGTGGTTGCGTTTCTCCAATGAGCCTTCCGGGTCGACCAGCACGTCGGCCACGTTCTGCACGTCGCGGACTTCCCACTGGCCGCGCCGCACTTCCAGCAGCGGGTTGTAGGCGTCCGACAGCATATTGGTCGGATCGAACAATAGCACGCGGCTATGCTGCGCGCGGAAGCCCGCGGTGAGCGTCCAGTTCTCGCCCTTTATGTCATGGACGATCGCGGATTCCGGCCAGGTCAGCAGTGAGGGCACCACCAGCCCCACGCCCTTGCCGCTGCGGGTCGGCGCGTAGCACAGCACATGCTCGGGACCGTCATGGCGCAGATAGGCGCGGCCCAGCTTGCCGATCACCACGCCGTCGTCTCCGAGCAGTCCGGCCGCGCGCACCTCGTCCTCGCTCGCCCAGCGCGCCGAGCCATAGGTTTCCGCGTTCTTCGCCTCGCGCGCACGCCAGACCGACATGCCGATGGCGACCGCGCCCGCCACGAAGCCGCCCGACGCGGCGATATAGGCGCCAGTCTGGAAAATGCCGGGCGCATAGGCGTCGAAGCTGAACCACCACCAGAAAAAGGCGTAAGGCGGATAGACCGGCCAGCCGAGCGCCATGAACCAAGGTTCGCCAAGCTCGGGCTGATACGCCAGCGCCGCCGCCGTCCATTGCGTGGCGCTCCAGATCGCGGCGAGCACGATCAGGAATACGGCGATGATCTGGCCCCAGAGGATTTTGGTAGCGGGCATGGTTTATCTCCTTGTTCAGATGCCGAGGCCGCGCTTGCGGCCCAGCGACCAGCCGATGCCGCCGCCGTCGCGGGCGACGCCTGCGATCTGCCGGCCCAGCTGGCGTTCGAGGTCGTTCGACCAGGGGACGAGCCGGAAGCCCAACCCGTCGTCGATCATGGCGAAGCGGCCCGAGGCGAGCGCGAGGCGCTGCCGGCATGTGCCGGCGACCCTGTCGCCGGGACTGGTGGGCCGGTAGGCGAGTCCCGTCCGGCCCGCGATCTCGGCCCCGGCCGCGTCGAGTTCACGGCGGCGGAGTGTGTCGAGAAGACCCCGTTGAAAGACGACGCGATCGCCGTAGCGCCGCGCCAGCCCTTCGCGCACGAGATGGTCGGTGCGCTCGTCCATCGCCCGGCGCACCTCCGCCCCGAAGCCGCCGTCCGCGACGCCCGCGCCGCGCTCGATCAGGCGATGATCGAGCCAGGTCGCGCCCGGCACCTTCATCTGCGCGGCAAGGTCGAGATCAGAGCGGGTGGCGAGGAGCAGCGTCGGCTTCCGCTCGTCCGGCCGGCCGATGGCGCGCAGTTCGACGATGCCGCCGATATCGGGACTGCGTTCCAGCGCCTCGATGCCCGAAAGCCGGACATGGTGGGTGCGCCCGTCGATGCCGTCGATCACGGCGTAGGCCGAGCCATGCAGTTCGTCGTGTAGCCCCTTGTCGATCAACCGGCCGACGATGGGTTTTTGCGGCGCCGCGCTGACGATCTCGTAGCTGTCGAGCGGACGCTGCAGGCCGCGATCGTTCAGCGCCTTCCCGATCGTGCGGATGATATCGCCGCGCGTGCCCAGATCGCGCAGCTTCGCCTGCGTCCCCTCGGACATGACCCATTGGCCGGGTTCGGCCTGGGCGGCGAGCCCCATCGTCTCCAGATGCTGCAATCGGCCGATCATCAGCCGGCGCACGCGGGGATCGTCCGGGCCGCGCTGCTCGGGGCGAAGGTCGACGACGCCCAGCTCGTCGGCCGAGCGTGTGATCTCGGCGTCCAGCCTCGTCCAGCGTTCGGCCGTCACCTCGCGATCGAGCGCGCGCTGGATTTCATGCTCGGGCTTGGGACCAAGCTCGGCATAGGCCAGTTCCTCGGCGCGCGAGCGGAGGTTGTGGCTGATATACTCCCGGTTGATGACGAGGTCGGCCCCCTGGTCATCGACGCCGCGCACCAGCAGATGGATGTGCGGATTGTCGGTGTTCCAGTGATCGACCGCGATCCATTCGAGGCGCGTCCCGAGATCGGCTTCCATCTGGCGAACGAGATCGCGGGTATATTCGCGCAGATCGGTCAGGTCCGCCGCGTCCTCTGGCGAGACGATGATCCTGAAATGATGCCGGTCGTCCTTGGCAACCGCGGCGAAGGCGCGGTCGTCGGCGCCGTCGCCATTGGCGTCGAACATCCGTGCAGGCGATCCATCGCGGGTGACGCCCTCGCGCTTGAGATAGGCGATATGCGCGGACAGCGGCGCCCTCGGTCGCCCGTTCCGGTGGAAACGGGTGACGGGCACGATCTTGACCAGCACGCGCCGGCCCGATCCGAACAGCCGGCTGCGCGCGAACGATGTGCGGCCCCGGCCGAAGTTCGATTGCCCGCGCGGGCGCGACCCGCCCCAGCCGCCCGGTCGCCGCCCACCGCCACCGCTCCGCGCGGCGACACGCAGCACCTGGGCGACAAACCCTCGCGTCCTGGCGCCACGGCGGCCCCTGTCGCCAACCTTGCCCGGCCGGATGCGGAAATCACCATCCTCGCTCACGGCCGGGCCGCTTTCCGCCGAAAATGGCCTGTGGTGCCATTCGGCGCTTTGAATTTGCCTACTTTTTTCTTCCGAGCGGCACGCTCGCCGACCGATGCACCCGCGCCAAACCGCTGAAAAACAGCGGCTTTTGGTGAAATCAGGGTGCGGCTTCTATCTTGCCGTCCCTTCCTTCGGCTTTTTCCTGCCCTTCCAGGCACTTCCACCTTCCAACCGGGCAATCTGAAAACGGGGGCGGTCATGGCGTGCCGGCCCCCTCTCGACGTGCAGCCGCCGAGCAATTCGGCCGTGGCGGCGCTGCAACGGGATCGCCCGGCAGCGCGAACTTGAGGCGCCATGTCCGCCACGCTTCGGCGACGGCGCCGGTGCCGGGGAACAGGTCGTCGAGCGTGTCGTCGGGACGCGCTGCGACCGTCTCGAAGCACCAGTGGCAGACCGCTTCGGGCTTGGCGCCGGTAAGACCGCGGCGCAGCGTGATCGGGCATTCGATCCAGTCGCGCAGGACCAGCCGCTTGCTCACGACCGGCTTGCGCGCGGGTTTCACGATGACGGGTTCCCATGCGTAAGCGACCGGCACGTTGCGCTTGAACGCGGCGAAGCCCTTGACCCAGGCCATCCACCGCGCGCCGGTTTCGCGCACGAGCGGCGCGAGCACGGCGACCGATTCCGGCGTCGCGGCGGCGTGCAATATCCAGCCGTCATAGTCGCGTTCGAGCCGCTCGATCAGCGCGGCATGATCGACCTCGCCCGCATAGTCGGGATGGCTGTGATAGAGATGCGCGCAGCCCACATAGGGCGGATCGGCATAGGCGATCTTCACGGCTCCCTCCGCCCCGACAGCGCGACGAACAGGCTGTTCGCGGGCGGATCGGCTGAAACGGGACGGTCGTCCGGCTGCCTATCCGGCCCGGCGTCCGGTGCAGGCGGATTGTCATCGGCCCGCGCGGCGAACAATGCGGCCCGGCGCCATGCATGGGGATCGGACGGCATGGCGGCGGCAAGCTGACCATCGCCCGCGCTGCCGGCGATCGATGCCAGCTTTGCAAGATAGGCGCGCGTCTCGGCGGGCAGCGGACGGCCACGCGAGAGATATTCGTCGTAGCGCCGCGGTCCCGCATTATAGGCCGCAAGCATGGCCGCCGGATTGCCGTAGCGGTCGTGCATCGCGCGCAGGTAGGCGGCGCCCGCCATGATATTGTCGCGGACATTATAGGGATCGCGCCCCAGCCCGTGACGTGTGCGCAGGTTCGCCCAGGTGCCGGGCATGATCTGCATCAGGCCTATCGCGCCCGCCGAGGATACGGCGCGAGAGTCGCCGTTGCTCTCCATCCGCATGACCGCCCATATCCATGCCTCCGGGATACCAAAGCGCCGCCCGGCATCGGCGACGTGGACGGCATAAGGATGGCTCGCCGCCCCCCGTTCCGCCGGCAAGGTTTGCGCGGTGGCGATGACGGGAAGCTGCGCGGCGGCGAACACCGCGATCAGCACCAGGGCGAACGGATGACGGAGAGGCCGGCGCATCCGTTCAACCTCCGCTGGCCGGGTCGGGCGGGCGGTTCCAGACCAGATAATGAACATCGCCATGTCCAGCAGTGAGCAGCATGGCGTCGATCGGTCGCGGAAAGAGCGGACCGTCGATCCGCACCGCGATGTGGAATCCGCCCGGTCCACCGGGGCGATGCCGCGCCTCGCCGATCGGGAATCCCTCGGCATTCTCGCCGAGATAGACACGCATGTCGGGGCACTTGCCCTCGTTCTCGCGGGGATCGACCTCGGCGAGATAGAGCGGCGCGTCGAGACCGAGCGTCTGGATGCGGCCCTTCCAGGAGCCGTTGTCGCGGCGAAACGTGCCGATGGTGATCTGATTCATGGGTCTACCTTTCGTTTGCGGGGGAAGAGAGAGAGCGTCAGCGCCGCGGCTGATCGGCGCGATCATCGCGCGACCGCAGGCGCGTCCACGACAGCCGGAATGTTCGGCCCTTGTCGTCGGCGCGGAACAGAACAGGGCGGAACGACGAGGGAAAAAGTGGGCTGTCGATCTCCAGCGCGATGTAATCACCGGCGCGTTCGCCGACCCGTTTCCACGCGCCGCCGACCTCGGGGCCGTCCTCGTCGTCGAGATGGATGCGGTAATCGGGCGCGTTTTCGGCGTCGCCCGGATCGAGCGCGACCAGCACGATCGCCTCGTCGATGCCGAACAGCCGGATGCGCCCGGCATAGCCGTCGCCGGTGGGTTCAAAGATATTCGTCGGCATGGCCGATCTCCTTTTCGCTGGGGGGTGAAGCTGGCGGGGACGGCGCGCGCAGATGCAGCGGCGTTGCCGTTCCAATGACGGACGATGCCGGAAGCGAGCCGAAATAGCGGCCGTCCAGACTGTCGGGGACGGTGGGGTTGAGCAGGAAAATCTCGCCGGGGCCGAGCGTCCGGCAGCCCTGCCAGACCGGCAGCGGACGGCCCCGGCCATCGGCTAGACGGGCGATGGCGACGCGCCGGCCATCGACGCGCACCACGGCGCCGATCCGGCAAACCCGCTGCCCGGTTTTCGCCGCGACATGCTTCAGGAGCGGCACGCCCTCGGGCAGATACCCGCGCCCCGACAACCAGCGGGCGAGGCGTTCGGGCGGCGTGACGGCGACCAGCGTCCCGACGGCCGGATCACGGTCGGGATGGATGCGATAGAGGCCGATGGGCGCGCTGGCGCTGGCGTTCCAGATCACGCGCGGGAGGGGATCGACAACCGCGACGATGACGAACGCCGCGGCGAATGTAGACGCGGCGATGGCCGTCACCATGACATAGCGACGGCGCGTCATCCTTCGATCTCCCGGCGCTTGAGCCAGGCCCGATGGCGCTCCATCGTATAGGGGCGCGGCTGATGGCCGGCGGCGATGCGGTTATGGACGTGGCGCCAGTGGTCGGACGCGGCGTCGCAGGGATCGACGCCCGCCGCTTCCACCGCGTCGATCGCGGCGAGCACCTGCTGGACCTTCGGCCAGCCCTCGATATGCAGGAGAATCTCGCCGCCCGGCCGCACGAATGGCAGCGTCGTGTAAGGCTCGCCCGTTGCAACCGCGCGCACTACATCGACGCGTGAACTGATGGTGCCATAGTCGTTCGCGGTCCAGCGGACGAAGGCGAAGATCGCGCCCGGCCGGAAGCTCACCACGCGGGTCTTGCGCGTGAGGATGCGGTCCTGGGCGATGCGGCCGAAGCGTATCCAATGCTCCAGCCGCTTTTCGATCCAGGTGAGTTCGACTTCGGTCAGGCGAGAGCCGGACGCCAGCGCCGTGGGAATTGTCGGCGTGCGTGCGGCTTGCGCCCGCTCCGCCGCCTGTCTGCGCAGCGCGGCTTCGAACCCGCTGAAGTCTATGTGCTGCGGACGCGCGGGATCGTTCATCGTTCGTCTCCGGTCATGTCGAGGGATGCCCGCCCGAGCGCGAGGTCGAGCGCGGCTTCGGTGCGCAGGATCGCGCGGCCGATGGCTTCGGGGATTTGCGGAAGAACGGCGTCGCCGAAGGCTTCGACGATCAGGCTGGCCGCAGCCGTCCCTTTGCGAGAGCCGAGCGCAATGCGCGTGCCAGCCACCCAGGCGGATATCCCATCATCCAGCCGTAGGTGATGGGCAAGGCCGCCGTTCCAGTCAGCCCATGGCTCCTGAGCATCGCCGCCAGCGCGCGGGCGCCCGCCCATTTGTCCGGCGCCCTGTCCGTCATGGCGCCGTCCATCACCGCGTCCATCGTCGGAGATTTCCTCCGGTCGTAGGCCGGACTCCAGCCGTCCATCCGGCTGTCCCGTTTCGTCGGCGTGGGAAGGAATTCCGCCGCGTGGCGGAGCAGGTTCGGCGTGTCGATCTGCGCCTTCGCGCCGTTCGCCCGGCGGCCCGTCTCGATTTCCCGCGCGCTCAACCGGCGACCGCCGTTCGGCTTCACCGGCGTCGGCATCATGCCGGGCGGCTGTTCCATCCTGTCGAAATGCAGCGCCTCGCCGATCGTCGGAGTCCGGTCGAAATCGTCCTGATCCGAAGTCATCCGGCCCTTGTGCTTGCGCAGAACACTGCCGCGCGGGGCCGGATTCGCGGTCGGCGTTCCCATCATCCCGGCGTGGCGGCTCGCATGGCCCTGCAACTGGCTCAGCACATCGCCCCGGCCACCGCGATCCGCATCCGACTTGCGCGGCGTCGCCAGAATCATGCGCAGCGGATAAGTCGATCCTGCGCCGCCACCCGCGCCGTTCGTCATGCCATCCGTCGCCATCGGCGTCGGCAGCGGGCGATTGCGGAACAGGTCGTAGAGGCCGGATTCCTTTATCGCCCGGCGCCCGCCCGATCCCCCCTCCAGACGGATGCCGCCTTGCTGCGATTGCGATACCGGCGTCGGCAAGCTGGCCGGGGTCGTATCCGATAAGCCATGACCGCTTGCGGACGTGGTTGGCGCCGACATTTTCAGCAGCCACCACGCACGGTTCGCAGGCGTAGCCGATCGCTTCCAGATCATCGAGCAGCCGGTCAGCGCCGCGAGTTCGGAGATTAGCGCTGTTCTCAAAAGCGAACCAGCGAGGGCGGCAATCTCCGACCAGGCGGACGGCTTCGAGGTAGAGGCCCGATCGCTCGCCTTCGATGCCCCGGCCTTTGGTGTTGGCGCTGGAGATGTCCTGGCACGGCGGCGATCCGACGATGATGTCGGGGAGGAATCCGAGGTCGGAAACAAGGCGAGCTGCCGTGAGTCCGCGGACGTCTTCGTAGAGCCGGACATGGGGATTGTTCTCCGCGTAGAGGATGCGGCGCCACTCGACGATCTCGCAGGCGGCCACGGTGATGAAGCCCGCGCGATGCAGGCCGAGCGACCAGCCGCCCGCCGCCGCGCTGAACAGGTCGAGCGCGCGCATCATTCGCACAGCCCGTATTCGCTGTCGCAGCGCAGGCCGTGTTCGTCGGCCTCGCGCTGCTCCTGGTCGAGGAACAGGTCGTAGTTCCGCCCGCCCCGGCTCGTCCGCGACCATGCGATCGCCCTGTCGATGGTCGCCCGGCCATGATCGGCGGGATCGCCGGGCACGGTCGGCGCGGGCAGCAGCGATGCCGGCGTGCCGGCCACCGCGCTGCGGCGGGACACTAGGCTGACCTGCCGTTCCCACTCGCGCACGCGGTCGACCTCGGCCGGGAAGCGCATGGCCCAGGCGCGCAGTTCGCGCTTCCTGACCATGATGCAGGTCGAGCAGCCGACGCGGCTCATCCCCATGGTGTAGAGCGGGTTATGGCGTAGGCCGTGCCGCGCGGAGATTGCGAAGGCGTCGGCGGCCGACCAGCGGAAGATGGGCCGATAGAGCACTTGCCGCGCGCCGCCCGGATACCGCTTCGCTTGGATCGGCGGCTTTTTCGCCCGCGCCGGGCTTTCGTCGGCGCGCTCGCCGATCCAGTCGATGATCGGCACGCCCGCGTCGAGCAGCGGGCGCTTGCGGTGCATCATCGGGATCAGCTTGGTCTCGTCGGTGCAGAAGCGCGTTTTGGTTCCGGGAAACCGGCCGTGCAGCATCGCCATGTCGAGGAACGGGATGCCGGTGGGATGCAGCAGCGCGATCGCGCGGTCGATCAGAGGATCGGGGACCGGCGGTGAGACCAGGACGGGACAGTCGCACCCGGCAATCCATTCCGCCCTGGTGAGCAAACCTGCTCGCCAGGCGTCGCGGCGCTGGTTGCACGCGCCTCTATGGCGTGTCCGCCGCTTCTCCTTCGACCATTCCTCGCGAAGCATCCCGCGCTTGCGGGCGAACGCCGCCGCATCGGTGAGGCCGGGCACATCGTTGGCCGAGACGATCTCGATATTCAGGCCGACGCGCTGCCGCAGCCAGTTGTCGAGATAGGCGATGTGGTCGAGCGTGATCGGGTTCTCATGGCCGTTGTCGGCACAGAGGAAGCGCGGGGCGTTGTTGCCGAACGCCGCCAGCCCCTTGCGCTCGATCCGCTCGACCATCAGGCACAGGACGGCCTGGCTGTCCTTGCCGCCCGAGATGCTGCCGAAGTGCTGGACGGCGATCATGACCGCCCACCGGCAACGGTTGCGGCGCCAACCGCGCGGCGTTGATAGCCGTTGCTAAAAAGCGTAGCAGTGGAGCGTAGTAGATGCGGCAGATTGTCTGCCGGACATCTGTTTATGCTGGGCGAGTTATCCACAACGCGTGGCAGCGTTAGAAAGAATACGAAGTATTCTTTATTGTTAGCATAGTTATAGGGAGGCCGATTCCGCCTTTTACGCCAATGGGTTACGAGGAGGCGCGGTTTTTTATAGGCCGAGTCAGCGGTTTTTAATCGGCCGAGTCCGGCGGTTTTCAATAGGCCGAGTCTCATGGCCGGTTATCCACAAGCGCAGCGCCCAGCCGGCGCATGGCGGCATCGAGCGGATCGACTGGGATCGGCACGAAGGTCAGCCGCTCGCGGCCGAGAGCGCGGTCGATGGTCAGCGCATATCCCGGCAGGGGCTGGCGCCGGACGATGGCCCGCAGCTCGAACGCGAATTGCTTGAGCGGCGAGAGCACGCCGGATTTGAGATGGAGATGGGCGACGTCGAACGACCAGCCCGATTCCTGATGCCCGCCATGCTTGCGCACGATGCGGTAGAGCCAGCGTTCCAACCCGCCCGTCAGGTCGAAATAGGCGCGGTCGATCGTGAGCACGAACGTCCGATCGACCACCCCGGCATAGAACCAGTCGGGCAGGATCAGTTCGATGCCGAGCGGTCGGCCCTCGCCATCGAGCCGTTCCTGCCATTCGTTGATCCAGGAGAAGCGATGGCGGCGGCGCTGGTGCTGCTGGCGGATCGAGGTGGCGACCGTGGTCGATTGCAGCCTGTCGAGCGCCGCTTTCAGCCGGTCGTAGTGATCCTTGCCGGTGCCGCGCCCGGTGAAGGTGAGGATTTCATGGGGGGTGGCGGCCATCAGCCGGGAGGTCGGCTTGCCGGCATCGCGCGCCGCGACGATCTGGCTCGCCGCCCATATCAGCACGTCGGCATCCCAGATGGTCGCCATGCCATGTTCGGGGACGGCCTCGACCGATATCCAGGTCGCGCCCATGCGGAAGTCGATCGGCGCGGTGCGCCTGCGCTTGGCGAGACTGAAAAACGGCCACGCCATGAGATCCTGGGAATCGCGGGGCGCAAGATCGCCACCGAGCGACGGGAACAGCGTAAGCTGCGCGCGCTCGCCAGAAAGGGAGGCACGGCGGGGCTTCATCGGCGGCTCTGCGCAATGGCCGCGTCCCGCCGCGGCATGAGATCGTCCTGACCGGGATCGGACGTGGAATATTTGGTGCCGAGGTCGGCCCAGGCGCGCAGGTCGTCCACGCAATAGACCACCCGCCCTCCGATGCGTCGATAGGCCGGGCCGCTCCCGAAATAGCGGTGCTTCTCAAGGGTGCGGCCGGAGAGGCCGAGGAAGCGCGCCGCCTCGGGTGTCCGCAGGAAGCGCGGTGGAAGGTTGACGGGTGTTCTGGACAAGGAACGTCTCCTGCGGCGCGGGGTGGCAGGAGGCGATCATGGCGAAGTGCGCACGGCGGGGTGGGGAACGAAGATTCGCAACCGCGCCGATGTGACCACCCCCCGGGCGCGGGCATGCGCCCGGCGCGATCAGCGGATGCGCAACAGCTTGCGGTAGCCGCCTTTCATCATCGCGGTGGCGTCGCGCACGAGACGGTAGGCGAAGGACCGGGAATCCGAGTTCTTGAAGTCGGACGCCGAGAGGTGCGCGGCTTCCTCCCTGCCGAGCGCGATCGCGATTTCGCGATAGGTCGCCCCGGCGAGCCGCAGATCGAGCGCGCGCAGCATCAGTTCGAGCCGGGCGGCCCGGATTGCGGTGAGCGGCCATCCGCGCGGCAATGGGCCAGTCCGTTTGCCCGCGATGAGCCGGTGGAAGCGCAGCAGGCTGGCGATGCGGGTGACGAAATCCTTATCCAGCGGGACGATCGCGGCGAGCGGCTGGCCGGGCGTCGGGTCGCGCAGCCACAGCCGATGCTCGCCGGCCGCATCCGCGACGACGACATGCCGGCCATCGATCCCGGCCCGGTCGGCGAGCAGCGCGCCGAGCGTCAGCGGATCAACCGCCTTTGCGCCGTCATATCCTTCCGGCGCGGCATCGAGGATCACGGTGACGGCGGTCAGTTCGGGCCGCCAGAAGACCGTGCCCGACAGGTCATCCGGCCTGTAGGCGAAAGGATAACCCCCATTTACGGGCGAGCGCGGATCGTGCGTCCGCCGTGGGATTCTGTCCGAGGCGTGCGCGGTCGGCGCGATACTGGTGGTTGCGTTGCAGGAACGCGGCGGCGAACTCCGCCCGGCCGGGCGCGTTCGGTGGCGGCCCGGAGCGTCGGGCCTGTGACGGCGGTCTTGTCATGAGCATCCTCCCGGTCGCGCCTGGCGCGACTTCTGGAACCTTGAGGATGCGAGGCCGGAGTTTTTGCCGACAGCGCGAAGGCCGCGCCGATACATGCAGCAGCCGCATGGCAAAATAAGTCGAGTCTGGTCCCTGTGTTAACGCTATTCGGTGGCGCGCGGGCCGAGCAGATATGCGTAGCCGACTTCCGTCATCCACCGGGCGCGAGCAAGATGGCTGGCGTGCATCGCCTTCGCCCGATCCGGTTCGGCGGCGGGGTCGATCCCGAAAACCAGCGCGGCGACATCAGACCAGTCGGCATCTTCGTCATCGGCGTCGAGCAGATACAGATAGTCCGTCAGATGGTCCTCGTCATAGGCGGTCAGACGTGCATCGTCCGGCGCGCGATCGTTGAAGTGTTTGCCGTTCATGGCATCCCCGATTCCCAGCCCGGTTAACCTTCTAGACCGAAATGGCGGCAATATTACGCGCGCGGCAGGCATGGTTCCGCGCGTTATCCGCAACGGCCGGATTTGGGACAGGAACGGTTTTGTCTGCGGTGCGCCCCCGCAAACATCTCTCCTGACCCTGATCGGGGAGGTGGAAACAACCGGATTAACTCGGCTCCTGAGACCTTTAGCACCGAGGCGCCTGGACATACGTCACAGGCTCCCCGACCGCATGGTCAAGGATGGCGGCGCCGTCACGGCCGGCGCCCAACCGGTTAATCTCGGGGTTTCCACACCCCAGGTTGCCGCGTAGCAACCTGCGCCCTTCTTAGGACGGTGAGGAGCTTTTGGCTACTGTCTCCTGCGAGCCGGGCCGTGCCCGGCGAGCGAAATTCACCCGGCGGTCGCGCGGCCCCGTGGGACGCGCGACCGCCGCCGATCCGGGACGGTTCGGCGGCGTCGTCTAAAGGAAAGCGACCTATGGCTTGAACCTGCGCCATTCGTCCTGACTGCCAACACGACGGTAGGTCATTCGCCGACAGCGAAATGTGGTCCAGGTGTAAATCAGCGGCTCGAAGCCGTGCCACCAGTCCTCGTCAATGTCGCCGCAGCGGCCTTCAAAGAGAATAGCACCGTCCGCGCGGTAAAGCCGAAACTCCATCGGGAGCGCGTCCGCCTGTTCGGGCGTTCCACGGCAGGGAATACCGTCGCGATCTTCGCCAGCCCAAAGGCAGCCGCCGTGATGGTCGGTCGTGGTGATCCACCGCATGATATGATTCCTTGTGAGGGCGGCGCCCGCCGCGTGGACGGGCGCGCATATGTCGGGAAAGGGGACGGCCTATGCGGCCGCCCGGTGATGCGGGGATGCAAGCCGCTTGCTGGCGGTGTGATAGTGGCCGTTGTCCAGTTCGATGCCGGTCCAGTCACGGCCAAGCTGCTGCGCCGCCGCCAGTGTCGAGCCGCTGCCGCTGAACGGGTCCAGCACAAGGTCGCCCGGCTGGGTGAAAGCCTCGATCAACGGCGCCAGCGCCTCAATCGGCTTCTGGGTGGGGTGCAGACGGTTGCCGGTATAGGGGAAGTCCAGCACATCGGGGATGGGCCGCGCCGGACGGACGGGATTGCCCTTCGCCAGCAAATACGCCTGTTCGTGCTCATAGCGTAGGAAACGGGCCGACGAGGCATAACGCTTGCGGAAAACAAGATGCCCGACGACGCGGAAGCCCGCCGCTTTCCATGCGTCCATGAAAAGGTCGATCTTGTTCCAGCCATAGAAGCTGACGCAAAAGCCGCCATCCTTCAAAACGCGGTGCATGTCGGCAAAGGCCGGACGGAGCCAACGGCCGTTATCGTCATTCGCCACCTTGCGGCCCTGGCGGTCCCGGTAGCGGGTCACATAGGGCGGGTCTGTCAGAATGAAATCCACCGTGCCGTCATCAAAACTGCGCATCACGTCGATGCAATCGCCGTTGAAGATCACATTGCGGGGAGCCTGTGCCTTGCTGGTCATGTCTCAAATCCTTTGGGTCTGAAGGTCAGCGAAGCGGAACGCCGCGCCTGAACTTCTGCCCGTCGGCGAGACCAGGGTAGCAACTGGCAAGGGCGGCCGGGGTGGAGGGGAATCACCCGCCTGCACAAGGCTTGCCGCGGAAGGTGGGGATACCGCCCCGGACGGTTCCACTTACCTTGACCGGCGCGGGGACAGCGTCCTTAGCAACGATCGCGCCGCCCTGGCGGCGCAGGACGACACGCCGGCCATGCCGGCACACTCCATGTTCAGGAAAGGGCTTTCAGGCTGCCAGTCGCGCGACTGGCGTGCGCATGGCCCGCGCAAGCAGGATGCGCAGCGACTTCACCGCGCAGTCGAGCGAGTTGGCCAGTCCGCTGTTACCCGGCGAAACGCCAGCGTCCTCGAACAGACCGATCAGGCGATGCTCGTCCTCGGAGAGATGCGCGCCCTTGCCGGTGGCGATCCGCCTGCCGGATACCGCTTCGGCCAGCGTCAGGAAACTGTCGAACACGGGCGCCAGCATATCGTGGCCATTGCGCGAAAGCAGGGCGAACAGGCTGGGTTGGACCGGCTGCCGATTGTCCCGCGCTTCCCGCCAGCAGCGCGCTGCCTCGATCAGCATCGTGGGCACGGCGCTTACATCATGCGATGGCGACAGGAAATGGCGGGTCATCGTCGGTCCTTTCGGTTTTGCCCCTCGCTCTCTTTTTGAGAATTATTCGCAGCAGTAGCGAAAACGCATGACAGGCACAAGACAGTGCGGCTGATACTATCGCCTCTGGTGCCCGGCCGGGCGTCGGAAGGAAGCGCCCCGCCATTCCTGGCGGGGCGCGGTGCCGGTCAGCGGGACCAGAGCAGGACATATTCGCCGGGGTGCTCGTTGCTCTCGACCAGGCTCGCGTAGAGCGGCGCGGGGAAACAGGGATCGTCGATCTTGACTGAGAGGTAGTCGCGCTCATTGCGGCTAGTCTTGATCCAGGCGGCGCCGACCTCGACATCAATGTGATCCGCGTTGGCGAAGGTCAGCCGATAGTCGGGTGCCCGGTCGGTCTCCTTCTCTACGGGCACGAATCTCGCGCGGGTATTGAGCGTGAGGGTAACGACCTTGCCCTCGATGGTGCCGTCCTTACCCCTGGTGAAAGTGCCGATGGTGCTCATGATATGTCTCCATTCGCTTGTCCGGGCCGCGCCCATCGCGGCCTCGTGGCGGTTCGGAAGATCGGGGACGTTCGGCGGCGCACCGCTGCCCGGAGTTCCGGGCTTGCGGCCTGTGGACGGCCGAAGGGCCGCTTTTTTGCTTCGCGATGCAAAGCCGGAGGCGGCGGAAAAAAGCGGCCCGGCGCCGTTGCGCCGACAGGTGGACTCGATCAGATCAGCCACGAGGAAGGCCGTGATGGCCGGTCATTGAGGCAGGGTGGCGGACAAGGATGCACCCGGTAGCGAGGCACCGGGCGGCGGGCCGTGGCGAAGGCCGGGTTCGCCTTCAATGTCGCTGTGACGGGATTTAGCGCCGGGAGAACATTTCGAGGAACAGGCGCTCGGCCTCGGCCATGCCTTCGTCGGTCAGCCAGACGGACTTCGCCTTGCGCACCGGATCGGAGATCAGCCCGCGTTCGTGCAACCGCTTCATCGCGCTCCAGTCGAAGCCCTTCCAGGCCGTGCCGGTGACGTTGAGGTTGAGCCACAACAGGGCCAGCACCGCCTCGTCGATTCGGTCGGTATCAATCTCTGTCCGCGAGTCCATGAGCGGGAGGATAGCAAAGCGGGCGATACGTCGCATCCGCGATCCCGCCGCCAGCACTTATCTCTGCTACGCTACGCTTCGCTGTTTCCGCCTCGCGCCACCGTGCGCCGAATCCCGCCGCCGCCGCCATGGTCCAACAGATGCTTGTGAAATGGCGATTTTGCTGGATTCCCGCGGGGCACGCGGCAGCTTGGCGCGCATGGGACTCTCTCGCAAACGTCGCCGTCGCGCTCCCCGAGGCTGGTCGCAAGGGCTGGAAGACCTGCATGATTACTACATGCAGCCGCCGCCGACGCGCGCGTCAAAGCGCGGCAACGCCGCCAACGCGCCGATCATCGTCACCGACGACTGGCCCGAACAGGTGCCCATCGGTGATGCCGAGCTGCGCGTCATCGAAGGCGGCTTGCGCGAGGAACTGGATGCCCTGTTCGGGATGCTGCCGTGATGCAAATCGGGTCTCGCGTCCTGCGTATTTGCGCTCGGGTGATACGGCCGACAAGCCCTGGCGATATTGACGGGCACGGTATTATGCCGTACATCTATCTCCAAAGGAGATCAGCTATGTCGGCCCTTCAAAAACGCCGGAAGCCGGAGCGCGAGATGAAGCGCGAACGGATCGAACTGCGCGTCAGCGCATCGGCCAAAGACCTGATTCAGCAGGCGACGGCTGTCACCGGCCTGACGGCAGGAGACCTTGCCTATGAAGGCGCGCGGCGTGTGCTGGACGAGCATCAACGCCTGGTGCTGACCGGCGCGGATCGAGATGCCTTCTTCGAGGCGCTGATGAACCCGCCTGAGCCTTCCGAACGGCTGATCGCCGCCATGCGCCGTCACCGCGATCTCGTGGGCTGACGCTTGGCGATCGTCTTCGAAGCTCTCGGCAAGCACCACGATCGGTCGGGCTTCTCCTGCGGGCAGGCCGATCTGGATGGCTGGTTCCGTCGCCGCGCCGGTCAGGACGACCGCCGCGATGTCGCGCGCGTCTTCGTCGCCACGGATTCGGAGATGGGTGTCGTGGGCTTTTACAGCCTGAGCGCCTTCAAGCTGGAACTGGGCGAACTGCCTGACGAAATCGCGCGCAAGCTGCCGCGCTATGAAAGCGGTTATCCAGCGGCGCTGATCGGCCGTCTGGCGCGGGACGTTCGGATGCGCGGCAAGGGCTTTGGCGAAGTCCTGGCGGTGGATGCGATCCGACGCATTCTCGGCGCCGCCGAGACGCTGGCGGTGCTGGCCATTGTCGTCGATGCCAAGGATAAACGCGCGGCGGCCTTTTACGAGGGGCTTGGCTTTACGCCTTTCCCGCGGCAGCCGAACCGGCTGTTCCTGCTGGCGTCGTCGGCGGTGCGGGGGCTGGAGAAGATGTAATCGCGGTCGTGGGCCGCTGGTTGATGAAAGGATACTGCCATGGCGACTGTCGCCCGCGCCGAAACCGAAACGCCGCCGGTCGCGGCGACGGCCCGCGTCGCGCTCTACCTGCGCGTGTCGACCCCGCGTCAGGCGGAGCATGATCTGTCGATCCCCGACCAGCGCCGCCAGCTCGAAGGCTATTGCCTGTCGAAAGGCTGGGAGGTCGCGGTCGAGTTCGTCGAGCCGGGCGTCTCGGGCACCGACGACCGTCGTCCCGCTTTCCAGGATATGATCGACGCGGCGTCGGAGAAGCCGCCCGCGTTCGACGTGGTGGTCGTCCATAGCTTCTCGCGCTTCTTCCGCGACCAGTTCCAGTTCGAGTTCTACGTCCGCAAGCTGGCGAAGAACGGCGTGCAGCTAGTCTCGATCACGCAGGTTCTCGGCGATGATCCGGCGAGCGAGATGATGCGGCGGATCATGACGCTGTTCGACGAATATCAGTCGAAGGAAACCGCCAAGCACACGCTGCGCGCGATGAACGAGAATGCGAGGCAGGGTTTCTGGAACGGCGCCCGCCCGCCGATCGGCTATCGCGTTGTCGAGGCCGAGAAGCGCGGTGCGAAGATCAAGAAGAAGCTGGAGGTCGACCCGATCCACGCGGAGACGGTGCGGCGGATTTTTCGCCTGGCTCTGGAAGGCGCCGATGGACGCGGCCCGATAGGCGTCATGGCCATCGCCTGCTGGCTCAACGAGAATAATATCCGCACGCGCTACGGTGGACGCTGGGGCAAGGGCATGGTGCATCAGGTGCTGACGCGCACCACCTATATCGGCCAGCACCGCTTCAACACCTATGACGTGAAGAAGGGCCGCGCGAAGCCAGCCGAGGAACACGCCATCATGGAGGCGCCGCCGATCGTCACGGTGGCGGAGTTCGAGGCCGTGCAGCGCTCCTTGAAGGCGCGCAGCCCCAAAATGATGCCGCCGCGCGCCGTTGGCGGCACGACGCTTTTGACAGGCATCTGCTTTTGCGCCTGCTGCGGCGGCGCGATGACGCTGCGCAGCGGCACCAGCGGAAGCGGCCGTGAGTATCGCTATTACACCTGCGCGACCAAGGCCACGAAAGGGAAAACGGGATGCCCCGGTGTTTCCCTGCCGATGGACCAGCTCAACGAGGCGGTGATCGAGCATCTGGAAAAGCGGCTGCTCGATCCCGCGCGACTTGAAGTGCTGATGGACCAGCTTATCGCCCGCCGGGAAGATTGGGTGACAGAGCGTCGCCAGCACGTCGCCGAGATGGAACGTCGCGCGACCGAGGCTGATACCAAACTCGCCCGGCTCTATGAGGCTATCGAGAATGGTCTGGTCGATATGGGCGATCCGTCGCTCAAGGCGCGGATCACGGAACTGACCGTCATCCGCGATCAGGCCCGAGGCGATGCCGACCGAGCCGTCGCGCACATCGAGCGCATCAGCCCGGAGATCACGGTCGAGAGTCTTCATGCGTTCGCATCGGTCGCCAAGCGCAAGCTCCGCCACGACGATGGCTCCTACGCGCGAAACTATGTTCGGGCGGTGGCGCAGCGGGTCGAGGTGTTCAGCAAAACCGATGTGCGAATCCGCGGCACGCGCACTGAATTGCTGCGGACCCTCACCGCCGCCTCTGGCGTAGAGGCGGCGGTGCTAGGGACTCGCGGTTTTGGACCGAAATGGTGCCGCTTACGTGACTCGAACACGTGACCCTCGCATTACGAAAACACCGAATAATCAGACGTTC